>QWCH01000342.1_pt1 | contig 84331 bp, 58 predicted proteins | sample 1972671 | NCBI WGS metagenome assembly QWCH01 (sample SAMN09866713, study PRJNA288562) | Human gut metagenome isolate term3_stool, whole genome shotgun sequencing... | isolation source: gut | host: Homo sapiens | place: USA: California
TGGCGACCGTCTTCATAGGGTATGACGACCGTCTTCAGGGCGATAAAGTGCCGGAAAAATGAAATAAAGGTTGACTTCCCGGCAATAAACTCCCGGAAAGAGGGGAAAGGCCCCTTTTTGACGCCTGAAAAGCGGATTGAGATTTGTTTTGTTCCGGATGCCTTTCGAGCCTAAAAAATACGTTTTATACAATAAGCCCCCCCCCTTCAACACGAAACATGCAACCCATCATAAGCCAAATGGACATGCGGCGGCAGTTCCTTCTCGACCTCGGCATGAAGGCCGATGCGGTGGCTCATGTGGATCAGATAGGATTCTTTCGGACGGATGCGCTCGATATTGGCGAGTGCTTCTTCCAGGGATTCATGCGTCGGGTGAGCGCCTTTCCGAAGAGCGGTCAGGATCAGCAGGTCCAAACCTTCCAGTTTGGCATATTCTTCTTCCGGCAGATACTTCACGTCTGTGATGTAAGCCATATTGCCGATACGATAGCCGAAGATAGGCAGTTTGCCGTGCATCACCCGGATAGGCGTAACCAGCAAGCCGGCTGCCATAAAGGGCTGGTCTGTTATCCGGTGCAGCTCCAGGTTCGGAACGCCGGGATAGCGGTGGGCGCGAAAGGCATAAGGCATACGCGTTTCGATCGCTTCCGCCACATAGTCTTCGGCAAAGATGTCGACCCCTTTTTCCCGGCAAAAAGGACGAAGATCGTCCAGTCCGCCGACATGGTCGTAATGTTCGTGCGAAACCAGGACCGCATCCAGCTGATAGGTCCGGTTCTTAATCACCTGCCAACGGAAGTCCGGACCGCAGTCCAGCAAGATCCGTTTCCCGTCGGTTTCAACCAATACCGACGTACGCAAACGCCAGTCGCGCTTATCCGTGCTTGTACACACCTCGCACTGGCAACCAATCTCGGGGACACCCGTAGAAGTCCCCGTTCCTAAAAACGTAATTTCCATTTAACCGACATATTTAACTTCTGGCATGATCTCGATACCGAACCGGTCATTGACTGCCGTACGGATGCTTTCGGCGACCAGTGCGATTTCATGCCCTCTTGCATCTCCTAAATTAACCAATATCAACGCCTGCTTCTCATAGACTCCGACCGGGCCGTGCGATTTGCCTTTGAAGCCGCATTGCTCGATCAGCCAGCCGGCCGGGACTTTCACCTTCCCCTCGCCTGCCGGATAAGACGGCATCTCCGGATACTGTTCTTTCAGTTTCTCATACTGCGCAGCCGGGACGACCGGATTCATGAAGAAACTGCCTGCATTTCCCAACTCATCCGGATCGGGCAATTTCTGACGGCGGATCGAGATCACGGCGTCGCGCACTGCCTGCAATGTCACCTCCGGGTATTTGGCCAGTTCTTCCTTCAAATTGCCATAACCGACAGAGAACTGAGGCTTTTTGCTGAGACGTATATATATATATGTAACAATATACGGATCATTATGCTCATTTTTAAAGTAACTGCTCCGGTAACCATAGAGACATTCTTCGTTTGTAAACGTACGCTTTTCGAACGAAAGCTGGTTATAAGCCTCCACCGCCTCGATCACATCTTTGATCTCCGCCCCGTATGCCCCGATGTTCTGGATAGCGGCAGCACCGGCTTCTCCGGGGATAAGGGAGAGGTTTTCAATGCCACCCCAACCTTTGGATACGGCATAAGCCACCACGTCATCCCATTTTTCGGCGGCACCGATACGAAGCAGGACGGAATCGTCTGTCTCCTCCGCCACGGAAATGCCTTTTATCTGCGAATGCAGGATGATCCCGTTGAAATCGTTTATGAACAGCAAATTGCTCCCGCCACCGATATGAAGCGACAGGCATTCCTGGAAATATTCATCCCGGAGGATACGTCCCAACTCTTCTTCACTTGCATATTCCATGAACCAGCGGGTCTTTACCGGGAGATGGAAAGTATTATGTTTTTCCAACGAATAATTCTCTTCTATTCTCATTTTACGTTCTGTATTATTTTTCATGACAAAAATAACTATAAATATCAAATTCATCAGTACATCCACTAAAAAGCCTTTCAAATATCGAAACCGAGAGACCATTAACATTTTTTGTTTCGCAAAACGTAACAAACGCACGCAAGCGTTGTTAAATAAGAAATGAACGACGTTTTCTTTATATGCAAAAAGCAACACAACATATAGACAAAAAGCGTACATTTGCCTTGAAAATCATAATTAAATAGAAACATTCATGAACAAAGCAGAATTGATCGAGGCCCTGGCCCAGAGATCGGGATTACAGAAGCAGAAAGCAAAAAAAATGTTGGACGCTTACATTGAGATTGTTACAGAAGCGATGTCTCACGACGAAGAGATTGTATTAATTGGTTTCGGTACATTGATACCGCGTCCGCAGACCAGCCGTTTGGCCCGTAACCCTAAAACTGGTACTCCAGTTATGATTCCGGCCAGAACAACCGTGAAATTTAAACCGGGAAAATATTTGTTGGATGCAATCAACAAACCCGGAGAAAAGAAGTAAAAAAGACTTTTTGCACTATCAAAGAAGGCAGCCTAAAAAAGGTTGCCTTCTTTTTTGCGATCTGTGCAAATTATAACTAAATTCGGCACCGGAAAATAACAATTTAATAATGAAAATAGTTAATCTTGGAGAATCGAACTCGGTTTTAAACCGGTTTGTCGCCGAACTGCGCGATGTGAATATACAGAAAGACAGTATGCGTTTCCGCCGGAACGTCGAACGGATCGGCGAAATTATGGCTTATGAGATCAGTAAAGATTTTACTTACAGCTTAAAAGGCATTCAGTCACCTTTAGGAATAGCCCCGATGAACACACCGGACGACCGGGTCGTTATCAGTACCATCCTGCGTGCCGGACTCCCCTATCACCAAGGATTCCTCAGCTATCTGGACAACGCGGAAAATGCTTTTGTTTCCGCCTACCGTAAATACAAGGACCGCTTGAATTTCGACATACACATCGAATATATCGCCTCTCCCCGATTAACAGACAAAACCCTGATCATAACAGACCCGATGCTGGCAACCGGCAGTTCGATGGAATTGGCTTACGAAGCCTTGCGCACAAAGGGACATCCGGCCCACATCCATGTCGCTTCCATCATCGCCAGTAAGCAGGCCATCGAATACATCCAACGCAAAATGCCGGACGATATCACAACCATATGGGTCGCAGCCGTCGACGACAAGTTGGACGACCATTCCTATATCGTTCCCGGATTAGGCGACGCCGGCGACCTCGCCTATGGTGAAAAAGAATAAGAGATTGTCTTAGCGGGGTAAAGTAAACCAGAAGCAAGACCCTTTGCCTTCTTCGGACTTTACTCCGATATGTCCTCCCATCTGCTCTACGAAACTTTTGCAGATGGACAGCCCCAGACCGGTGCCCTGCTTAAAGCTGTTTCCTTTATAAAAACGGTCAAACACGTGTTGCTGTATCTCGAGCGGCATCCCTTCTCCCGTATCCGTCACAGAAAATTCCACGCAATTCTGGCGTAAACGGTAATCAAGCGTAATCACTCCCGCATCGGTATGTTTGATCGCATTATTAACAAAATTGGACAAGACCTGTGTCAACCGCACTTTGTCGCAATGGTAGACATAAGGAGGCAAATCCGGAGCCGCGCAAAGCATAACACCTACCGGCACCTTAATCTTCATCGACACAACCAATTCGTTATACAGTTCCTGCAAATCAATATCGGTTGCCTTCAATTCGATTGTGCCGGATTCGATCTTGGCCAGGTCCAGCACATCAGAAATGAGTTGCAGCAACAGTTCGTTATTTTTTTGGATGATATCCACGAACTGTTTCTTTTCTTCCGCATCATCCGTATCCACCAGCAAAGTAGAAAAACCGACAATGGCGTTAAGAGGCGTCCGGATCTCATGGCTCATATTAGCAAGAAAAGCTGATTTCAGGCGATCCAGTTCCTCTGCCTTTTCGCGTTGTTTTTGTGTTTCCTTCAGTTCTGTTATATCAAAATTCACACAAATCATTTCTAACTTATCTGCATCGACGGACTGCATATTACGCATAACATTCACACGGGTCCATTTCCATCCATCGCCATTTTTGATTCTCAATTCCTTCCGGAGGCTGTTAACCTTTCCCTGTTTTACGCGTTCAAAGAAATTAAGCATCACTTTCCGGTCTTCCGGATGAACATGATTATAAACGCCGATTATCTTCGACAAAGGTGTTCCCTCTTTTTCTCCCAGGTTCTGATACCATTGATTAATGGCATAACCGTCACGCGAAAGCAAATCGAACTTCGCATATCCGACTTTTGCAAAACGGCTGACTAAGCTGAAAAAATGCTCGAACTCTTCGATACGGCTATAAGCTACCGCCTTATCGGTGTTATCAAGATTGATGAACAGGTAATTTATAAGACTGCCATGCGCATCATAAAGCATGCTGACCTTTGTAAAAAGGTCGATCGTTCCACTTTTCTCTGTCGGGTAATAATCGTCTTTCCGGATTTCATTAAAAGAATAAGATTGGCGGAAGGAAACAGGTTCGCGGGAATGCAGCTTTTCCCGTATCTCAACAGGGATCATCGGATTGTCAAAAATATTAACCCCAAAAGCCGCCTCTTTGGCAGGAATACCGAATATCTCGGCATTCAGATTATTCATATCCACCAGATAGCCGTCTTTATCATACAATTCGATACCGACAGGGATATTTGTATAGATATTACGGAGCAGTTTTTCACTATGATCCAACGCTTCGTTGATTCGTGCCATCTTTGTGATGATACTGATTATATTAGAAAGGGACGAGAGCCATTGATAATCTTCCAGACTCCACAATCGGTGTTTATCTACAATATCGACTCCCATATACCCCCAAGGTTCACCCTTAATTATCAAGGGAATCAAAATCGATGAACGAACACATCGCTTCTCCAGATAACGCTTTTCCTCCGATGCTTCAGCCGGCAGTTCATCTAAATTATTAATCAGAACCGGATATAAGCTCTGTATTTTCCGTGTGGACCAGGGCAATGTGGAAATCGGAATCTTTTGCAGGGAAAGACGGACAGGTGTAACCCCTTCGCTACAAACCTCGTATGTACAACTAATACTCTGTTCGTCGTCATATTCCATAATATAAACACGTCCTCTCGTATCTATCGAAAACAGAATCTCCGTCAAAGCCAGATGAATCGATTTATGCAAATCATTTGTCTGTATGAAGGAATGCAAGGCGCGCGAAAGACTTCCCAAATGCCGGAGGATACCATCGATCTGGCTGTTTACAATCGGTTTGTTTTCTTCGACTTCGCTAAACGGAATCAGCTGCAAAATCCCCAATACCGTTATTTTTCCGTTTGCATCTTTTTCACGCTTACAGATCTTAGTACGGACAAACTTGACTCCAAAACAGGTCTTAAGCGGAAATATTTGTTCATATATACCTATTTCTTTAAAGAAAGCAAATTCATTGGCAATACGGTCTCGGTAATCTTCACGGATTAAAGCAAGGAAATCACGAATAGGCAGTTGCGGACCATCCAATTCTAACAGACTAATCAAAAAGTCCGAGCAGATATAACATCCGCGTTCAAAATCAGCTTCCCACCAACCAACCTGGGCATTATCTAATAATAATCGATACTGGTCTGTCTCCATGAGCACTTCATTAGTTAAATATGACACAAAATTCGTCATTATAAACCAGATCTACAAATTTATTCATGTTAATATTCAAGGCTTTTCAGACAAACAGCCCGCAAAAAAATTGCAGTATAAACAAATAAATGCTTATACTGCAATTTAACAATGTGATACAGAACTCTTACTTCAGTTCTTTAATACGGATGTTACGGAATTTAACCGGAGAACCATGTCCTAAGAAGCCGATATGTCCCTTCTTATTGAAAAGTCCCGGATGCTCCTTATGGTCGGGTGTTCCGTTCTTGGTCGCCTCACGAATATTACCATCCAGGATCACAACACCGTTTACCGTCACACGGATATTATCGCCATCGGCAACAATCTCCTCATAATTCCATTCGCCCACAGGCTTGAAGGCATCATGGTGATCTGCCTTAGCCGGGATAATACCATATACGGAACCATGATGCTGCAAAGGAGTTATATCTTTGTAGATCGGATGTTCGCAATCCAGAATCTGGATTTCCATTCCGACATAAGCGGCATCTCCTTCCATCGGAGTACGGATTCCGACACCGTTATTGGCACCCGGAGTCAACTGGAATTCGAAACGGTAAATAAAGTTGCCGTATTCATTCTTCGTATATAAGTTGCCACCGTAGCTCTTGCTCGGAATCATGGAGATAGTACCGTCTTCCAATGTATAGTCGACCGTATTGCCTGTCCATTCATGCATATTCGTTCCGTCAAACAAAATCTTGAAACCTTCTTTCTCCTCTTCGGCGGAAAGTTTAAACGGTTCCTTGCGTTCCAATTCCTTTACGTAAATGTTACGGTAATAGACTTTACTGCCGTGAGCCTGCAATTCGATCTGTTCAACGGGGAAGATCGGAAGCTTGCGATCCCAGTAGTTTTCAAGGATCACATCGTCCACCACTTTTTCTCCGTTCAGGACAACCGTTACACGGTCACCCACCATCTTAATATAGAAACTGTTCCATTCGCCTAATTTATTGTCGGCCACTTTCGACGGTTTGCTCTCGTTCACCTGGTTGTTATACAAACCACCCGAACCGACCTGTGCGCCTACATTCACACGGGAAGTATCCCAGATCTGAACCTGTGGAGTGCCACGCAGGTAAATACCGGCATCCGCTTCGGGACCAGCCGGATCAAGCATCCAGTCTACATACATTTCGAAATCGCCATATTGTTTCTCCGTACACAAGTTATCATAACCGGAGCCTTCGAATACCAACAAGCCATCTTCGACTTTCCAGTCCCTGCGCATGTTCTCATCCGCCTTTTCCTGTGCTTTCGCCAATTGGGCCGGTTTCATCTTCGCACGGGCGATCGGATTCTCGACAAGCCCTTTCCAGCCAGTCAGGTCCTTGCCATTGAAAAGAGAGACGAACCCTTCTCCCTGCGGCATTTCAGCCAGATGTTTCTTGATGGCTTCCTTCTGATAGCCGGCGTCCGGGTTATCGAGCACTTCCATTACCTTATTCAACAAAGCACGGACATTGGCGCCCATATACTCCTTGTTGCCCAAAGCAATGTTCATGACGGCATTGGCAGCAGCTTGCTGTACAGGCTTCTGATCCAGAAATTCGCCGGCGTATAACAGGCCGAGGAATGTGCCGGTCTTTTCGACCTGCCGCAAGATTGCGATCTTCTGTGCATCTGTCTGTGCAATATCCATTGCCTTACGCAGGCTCAACAAACGGTTTTCACCGGTCCGTTCCGGAGAAGATACCAATTCGACAAAACGATTCAATGCAGCCGTTCTAATTTGCGAATCGCCCGATTTGGCAATTTCATACAGATAATCGGCAGCACGCAAATCTTTCCATATTAACAATGCGCCTACTGCAGCATCTTTTACTGCACCATTTCCCTTTTCACATCCTTCGATGATTAAGTCAAGCGCACTCTGCTCACCAGTCGAAGCCAAAACAAAATAATACAAATATCCTTTATCACCGGCTTGCAACATACGACGTGTTACTGTTTCCACCTGCTCAGCGGGTGACAATGATGATAAGGCAGAAATCACCGCACGCTGCATAGGAGGAACAGCCAAGGCATCAGCCGTTTCCAACATACCGCACATATTTGTGATATCACGTTCGCCCACCACATCTTTCAGCGCCACATATGCCGCTGCTTTTACCTCCGGAGAACCGGACTGTATCTGTTCCAAGACTGTATTGATATTAGCAGTCGCCTTACGCATAGCTAACAACTCCAACCCGGCAATCTTACCGGCATTGGCGGCAGAAGAGACCGCTTTTGCCACAGCTCCGTCGATATCACCCGGGAAGGCTGCCAAAGCATCCTGGCCCAGCAATACGATCTGCTTGTCGTCATTCTTCAGCAATTCGGCCAGCGAAGGGATATAGGCCTTATCGCCAATCTTAACCAATGTCCAGGTAGCAGCCTGCTTCACATTAAAGTCGGCATCGCGAAGTTGTTCCAGCAGCACTTGTCTGGCAGGAAGATCAAAGCGGATTTCCAGATCCCGGATAATATCATGCTTGGCGGGCTTTTTAGCCTCACGTCCGATCCAGTTCAGGATATCGACTTTCAGTTCTGGTTTAGCCTTCGGCAGCATCTTCACCAGTTCGATATACAAATCCTTATCTGCAAAACAAGAAGCATAATCCAATGCGGCATTCCGGTAATTCTTGCTCGGGTCCTTCATGGCCGCCACTACGATTTTAGAAGCTCCCGTTTTATCGGCATCTTTCCCTTTTGCTTGTTCTTTTTGCCGTCCGATTGCCAACTCTGCCGAAATCATAGCTTGCAAAGCTGCTTCACGTGTCTGCTCCTGCCCGGCTTTAGCGGCATCTTTCTGCAATTTCTTTGCAGCCTTTAGAGCATCCGTATAATTTCCCTGTGCAATCACTCGCTTGATCAAGGTTATATAAGCTTCGTTCGCACCGGTTTTTTCCATCGCATACCCGGCTTTTGCAGCAGCATCCGCCAATGCATCCAGTGATTCGCGGCTTCCGGCACGGCTCAGTGCATAGAGTACAGCCTTCTGCATATTCGGATCGGAAGCACCCAGCAAAGCTTTCAAGACCGGCTCGGCTTCTTTCACCTGTGCATCTGCAATCGCACGGATCACGTCTTTCTGCGTTTTCGGAGAACCGGAACGACTCTTCAATGCAGCCACCAAAGCCTGTCCGGACTTTTCACTACCGATAGCAGCCAAGGCACGTGCAGCAGGTCCGCTTAACGATTCATCATTCAGACAGGATGCCAGTGCATCCACACATTCATCTTGTCCTAAAATCTGTAGTTGACGGATGATAAACGCTTTTGTTTCGCGCTCATTCACCATTTCCAATGCTTTCAGATAAGCATTAGCTGTTGTCAGGCGGGCACTTTCCTCCCCTTTCGCCATGACATAATGCGTCAGGCCGCTCAAGGCGTAATCCACATTCGCATTGCTGCCTTTGCCCGGTGCATTGATCATGTTAACCAGCATCAAGACACCTTCTTCGCCGGTAGAACTCAGATCGCTTATCAGTTTATTATACTCCGCTTGCTGTGCCGCAGGCATTTGAGCCAACACATCGGCAGCGGTCGTTTTGGCCGTACGGTTGGCCGGTGTCTGCGCCATCAGCATGCTTCCGCATAGCAGTAAGGCAGCTATTGATATATATGCTTTTCTCATATGTTTTTGAATTTTGAATGAATTAAATATTCCAGGGAGCTCTCATCGGCTGATCCAACAAACGATTCGCAGCCTCATCATCAATAAATTCAAGTTTCACAGGATCGAAATTCAATGTCCGGTTCAAGCGGAGCGCCGTTGCACCCATATTGACAATTGTAGCCGAACGGAATCCGTTGCGCTCGTTCAGAGCAAACGGCTGACGGGTTTTCACACATTCGATAAAATCCGTAACCTGTGGTTCCGGTTCGGGATAATCGGCAAGTTTCTTCTCCCAATCAGGAATATCGCATACAAAATTCTTATAAACATTACCTTTCGGACCAGCAATATACGGCGTATTCGGATCTCCGAAATCGCCTCCCCAAAGCACGATCTGGCAACCATCGTCATAGGTATATGTGATCGAGCGCCATGTACCGACAGCATCCGGGTGCTGTTGCGGGGCATCTACTTCCACCTTTACCGGGCTGGTTTCGTCTTTGCCCAATATATATTGCACAGGGTCGATGTAGTGCTGTCCCATATCACCCAGTCCACCGCCATCATAATCCCAGTAGCCACGGAAAGTCTGGTGTACACGGTGCGGGTTATAAGGCTTGTAAGGAGCCGGGCCGAGCCACATGTCATAATCCAGTTCCGACGGAACAGATTGCGGTTCGAGATACTCTTTGCCTACCCAATAGAATTTCCAGTCGAAACCGGTATGTTTACTGATCGTCACCTTCAACGGCCAGCCCAGCATACCGCTCTGCACCAATTTCTTCAACGGCTTGACCGGCGTACCCAACCCATAGAACTGGTCGGTAAAGCGGAACCAGGTGTTCAAACGGAACATACGCCCGTATTGCTTCATAGCTTCCATCACCCGCTTGCCCTCTCCGATCGTACGTGTCATCGGTTTTTCGCACCAGATATCCTTACCGGCTTTAGCAGCCTCGACCGACATAATTCCATGCCAGTGGGGAGGCGTCGCGATATGGACGATATCGACATTCGGATCCAGAATCAAATCTCGGAAATCATGATAAGCGGCTATTTTATCCTTCACCAGGTTTTTCCCTAACTCCAGGTGTTTCTTGTCTACATCACAAACGGCAACCAAACGCGTACCGCCGTAATTCACATGGCCTCTTCCCATACCTCCGGTACCAATGATACCTTTAGTCAATTGATCACTCGGAGCTATATACCCGTTTCCCAATACGTTACGCGGCACAATTGAGAAAAGAGCTACACCTCCAAGGGTTTTCAGAAAACCTCTTCTGCTTGTTCTCATAGTAGAAAATAATTTATATAGATTAGCAACTATTTCTTTAAAAATATAAACAATATCAGACAAAGATACTAATTATCCAATAGTCCCTGCAGATATTCACGAGTTTTAATAACATAATCATGCCGTGCACCGTTCAATTCGCATTCAATGGTCAGTGCTCCCTGGAAACCTTGTTTCTTCAGTTCTGCTATAACAGCGGGAAAATCGACTTCTCCTGTTGGGATCGGCACTTCTGCGCCTAATTCATACGGATTATTAGGATCCGGATATTTACCGTCTTTTGCATGAAATTCCTTAATCAGATTTCCGAACTGTTTCACGGCATCCAGAGAATTGGCCTTTCCATACATCAGTAAATTAGCCAAATCGCAATTAATAAACACATTACCCGTACCTATATCTTTAATTGCACGGATCAAAGTTGTCGGGGTTTCCTGCCCTGTTTCAAAATAGATCATGACATTCCGCTCTTTCGCATAATTGGCCAAATCCTGCATAACCCGGATAAAATCCTTATACTGTTCGGAAGAGGGATCTTCCGGAATAAAACCGAAATGGGAATGCATGGCCGGCACTTCAGCCATTGCGCAGAAATCGATCATTTCATGATACACCTTGATTTTTTCAGCCCGCTCTTCTTTCGGCACCAGGCCTATCGTTGCCGGTCCCTGACGGAAATTCCAGACACTACGGCTTCCCGGCACACCGACAACTGTAGTGACCTTAATATTATGTTTCTTCGACGCCGCCTTCACTTTTTCAGCAAACTCTTTGGTCAGTGTATTGTTCCGGTAACTCAGTTCGCAAGATCCGAATCCCTGGTCATGCAAATCCTTAAAGCTTTTATCTATATTGCTCAAATCATACTGAATGACACCGATCGTGATATTATTCTGAGCCTTTGTTCCGGAGAACACAAATAACAAAGCAAAAATCAATAAAGAAAGTTTAGTTTTCATCGCCTGATACAGATTAAGTTTATAAATAAAATGAAAAAGAGGGACAACCAAAGGGTTGTAAGTCTTTTGGTCTCCCTCCTTTGAGTATGAAAAACAAAAGTAATAATTTATTCCATTGTCGGATTGAAAGTTCCGCCCCAATTATTATTTTGTTCAAGATTCGGATTCTGATCGATATTACTCTTTTGAATCGGGAAGAAATAGAAAGATTCTTCAATCACAAATTCTCTTTCTGCAGCTTCCGTATAAGGGACCTGATGAATCACATAGCGAAAATCGCCTGTGGTCAATTCGTTGTTGTTTATCTTTGTTCTTGCCGTATTCAAACTCATATCAGTTCCATCCGGATTGATAGCAATCGCCTCAAGACCGTGTTTAGTCCAACCGGCCAGCTTCATCATGTTACGCGTACGGCGCAAATCCCAAAAACGATGACCTTCAAAACACAACTCGATATTACGTTCATCCAGAATAGCCTGGCGGATTTCTTCACGGTTACCGACATTCAGGCCATAAAGGCCATCGCTTCCTGCTTCAATTCCGGCACGTTTACGAATTTGTTTCAACATTTCGACTGCCACATCCGAATGTCCGGTTTCATTGGCTGCCTCAGCATAAATAAACATTACTTCTACAAAGCGCATCAAGATGTAATCGATATCATATGTCATTACCTTATCTTGAGTCAACGTCAAATCCGCAGCTTTGTAAATATAGAAACCTGAAAAAATATCGTTATTCACAGCATTGGTATGCGCAGCAGGATTCACGCCATACTGGTCGTCCGGGCTACTTACACCCAATGCGTTATATTGCCGGTAATCAGAAGGTTTCCCTGCCACCGGATATTCACGACCATTATATAAGCACACATTATTAAAACGGGGATCCCTATTCACCCAGAAAGATTTCAGCAAAGCCTGTTCATCACCCACATAATATTTACTTGTCGGATCATCATAGCGCTTGCCATCCATCATCGGGAAACTTTTCACAAATTCCCAAGTCGGATTACTATAAGACTTATCACGACTGACCGATGCCGGACGAGTCGTATATTCCCAAGATGAAATTTTGTTCGGATTAGAATTTACTACGGGGAACACCACTTCCGGTCCCTGCTCCTGTATCCAAATATTTGCGTATTCAGGAGTTAACGAAATACCTTTAGCCACGCAAAAATCATAAGCCTCTTTTGCTGCCGTATAAGCCTCTTCCCAATAAGGATTACCATAGGAGTTACTCGGATTGAACTGAGGAGATGCCTTCAACAACAAAGTCTTTGCTTTCCAGGCTTTCGCAAAACATTGGTCGATACGACCATAATCTGCAGAACTGCTTGCAATCTTTTCAGGCAGTAATGATATGGCATGATCCAAATCTTCCACCATGAACTGGAAACATTCCGGTGTGGAATTACGTTTCACATACAGATCATCCTTATCTTTATCCTGAGGAATTTTAATATAAGGGACACCACCATGATGTATAACCATCCAATAATAGGTATAAGCACGCATAAAATAGGCCTGGCCTAACAACCCATTAGCCGTTTTGCTATCCAATAATCCCTCTTCCAAGCGCTTGATGGCTTCATTGATATGACGGATCGTCGTGTAATCCCATTTTTTATAGGCACCGCCTGTTTCCGTAATAGTGCCTAAATACCAGGGCATACCGGTCACTTGTTCCGAATTATTATCCGCTCCGGCATTCCAGTTGCCAAAACACTCCGAATAAAGATTATTCACATAAGCGGTTGCCAAGCTGGCATCGTCCCAGACCATAGATTCATCATAACTATTCAAGTTATCGATATCCAGCGTATCACAACCGGTTGTCATTCCGCCTAAAACGAGAACGGCACTTATTATTGCATATTTAATTTTTTTCATTTTCATATTCTTTCTGATTTAAAATTAGAACGAGAAATTAAGGCCAAAGGAAAAAGTTTTCATCAATGGATATGAATCATAATATTTCTGTTCAGGATCCAAGAACTCTGTTACTGCTGAAATACAGAACAAATTGGTCGCATTGGCAAACACCTGAGCACGCGAAATACCTAACGGACGAAGAATGCCCATTGGCAAATCATAACCGATGTTCAAGTTCTTCAAACGAAGATAAGCGCCGTTACGCATCCAGTAACTGGTATTTCCGGCTCCGGACTCATACCAACCAGAACCTACGATACGCGGATAAACACCATTCGGGTTACGCTCCGGATCATATACTTTGTCGCTTGTCCAAATCGGGAAATAAGGACGGACAGCACCACCATGCTGGTAGAAACCACCATCGACACCACCGACAAAACGATCATACTTGCCGACACCTTGGAAGTGGACATCCAGAGTAATACCTTTCCACTTAATATTACCACCAAAACCGTAGTTAATACGTGGCGTTCCGTTTTCACTCAACAAGTTATATGCGTCATTGCCATCGATACGGCCATCAGGTCCTTCCGTATATCCGTCACCGCGCGTATCTTTATACAAGATTCCGCCCAAATACGGATCACGTCCATATTGTTTGAAACCTTTCGCTTTCAAAGCGTCGACTTCAGCCTGGTCTGTCAGCAAGTGATCGGCAATCAAACCGATCAAGATACCATCGGCTTTCCCTACAGGTGATAGGGCATGAAGATTTCCACCTTCCTGATAAGTGGCAGAAACATCCAATACGTCCCATTTGTCACGGGCAAAACCCAAATTCACATAGGCAGAATAATCGATTGCCCCGTTAGCAGCCTTATCCATCCAGGTTAAAGACAGTTCACCACCTCTCCATGAACGCTCAGCATAGTTTTCCGGAGCCAAGCTTTGGCCATACGTATTCGGGAGTGTCACTGTACGTGGGCCCAAAATATCGACCTCCTTACGATAGAAAGCATCGAACGTACCGGACAAACGATTATTAAAGAAACCGAAATCCAAACCACCATTATAAGTCGTGGAAGTGGCCCAAGTCAATGTCGGGTTAGGAGTCGCACCGGCTGTAATTGTATTGGCTAAATTACTGCCGAATATATATGTGCCACCTGTATTATATTTCTGCAAATAAGAAAATGCTGTAATCTTATCGATCGGGTCCTTACTCAAATCCAAGTCATTACCGGTCGTTCCATAAGATGCACGCAATTTCAAATTGCTCAACCAATCGGATGTCTTTTCCATAAACGGCTCCTGGCTGATACGCCATGCAGCAGATACAGACGGGAAGAATCCCCAACGGTGTCCGTCCGGGAACAAGGTATTGCCATCATAACGGAAAGAGAACTCGGCAATATACTTCTGATCGAACGTATAATTGAAACGGCCTATCCAGGAAAGACGTCCACCGGTATATTCTTCCGCATCTCCCCAACGGCGTTCCGCATCTTTTGAATAATTAAACATCTGATCGATATTGGCAAGCGGTTGTTCACCCTTAGCCTGTACCCATTCACCACCGTTGGCAGCCTGTTCAAAAACGATCATACCGCCGACGTCATGTTTGCCGAACGTATTTGCATAGTTCACGAACCAGTTGAACTGCTCTGTCCATAACTGCTTGGCACGGTAATCCAGGTTTTCATAATTCTGGGAAAAGTTGAATGTATTATATTCATTCAAATTCAACGGAGCCGGTAAAAAACGGTTTCCTTCCGGATCAGCCTGTTGGAATTTGTAATTTTTTTGAAAAGTCATGAATCTCTTACGGGAATAGTCATGGCCGATATAACTTCCCATAATCTTCGTACTCAAGCCTTTCGTGATAAAGTCAAGATTGAAATCAAATGAAACAATACCATTCATATTACGACGGCGAGTCTTCAAATAACGGTCACCCACAACTTGGTCAACCGGGTTCCATCCCTGCCATGAACCATAGTCCTGATAGATCGGGTAATCCGTAATAGTGGCAGATGGAGTTCCATCCAGGTTAGAATAAAAAGGCGTTGTCTTCATCGCATTGAACGTACAACGATACAAGTCGTAAACAGCCTGGTCATCATCGTCCGAGAACGGCCAATAGAAACGTTTGTCATTCGATTGGTTTGCATCCAGGTTTACATTCATCTTGATATATTTGCTCAATTCCATCGTCAGGTTCGAACGCAAAGAAAATTTCTTGTTTTCCAAAGAGACATAAGAACCCTCTTCCGCCAGGAAAGATCCCATTACATAATATTGAACCTTTTCACTACCGCCTGTCACACTCAGAGAATGTTTCGTATTCCAAGGATTCTGCCAAATGTAATCGTTTACATTATAGTTAATATTATTATCGCGGAAATAAGCATATTCAGCTTCACCGTTAGGTTCTTTCGTCCCTTGGAAACGTGCAACCGCATTTTGATAATCCAAATCATCGATAGCTGTCCATCTGTCTGCGAACAATTCCTGGGTAGACTTGCTGAAAGCATAGGAACCCTGGTAGTTAAACACAGGTTTTTGGTTCTTGACACCCCCTTTGGTCGTCACCAACACGACACCATTACCGGCAGCTGATCCATAGATAGAGGCCGATGCGGCATCTTTCAGGAAACTCATCTGGTCGATTTCGTACGGTTCCAGGTTATCAAACGCTTCTTTATCGCGGATAACACCGTCTATAACGAACAACGGGTCGCCAAAACCACCACGCATACGGATTTCGGAAGAAGCTCCCATCAAACCGGAATTACCTGTAATAGTTGCACCGGGAGCGCGTCCGGCCAAAGAATTCGACAAGTTTGTATTCGGAATAACCGAAAGTTCTTCTGCTTTTACATTCGAAATAGAACCTGTCATATTGACCTTCTTTTGCACACCGTATCCGACAACGACAACTTCGTCCAGTTTCTGGGTATCTTCATGTAAGGTAATCTGAAACGAGCTTTTATCACCTGTCACCTGTATCGTTTGATCCAAATATCCGATATAAGAAACAAGTAGAGTCGCTCCGTCAGGAATTCCATCCAATGTAAATTTACCGTCGGCATCCGTCACCGTTCCGACACCGGCACCGCCTTTAAGGATAATATTCGCCCCGATAACCGGCAATCCCGTATCGTCGATAACGACACCGGATATCGCTTTTTTCTGTTGCTGGGCCATAGCCACAACCGGCTCGGGTTGGACATATTGTTTCACACTATTATCTTTCAGAAATACGCGGTTATGAACAATCTTGTAAGAGATACCGGTATTCTTAAAGACCTCTTTCAGAACTTTTTCAATACGTTCATTTTTAAGGCTAACGGAAACTCTGGATATTTTCTTATTCAACAAGGCTTCGTCGTAAGAAAATTCGTATCCGGTTTGTTCACTAATACTTTGTATCACTGCACCGACAGTTGTACTATTCAACGCCAGTTCCAGATTCACATACAAAGAATGTGCATCCCCTTCCGCCATTGCGGGCGATGCAGCTGTCAAAAACATTGCTAATGTCGCAATTGATGCTTTTTTAATCATACATGTGATTCAATAATGTTAGTACTAAGTTTTTTTAAGTTACAGTTTTCTTTTGTTGTGTGTGTTTTCTTTTTCCTGTCTGTTATTTCTTCATAGGCATTCCATTTTTATTATTCATATATAAATATTTCTTTCCCCTCTATCCTATACCGGATCGGGGCCAAATACTTCAAGAGGTTCAGAATGTCAGGCAAGCTTTCATCCTCATTGATCACACACCGGAACTTACGCTGGGCAAGCTTCGATGATTCCAGATTTATGTTCACATTAAATTTTACGGAGAGTTGATTGACGATTTCCCTAAGCGTGACATTTTCAAAGACAAACTGGTTCAGCCGCCACGCTGTACTTATATTTACATCCACAATCTCTGTGGAATATTCGTTCTTATAGCTATTATATGTCACCTTTTCTCCCGGCGACATGTCTAAAACGGCATTTCCCTGCTTATCGAGCAGAGCTACTTTACCCCTTGCTAAAACGGTTTCTACATTTTTATGCTTCTCGTCTGTTTTTACATTGAAAGCCGTTCCGAGAACTTTGATATTTACATAATTCGTTGAAACATATAGTGGAAATTGCGCATTCTTTGCAACGTCAAAGAATGCTTCTCCTTGCAAGGAGAGTTGACGATTGTTTTTGGCAAAAGTTTCAGGCATCTTCAAGGAAGCCCCTTCCTTCAACCAGACAGTCGACCCATCTGCAAGCATAATTTTTTTCACATCTTCCCCTTGCTTAACCGTAATCGTCACATAATTTTCAGGTTTCAGATATTCCCATCCCACATAAGAAAAAGAAACAAACAACAAGATCACAGCCGCATATTTCATTACAGAGCGGACAATGTCAAACCGCCTTCTACGATTTATCTTGCCATTCACTTCATTCAAAGCGCTTTCAATATGCCCTGGAGTATTATATCGCATAAACTTCCATGAAACACGAAGGTTTATCAATTTGGAATAAATATCTTCATTCTCAATCGACCGTGCGCGCCACTCCTTCACCGCCTCCATTTCTTCCGGAGAAAGTGTGCCGACCAAATATTTTACTAAAAGTCTATAATCAAAATCCATTTTATTTCCTTTCATCTATAGCAAAACGAACAACTCGGGAAAAATACGGAGTAAACATACAAGTTTTTTTCCGATTCCTAAATAAAAGATTCAGATCCTTAACTTCCCCAAAATACAATAACCCCCTTTTCGACTATTTTTCTATTTCGACCGAAAAGTTGATTCATTTTGGATTGACTCTTTTTGCGGTTTAAGCCTTCTTTTCTGACAACAGACGAAATGAGGAGCCGAGGCCGTCCCGAAAAGTATGCAATTTGATTGCCGAAAGCCGGAAACGCCGGCAAAGTGATAAACCTTAACTCCTGGAGAATCGAATATTTGAAAATAAAACGGACGGCGTTCCAAATATCCCAAGGAAATTTAGGGGCTTTTTTGCCATGAGAACGGTCCTCTTTCCAATTACGACCGTTCTAATTGCCATTACGACCGTCCTAATCTTCGCGAGGTGCCGAGTGCACTACACATTAGCACGGTCATAATGGAAAAGAGGACGGTCGTAATGGCCGGAAACGCTCAAAAAAGGCGGAAAAACCTCTTTTTGACGTCAGAAAAGAGGATTAACATTTGTTTACTCTCGGATATCTTCCAAGCCTAAAAAAAACGTTTTATACAATAAGCCCCCTTTGAAAATCGAGAATAAAAAAATAAACCATTCGATATTATTTAGCCATATATGATTTTTTGGTAACGACTTTACCATCCAAATCAAGTACGACCAGATTCATCTGATTGCCATCAGTAGACACAGAAACCACACTATTATTGGAATTTACCAACACAGGGAATTTGATCCCAGTACTCGGCTCTTCATATTTATTTCTATGCAGATGTCCGCATAACATCAGGTCAACTCCGAGATCATTCAGAATAGGGACAAATTTCTTCAACACATCTTTCTGACCATGCCAGATATTGAGGTCAGCAGAAGGAGGCATATGCGCAATCACCACTTTAAATTTAGCTTGTTTGAAATCCTCATTTTTATAAAGTCCTTTCATCCATTCCATCTGGTCCGTCCGATAGCCGTCATAGTCGGTAATACCACTATACTCGATATCGGAATCCGGCTTATCTTCTCCTGTATCCAACATGATAAAACAAACAGGCCCCTGTCTGAAAATATAATACAGGAAAGGTTCTTCCGGTGAAAAATATTTCTGGAAAGACGTAGCAAATTCGCCGCGAGTTTCATGGTTTCCACGTGCATAATACATCGGTTTTTCAGATGCAAACAAGTCGATGCTTTCCTTCATAAACCCGTTGAAGATTGTTTCCCGATCCTGAAATACGGAAACCATATCACCATTGAAAATAATCAAGTCCTTATCTTTATAGCCGGCAGCATTCAGCAGTTTTGTAATAATACCTTCACGCCCATGAATATCGTTGATCATCGCAAAACTTGTCTCTTTCTTCTGCGAATCACAGGTCGTAAATGTCAATGCTTTCTTTTTGTAGACATCTGAAGCAGCTACGCGTCCGTATATAACAGAAATACCTTCGTGCGACAATACTTCCTGTGCATAGATGCGATACCGGTATGTCGTACCGGGAGTCAATCCTTTAACCTTTACAGTATGAAGTAAAGAGGTGTTCTTTACCCCGTTAGTCGTATCGAAATATTTGGGTCTTTCCTCACCGTAATAATGAGTCCCATCATCAGGAGCCAGTTCTACCCAACCGACAGAAGGCTTATCTGCCTCCCAGACAATGGTTGCTTCATTCTCTTTTACATTCTGCAAATAAGGTCCGTAAAGGATTTTTATCTGCGCAGTTGCCACCTGAGTGGCAACTGTGAGTAAAAGTGCATATACTAAATTTCTAATGTACTTCATTGTAAATAAAATTGATTGATCTATTAATAGCCATCATTCTGAACTAATTGAGGGTTCGCATCCATCTCGGCTTGTAATATCGGCAAATGAAATTGCTTCTTGTCGAAATAACGGACTTCAATCAAGCGGTCTTCAGGAGTAGCGTTCACATCGATCACGGCACGACGATCCGGATCCGGTTCGTCATAGTTGACAGTACCGCACAAACGATACAAGTCACCTGGCATAACAGCTTCCGCCACTTTTCTTCCGGTCTTGGCCCCGCTTTTGTCATATTCGTCCCAGCGAACAATATCTTCATAGCGGAACCCTTCGCCTGCCAGCTCTATCGTACGTTCCCTTCTTACCAGTTCCCGCACTTTTGCTTGCGTGTTGTATTTGGAACGATCGACAGCAATATGTCCTCCGCGTACACGCAACCGGTCAACAATATTCATTGCTTCTTGCAAATCCTGATTCAACTCGACCAAACATTCGGCTTTTGTCAGCAGTATTTCCGCATACCGGAAGATAATCGGGCACAAGGCATCGTCATTCATGGAAGTGGAATATTGCCCCTGGTTTGGATACAAATATTTAGCCCACAACATACCGGTATGGGAGGCATTGTCAGCCGCAGTATAATAATCTTTATTCGAAGAACCGTTCGGCAAAGTCTTATCAAGAGTATTGAATATGCGCGGCACATTATTACGTCCCACCCAATCCAATCCGGAATAGATAACCGTATTTTTCAATCGAGGATCACGATTATAAAACGGATGGACAGGATCATAACCGGAGCCTGCTTCGTCAATCATCTTGCCGTCCGCCATTTCAAACATATCGACCATATTTTGAGTCGGGACAAATGAGGCCCAACCACCATCCGAATTATTATAGAAACGGATTACATCACTATAGGCATAAGTAGTTTGGACATGCTCATACGTACAAATAATTTCCTTAGAGTTTTGCCCGGCCATGGAAAACATATTCAGGAAATCAGGATCCAGTTCATATTGGTTCAGCTCAATCACTTGATTAGCCGCATCCAATGCCTCCGAATAATTGCCCCACAGCAAATTGAAACGGGCAATCATCGAAAGAACCGTACCTTTGGCAATACGTCCTTTCTCTGCCGGTTTCTCCGCGATATGTTCGGCACTCCACACCAGATCCTTCATAGCATGTTCTTTCACTTTCGCCTCCGGCTCACGCGGCAGTTTGGCATCGTCTGCCGTCGCGGGAACAAAATCCATAATAACAGCATCCCCGTACCAAGTTGCCAGATAAGCATGGCTATAACCTCGAATTGCACGTACTTGTGCCAGGAAATCATTCTTTTGCGTTTCCGTCATTGCCGAAGCCGGCACCAAATCTATATTTTCGATGACAAAATTACAACGGCGTATCGTCTCATACTGTCTCCAATAATTCGGAGCTGACGTAGGAGAAACGCTGCCTCTCCCCATATTCCTCATATTAGAGGCATTCGTATAATTGAAGCCGATATCCGAATAGCTGTCTTCATAAAAAATAAACTTCGATCCGACATAATTATTAACCCACCAATTGTATGCTGCAGTTACAGCCGCATCGACATCATTGGAAGTATTCCAAAATGTGTTTGTTGTCAACTGATCTTTCGGATTCAGATCAAAGAAATCATCACACGAAGTAAAGGCTCCTGCTCCGGTAAGACAGAGAACAAGACTTAATATTTGTTTCAGTTTCATATTTCAATCATTTAAAATGTTACGTTAATACCGAAAGAATGGCTTTTATTGATCGGATAAATATCCAAGTTTCCGGAAGCAGACTCCGGATCTGCGTTAAAGGGCAGACTATCAAACGTGAAGAGATTCTCACCCGTGTAGTAAACCTTCACATTGGCTATACCCAATTTATTCGTAATCGACTTCGGTAGTGTATATCCGAAATTGATATTCTTAATACGCAGATAGTTGGTATTCATACACCAGAAAGAAGAACGACATTTGTTAGGGGCACTGACTGAGCTTTCTTCGAGGAAAAGACGCGGCCATTCAGCATTCGGATTCTCGGGAGTCCAGGCATCCAGCCAGTTGCTACTGGGGTGAGATGTATCACCAATGAACGAACCGACCACATCACGTGCGAAATAACGGCTTGTACCTGTCACACCCTGGAAAAAGACAGAAAGATCAAAATTTTTCCATCCTCCACTCAGTGTGACGCCATAAGTCGTTTTCGGCTGTTGCGAACCTTTCACCACGCGGTCTTTCGACGTCAGTTTCCCATCCCCGTCCACATCTTTAATACGGAAATCACCTCCCTTGAAAGGAGCAGACCAAGGATTACCGTATTGCTTTTCATAAGCGGCAGCTTCTTCGTCACTCTTGAACAAACCATCGACCTCATAAACATAGAACGATTGGTAAGCCTCGCCCACACGGTTGATGCTGTAATCATCGATGATCTCATTGACACCTGCCAAATCAATCAGTTTATTCTTGTTATAGGAGAAGTTTGCATTTACTCCCATTCGCCAATCTTTATTAAAGGAATGATTCCAGGCAAGACTCGCTTCCACACCGCTGTTACGCAATGAACCCTTGTTGTCCTGATAGGTTCCTGATATACCAAATGTATCGGAAACTGGTATATCCATAATAATATCGGATGTCTTGCGGTTATAATATTCGGCACTCAGCATAAACTCATTCAAGAAATTAGCATCAAACCCAAAGCCCCAGTTCGTCGAGTTTTCCCACGAAATAGTTGTAACCTTATGGCTCACAACTGTGATTCCTTGGTGAACCGTCCCCGCAAACGGGAAGTTTTTACCGATATACAAAGTCGGCAAATAAGGATAATACTCGTCCTTCACCGCATCCTGGTTTCCAAGCAACCCCCAAGATCCCCTGAACTTCAGAGACTGTAACCAACCTCTTGTGTTTTCCATAAAATCTTCTTCCGAAATACGCCATCCGGCGGAGAAAGAGGGGAAATATCCCCAACGATACCCTTTTGCAAAACGGGAAGAAGCATCAGCACGGAAATTAGCTTCCAATAAATATTTGCCTTTGTAGTCGTAATTGATACGTCCAAAATAGGACAACAATGCCAGTTCACGGGAATAGCCACTGTTTGTCTGTGTGGATGAATCGCCACCGTTCAAATCAGTTACTTCGCTGTTCGGAAAACTTTTCCGGAAAGCAACCAGTTCCCGATAATCATACTTCTCAATCTTATAACCGGCCAGCGCTTTGATATGATGGTCCTGGTTAAAAGTCTTGTCATAATTCAACAACGCATCCAATGTATAACGGCTCCATCTCGAAATCGTTTCCGTCAACTGGTCCGGCCCGTGGTAATTAACGTCGTCATACCAGCATTCTTTACGGTAATCCTTTGTTTCTTTTATATTCGTCACATAAGCGCCCTGCAGCGTGAATGTCAACCCGTCCATTATATGATAATCAAACGCTAACAATCCGGAGAAATTCTGCTGCAAATGATTCTTCCGGCTGTTGATGTCTATCCAAGCTGCCGGGTTACCATCCGATATCGAACCGTAAGAACCGTCTTCTTTTTTATAGGGAACCCAAGGAGCGATACGATTAGCCTGCCATATAAGTTGGTTCGAACCACCTCCATAGGAAGCATTCGGCTCGGAATATTGATTATGGATAAAAGCCATATTAGTCCGCATCGTAAACTTATCGGACAACTTAATATCCAGGTTCGTACGTAGATTAAACTGCTGACGATCGGAGTTTTTCATTGTTCCCTCCTGGCCTAAAAATCCGGCAGATGCCATATACTTCACATCATCGGATCCCCCGCTGACATTGAGATTGTGTTTATGCATAAAGCCTGTCCGGAAAATATAATCTGTCCAAACTGTATTCGGGTGAGCGTAAGGATCCGTTCCATCCTTGAATAGACGAAGATCGTCGTCTGTAAAACGAGGAGAGGCTCCATCTTGCGTCAACAACTGGTTATATAAACGGGCATAATCGTAAGAACTCAGACGGTCAATCAAAGTCGACACATTCGAAAAACTGACATTACCATTATAAGAGACTGTTGCTTTACCGGTTTTTCCCCGCTTGGTCGTAACCAAGATTACACCATTGGCAGCTTTAGAACCATAAATGGCAGCCGAAGCCGCATCCTTCAGAACCGAAATAGACTCGATATCATTAGGGTCAATCGAATCAAAAGTTCCGGTTTCGATCCCATCCACCAGAATGTAAGGATTAGCATTATTCAGCGTACCAACCCCACGAACACGGATAGTCGAGCCATCATCCCCCGGCCTTCCCGTGCCGGACGTTACCGTAACACCCGGAGTCAATCCCTGAAGAGCTGAAGAGACATTCGTCACCGGACGGTCGATCAATTCGTCTTTGCCAATCGTACTCACCGCCCCTGTCAGATTTACTTTAGTTTGCGTACCATAGCCGACAACAACGACTTCATCCAGATTCTGCGTATCTTCATGAATTGTAATTTTGTAATCGTTATTTCCTTTCGTTACAGCCACCTCCTGGTCTACATAGCCGATATAAGAAATCAATAATATGGCGCCGTCTTCAACACCATCCAGTGTAAAATCGCCATCGACATTTGTCACCGTACCGACTCCGGCACTTCCTTTAATAACAACATTCGCCCCGATAACGGGAAAACCGGTATTATCTATAACCGTACCTTTGATTGTCTTCTTTTCTTGTTGGACAACCGCTAAAGAGATGTTTCCAAAAAGGTTGTTCTTTGTCTCTACATTATCTTGCAGAAATATCCGATTATCAACAATCCGGAAAGAAATCCCCGTGTTTTTAAAAACTTTCTTTAAAACCGATTCAATACGTTCATTTTTTACACGAACAGAGACATTGGATATTTCCTTACTCAAGATCGACTCATCATAAGAAAATTCATAACCTGTTTGTTGACTGATACTTTGTATGACCGTGCCTACTGTTGTCTTGTTTAAAGACAATTCCAAATTCACATACAAAGTATTTGCGTCATTCACCGCCATGATCGGCGATGCTGCGACTAAAAGCATTGATAATGTAACAATAGATACTTTTTTATTCATATCATGTGATTCATTTTTGTTAGTACTATAAAAATTAGTTAACTTGTTTACCAAGCAGCATTTTTATTAACCGCTGCAAAGGAATATTCCTTATATTAAAGGAGTATTTACATTCGATTACATTTTAATTTCCCATAGACATTCATTTTTTTGTTTGTTTTTCAAATATATAGATCTCAGAATTTTCTATTCGGTAGGTAATCGGCGCCAAATAGCATAGTTGTTCCAGAACATCCGACAAATGTTCATCTTCATTTATCACACAACGAAATTTGCGTTGGGCCAGTTTTAAAGACTCAATGTTCACACTTACGTTATATTTAGCTGATAATTGATTGGCAATTTCACGAAGAGTTATATTATCAAAAATCAATTGGTTAAAACGCCACGCAGCACAAACATTCACATCTACACGGTCCGTAATATAGGTATTGTCGTCCCAGGCATAAGTCACTTTCTCCCCTGGATTCATTTCCAAAATTCTCTTACCCTTCAGGTTTTGTAAATCGATACTGCCTCTTACTAAAACCGTTTCAACAGATTTATTTTGGGCGTTAACATTGACACTGAAAGAAGTTCCATGTACTTCTATCTTTACATAATCCGTAGAAACTATAAATAGTGATTGAGCATTCTTTGCGATGTCAAAGAATGCTTCTCCTTGCAAGGAGACCGTTCGGTTTGCCGTACTGAACGACTCCGGTATTTTTAAAGCAGAATTTCCTCTTAACCAAACTGTAGAACCATCTTCCAATGCAATTTTCTTCACCTCTTCCTTGTTTCTTAATGCGATAGTCACATAAGTTTCCGGCTTAAAATACTCCCATCCGGAATATGATAGCGAAACAAGCAACAAAAGAACAGCCGCATACTTTAGCAACGGACCAAAAACATGAAAACGCTTTGTCTGATTAATCCGCGCATTTATCTTTTTCAAAGCGATATCGATCCGTTCATTATCTGCATATTTTGCAGCATTCCATGAAAGACGCAACCGGAACACTTCAGAAAAAACAGTTTCATTCTCTTCAGACAAACTACGCCATTTCATGACCTCTTCCAGTTCTTCCTGAGAAAGTTCATTAATCAAGTATTTTGCTAAAAGTGCGTAATCAAACTCCATTTTCTCTCTTTAATATATAAGCTAAACGATCAACAACTAAAAACTACTGAGCAAAGACTAAACTTTTTTATTTGCGTCAAGCATATATCCCGCGTGAAAGAAGAAAAAAACAAAGTAGGTAGTAGTCATTCTTAGACATGTGTTTCTTCAGGAATTTGAGAGCTAAATAAAGATGGCTTTCCACCGTACGCTGCGGCATCTGAATCTGTTCGGAAACCTCTTTGGCCGTCAAGCCTTTTATATAGGCAAGAACAAAGACCTCACGACGCTGTTCGGGCAGCAATTCCAGTAATTCATACAAACGTCGGTAAAAATCTTTCATGCTAAGTTCCTCGATGACAGGATTGTCTCCTTCCAACAGGTTTTGATAATCTTCCAGATATTTCTCATATGTGTGGGAGTGGTATTTTTCTACGGAGAGATTTTTCTTGAAATAATCCAGACAACGAGTGTAAGCGGATTGGAAAAGATACGAATGGAAACCATCGCTGACATACAACTTCGCGCGATTCTCCCATACATATAAAAAGATATCCTGGACAATATCTTCCGCCACTTTCTCTTCAACCATAGAAGCCACGTAAGCCATCACCCGGGGATAATAATATCGAAAGACGCCGTTAAAGGCTTCCCGATTCCCTTTTTTCAATTCATATAGCAAAGAAACGTCGAACATACTATAGCGATTTTAAGACCTCCCAACCGTCATCTCGCCTACAAAAATAATAAAACATTTACAATTACTAACCATTCAGCTCTATATATATTCGCTTTGTACCTAATAGTTGTTAACGTTCCAGAGAATATTAAACAACAGTTCCCAGCCAAAAACAATGTTCAGAATTTCTTTATCAGGAAAGATGGGTTTACCCGTAAGTAGATGCCGGCAGAGAAACTTGTTTTTGTAAATGTCTTATATCCATCTTGTTCCGTACCTCTCAACGTTGCAGGCAAATGGGCATAAATATCCAAATCTATACCGAGCGAAAAGCCTTTTGCCAAGACGCGCGAATACTCCGCCCCAAAGTAGAGCATGGAAGGATTATCAAAGGTCAAACCCTCATCAGAAGTCGAAACCGCACCATAGAACGGACTGCCGAACATGGATATGAATTTGTGGCATTTCCAATAGGAAGTCTTTACACGAAAGTCATATATATCAGCCGAGGCACGCGCATAGACGCCATAACCGTTATCGAAAGGCCACAGTTTACCCGCCTGCTGATAATAACCGGTCGCATCCAATTCTAAATTTACATTTTTGAATATCTTGTGTCCCGTGTTCCAAACGCCACCTACACCGATAGCCCCGTTCATCAGGGTTTGGACGGAGTTACTGAAAATCGTGTCGATCTCTCCTCCCCGATGTTGTACCATTCCCTGCAAAGGCGCATAGAAATGGAAACGGGATTCCGGATCGTTAAATTTGAAACGGGTGGATAAACCGACCGTGAAAGCCTCCTGGTGAAAATCTTCCCTGAAAATGAAACTTTCCCAGTTCACCCACATATCCAGATCGAACCGACGGGAGTTATAGAGCAACTGCAAACCCATCTCAGGATCTGCCATCATATTCAGCTCAGGACTATATAACGGTTCTATCAGATTATGGTTAGCCGCTCCATACAAGTCACCTAAAATAATATCCACATGATCGGACAGAGCAACTTGCGCCCGAAACCAGGGAAGGACATGGAAACCTTTCTGATATTGGTCTCCTTTCCAGCGGGCAATATCCTGATAGGCCATATTCGGATAACGGTTTGCGCCCCAGAAGCGCAGGAAATGCACACCTGCTTCCAGTTTCAACATCTCCAACGGATAATAGACCGCCTTCGCCTGCAACCAAAGCCCGGGCAAGGTATAGCCTTTCATAAATGCCCCTGAATATTCATCATCTTTGAAAAAGCTTAAGTTATCTATTTCGACAGAAAGTTCCCTGTTCTTTTCCGGATCAATCCGGTAATCCGTTTTAAAAACACGCTCAGGTATCTGGGCTTCGAGGGGATGGACTGCTGAAAGCCCTGCTGCAAACAGCAAGAAGAAAAAGACTGAACGAAAATATCCGTTATTCAAATAACTTTTCATTAATCGCAAATTTTGAATGCAAACGTAACAATTAAATAGGAATAAACGAAGAACGGGGATATAGAATCTTGTCTATATCCCCGTTACTTTATGCTTTAATCGGCTTACTTAGCGTCTCGGTGTAGCTTCTTTTACTACCATCTGACGGCCTTCATATTCTGCGCCGTTTAATTCTTCGATAGCATTTTTTGCTTCGTTTTCGTTAGGAAGTTCTGCGAAAGCAAAACCTTTAGAACGACGAGTGTCACGGTCAATGATCAACTTAACTGAGTCTACTGTACCGTACTCTTCCAAAATCTGTTGCAAGTCTGATTCTCTAACCCGATAGTTCAGGTTACCAATGTAAATATTCATACAAAAACTAATATAAAATAATTAATAAAAAAAATTGAAACAATAAAACGTAAGGAAAGATCCATGTCTACAAAATTCTATTCTGAATGAATATCACGTCGGAGATAAAGAACTATACAAACAGTTTTGCTTGTCGGTACAAAGGAAAGCATTAAAATCGAAATAACATCATAAAAATGAAAAATAAATTCATGAGCGTTCAAAAAAATGTTTTTCCATTCACATCATAGCTTATTTTTCAACTTCTCAAATCCGTCAATATGCGAAACAGGCCTATTTTATAGTATTTTTGACCAATTAACCCTATATCTGGCCTTTCCGGTCTCAAACAGAAAGGCTAATTTTGCCCAATCATTTTTGAACTTAATTTGACATGGAAAAAATCGAAGTTAAAGAAGCCAATGGAAAACTTGGCATTCTTGTTGTTGGTGTAGGTGGTGCAGTAGCCACTACAATGATCACAGGTACGTTGGCTGCACGTAAAGGATTAGCAAAGCCTATCGGCTCTATTTCGCAATTAGCCACAATGCGTTTGGAAAACGGAGAAGAAAAGGCGATTAAAGATATTGTACCTTTAACCGACCTGAATGATATCGTTTTCGGAGGATGGGATATTTTCCCCGATAACGCATATGAAGCGGCCATGTACGCAGAAGTTTTGAAAGAAAAAGACCTGAATGGCGTGAAAGACGAACTGGAGGCTATCAAGCCGATGCCTGCCGCATTCGATCATAACTGGGCAAAACGTCTGAACGGTACACATATTAAAAAAGCGGCAACCCGCTGGGACATGGTTGAACAGCTTCGCCAGGATATCCGCGATTTCAAAGCGGCTAATAATTGCGAACGCATCTCTGTCTTGTGGGCCGCAAGTACGGAAATCTACATTCCACTGTCAGACGAACACATGTCGCTCGCCGCATTGGAAAAAGCCATGAAGGAAAACAATACGGAAGCTGTCTCTCCAAGTATGTGCTACGCTTACGCAGCCATCGCAGAAGGCGCTCCGTTTATCATGGGTGCTCCGAACCTGTGCGTAGACACTCCTGCCATGTGGGAATTCTCCAAAAAGATGAATGTGCCTATCTCCGGTAAGGACTTCAAGAGCGGTCAGACATTGATGAAGACAGTTTTGGCACCGATGTTCAAAACCCGTATGTTGGGTGTCAGCGGTTGGTTCTCCACCAATATCTTAGGAAACCGCGACGGCGAAGTGCTGGACGATCCTGCAAACTTCAAGACAAAAGAAGTCAGCAAGCTGTCTGTTATCGACAATATCTTCGAACCGGAAAAATACCCGGACCTGTATGGCGATGTATATCATAAGGTACGCATTAACTACTATCCTCCCCGCAAGGACAATAAAGAAGCCTGGGACAACATCGACATCTTCGGATGGATGGGCTATCCGATGGAAATCAAGGTAAACTTCCTTTGCCGCGACTCCATCCTGGCTGCTCCTATCGCTCTCGACCTGGTACTGTTCAGCGACTTGGCCCTGCGTGCAGGCATGTGTGGCATCCAGACTTGGTTGTCATTCTTCTGCAAGAGCCCGATGCACGACTTCGAGCACCAGCCTGTACACGACCTTTTCCAGCAGTGGAGAATGGTTAAACAGACATTGCGCGACATGATCGGCGAAAAGGCTCCTAACTATCTGGATTAAAAATTCAAGGTATATAAATTTAGTTTCATAGGGATGAAACTTTTGTTCCATGCCTATGAAACTTTTGTTCCATGCCTATGAAACTAAAATTCCATCACATGGAATTCACGATACAACTTTCTCCCGGATAAGGAGAAAGTTGTATTATTTTTATAACTTTGCACATATTTTACAGACAGGATGAAGAAAGTCCCTCTTATTCATATTATCATAGCAACAGGCTTTGGTTCCGGTTTTTCTCCGTTTGCCCCTGGTACGGCGGGTGCGCTGTTGGCCACTTTAATCTGGCTGGCATTGTCCTGCACCGTCTCTCCTATTTGGTTGCTTATCATAACCGCTTTACTGATTATCGTCTTTACGATTGCCGGGATTTGTTCGGCAAACGCAGTCGAACCGATCTGGGGAAAAGATCCCTCACGAGTGGTGGTAGACGAGATGGTAGGCGTGTGGATTCCGCTGTTGGCGGCTCCGACAGGAGATCGTGGCTATGCATTTGCGGCTTTTGTGCTTTTCCGCCTGTTCGACATTTTCAAACCGTTGGGCATACGCAAAATGGAGAGCCTCAAGGGAGGAGTTGGAGTAATGATGGATGATATTCTGGCCGGTATATACAGCCTCATCCTGCTAATCGGTGCAAGATGGTTGATTGGATAAAAAAAAGTGCAAAGGCTTTTTCGGAGAAAGGCGGGATATTCATGTTCATACGGGCCCAATTTTCTTCGCAGATTGCCAGTGCAACGGACTTTTTAGTCACCATTTTATTAGTCAAATTATTCGGTGTCTATTATGTATATGCAACTTTCATCGGCTCTGTTTGCGGCGGAATCGTGAATTGCATAATCAATTACAGATGGACATTCAAATCCAAAGAATGCAAGAAATGGCACATCATGATAAAATATCTGCTGGTCTGGATCGGCAGTATTTTACTGAATACCTGGGGCATCTATTTAATGACAGAGACAATCAGCCAGAATCCTTGGGTCAGGGAGACTCTGAAGCACTATATCGACGATTTGTTCGTCTTCTCAAAAGCGGTTGTTTCCCTGCTTGTCGGATTTCTTTGGAATTACAATATGCAACGCGTTTTTGTCTATAAGAATTGTAGAATCAAAGGCCGGTTTCAAAGAGCGGACACAAAATAAAAACAAAAATAATAAGATATGAAATTCAAAGTTTTAAGAGATTGGCTACAGCAGATGATCTATAAGATCATCAATCCGCTTGTGCACGGAATGATCAAAATTGGGATCACTCCCAATTTTATTACGACGACAGGATTAATCCTGAATATTGTAGCGGCTTGTATATTCCTTTATGCCGGCATGAAGGGAGAACGGGAAGATTTCTATTATATCGGCTGGGGTGGCGGCATCATCCTGTTTGCCGGACTGTTCGACATGATGGACGGCCAGGTGGCACGAATCGGGAAAATGAGTTCCACTTTCGGGGCTTTATACGATTCGGTTCTCGACCGGTACAGCGAACTGACTGTTTTCTTCGGTATCTGCTTTTACCTGATCAACCAGGGATATGTGATCAGCTCGATCGTTGCCTTTATCGCCCTCATCGGTTCGCTGATGGTAAGCTATGTACGTGCCCGTGCGGAAGGGTTGGGACTTGATTGCAAGGTGGGATTCATGCAGCGGCCTGAACGCGTAGTATTGACCGGACTGGGTGCGCTCTGCTGCGGTATCTTCGCTCCCATGATGGAAAACAGCGAGACATTCGAACCGATCATGATATTCGTAATACCTCTGCTGATTGTTGCGATATTCTCTAACCTGACAGCATTCGCTCGTCTGAACCATTGCCGTAAACTACTGATAAATAAAGACAACGAATGAAAAAAGCCTTTATACTCCCGTCTAAGAAAGAGACTGTAACAGTTATTGGCCTGATGATCCTGTTCCTTCTGCTGACAGCCGTATGTATCGGACTGCGTTCGGAGCATATACTTATAGCCGGTTTGTACCTGTTCCTCTTTTTTGCCGGCAAGACAACCCGCAAATTGGCTGTTGCCTTGCTGCCGTTTGCCCTTTTCGGCATTTCGTACGACTGGATGCGCGTTTTTCCGAATTACGAAGCGAATCCGATCGATGTGGAAGGTTTGTACAACCTGGAAAAGAGCCTTTTCGGGATAAATGACAACGGAAATATATTAATACCTTGTGAATATTTTGCGATTCATAATTGCCAGATAGCCGACTTCTTCGCCGGTATTTTCTATCTCTGTTGGGTTCCGGTCCCGATCGCATTCGGACTGTGGCTTTATCTGAAAGGCGACCGAAGCTTGTATCTGCGCTACTCGATGGTATTTCTATTCGTCAACCTGATCGGTTTTGCCGGGTATTATATCCATCCGGCCGCACCGCCTTGGTATGCTATAAACTATGGTTTCGAACCGATTCTGAATACTCCCGGTAACGTTGCCGGGCTCGGCAGGTTCGACGCGTTGACAGGGCTTTCCATTTTTGACTCCATCTATGGCCGCAATGCGAATGTATTTGCAGCCGTTCCGTCGTTGCATGCCGCTTATATGGTAGTGGCACTTTGTTATGCAATCATTAACAAATGCAATAAATTCGTGATCACCCTTTTCGCGATTATCATGTTGGGAATCTGGGGAACAGCCGTCTATTCGTCACATCATTATATTATTGATGTAACATTAGGCATCTGTTGCGCTCTCCTGGGCATCCTGATCTTCGAAAAAGGCTTGATGAAAACCGGCTGGTTCAAAAACTTCTTCAACCGGTATTATACTTATATCAAATAGCATCGGAATGCTATTTGATATAAGTTATTATTTCTTCGAATTGGCACATTATAAACCATCATCCATTACATCTTGACCTTTTTTCTCGTGGCGGAACAACCTAACTTTGCTTGGAGATAAAAGCAATGATGTCATGTTTAAACAAGCTTTACCATTATGCCTTTGCATACTACTGTCTGCGTGTGACCTGATCGACTATCACCCATATGACGGGCGACTTACGATCTCCGAGCGTAATATCAACGAACAAAATATCCCGCTTATTGAAGCTGCAACAAAAGACAAAGACACGATCCGGTTCGTCCTGATGGGCGACACGCAGCGCAGTTATGACGAAACAAATGATTTCGTAAAACATATCAACAGGAAAAAAGACAGCATAGACTTCATCATTCACGGAGGAGACTACACCGAATTCGGAATGAAAAAGGAATACGAATGGGCTGTCGATATCCTTTCCAAACTCGATATTCCGTATGTAGGACTGATCGGGAATCATGATATAATCGGGAATGGCGACCAGGTTTATGAAAAGCTCTTCGGAAATGAGAACTTCTCTTTTATTGCCCGGGATGTCAAGTTTATCTGCCTCAACACCAATGCAATCGAATATGACTACTCGCATCCTGTGCCCGATTTCGGTTTCCTGAAAGAGGAGTTGGAAGACAGTACCCGCCAATACAGCCGTACGGTCGTAGCCATGCATGCCCGTCCCGGAAGCGACCAGTTCGACAACAATATAAAAGACGTATTCCAGCTTTACATCCGGCAATTTCCATCCTTGATGTTCTGCTTGAATGCCCACAACCATCAATTGCAGATGGATGATCTGTTCGATGACGGGATCATCTACTATGGCTGCAGCAATATAGCCAAACGCAATTACATATTATTCACCTTGACACCAGACAGCTACACGTATGAAGTTATCGATTTTTAAATGGATGACGCTATTCCTTCTCCTTATCGGCACATTACAGGCACAGGAAAGCAGCGAAGATGAAGCACGTTACACAAAACGTGTAGAAAAATATATATCCAGATGGGAAAAACTTATCCCCCGCTACAGTAAGATCCAATATGCCGGTTCAATGGGATTGATCTCACTCGGCACTGGTTGGAATTATTATCGTAACCATTGGGAAACGGATGTTCTTCTGGGACTCGTCCCCCGCTATTCGGACCGCCACGCAATGGTAACAATGACACTCAAACAGAACTATTACCCTTGGAATATTCCTCTCTCCGACAAGCTCTCTTTCGAGCCTCTCGCTTGTGGTTTTTATATCAATACATTGTTCGACCGCGACTTCTGGGGAAGGCAACCGGATAAATACCCTAAAGGCTATTACTGGTTTTCAACCCGCATCCGTACGCATATCTTCGCCGGCGAGCGGTTCACGTTGAAACTGAATGAAAACAAAAGCTGGCACAAATCCATCTCTTTCTTTTATGAACTCAGTACCTGCGATTTGTACCTGATAAACAAGATCGGCAACAAAAGCCTGAAACCCAAAGACTACATGAGTCTCTCGTTCGGCCTTAAGCTGCAGATTCTATAATACAAAAAAACGGAAGGTGCCACAAATGGCAACCTCCCGTTCCCCATAAACTACATAAAACACTTAAAAGAACAACTCTTCTTATTAAAATGCAAGACCTAACCGGATACCCCAGTTATTCAACCCATCGATCGAATAACTCAAGACGTCTCCTTTATTGGTTGCATAATTATAGTAGGCAGCAATATGTAAACCGATCTGTTTCTGAGGAGTAAAATACATATTCATACCGATTTCGGGAGATACATAGAAACCCCAGTTACGGTCGTATACTTTCATTACATTCATATAAGTCGACATTTCACTGTAGCTTGCCCCTAACTGTAAGCCTGCATAAGGCTGGAACTGGCTTTCGGGAGCAACGTTATAACGGAAAGCTGCACCAAAAGGCAACTGGAAGATAGAGTGCTGCTGATCGGAAGTGATGGCAGAAGTCGAACTTACCGGCAATGTCTGACGATCGATATATTTATTGTTAGTGTGATAAGAGATAAACGCACCTACCGAGAAATTAGGGACGAGATAATAACCGGCTTCTGCATGTGCACCCCAACCACTTGTCTTATCAGAGAATGTCTGGCTGAACGGAGAATTGAGCTGCCAGTCGACATTAAAATACATGTTCTTTACAACCTGGGCGCCAGCCAGAGATGGAATCGCTAAACAGGCGACAAGTAAAGCGATTAATTTTATTGATTTAGTTATCTTTTTCATAAGACTCAAATTTTCTTTTAATTCGCGTTTAATTATTTCTTTAAGTACGGTGACTGTACAAAAGCCTGCTCGATAGCACGAGTTGAAAGTGCGATATTTACTTTGTCGGAACCAGACAGCAGACCAGTCATGTAAGCAGTCCAAAGAACCGGAAGTTTTGCATCGGTAGCTTTTGGAGTCGGCGCTTTCAGGTCGACCAGTTCAACCAACAGGGAACCTACGCTATAGCTGTAGACAACAGGATACGGATAATACCATCCATTCCATGCACCGGTCCAGTTACCCCAGTAACCATACCACCAGTTATATCCGGGATATCCCCACCACCAGTAAGGATTGTCATGATAGTTAGTAAAATAATTGACATTTTTCACGAAAGAAACCTGCAAACCCAGGTCTGCTGATTCTTTATCTGCGGCACGTGTAAAACCACGGCCTTCCATGCCATTGACTAAAGTAGTGACGATATCGTCCGCTTCAGTAGCACTCCAGAATTCCGGTTTTTCACTGCTACCGATTACCATTACACTATCCGGGATGTAGAAAGATGTAAACGATCCGAAATTAGCATCCTTACTGTGATCAGTAAATACTACGAAATCATCGCTTAGTTTTGACATGTCCGGATCTTTCTGGCAAGACGCCAGCAAAAGAACCAATAAGAAAAAAGGAAGAATCTTTTTCATCTCATTCAACGTTTAAAACAGTTTATACTATTATTTGTGCACTTATATATAAGTTACTATTTAAACAACATCAACTAAAAAAGGTTTGCTTTCCCCCCGCCCCCGGAGTGTTAATTAACTTGTCTGAAGATTTAGGAACGGTTATAAACGACCGTTAAAACAGATGTAAGCATAAAAAAAAGATGGTGCAAATCCAACTAATGTGGATATGCACCATCTCTCTTATAAAGGTAGTTAGCCTTATCTCAATGTTCCCTGTTGGGCTTCCTCTACCATTTTCTGGTTCGGAAGTATGATAATTTCTACACGGCGGTTCAGGGCACGTCCTTCCGGAGTGCTGTTATCGGCAACCGGCTCGTGGATACCTTTGCCTTCGTATGTCATACGCTTGCTGCTTACGCCCTGGTCTTCCATCAGATAATCGAATACGCTCTTTGCACGTTTTTCCGACAGGGTCTGGTTATAATCAACCTTTCCCGTATTGTCCGTATGACCGATAATCTTAATATCCGTGTCCGGGTTTGCGTTCAGGCTGGTAGCTAAATTACGCAAGGCGCTTTTAGAAGCAGCGCTGACCGTACTCGAGTTGGTAGCAAACAGGATTCCGGAATCGAACGTCACCCGCAGGGCTTCACCGTCATTGATGGTTTCGACAGTTGCTTCTTCCGGCAGCGTAGCTTCCAGTTCCTTCTTCTGTTTATCCATCTTCTTACCGATCAAAGCACCGGCTGTACCACCAACCGCAGCACCGATAATCGACCCCAATGCTGTATTGCCTGCCAGAGCACCGACACCGGCACCTACAGCAGCACCTCCACCTACTCCGATGGCTGTCCCTTTAGCCGTATTGTTCCAGGTTCCACAACTCGTAAAAACAACTGCCATACAAAGCAGCAAAACTGATAACAATTTAAAATTTCTCATCTTCTTATTCTTTTATAAACTATCTTGTATTTATACAACAGTCTATTAATCGAACATGTTGATGGAATCGCAATATTCAAGTTCTCCTTGTACAATAAAAGTTATATCTTCTTCTTCAAACTTGCCGACACCGTCTTTTTGCGCATTCTTTACAACAAACCCGATCAATTCGTCTTCATCAATATCAATTTCCGCATTATCATCGGTATTCTCATCCAGAAAACCCTTTGACTCATAAAATTCATAAATCAGGTCTACAATGTAGTTAATATCGTCATTGCTGAATTTACCTTTCAATTCCTGTGGAAGATAGTTCTGGATAAATGCTACAGAATCATCTTCATCGTAAATCAAATCGTCCTTGTCACTCATAACTATTTTTATTTATTGGTTAATAGATACTGCAAAGATATTGGAATAATTGAGACGACAGCCTTACCGGATGTATTTTTTATCACCTCCACAGGTTTACTCTTTCCGTAAACAATTATCGCAACACCCGCACCGCGTCCCTTCCATGCCGAAGTATTCGGATATAAACTCTTGGCGGCAACCGGTCGTTTGCAGGTATTCTGCGACTTTTTCAATTCGCATTTTAAATGCGGACAAGCGATTTTCGTAGGATGCGGTTGTGATTACCAAACGCTCCAGAGGGACACGGATCATCTTGAAGGTAATCCGGGGCTCCTTTTTGGATGGAAGATAATAGAAACCGATATTCCGCAGATAGCCTAAGATTTTGGCTACCTCCCGGGGCTGGAATCCGGTCTTTCTTGCCAACATATCCACACTGACAGATACACCGGCCGAGAAAAGCCCCTCGTAATTGCGTAAAATCTCAATGGTGATCTTGGCGGCCGGAGAGTCTTCATTCAGAAAACGGTCCATCGTCCAGCGCGGCTGGTCATACCTGAGATAGGGATGCGTATTTGGATATGGCTCAAAATCGAGATAACCGGACAGAGATAATATTTCGAGTGAAGAGCGCAGGCGGCCTTTGTCAAAATGCCAGTCACGCAGAAACTCCGGTTCGTTCAGGTAGACAGACACGCCTTCCCCGTCACCTTCCGCAATCTGGAAACGGTTGCACAAGGCTTCATAAACCCGTTTGATATATTCGATTGTAGGAAAAGCATTGGAGGGACGTCTTTTTATATCCGTAATATCCTGCGGGCCCAACAAGGCCACCGCATACGCCCGGTTCCCGTCACGTCCGGCTCGTCCGGCTTCCTGATAATAGGCTTCCATCGAATCCGGGAACTCCGTATGGATCACCAAGCGCACATCTCCCTTATCGATACCCATCCCGAAAGCATTGGTGGCCACCAGCACGCGAGTATTCCCTTTCAGCCAGTCGGTCTGCCGTTCCGTCTTGATAACCGGGTCCAACCCGGCATGGAAGTATTCGGCCGAGATGCCTGCCGCCCTCAATTTACCGGCATATTCTTCCACACCCCTGCGGGTCCGGCTATAGACAACAGCCGAACCTTGCACGGACGACAGGATATGGCAAAGTTCATTCAGCTTATTATCCGTCTTGCGGACAACGAAAGAAAGGTTCTTCCGTTCAAAAGAGGTCTTGAACACCCGGTAGCCTTTACGGAAATGGAGTTGCTCACAAATATCGGCAACCACCGCAGCCGTAGCGGATGCCGTCACGGCAATCACCGGAACACGAGGGATAGCATCACGGATATCGGCTATCAAACGGTAATCCCGGCGGAAATCATTTCCCCATTGCGAGATACAATGCGCTTCATCCACAACCAGTAGATTCACCTTTTCTGATAACGGCTTCAGCTTTTCCTGAAACAGATCGGAAGAGATACGTTCAGGGGAAATATACAGGAACTTATAATCACCCAAGATGCAGTTGTCCAACTGCTGCAAAATCTCCCAGCGCGGCATTTCGGAACTGATAAAAGCCGACAGTATCCCGCGCTTCTGAAGGTTCTTTACTTGATCCTTCATCAAGGCGACAAGCGGACTGATCACGAGGCAAATGCCCGGCTTAGACAGAGCCGGGACCTGGAAAGTAATTGATTTACCCCCACCGGTCGGCATCAAGGCAAGCGTATCGTGTCCCGACAGAATACTGTCGATAACCTCCGCCTGCCCCGGCCGGAAACTGTCATAACCCCAAAACTGCTTTAGTACCTGTATCGATTTGTACATTGTTTCTCTCGTATCTTGTACAAAGATATATCTTTTCCGGCACCTTTTAATCTGATGTCAATATCAATTTCATCCGTTCGAGATCAAACACCACCTTTACATCCGGCTTACAGACATCCTGCAGCGTGATTTGTTCGGCGTAAGGGACTGCTGCCCCGATGGAATAGCCTTTCTCGCTCTTTTCCGATTCGCGGAAACAAAGCACATAGTTAGAAAGCAAAAGCGGCAATTCTTCAGCCCCCTCATACTGTTGCGGATGCTGATAAAGCATGATCCGATTATTCAGAATCGCAAACTGAGGAATAAGACGGAGCACGCTATTACCCAAGACAAGCCCCTCTTCGTCACTGATTTCAAACTGTGCATTCCGGATAACCAAATCTCCCAATATGAGTTCCGGAGCTATCGCCATGCGTGTCTTGCCTCCTCTCGACAACGGATCTTCAAACTCGATCACATTCATATTCAACTTCACCGCTTCGGCTTTCGATATCGTTGAAACAGCCTTATCCGGTGCAAAGCATATACGATAAGAACCACCGGTAACCCGGGCTGGAATCACAAATCCTTTTTCGCCTTTGGCGGCTTCCAGCACGACATTCTCATTCTTCCAATCGAGCTGTTGGGCCCCGAAAGGCTCCAAGGCTATACATTTATTGTAGCTACCAGCCATATCCGGCATCGCCTGAAGACATATTTTCATCAATTCGCCAGCCTCCTTATAAAATCCCATATAAGCCAATGCCGCCGCCCGCAAGTTGAGCACAAAAAACACACTTCCGCCAAGTTCCTGCTGATATTTATTCAACAGGCTGTCCGTATAAAGGATTGTCGCATTATAATCATTTTTCAATAATCCCCGGTAGCTATGTGTCAGCCACCGTCCCATTTCGTCCGTAGTCTTATCCAGCCATTCAATCCAGGTGTCCAGACCCAACATATTATTACTGTTGATATAATCCGAATAACTGCCGCGTAAACGATAATTCTCACCGGAAAAGCGCATCCGTTCGAAATCGAGTACACACGTTTCAAAGCCCTGGAAAAAAGGTAATCCCAATAGTGCAGATCTGAGTGAATCGGGATTTTCAGTATATGTATTTTGGAAGTGCACAGGATAGCCGTACACCTCCATTACTTTTGTGGGAGCCGAATCCGTTGTGTTCGAAAAACTGCTTTGCCCGCCGGTATCCAGCAGATAGTTCCTTTCCGGCGAAAGCAGGAACAGCTGTCCGCTCTCCGAAAAGCTGAAATTCGGGTTCAGCATTTCCTTCCGTTCACCTTTCTTTATCCTCAACGCTCCCAATTCAAATCCGACAGTCGACACATTCCGCAATTCTTTCACCCCCAGAATAGCATCATGCCCTGAAAATATCGGATCGTTTTCAAGCAAAGAGACATGAACCACCGTATTATAGAATGTGATATCCCCTACCCGGAGAGTTTTCACCAATCCCGTTGTCGCCTGCGATACGCCAAACATACTCTGCACGGCAACCGTATCGCCCAACAACTGTACCCCGCACTTGCGGGCAGCTTCAATCGTAAGGAATGTATTTGGCGCTCCGGTATCAAAAATAGTCTCTGACAGTTCCGTTCCATCGACATTCACCGATAAAACCAGCGGATACGTGCAACTCACTGGCACCGTACACTCCGAACCTGGAAATTCCATCCGGAAATCCGGTACATCAGCCAAGCCCTCAATCACTTCCGTCCGGTAAGGGAAACCGATCGTTTCACCCATCTTCCGGCAAAGGTTTTCATCTCGGGAAAACTGTTTCCACCAGGCATTCAATTCCTTATAAGAACCCTTTTCCAAGAGTTTCTCCATCTTCACATAATTGCAGGACAATATCTCATTTTCCGTACACGTCTCGGGATACAACGTCAAAAGCGAATCCACACACCGGAGCATTTCATCCGGACGGTTCAGATAATAATATAATGATATTCCTGCCCGCAGCCGGGTAGCCTCATCCATCACAGCCGCCGAATCCTTATACAACTCCCACAACTCGACCGCATTTCCATATCCATCCAACCGCTGCACCTCTGCAGGCAACGATGAATCAGTTTGTGAAAAAGCACTCGCAAAAAGGCTGGCGAATACTATCGAAAGAATAGATTTAAGTCTTATCATAATCTCTATTTGTTATTTTAAGAGCAAAAATAGAGATTAACGACGAACCGGTAAGCGTATAGCACTCCATTTAGGGTTAACCAGTGTTATCTACTGTTATCTGAGCGTGTGTACATATTGTTTTATTTTAAGTTTTTATTCTTCGTAATAAGTAAAGACACGCTCAACATAAGGTTTCAATATACGACCGAGTCCTGTGCCGAAATCAACATAATCGTTGAAGTTCTTTGTTTCAATCCAGTTGCCATGCGTATCATAGTCATAGTCCTGAAAGTCTTTGTAGAGTATTTCAAATCCAGGCCGCTCATCAATCGACCGCCCCTGTTCGTCATATTTTTCCTCCAAGAAACCATTGCGGACAACAGCTTTCAGTTTACCATTTGGATAGTATTCACGTTTACACCAAGATTCCAACTCTTTATTGCCTTCACCGTCAATCCTATATTCTTCCACAACATGGTTATTGTCGCTATATTCATAGATAAAATGCGTTTCCGGCATATCACGACTCAACAAATCATATACTCGAGTCTGAGCCAACAAATCATTTGCACCGTACTCATAGACTGTCTTGCCCGATAACTCTCCTATATTATAAAACTCTCTCTTCTCGACCAATAAATCGTGTTCGTTATAATCATATTCGATCATCGCCGGTTTGTGAACCGTTCCGTCGATCTGTTTCGTCCGGATAAGATTTCCTCTGTCGTCATAAGTATTTATCTCCCCATAGAGATTATCATACACAACTTCCAGCAGCTTCCCGTCTGTATTATATTTGCGGACAATCGTACCGTTAGTTCCCGGAGAGCTGAGTGTATGTGTATATCCCCACGCCTCATAGGTATAATCGGTCTTTCGAACAGCATTTTCTTGCTTATCGTATTCGTTATATTGAACAAGATTGCCATCGATATTGAAGCGTAAATGATAGTGATGTATTCCGTCCTCTTCCCATTTCCCACCTTTTTTGAATTTCACCGAGAAGATAGATGATGCTTTTTCCGGACGATAATAATAAATATCCAGCGTTTTGACTTTCCCATTCAACCCCATCCGATCTTTATCGTTATTGACCGAATCTACTACCTGGGGAATATATTGGGGAGGAGACTGCTGACATCCTATAAACATCGACACGATTAAACTCCCCAAAATAACAAGTACAACTATTTTATCCTTCACGTTTTCTTTGTATTCGTTTTGCTATGAATTTCAATGTACAAAAGTATAAAAAGGTCATTACCTGCCAAAAAAGAGACAACTTTTTATCATGAAAAAAGCCCCGCCCCAATTAAGGAGCAGAGCCTCTTGCTTATATATCAATCAAACCAATACCTGATCAGTTTTTAAATACCAGGCCGTTGCCGTCGCTGTCTATCGTGATCGAGTGGTCTTTGTTGATTTTACCGCCCAACAGTTCTTTAGACAGTTCGTTCAACACATACTTCTGGATCACACGCTTCACAGGACGGGCGCCAAACTGCGGATCGAAGCCTTTATCGGAGATGAAGGCCAAGGCAGCATCCGTAAAGTCCAGAGCGATACCGTTCTGGGCCAGCATCTTCTTCACGCCATTCAATTGCAAAGTAACGATCCGGCGGATCTCTTCTTCGTTAAGCGGCGTAAACATGATGATGTCATCGATACGGTTCAGAAATTCGGGACGGATTGTCTTTTTCAACAATTCCAACACCTGGATCTTCGTTTCGTCCACCACCCGGTCGTGTGTTTCCGGCGTCATCTTCTCGAAGTTTTCACGGATCAGGGATGAGCCCATATTACTGGTCATAATGATGATCGTGTTCTTGAAGTTGACGACACGCCCTTTGTTGTCGGTCAGACGGCCGTCGTCCAATACCTGCAAAAGGATATTGAAGACATCCGGGTGAGCCTTTTCGATCTCGTCGAACAGGACAACGGAATACGGTTTACGACGGATCGCTTCCGTCAGCTGGCCGCCCTCATCGTAACCGACATATCCCGGAGGCGCACCGATCAGACGGGTCGCGCTGAATTTCTCCTGATACTCGCTCATATCGATACGGGTCATCATATTCTCATCATCGAACAGATATTCCGCCAACGCCTTGGCAAGCTCCGTCTTACCCACACCGGTCGTACCGAGGAAGATAAACGAACCGATCGGCCGCTTCGGGTCCTGCAATCCGGCACGGCTACGGCGCACAGCATCGGCAATGGCACTGATCGCCTCTTCCTGTCCGATCACACGCGTATGCAGTTCGGATTCCAGATGAAGCAGTTTTTCCTTTTCGCTCTGCATCATCTTACTGACAGGGATTCCGGTCCAACGGGACACCACATCGGCAATATCCTCGCTGTCAACCTCTTCCTTGATCATGGCGGCAGCTCCCTGCATCGTCTTCAGCTTTTCCTGGACTTCGCTGATCTCTTCTTCCTTCTGTTTGATCTTTCCGTAACGGATTTCGGCCACTTTACCGTAGTCGCCTTCACGTTCGGCCTTATCGGCTTCAAACTTCAGGTTCTCGATGTCTATCTTGTTCTGCTGAATCTTGTTGATCTGCTCTTTTTCGCTTTGCCATTGGGCCTTCTGTTTCGTTTCTTCGTCCTTCAGGTCGGCAATCTCCTTATTGAGCTGTTCCAGCTTTCCTTTATCGTTTTCACGCTTGATCGCTTCCCGTTCGATTTCCAGCTGTTTGATACGGCGGGAAACTTCATCTAAGGATTCCGGCACCGAGTCGATCTGCAAACGCAGACGGGCAGCGGCTTCATCCATCAGGTCGATCGCCTTGTCCGGCAGGAAACGGTCGGTGATGTAGCGCGTCGACAACTGGACGGCTGCGATGATCGCATCATCTTTGATACGCACCTTATGGTGGTTCTCATATTTCTCTTTCAAACCACGCAGGATGGAAATGGCATCCAGCTCGTTCGGTTCGTCCACCAAGACAATCTGGAAACGACGTTCGAGCGCCTTATCCTTTTCAAAATACTTCTGATATTCGTCGAGCGTCGTCGCACCGATCGAACGCAATTCACCACGGGCCAAAGCCGGTTTCAGGATATTGGCGGCGTCCATCGCACCCTCGCCCTTTCCGGCACCTACCAGCGTATGGATCTCGTCTATGAACAGAATGATCTCGCCATCCGACTGGGTCACCTCATTGACTACGGCTTTCAGACGTTCCTCAAACTCGCCTTTATATTTGGCACCGGCAATCAGCGCACCCATATCCAACGAGAATATCTGTTTTGATTTCAAGTTCTCCGGTACGTCGCCACGCACAATACGGTGTGCAAGCCCTTCGGCAATCGCCGTTTTACCGACACCCGGTTCACCGATCAGAATCGGATTGTTTTTGGTACGGCGGCTCAGGATCTGGAGCACACGGCGGATTTCGTCGTCGCGTCCGATCACCGGATCTAACTTGCCGCTACGGGCACGTTCGTTCAGGTTGATGGCATATTTGCCCAACGCATCGTACGTATCTTCGGCCGACTGGCTGGTCACTTTATTGCCTTTCCGCAGTTCCTCGATAGCCTGGCGCAACTCGTTTTCCGTTACACCGGCATCTTTCAGTATCTGCGAAGCGGTACTCTTTTCCGTAAACAAGGCCAAAATGATCGGTTCCAGCGAAACATACTGGTCCCCCATCTTGGATGAATAGTCGATTGCTTTCTGCAAAACGGCATTTGCTTCACTCGACAGGTAAGGTTCCCCACCGGAAACTTTCGGCAACGAACTGATCTGTGCATCCAACACGCGGTTCAGATTCTGGATGTTCACACCCAGTTTCTGAAAGATGAAATTGGTCACACTCTCGCCCGTCATAATGACACCTTTCAGCAAATGAACGGCTTCGATAGCTTGCTGCCCATTTTGGGTAGTCAGCTGTACAGCCTGCTGAACGGCCTCCTGTGCTTTAATTGTAAAATTGTTTAAATTCATATAGTTATACTCCTTTCTTTCTTCTTTTTATTTTTAACCTTCACCTATATTCCTACAAAATAGATACCAGAAGCAAATCATGCCATTTTGGCATAAACCATAAAAACATACACGACGTTTTTTACACGTTTTCGGGAAAAGAACAAAGCGGTATGGGAAAAGGTTTACAAATCAGAGCTATGACTTGACAATAGCTCACCCGATAATCATTTGGGATAAATAAATTCATTATTTGTCATATTTGAAACAATAAATAATGATTTATCGGTTCACTTTTTCTTAGTTTTGGACCTCCTGCAAATCTAATGAATATTACAATAACCCCCTTTTGGGGCGTTTTTTCTATTTCATCCGAAATCTTGATCGATTTTGGATTGACTCTTTTTGCGGTTTAAGCTCCTCTTTCTGACAATAGGAAAAACGAGGTGCGCAGCCTGTTCCGGAAAGCGTACAATTTGATTATCGAAAAGCGGAAACGCCGACAAAGTGATAAACCTTAACTCTCGGAGAATCGCCTGTAGCAAAATAAAACGGACGGCGTTCCAAATATCCCAAGGAAATTCAGGTGCTTTTTTGCTCATAAGACGGTCCTCTTTCCAATTACGACCGTCCTAATCGCCATTACGACCGTCCTAATCTTCGCGAGGTGCCGAGTGCACTACACATTAGCACGGTCGTAATGGCAAAGAGGACGGTCGTAATAGCTGGAAATGCTCAAAAAAGGCGAAAAGGTACCTTTTTGAGGTCAAAAAAGTGGATTAACATTTGTTTGGTTTCGGATGTCTTTTGGAACTAAAAAATCCGTTTTATACAATAAGCCCCCCCTGCCGCAGGCTCTCTTTTGCCGTTGATTTCAATCAACGGGTTGACAAATTCCCGGCTTTATCGGATTCCTCTGTGGGTTTGAACCCCCTTTCAAATACCTACAAGTAATCCTATTAAAGGGACTCAAGTCCACAGAGGAAGAGGCTCTGCCTCTAAGCTCCAAAACCGTTCGTTGAAACGAAACGGCAAAAGAGAGCCTACAGCAGAGGGCTTATTGTATAAAACGTGTTTTTTAGTCTCAAAAGACACCCCGAATAAAATAAATGTCAACCCACTTTTCAACTGTCAAAAAGGAGCTTTTTTCTATGATCAGGCACCTTATCGCCATGAAGAGGGACTTTATCGCTCTAATCCGGAACTTTGTTGCTCTGAAGTCGGACTTCATATAGCACGAAGTCAACCTTCAGAACGATGAAGCGTTACTTCAAGGCTATTTTCTGCGCACCTCACAGCAACAAGCCCCTAAAATTTCCTGGGATATTTGGAACGCTGTCCGCCTTCGTTCGCAAATATTCGATTCTCCGGGAGTTAAGGTTTATCACTTTGACGGTATTTCCGGTTCTCGATAATCAAATTGTACGCTTTTTAGAATAATCTGTGCACCTCGTTTCAGCGAATGTCAGCCGGAGAGAGCAAAACCGTGAAAAGAGTCAATCCAAAATCGATCAGGATTTCGGACGAAATAGAAAAACAGTCGAAACAGGGGGTTATTGTATATTTCTCAATTCGCAGAAGGTCCAAATATAAGAATATTTGAATCAAAAGAGCAGGCTTCGTAGGGGCAGTTCGCGAACTGCCCAGATAGCGACAGGATATATTTGTTGACACAAAGGGGGTGTGTCAAAAGTAAGTTCTAACGCTTTAGCGTGTCATTGCGGGCTTGACCCGCAACCTCATACTAAACTGATTTACAATGATTAGGATGAGATGGCGAGTCAAGCCCGCCAGGACACAGACGCTATAAATAGGACTTTTGACACACCTCCCTACGAGGCCTGTTTGTTATATATGCCAAGATGAAACGGCCAGAAAAACAGGAAGAAATATAAAACTAAGGCTTTATATCTTCACTAATCGTGTAGCCTAAGTCGCTGTCACTATTTTTATCCTGGAAAAAATAAGCATTTCCCCCGGGTGTTTCTACATAATAGAGATTTGTATAGACAAAACCCGGATCGTCACGTTTCAGAACTTCAGCTACATTATCCGGAATTTCCGTGTCCAAGCTGATTTCATATCTTGTTTCACTCCAGAAACCTCCATCCGTCATGGTTCCTCCTCTAAAGGAGACACATTTAAGAGTATCATTATGAAGTATATAATATTTATAAATACTGGCATCGTTTGCATATCCCCTAACTTCAGAACCGTTATATTTCCCGGCAATAAAATCAAAATGATCTTGAGGCAGGTTTACAAAGCAACGCGGATCATTCGGTGTCGACATAAACAGATCCAAATACATTCCATCATCATTGATAAATACATTATGTTCCATATCTTCGACCATCTTCCAGCGATACTTGAAGTGTAATGTATAAAGGCTTTTACTCACTCCGGCACGTTCCGTTTTGTAAATATCCTCGATCTTAGCATCAGAATATCCGGCATTAAAAAAAGATTCCAACACTTCCAACGGGAGTTGTTGGACACCGGCAACTTTCGTATGAGTCATTTTCCAGACCTCACCTGTGTACCAGATAGATGCTTCATTTTTATCTTTGTCTACAAAATCTATTTGGCTTACGCCTTCCGAATAGTCCTTGTAAGCCGAGATTTCAGCAGAAGGACATCTTTCCGCAAAATCACTCTTGATTCCCGCCGGTATTTCTTCTTCAGTTACCTGATTGTCCTTTTCACATGCAGTAATAGACAGGAACAGGATGCATGCCAAAGTATAGTAAAGACTGTATATTTGTTTCATGCGTTGATATATAAAAGGTTGTTACTCTTAGAATTATTACAAATGTACAAAAAAGGACTTGTTTATCATACGGTTTTTGAAGATAAAGTTATTACAAATGCTATTTTACCATAAAGGCGGACGGTCGAGCATCCGTAATGTCACCTGTTGTTCGGAAGAGGCTCCGACAAAGCCCAGGCCGCCCGAAACATTTTGGGGAACGATGACGGGCTCCATGAACGTCTCGTTATAATCATCCGAGTCCAGGCAGTTCATGGCACGCATATAGCGATACTGCGCTTCGGTTATGCATTGGATACGGACAACGACATCAAACCGGATATGCTTTTTATAGTCTTCACTGCCCCAATCATGAAAATAAGGATAGGAGGTATAAACATTTAGTGTGTAAGGACCATTCGTAAAGCGGCTATCGGTAAATATATTCCGGACATTCCGTATCGTCATGTCGAGAATGCCGAACTCATCGTCATCCGCTGTCGTAAGATGACCGTCGGTGAGTACGATATCTTCCTGGTTGATAATGCCCGGTTCGGAAACAGACGGACCATACGTCACTCCATCTTCCAAAGAAGTCCGATAGGTATTCTCCTGGATAATCAGGCGATAATAATTCTTCTCCCCCGGGCGGTCGTGAATGGCAATCCGGTATCGCATACAATCCTGCATGCCGTACAAACCTTTAAGTTGCGTATGCAAAGTATCTACCCGGATCATTTCTTCGATCGGCTGAGGGAACTCCACTTCGGCATTAGCCTGATATTCCCCGTCTTCGGCTGTCGCTTCGAGACGCACACGGTCACCCGGGCGGAACTGACTTTTCAGCGTACAAAGCCCCCAATTCTCATAGGGGTCTACTTCGACCGTTTCCGTCTTTTCACCGTTGACATATACAATGACAGAACCATTCGTGACAGATGTAGTCGCATCTATATTGGGTTTTATCATAAACAATTTAACTTCATTTTCTTCTTTTCCGACTTCCAGAAAGGCGTTCATCAACAGTTGCGGTTCTTGCGGCCGTTCCTGATAGGGTAGCTCGTTCTCACAGGCGGAGAATAAAGCCGACAGTACAATGAATAATATAGATAGATATTTTCCCATAATATATTCTTTACTCAAAATCTGAATGTATAGGTAACCGAAGGAACGCAAGGTAACAAAGTTTGCTTAATCAACCTCGTTTTCCGCTTCCAGATTGTCTCGGGATTTCCGTCCGGCCCGATATGCTGTTGTCCGATATATTCCTCTTCCTTATAGACAAGATTCGGGGTCATGGCATTATAGGCGTTATAGATCGAGATGTTCCAAGTCTGCGTACCCCGGCGTAGTTTCTTATGAAAATTGATACTCAGGTTCAGCCTGTGACTGACGGGAAGACGGTAATTGTTGCGATGGGAAATGTAATCGATCAAATTGCCCCACTCCGTCCCGGTCTGCTTTTCGGCTACCGTAGCCGTCCCTCCGGTATTGAATATCCAGGTGATGCCAACATCGGTCTTTTTGCTGAACGCATGGTTCAGACAGAAATTGATATTGTGGCGGCGGTCGTATTTATACGGAAAGCGCTCGCCGTTATTGACCGTCCCGTCCTTGAACAGGCGGTCGCTTTTAGCGATCGTGTATCCCAACCACCCAGTCGTTTTGCCGATGGTTTTCTGTGCCAGTATTTCCAGTCCGAAAGAGCGGCCGCGTCCCATCTCGACCTTTTCCTGCCATCCGCCGGATGTCCCGAAAAAGGAGGCGCCATCCTGGTATTCCAATACGTTGTGCATATCCTTATAATAACCTTCGAGCGAGAACTCCCAACCTTTCAGACCGGTATAATATCCGCCGGCGGCATACTGGTAAGAACGCATGGGACGGATATTTTTGGTGACCGGCACCCACAGGTCGGTCGGCAGGGCAATAGGCGAAGATGACAGCAGATGCACATACTGTTCCATCTGCGTAAAGGAGGCCTTTGCAGCAAAACCATGTTCAAAACGATAACGGGCCGAGAAGCGGGGCTGTGCCGAAAGATAACCTTTTCCCTCTGTATAGAACAGCGAAAGATGAACGCCGGCGTTCAGGCTCAGACGGTCGGCGATGTCGATATTGTCTTCGGCATAAAGCGCACATTCATGGCCGTGCAGGAAACTGTTCGACGAGTCGTTGTAGACCGTATCCTGTGCCGCCTGTCCGTTTTCATTCTCCCGTACACGGGAAGTCGTGATTTCAGGACGGAACGTATGAAAGAGGTAAGAGCCTCCGAACTTGATATGGTGATTGGGAGCCGGCGTGTAATCGAAATCCGTCTGGAAACTCCAATCGTGTATGCCTGAACGGTAATCGGAGTTATAGACATACGACTCATTATAGTCCGACGTCACGTTGCCGTCTTCGTCCGCACCGGTAATTTCTTTCCGGTAGCTGTCGGCCATCACCATCTGGTAATGGTTGTAGGCTACAGTGGTATTGCTGAACAGTTTATTGTTAAACACATAATTCCAGCGTCCGGCAGCAATCGTATTTCCCCAGTTGAAATCGATCCGGCTATTGTAGAAATACATGCGCGGGGCGCCGTCGTAGCCGTCGTATTCCTTGTCTTGCTTGTAGTCGTAATGATCTTTCCCTTTATAGAAACTAAGGAACAGGCGGCTGCGGTCGGAGAATTTATGGTTCACCTTGGCATTGATATCATAGAAATAGTAATTGTACTTCTTATCATCCGGTAGGAAAGGCCTTGCCACCAGGTCGAGATAAGTGCGCCGTCCGGTCAGGCAGAACGAGGTTTTGTCTTTTATGATCGGTCCTTCCAGATGCAGTTTGCTGGTCAGCAGTCCTACACTGACCGTTCCGTGGTAATTCTGCATATCACCGTCGTTCGTCCGGATATCCACGATAGAAGACAGGCGTCCGCCGTAACGCGCCGGGAAAGAACCTTTGAAAAGCGTTACCTTTTTCATGGCTTCGGGCGTAAAGATAGAGAAAACACCCAGCATATGGTCGGCATTATAGATCGGAATGCCATCCAGCAGGATCAGGTTCTGGTCCGGCCCGCCTCCACGCACATAAAGTCCGCTGAAACCTTCCGTCCCTGCCTGTACGCCAGGCATCAGCTGGATTGTTTTCAGAATATCGGCTTCTCCTAAGATTGCAGGTGTATTCCGGATCTGCGTCATCGGGATTTCCAGCGCACTCATGGCCGTAGCATGAATACCCGTCTCCTTCTTGTCGGACAAGACGACCACTTCCGCCAACTGGTTGTTTGTTGCCAGCCGTACATTCATCAATGTATCACTTCCAAGAAAGAAGTGTTCATGCTTCGTCTCATATCCCAAATAAGAGAAGAAAAGTTCCGTTTCCCCTTCCGGCAAGGTGATACTGTAATATCCGAACGGGTTGGTGGTCGTTCCCACGCGCCGGCGGGATTCCAGGATATTAGCCCCGATTAATGTCTCGGACGACACGGCATCGGTCACATATCCGCTGATCGTATATTTCCGGGATTCCGGACGTTCGTGGAGCAGAATATGAGTACCGGATATTTTAAAGGTGACCGGCTCGTGCTCGAATGCTTTCTGCAGGATTTCCCCGACTGTTTGCTGCCGGAGATCGAGCGTGACAGGCTGTTTCAGTTGTATCTTTTCTCCATAGATAAAAGAAAAACCGGTGGCTTTTTCCAATTGGCTGACAAAGGTTTCCAACGTCGCTTGCCGGATATGGAAGTCCAGACGCGCCGCCTTGTCCTGTGCGGCAAGCGGCGCGATCCGGAAGACTATCCATAATAGAAGAATAAACCGGGTAAACCGGCGGAGACAATATAGGTAATAATGCATAACTTAGTTAAGTTTAGAACGGATCAAGATCGTATCGTTTGTTTTTGTATAACTGAAATTACCGGCGGACTGAAGCAGATCGAGCATCTGGTCCAGACTCTCGCCTTCCGTAAAATGAGCCCTGATACGGAAATTCTTTATTTCTTCATTTGTAATCCTGATTTTTACTTGAAAGGCATTCGAAAGCTCCCGCGCAATCTCCTGCAAAGGAAGGTAATCGAACCGGAAATGGCCATCGCGCCAGTCGACCGTGATATCATTTCCTTCCGGTTCTATCTCCTGCAATGTCCGGCTTTCTCGGTTATAGACCGCACTTTCTCCCGGCGACAACACAATCCTGCTCCCTGTTTCCGGCACACTGACGGCAACGGAACCTTCCAGCAAAGTCGTTTTCACATCTGCATCCCCGGGATAGGCTTCCACATTAAAATGTGTCCCCAAAACCTGCACATCGACAGGTTCCGCCTTTACTATAAACGGATGCCGGGCGTCTTTCTCCACTTCAAAATAGGCTTCGCCTTGCAATCGGACTTCCCTCTTTTCCCCCTTAAAACGGTCGGGATAGGTCAAAGATGAATAGCGGTTCAATGTTACTTTCGTCCGGTCCGGCAGCGTTACGACCGATATTCCCGCACCAGCCGAAGTGGTCTGCATAGACACCGGCCGCAGATGATCGTACCCGAACCAACCGCCCAGGCAAAGAAGCACCGAAGCCGCAACAGCCCCCGCCAACCGATAAAACCTGAACTTCCTTGCCGGAGGAGAAATACGTTTTTCCAACACCTTCCAGCTCTCCGAAGCGGAATAACGCCCCCGTGGCGAGCGTGTCGAGGCGACAAGCTTATCCAGTGTCTTATCTATATGATCGTGTTCAGCTGCCATGCTTTCCCTTTTTATGATTGATTTCAAAAATAAAGACAGGGAAAGCGAGGATACTCACTATTGGGTTTGGCTAAAAGAATGTTAATAGTTTTTCAATCCAGACTAATAATTCAGTCCAAAACTCCAAAGAGGAATCGTATTACCATATCCTGCTTCAATATTATCTTTCACAATAAATCCTTCCTTCGCATCGGCTATTTGTTTTTGCCCCTTTCCTTTTCCTCCCACTTCAAAGGTCTTATCTCCGATCAAGAAATCAGCCAGCGGGGAAGAGATAACATCTTGTCTCACCCGCATTTGATTATAAAAGAAGGTTTCGCGGATATTTCCGATATTCGATTCACTCCTTCCCAATGCATAAATAAGGTTCGGGTTGTCCAAATAAATTTTTTCTACTTTGCCAAGGCTCCGGATTCCTCCCGTATCATCCCGCAATTGGGCAATCATACCTGCTCGTTCGATATAGAGTAGATAATCAGCTACATAATTACGGCTAATCCCTACCAAATCAGCCAGTTTCTGCATGACAGGCTTAAAAGGAACACTCCGTGCCACCACCACCAATAATTGCTTCAGTTTTCGTCCTGTAGATGTATTCATATTGGCATACTGCGGAATGTCTACTTCCATTGTCTGGTTAATCACCTGTTCCAGTTCCATATAAAAATCTACATCCCGGCTAAAAGGATAATAACCTTTCTGCAAATACTCGGCAAACAAAGGTAAAGGATGGTTCACTCCGGGAATCTCTGCTTTCAAATCCAATATTTCTTCAAGCGAATATACAGGCACCGATATGCCATGAAACAAATATAGATATTCACGGAACGAAAGTCCTTGCATCTCATAGATAGGTGCACGACGGCTCAGGTCAGCTATTCCCCGGTAAATATCCAAGATAGATGAACCTGTGAAAAGTATCTGCATATCCGGATAAGAGTCGTACAGCTGTTTCAACTCCCTCGACCAGTTCTCATATTTATGAATTTCATCGATAAAAAGATGTTTCCCTCCTTGTTTACTGAATTGATCAGCAAGGTCTATCAACGAGTGATCCGTGAAATATATATTATCGGCCGACACGTACAAGGTATCTTTCAATGACAAATTTCTTTTAATATACTGCAAAAACAAAGTTGTCTTTCCCACGCCGCGTGGTCCTACCAGCCCCAACATACGGTTCTGCCATTTGATCTCATCATACTTGTAACGGATAAAATCCGTTTGTACGCCCTTCAAAAGCTTATTAAAAGTCTCATATAATCTATCCATAACATTCCGTTTCCACAAAGATACAACAATTGCACTACAAAAGTGCAGAAAAGTCATAATTTATGCACTTTCATAGTGCAATCACCATATTGAGTCATCTTTGCACTCCATACAAAGCATATTCCGGGGTAAATATGCTTTGTATGGAGTGCAAGAATCGTACATATATCACTATTTTAATAAAAAATCTTCCAAATCATTTGCAGTTTGTCAGAGAATATCTATATTTGCTGCCGTAATAACAAAAAAAGAAATGAGAACTATTTTAGTAAATACATATTGGTGGTGGCACTCCGTACAACTCACAAGGTCGTAAGGAACCAGTCCTCATGTATATACTACCGAGATATAATAAAAGGTCTGTCGCACTTGCGGCAGGCCTTTTTTAGTTTAAGGCAATAAAGAAATCAAGAATAGAAAAATAATAAGTATAGAAGAACAATGAAGACGTATCAAGTTGATGAAAACGGTTATTATGGTGAGTTCGGCGGGGCATACATCCCCGAAATACTTCACCAATGTGTGGAAGACCTGCAAAAGAAGTATCTGGAAGTGCTGGAAAGCGACAGCTTCAAGCAGGAGTTTAACCAATTGCTCCGCGATTATGTGGGCCGCCCCTCTCCTCTTTACCTGGCCAAACGGCTAAGTGAGAAGTACGACTGCAAGATTTACCTGAAACGGGAAGACCTGAACCATACCGGCGCCCATAAGATCAATAACACGATCGGCCAGATCCTGCTGGCACGCCGGATGGGAAAAACACGCATCATCGCCGAGACCGGAGCCGGGCAGCACGGCGTTGCGACGGCTACTGTTTGTGCGCTGATGAACATGGAATGTATCGTTTACATGGGCAAGACGGATGTGGAACGCCAGCACGCCAACGTGCAGAAGATGGAAATGCTCGGGGCAACGGTTGTACCTGTCACTTCGGGTAATATGACGCTGAAAGACGCGACCAACGAGGCGATCCGCGACTGGTGCTGCCACCCTTCCGACACGTATTACATCATCGGTTCCACCGTCGGACCGCATCCTTATCCGGATATGGTGGCACGTCTGCAATCCGTGATCAGCGAAGAGATCAAAAAACAACTGCTGGAACAGGAAGGACGCGACTATCCCGATTATCTGATCGCCTGTGTCGGCGGGGGAAGCAATGCAGCCGGAACAATCTACCATTTTATCGATGACGAACGGGTAAAGATCGTCCTCGCCGAAGCCGGTGGCTTAGGAATCACGACCGGACAGAGTGCCGCCACGATCCAACTGGGTAAAAAGGGAATCATACACGGTGCCCGCACGCTGGTGATGCAGAGCGAAGACGGACAGATCGAAGAACCTTATTCCATTTCTGCCGGACTGGATTATCCGGGTATCGGACCGATCCACGCAAACCTGTCGGAGACACACCGCGCAACGATCCTTGCCGTCAACGACGACGAAGCCTTGGAGGCAGCATTCGAACTGACAAGCATCGAAGGCATCATCCCGGCGTTGGAAAGCGCACATGCGCTGGGAGCACTCTCGAAGGTAAACTTCAAACCGGAAGACGTCGTCGTACTGACCGTTTCGGGCCGGGGAGACAAGGATATGGAAACGTACATTAACTACAAGAACAAGAAATGAAATACACATTCAAGACAATAAGCAAGAAGGTACTCGGCGACCTTCACACGCCCGTCAGCATCTATTTGAAGGTGCGGGACATCTATCCGGAATCAGCCCTGCTGGAAAGCTCCGACTTCCACGGAAATGAAAACAGCCTTTCATACATCGCCCTCTGCCCGCTGGCAAGTATCGGCATCAATAACGGAGAATGCACGGCAACCTTCCCCGACGGGAAGAGCGAAGTCACGCCGCTGACGGAACAGTTCAATGTGGCAGACGCCATGAACGCCTTCCTCGCCCGCTTCTCGGTCGAAGGACAGGACAGGAAAGTATGCGGTCTATTCGGATACACGGCTTTCGACGCGGTCCGCTACTTCGAGAACATCCCGGTGCTCGAAACACACCACGAAGAGAATGACGCGCCCGATATGCTATACATATTATATAAGTATATCCTCGTGTTCAACCACTTCAAAAACGAACTGACGCTCGTCGAGCTGCTGCAACCTGGCGAAAACGCCAACCTGCAGGAGATCGAGACACTGATCGAAAACCGCAACTACGCTTCCTACAACTTCCAGGCTGTCGGTCCTGAAACATCGCCTATCACGGGAGATGAATACAAGGCTATGGTCCGCGAGGGAATCCGCCACTGCCTCCGGGGAGACGTCTTCCAGATAGTCCTGAGTCGCCGCTTCGAACAGCCGTTCAAGGGCGACGACTTCAAGGTTTACCGGGCGCTCCGCAGCGTGAATCCTTCCCCTTACCTCTTTTATTTCGACTTCGGAGGCTTCCGCATCTTCGGTTCCTCGCCCGAAACACACTGCAAAGTGGCAGACGGGCACGCCAGCATCGACCCGATCGCGGGGACTGCTTTCCGCACCGGCGACGTCGCATTGGACAAACAGCGCACCGAGGCTCTCCTGGCCGACCCGAAAGAGAATGCCGAGCACGTCATGCTGGTCGACCTGGCCCGCAACGACCTGTCGCGCAACGCGCATAACGTACAGGTGGACTTCTACAAAGAAGTACAATACTACAGCCATGTGATTCACCTGGTCTCACGCGTCAGCGGGGAGATCGACGCAGACAGTAACCCGGTAAAAACCTATATCGACACCTTCCCCGCCGGCACACTGAGCGGAGCGCCGAAGGTACGCGCCATGCAGCTCATCACGGAGATAGAAAAGCACAACCGCGGAGCCTACGGCGGCTGCATCGGCTTTATCGGCTTCGACGGCGATCTGAACCAGGCGATCACGATCCGTACATTCGTCAGCCGCGGCAACGTTCTCTACTACCAGGCCGGAGCCGGCATTGTCGCCAAGAGCAACGACGAGAGGGAACTGCAAGAAGTGAACAACAAACTGGGCGCCTTGAAGAAAGCGATCGATCTGGCAACGAAATTAATTAATTGAAAGATGAAAGTATTACTATTTGATAATTATGATTCCTTTACCTACAACCTGTTACATATATTAAAGGAATTGGGAGCAGATGTAGAAGTACATCGCAACGATAAAATAACACTGGACGAAGTAGACCGTTTCGACAAGATCCTCCTGTCGCCCGGTCCCGGCATCCCGGAAGAGGCAGGCATCCTTCTGCCGCTTATCCGCCGTTATGCGCCGACCAAGAGTATATTGGGAGTATGTCTCGGAGAGCAAGCCATCGGCCAAGCCTTCGGAGCGACACTTATCAACCTGACGGATGTGCACCACGGGGTTTGTTCCGACATCCGTATCAAGGCGAAAGATCCGCTGTTTGCCGGACTGGAGCCCGGTTTCCGTGCCGGACGCTACCATTCGTGGGCTGTCTCCAAAGAGAACTTCCCCGACTGCTTGGAGATTACGGCGGAAGATATGGAGGAAGGACAGATCATGGCACTCCGCCACCGCGAATACGATGTCCGCGGCATCCAGTTCCACCCGGAATCGGTACTGACGCCGAAGGGGAAGACGATTATCCGGAACTGGGTCCTGGGAATTGAAAATTGAGAATTGAAAATTGAAAATTAAAAGTTAGACTATAAAAGATGAAAGATATATTATACAGATTGTTCGAGCACCAGTATCTGGGACGGGACGAGGCGCGGACGATCCTTCAGAATATGGCGGAAGGCAAATATAACGACTCCCAGATTGCCAGCCTGATAACGGTCTATTTGATGCGTAACATCTCGGTGGAGGAACTGACGGGTTTCCGCGAAGCCCTGCTCGAGATGCGCGTCCCGGTCGACTTATCGGAGTTCAAGCCGATCGACATCGTCGGGACGGGGGGCGACGGGAAGAATACGTTCAATATCAGCACGACCTCCTGCTTTGTCGTCGCCGGTGCCGGATACAATGTCGTGAAACACGGAAACTACGGGGCGACTTCGGTCAGCGGAGCCAGCAATGTGATGGAACAGCATGGCGTGAAGTTCACCAACGATGTCAACCGGTTGCGCCGCTCGATGGAGGCCTGCCACATCGCATACCTTCATGCGCCGCTGTTCAATCCGGCACTGAAGGCTGTTGCTCCTGTTCGGAAAAGCCTCGGCGTACGCAGTTTCTTCAATATGCTCGGTCCGTTAGTCAATCCGGTGATGCCGGCCTACCAGTTGCTTGGGGTGTACAACTTGCCTTTGCTGAGGCTCTACAGCTACACCTATCAGGAAAGCGGAACACGCTTCGCGGTGGTGCACAGCCTCGACGGATACGATGAAATATCGTTGACATCGGAGTTCAAGGTCGCCATGCCGGAAAAAGAGAAGCTCTACACACCGGAGATGTTAGGTTTCCAACGTGCCACGGAAGCCGAACTGGACGGCGGGGAAACAGTTGCCGATGCCGCCCGTATCTTCGATGACGTCCTGAATAACCGGGCAACTCCGGCACAAACCAACTGCGTGATCGCCAACTCGGCCTTCGCCATCCAGGTGATCTGCCCGGAGAAAAGAATCGCAGAATGCATTTCCGAAGCAAGGGAATCGCTGAAGAGCGGCAAGGCGTTGGATGTGTTCAACAGGTTTATCGAATTGAATAAATAATTATGAAAGATATATTACAAGATATCGTAGCCAATAAGCGTATCGAAGTGGAGCGGCAGAAGCAGGCCGTCAAGCTGCAAACCCTGTTGGGACTGGGCGGCGAACGCCTTGAACGTCCTACCCGCTCCATGCGGACAGCCCTTGCCGCTTCGCCGTCCGGTATTATTGCCGAGTTTAAGCGCAAAAGCCCCTCCAAAGGCTGGCTACACCCCGATGCTGCTGTTGCCGGTGTGCTGCCCGCCTACGAAAAGGGAGGCGCCTCGGCCTGCTCCGTCCTGACCGATTCGAACTTCTTCGGAGGTTCGCTTGGTGACCTTTGCAAGGCTCGCAGCCTGGTAAACCTGCCTTTGCTCAGGAAAGACTTCATCATAGATGAATACCAGCTGTACCAGGCACGTGTGATGGGTGCCGACGCTGTCCTGCTGATCGCCGCCTGTCTCAGCCCGGAGCAATGCCTTGCGTTTGCGGAACTGGCCCATACCCTCAATATGGAGGTACTGCTCGAGATACACAGCGAAGCGGAATTAGAACACCTTAACCCCTCTGTCGATATGTTAGGAGTCAACAACCGCAACCTCGGGACTTTCCATACCGATGTCGAAAACTCTTTCCGTCTGGCAGAAGCGCTGCAGACGGTTACGCGGGAGAAAAACCTCTCACCTCTGCTGGTTTCGGAAAGCGGCATTTCTGCGACAGACACCGTCGCAAGTCTTCGCAAAGCCGGATTCCGGGGTTTCCTGATCGGCGAAACGTTTATGAAGACAGAACAACCGGGCGAAACCCTCGCCCAATTCATAGGAGGGCTGTCATGATCATCAAAGTATGCGGTATGCGCAATCCGGAAAACATCCGGGAGGTCGAAGGGCTGGGGATTGACTGGATGGGACTGATATTTTTCGCGGGAAGCCCGCGAAAAATAATGGACAATGGACAATGGACAATGGACAATTGCGACAAGCGGTATTCTAATTGTCAATTGTCAATTGTCAATTGTCAATTAAAAAGGGTCGGTGTTTTTGTCAACGCTTCTTTTGAAGAGTTGACAGAAACAGCGGCACTTTTCAAGCTCGATTATCTGCAATTGCATGGGAACGAGACGCCGGAGGACTGCCATACCCTCCAAAAGCGCGGCTATTCGCTGATCAAAGCGTTCTCCGTTGCTACGGCGGACGACTTGGAACGGACTTCAGCCTACGAAAGGCGTGTCGATTATTTCCTCTTCGATACCAAATGCGACAACTATGGCGGTTCCGGTAAACAGTTCGACTGGTCTGTCCTCGAAGCCTACCACGGAGAAACGCCTTTTCTGCTGAGCGGCGGGCTCCGTCCGGAAAGCGCCGAAGCGATCCGCCATTTTCATCATCCCCGCCTGGCCGGAATCGACCTGAACAGCGGATTCGAGATCGAACCGGGGCTGAAGGACGTAGAAAAATTAAAACGATTTATCCATGATATTAAACAAGCATAAAGATATGAACCGTATCACAAACTTATTCAACACAAAAAAGGACGGAATCCTTTCCGTCTACTTCACGGCCGGTTATCCTGCACTGGACGACACGACGAAGATATTAAAAGAGTTACAAGCAAAAGGTATCGATATGGTTGAAGTAGGCATCCCCTTCTCCGACCCGATGGCGGACGGACCTGTCATCCAGGAGGCTGCTACGCAAGCGCTCCATAACGGGATGTCGCTGCGCCTTTTGTTCGACCAGCTAAAAGATATCCGCAGGGATGTACATATTCCGATCATCCTGATGGGTTATCTGAATCCGATCATGCAATTCGGTTTCGAAGCATTTTGCCGGAAATGTGTGGAAACCGGCGTAGACGGGATGATTATCCCCGATCTGCCTTTCGCAGATTATATGGCGGACTACAAAGCCATCGCAGAACGTTATGACCTGAAAATGATCATGCTGATCACCCCGGAAACTTCCGAAGAACGCATCCGTCTGATCGACGAACATACCGATGGTTTCATCTACATGGTGTCGAGTGCCGCCACCACCGGAGCACAACAGAGCTTCAACGAACAGAAGCAGGCCTATTTCCGCCGTATCAACGGAATGGGCTTGCAAAACCCGCGCCTCGTCGGTTTCGGTATTTCGAACAAAGCTACCTTCGATGCAGCCGCAGCAAACTCATCCGGTGCCATTATCGGCAGCAAATTCATCCAATTATTAAAGAGTGAACCGACACCTGCCGAAGCTGTCGACAAATTATTGGAGGCATTAAAGAAATAACAAAACGACAATCGGGAAGCAAACGTCGCATATCGGGAATTATCCCCTACAGACGTTTGCTTCCTTCTATCTATATCAATTATCCTTCACACTCTCGATCGGATTCGCATTTGCCGCACGCCAGCTCTGGAAAAAGACCGAGAAGAAAGAGATAACCAGGCAGAACAACCCCGCTGCAATAAAGATCAGCGGACTGAGTGAGATGCGGTACGAGTAGTCCGACAGCCACTGCTTCATAAAATACCAGCTCACCGGCGTAGCAATCACAAAAGCAATCACGACATACATCAGAAACGTACCGACCAGGCGAATCAGGATCGACCGGTCGTCCGAACCGAACACCTTACGAATAGCGATCTCCTGCGAACGCTGCTGGATAAAATAGGTCGACATCGCCAACAATCCCAGTAATGAAATCAAGATTGCGACACAGGCGAAGATTACTACGATCTTGACCATACGAATCTGCGATTCGAACCGCTCCTGTATCTGCTGGTCAATATATTTTCCTTCAAAATCGATCTTGGTAACCTGCTCGAACACCTCGCTCACCTCCCGATAGGCCGTATAAGGATTTCCCTGAACTTCTACCAATATATTCCAGGGCCAGGAATTAGGCTTGTTGAAGTCGCGGAAGCGGAGCATCAGAGGCGAACTCTCGTCAATGACCGAGTGCAGATGGAAATCCTTCAACACCCCTAAGATCGGAACAGCATTCTCATTCAGATGGAATACCTTGGCATCCTCCGGAAGTTCCATATCCCTGAAAGCCCTTTCGGTCAGATACCAACTCCAGTTATCGGACGAAGCGACATGGTTGTCCTGCTTGATCTGCAATCCGAACATATTGAACGCCGCGCTGTCGACCACCAACTGCTGGAAGCTAAGCGACTTGCCCTCGTATTTACCCGTCAGGTTATTTCCCCCGTTGAAAGGCGTTCCCTCCGACATACCGACCGACTTGACACAAGGCAACTGGCGCAATCCGTCCAATACAGCCGCCCGCTCGTTGTCCGAACGGCACGTGTTATCTGCTGCCAGAATATTCGCCGTGTTATAGCCAAGCGGCGCCTCGATCATATGATTGATCTGGAGTCCCATAACAAGTGCGGCCGCTAAGATTGCAATCGTAATAATATTCTGGATCGTGATGAAACACTTGCTAAACACCATCTTCGTCCGCCTGCGGAACGTACCGCGTACGACGTCGATCGGCTTCGATGCCGAAATCAACAACGCCGGAAGCAACCCTGAAAGGACACCGATCAACAGGATCAGCACCACAGCCGCCCCGATATAGGCCGGCGTAAAGGCATCCGACAAGACGATGCGCGTATCTAACAAACTATTAGCAAAAGGTACTGCCGCCATTGCCAGCAACAGTCCGAAAAGGAATGAAAAGAGCGTCATCAGTGTCGACTCCATCATCAGCCGGAGGAACAATTCCATACGCGATGATCCCAACAACCGGCGCGTAGCCATCTCCTTCGCCCGCTGCCCTGCCTGCGCTACCGTCAGGTTGATATAGTTAAAGACAGCAAAAATCAGGATCAGGATGCCGACAGACATCAAGACGAGGATAAACAGCTTATCTCCATGTTCGAGAGACGAATACCCGGGCTTCTCGGAGAAATAAATATCTTTCATCGGGATAATCCGTACCTCTTTCCAAACGCCGAGTTTATAGGGCCAGAAATACTCCTTAAAATACTCCAGAATGTCATCTGTCCGCAAACGCAGGTCCGCCCCTTCATGCATCATCAGGAAACCGGTTGTCGATCCGGCGTTTCCGTCGTTCGTCATCGACAGGCTGCCGTTAAATTCCTGAGCACGCTCCAAGCGGATCACCATATCTTTATAGGGAACGATCGAGCGGCGTATATCGGCCATCACACCTGTGACAATCACGGAAGTCGAATCACTGATCCGCAAGCTCTTCCCTACCGGATCTTCCGATCCGAACATTTTCCGGGCAAAAGTCTCGGAGAGAACAGCATCGTACTGGTCATTCAACACCTGCGCGCTATTCCCGGCCAACAGCCGGAAAGAAAAGAAGCTGAAAAAGGAGGAGTCGGCACAACAAGCCTCTGCCTTCAGTTTCCGGTCTCCATAGAAAACCTGCAAATCCGATATATTATTAAAGACAACAGGGCAAACTCTCTCGATCTCCGGATAACGCTCCTGCAACCGGTAAGCAATCGGGATGGCAACCGCATCCCCGCTCTCATGAGCGACCACATAGATCCGCTCCCTGTTCTCCTGAAAGTTGTCGATCGACAATTCCTGCACCGTGTACACCGCAATCAGGATTACAAACATCAAAGAAACCGACAATCCGAAAACATCTATCGCCGTATAGGCTTTATTCTTCGACAAGAACTTTAGAAACGATTTAAAATTCAACAGATTATTCATTTCCTCCCCCTTCTTTTATTTCTCTATTATTAATTATCAATTATCCTTCACACTCTCGATCGGATTCGCATTTGCCGCACGCCAACTCTGGAAAAAGACCGAGAAGAAAGAAATCAGCAGACAAAACAGACCTGCCGCAATGAATATAAGCGGGTTCAGAGAGATGCGGTAGGAATAGTCTGTCAACCAATGATTCATAAAGTACCAACTGACCGGTGTGGCAATCACAAACGCAATCCCGACATACATCAGGAACGTACCCACCAGGCGGTTTAAAATCGACCGGTTGTCCGAACCGAACACCTTGCGGATTGCCACCTCCTGTGCACGCTGCTGAATAAAATAGGTCGACATCGCCAGCAACCCCAACAACGAAATCAGGATCGCGATACAGGCAAAGATCACCACGATCTTAGTCAGACGAATCTGCGTCTCAAAATGGCTCTGTATATCCTGGTCGATGAACTCGCCCTCGAAGCTGACACCCGAAACCTCCTCGAAGACCTTGCGGACCTCGGCAAAAGCCTTCACCGGATCGCCCTGCACTTCGATCACGTAGCTCCACGGCCACCAATCGGAATGATGCCGGTTGAAGCGCAACATCAACGGAGAGTTCTCCCGCGAGATGTCCCACAAATGGAAGTCCTTGATTACACCCAGGATCGGTGTCTCCCGATCATACATCTTGAACGTGGCGGCATCTTCCGGCAGGTCCATCTGTTTAAACGCCAGTTCGTTCAGGAACCAGCCCCCGTCGGAATTTGCCACATGGTTGTCTGTTTTAATCTCCAAACCGAAGATCCGGAAAGCGGCGCTGTCGACTTGCATCTGCTGGAAACTAAGCGATTTACCCTCGTAATCGCCGCTCATGTTGTTCGTCCCGCCGGAAGGTGTCCCGTTCGTGTAGCCGACGGCCTTGACGTAGGGGATCTGGCTGAGCATGTCTTCCGCCTTCTCCATCTCACTTCTTGAGCGGAAGACGTTATTCGTCTGGATAATATTCTCCGTGTTATACCCCAACGGTGCATGAATCAAATGGTTGATCTGAAGATACATTGTCAGCGATGCAGCAATCATAACGATAGTGATAATATTCTGGAATGTAATGAAAAACTTACTGAATACCATCTTCGTCTGCCGGCGGAACGTGCCGCGAACCACATCGATCGGCTTAGCCGACGAGACCAGGATAGCAGGTAGCAACCCGGACAGGAAACCGGTCAGCAGGATGAAGCCCACAATCGCCCCACCCCAAAGCGGCGTCCATAGCACGTCGAGCGTCAGGCGCACCTGCAACAGATCGTTCGCAAACGGCAAAGCCGCAATCGCCAACAGCAGACCGATCACAAACGAGACGACCGTCAGAAGAGTCGCCTCCATCATCAGCCGGGTAAAAAGATCGCTACGAAGCGATCCCAGCAGGCGGCGCGTAGCCATCTCACGGGCACGCTGGCTGGCCTGCGCAACCGTCAGGTTGATATAGTTGATAATGGCAAAGATCAGGATCAGGATACCGACGGACATGAGAACGAGCGAGAAACTGCGGTCGCCGCTGTTCATATTCGAGTATTTCCACTTGCCGAAATAGATCTCGGGGATCGAAACGATATAGAGGTCTTTTGCAAATCCTCTCTCATAGAGCCAGAAACGTTCCTTCAGGAACTCCAGGATGTCGCCGGTCTGCGCCTTCAGGTCGGCACCGGGTTTAAGCTGGATAAAACCGACAGCCGAGCCGGCGTTGTTGGCACTGGTCTTCGTCAATCCGCTGTTGAACTCGGCTATACGCTCGATACGTAACAAGACATCGGCATAGGGAATGACGGAGCGGTTGATATCCTCCATGACACCGGTCACAGTGACGCTGGTCGAATCGCTGATCCGAAGGCTTTTGCCGACAGGATTCTCGCCAGGGAAAGCTTTGTTGGCAAAACTCTCGGAAACGACCGCGTCGTAGGCGCTTTTCATAACTTCCTCGCGATTGCCGTCCAGGACCTTAAAGGAAAACATACTGAAAAAGGTGGAGTCGGCATAGACCACATCCGCCTTATATTTCTTTTCACCGTAAAAGACCTGCATCCCTTTCCCCTGATCGGTGATGACGGGGCATACCTGTTCGATTTCGGGGTAGCGCTCCTCCAGCCAGTAAGGAACAGGAACACCCGTACCCAGGAAGTTCTCGTTTCCAATCGCATAGATGCGGTCATAATTAACTTGTTGTTTGTCTATATTCAGCTCCCGTTCCACATACACAGCAATCAGGATCACAAACATCAACGATACCGAGAGTCCGAAGACGTCGATCGCCGTATAAGCTTTATTCTTACTTAGAAACTTCAGAAAAGACTTGATATTTACTATATTATTCATGTTTTAGAATTATGGATTTAGAATAATGGATCATAATACTCAACTAACCTTCACACTCTCTACCGGATTCGCATTCGCCGCCTGCCAGCTTTGGTAGAAGACCGCGAAAAAAGAGATCAGCAGGCAAAACAAACCGGCCACAAGAAAGATAAGCGGACTAAGCGTGATACGGTAAGAATAGTCCGAAATCCATTTATCCATGATATACCAGCTTATCGGTGCAGCAATCACAAATGCAATTCCCACATACATCAGGAACGTTCCTACCAGGCGTTTCAGGATCGCCCGGTTATCAGACCCGAAGACCTTGCGGACAGCAACCTCCTGCGAACGCTGCTGGATGAAATAGGTCGACATCGCCAACAATCCCAACATCGAAATCAGAATTGCAACGCAGGCGAAGAGCAATACAATCTTGACTAAACGTATCTGCGAATCGAACGAACCCTCGATCTTCTGTTCGAGATAATTCCCCTCGAAATCGACCTTCGTCACATCTTCAAAAATCTCGCGCACGGCAGAATAAGTCGTCATGGGCTCTCCGTCCACCTCGATCAGAACATTCCAGGGATGGCTGTCCGGCTTGCTGAAATCACGAAAGCGCAGCATGACTGGCGCACTTTCCATATTGATATTCCGCAGGTGGAAATCTTTCAACACACCTAATATCTGAGCCGGTTCGTCATCCTTCAGCCCGAAATATTCCGCATTTTCCGGCAACTCCATATCCCGGAAAGCGCGTTCCGTCAGATACCAACTCCAAGGCTTGGACGAAGCGACCTGATTATCATGTTTAATCTGGAGCCCCAATATCTTAAAAGCCGCACTATCGAGCGTCATTTGCTGGAAACTAAGTGATTTCCCTTCAAATACCCCGGTCAGGTTGTTCGTCCCGCTGAACGGAGTCCCATTAGAGAAACCGACAGCCTTAACATGAGGCAATTCCCGGATGCGGTCGATCGCTGCAGCCTTTTCGCTATCCGAACGTAAAGTATTCGCCACGACCAATATATTGGAAGTATTATAGCCTAACGGCGCGACAATCATATGATAAATCTGCAATCCCATCACCAAGGCTGCGGACAGCGTAGCGATCGTAATCGTATTCTGGAAAGTGATGAAGACTTTACTGAACACCATCTTCGTCTGCCTGCGGAACGTACCGCGTACCACGTCGATCGGCTTCGAAGCCGAAATCAGCATAGCAGGCAAGAACCCCGACAACACTCCGATCAGCAGGATAAGCCCTGCCGCCATACCGATCCAGGCAAGCGTACAAGCATCGGCCAGATAGATCTTCGTATCCAGCAATTCATTCACATAAGGCACCGCTGCCACAGCTAACAGCAACCCGATGATAAACGAAAACAACGTCAGCATCGTCGACTCGATCATCAGCCGTATGAACAGTTCCGTGCGCGATGACCCCAACAGACGGCGGGTAGCCATCTCACGGGCACGCTGCCCGGCCTGCGCCACAGTCAGGTTGATATAATTGAATACGGCAAAGATCAAGATCAGGATGCCGACAGACATCAACACTAACACGAAATTACGGTCGCCGGTCTGGAGCACCGACCATTCGTATGAAGAAAAATAGATATCGTTGAAAGGAATAACCCTCACCTCTTTCCACACATCGATCGTATAAGGCCAGAAAGATTCTTTCAGGAAATCATAGATATCGGAAGTCCTCGAAGCCAAGTCCGCCCCCTTATGAAGCATTAAGAAACCGGCTGTAGAACCGGCATTGCCTTCATTCGTCAGCGATAAACCTCCGTTAAATTCTTTCGCACGTTCCAGACGCGCCAGTATGTCGCAAGAAGGGAGCACCGATCTGCGTATGTCTTCCATTACTCCGCTCACGATTACCGTTGTCGAGTCGCTGATCCGGAAACTTTTACCTATCGGTTCTTCACCACCGAACATCTTCCGGGCAAAAGTCTCGGAGAGAACTACGCTATAGGGATCTTCCAATGCCAGTTCACGATTTCCTTTCAAGAGTTTGAAAGAGAAGAAATCAAAGAAGGTGGAGTCGGTACACATCATATCCACTTGCAACATATTATCGCCATACAGGGCTAATATATTGCTGAAGTTACCCGGAACAACAACCGGGCAAACCTTCTCGATCTCCGGAAACTGTTCCTTCAAGCGGTAAGGGACAGGGATAGCCGTTCCCAAGCCTTTCTCATTCCCAATCACGCAAATCCGGTCACCATTCTCCTGGAAACGGTCCGTCGCCAATTCTTGATACGTATATACCGTAATCAGGATCACAAACATCAGCGACACCGAAAGCCCGAAGACATCGATTGCCGTATATCCCATATTCCGACTCAGGAACTTCAGAAAAGACTTAAAATTCAGTATATTATTCATGCGTACTCCTCCTTTTTAAAAATATATCCGACTTTCACAAGCCGGATATATCTGCAACAAAACAATTTGAATGTGTCTATGTGTTATTCTTGCAAAACATTAAATGAATTCACTTACCGACGAAACGATGCTACCGTCGAAGAGGTTAACCACACGGTGTGCAAAGCTCGCGTCGTGTTTGGAGTGCGTTACCATAACAATGGTAGTGCCTTCCTTGTTCAATTCGGTCAGGAGTTGCATCACTTCTGCACCGTTCTTGGAATCCAGATTACCGGTCGGCTCATCGGCGAGGATGATCTTCGGATTGGAAACGACGGCACGGGCGATAGCTACACGTTGTTGCTGACCTCCGGAGAGCTGCTGCGGGAAGTGGCTGGCACGATGGCTGATGTTCATTCGTTTCAGGATATCGTTTACCATTTGCTTGCGCTCACTGGCTTTGACCTTCAGATAGGTCAGCGGCAACTCTACGTTTTCAAATACATTCAGCTCATCGATCAGGTTAAAACTCTGGAACACGAAACCGATATTCCCTTTACGCACCTGGGTACGTTCTTTTTCCTTCAGGTGTCCGACTTCTTTATCTGCCAGGTAATAGTCGCCCGATGTCGGGTTATCCAGCAAGCCCAGGATATTCAGCAACGTAGACTTACCACAACCTGAAGGACCCATGATTGCGACAAACTCGCCATCCTTCACTTCCATTGACACGCCGTTCAATGCGATTGTTTCTACTTCCTCTGTGCGGAAAAACTTACTTAATCCTTCAATTTTAATCATGATGTATCAGTTTTTTATTGTTATTAGCTCTTTATGCCTAATTACAGGCAAACAGCGTGCCAAAGTATATAAATTATTTATTTACAGCATTATAAAGAATTTACTATTTTCCGGAAGTGTCTAATTTTTTGACAGTGGTGTAAAGATATTAGACACTTCCGGGGAGAAATGGCGCGGGATTTATCCCCATTCGCTCTCTTCCTTGAAGTTGAAACGCTCGATCTTTGTGACCCGGATATTCCCTTTCCTGAGCAGATATTCATTACCCTCATATCCGACTTTGACATTAAGATCATCCAATGAATAGGATATATCGCTTGTTCCGGAAGAGAAACGATAAAAAGAGGGCTGCACTTTTCCGTTCTGTTTCGATTCGATCACCTTGTAGGCGGCCTCCTTATCTTTCTGGAAGGCGTTTAAAAATTCATCCAACAATTTCGGATTATCCTTTGTCGAAAAAGTGATCGTGACTACTTCTTTCACTGGTTTCTTTGTCTTCCGATCTTTGTCGTAGATCACTTCCACGTTCACTTTATCCATTGACTCGCACTTCTTCATCAGCGCATTCAAGTTCGTCTGTGCCAGTAAATCGCCAGCCCAGCTCCCCGCCATCAGCAGGACAGCCGCTAAAATAAGATTCCTTGTTTTCATATTTTCTATTATTATATGGTTATTTAATCATCATTTATCCTTATACCTCTTCTCCAACATCTCTATGTCGGATTCGATTTGTTTCGCCTCTTGTTCTTTCATTTTTATATCATGCAGGGTTTGCCGGTGCTGTTGTACGGGTTGCAATGCCATCCGTTCCTTCTCATAATGTGATTTCTCGGCTTGCCGGATCATCTTGTCCAAATCCTTGGCTACATTCTCCGGTATTTCCGTTTTTACGCCGTTGCGGATGATGTAGCTGCCGGCGTACGGATTAAAATCATCTTCTTGCTTACGATCCTCTTTGTTCAAAAATAAGAACAACAACAAAGAAGCGGCCACAGCGGTACCTATCCATAACCACTTTTTGTAAAAAGGGACTTTACGAACCTGTTTCGGAGAACTCTCCTCCTCCACTTCACGAGCGATTCCGGTTTCAAAATAACCGAACACAGGTTTGTAGGGCTTCAAATGTTCCGGCAAATCCGGACGTGCGAAGAAGGCATATAGCTCCTGCTCTTCGACATTGGACGTTTCCCCTTCGAAGAAACGCTCCAACAGATTTTCTATATATGTATATTCGTCTGATTTCATCCTGTTACATTTTTAAGAATAGTTCCTTGACTCTTTTACGTGCCCGCGAGAGGTTCACGCGGACAGCTTCCGGTGTACTGCCTGTCAACTCGGCAATCTCCTTCACCTCGAAACCATCGACATGTTTCATCCGGAGTATTGTCTGTTGCAATCCGGGCAGTTGCTCCATAATATTCATGACATGGCTCACACTGTCTTTCTGCTCCAACGAAACGTATGGATTATCGTCTGCGGTGATAATTGCCGAATCGGATAACTTCTCCTGCCTGTACTGGAAGGAACGGAGGCGGTTCAGACAAAGGTGCTTGGTGATCTGCACGGCAAGCGCTTCCACGCTATCATAACGCTCCAGTTCCTCACGAATATACCACAGCTTGAGAAAAACCTCCTGCACGATATCTTCCACATCTTCGGGATCGTCCAGCAAGCGACGGGCACATCCCGACAACTTCCCCCTGAGTGGTACGACTTCTATTTTAAACTGTTCTTGTTCCATTCTATTAATAAGACACGCAACTTAGACAAACATAACATGAATAATGTGCCAATTTATTAATATGCCAATGTGCCAATGAAATAAAAGACGATTCACTGAGATGAGGTCTTTTTATTCCATTGGCACATTTAGCGAAGCGCCACATTGGCAAATTGGCAAATTATTCTGACTTAATGCTCTTCACCGGGTTTTCGTTCGCCACATACCAGGAGCGAAGGACGACGCAGAACCCGATCACAATCAACAAAGCAAGGCCTCCCAATATAAAGATAAAGACATTCAACGAAATCTTTTCCGGGAAATTCTCCAGCCACTTATCACCTGCCAGATACGTTCCGATCAGGCCGATAATAACCGCCGGCGTACCAATCACAATGATATTATGCAACAACAATTTCAGCACATCGACCGCCGTCGCCCCGTTGACCTTGCGGATAGCAATCTCCTTGCTCCGCCGACGTATCTCATCGGAGACATATCCGACAAGCCCCATCAGCGTAATCAGCAACATGAATACGGCCGCCACCGCTACGGAATTACGGAACCGCTCGGTGTCGCGATAGGATTCATGGATTTTGTCGCGATAAGTGGTCAAGACGATATCCTGCTCCGGAAGCAATTCCCGAAGACGGTTTTCAAGCATCGAGAAAGACTCGGGCGACATCTCACGAAGACGTACGTTTATGGATAAAGAGTTCCAGTCACTTCCGATACCGACAATGATCACCGGTGTCTGCGGAACGAATATGGAACCGACTATGAAATCATCGAGCACGCCGGCAATCACAATATCGAACAATCCCTTGCATTTATAGACTTTCCCGATCGCATTGTCATCCCAGCGTAGAAGCTCGAGGAATTTCCGGTTAACCAGAGCCGGAGTCGGTTCGGCCATAAAAGAGGGGATATTAGAACCCTGCACGAGGTTCAACCCTAATGTGCTCACATAGCTTGAATCTGCAAATTGGAAACGCAGTGTAGCCAACGCCTCCTGTGTTTCCGGATCGATCAGAGGTGTACCGCTGAAAAAATTGCAGATCAGGTAACTGGCAAACGTAATATTCTCTATTTCCGGAGAACGCATCAGCTCCGTTCTTACCATCTGCTGACGCTCGGACGGGATGCTGTCAAGATCACAATAGACAATATTATCCGGATGATAGCCGAGGTCCTTATTCAAGACCTTATTATATTGCAGCAGGATGATCGCCAGGAAAGTCAGCATAAAGGCCGCACAAGCAATCTGCACGCCTAACAATCCCTGTTTCCATCCGCGCTTGCTGTAGTTATAAAAACGGAACGCCTGTGTCACAGGAATAGCCGAAAAGATACGCGCCGGCACAACACCTGAAAGCAAGACTACCAGGAAAACCAATCCTAACGATACCAGCAACTGCCGTCCGGAAAAAAGCGAACCCAGCGTCACTCCTGTCAGTTCCGTAATCAAATCTCCCGAAACCAAAACCAGCAGAGCCGTACAAACCAACGAGAGCAGGATCAGGATTACCGTTTCGGACAGATTCATCATAAAGATATTCCCGGTGCTGGCTCCGTTACTTTTATAGATCGCCATCGTACGGGCGCGGGTAGCCAATGACGAGATAGACATCATCACATAGTTCAGCGAGACAGCCACCAGTATCAGCGTTGCTAAAAGCGAAAGGACGAGCAAAGTCAGCTTCGTTTCCTTATTGTCCGTATGCAAAGTCGTGATAGGCTTCAGATAGCAATCAAAAGCATAGCCGCCTTTTTTCATTGACTCGCGGTCCATATGGCGTGCCAACATCTCAGGTATGGCTTCTTCATTGATCGCATTTATATCGACACCTGCCTGCATGCGGACATATCCTCTATAACCGTCTCCCCCGTCCCAACTATTCCGGCTGTTCCGGGCAATCGAATAAATCAGGTTAAAATCGAGGTGCGAGTTTTCCGGCACATTTTCAAATGTCCCGACCACAGTCAGAGTTTCCTTATGGGCTTTATCATTGAATAACGTCTTCCCTATCGGGTCCTCTCCTTTAAAGATTCGTTTGGCAAGCGATTCCGAAAGGAATACATTCCCGCCCGTCTTCAATCCCATCTCGCTACCGGAAAGAATCTTATAAGGAAGCGTTTTGAAAAACATCGTATCAGCATAGATTGTCTTGACGGAGTAACGGTCCTCCCCATTAAAAATGACCCGCTCGCCGCTCTCGAGAAGAGAAGTCCCTGCAATAGCTCCCGGTATCTCGAGCGGCATTGTCGGGGCTACAGGCTGGAAAGTAAAGGAGTAATCGTTCGATTTAGCCTCGGCCGACCCTACACCTGTCGTATAAACCGTTTGTACCTGATAAATATTCTCCGCCTCCGGCAAGAATTTATCATAACTCAAATCGAATGCGATACGGGCAAACAGAACCAAACCGATCGTTAAGCCTAACGTCAAGGTGAAAATCTTAATCAGGTTATTACCCCAGGCGTTTTTCAAATAGCTGACTGTATAAAATAATTGTTTCATGATATAATATATTTCTATAAACAAGACACCCGTACCGGGCAAACGTAACATCTCTTTTCTCTAATTATTCCGATTTAAGACTGTCCACCGGATTCGAATTTGCGACAAGCCATGCACGGCAAAGGACACTGACGACGATCAACAGATAGACAAACATCGCCCCCGCCAGGAACATGAAGAATCCGAGAGATGCCTTTCCGGAAAATTGTTTCAGCCAGCCGGTTCCGGAAAAATAAGCGATCGTTATACCGATTACGATAGCAGGTATCGCAATATAAGAAATATCTTTGGATATCATTTTCAAGATGCTCCATGCCGAAGCCCCGTTCACCTTACGGATTGCGATCTCGCGTCCGCGGCGGTTCGTTTCATCGCTGGTATATCCCAATAAGCCGATCAATGCGATGATCAAGGTCACGATACCTCCGATCAAAACAGAATCGCGGAACGTACGGGAATCTTTGTACAGGTCTATCATATCCATATAATAGGCAGTCACATTGACACTGCGGTCCGGCATGATGCTTTCCAGCACGCCCTGCGCTTTCTTTATGTTTTCGGGTGACATTTCATGGAATTTAATCAGGATTTTCGGTGCATACTTGTCATAAAATAACACTGTCGGGCGTAAATCCGGATTGCCGGTACTACCGATGCATACATCTTCAAACACACCGCAAATTGTAAGCGGTTCTCCGTTCTGGCTGTGCTCCGTTACGACGATGTTTTTTCCGACAGCACTACCCGTCCAACCTGCCACCGTCTCCATTTTCTTTACAAAAGAGCGGCTGACCATCACTTTGTCTTTAGCCGAGCCATCCGAGCGGAACACTTCGCCATCGACGATCGGAATCTCCATCAAAGAGAAGTAATCATCCTTTACCCAATACATATCGGCGATGTTGAACAACTCGCGATCATCACCGGGGAGCAAGACATTATTTCCGGACATAACCGAAATCGGCAAATCGTAGCATGCTGAAACTTTATCTACTTCAGGCATCTTACGCAGCTCTTCAATCGCCGTGTTGCGAACCGATTCTTCCGCACCCTGCGTATCGCAATAGACCAATTTGTCGTAAGCATATCCGGGGCTGACGTTCACCATATAATCGTATTGCTTATTGATGACAGACAACAACGCTACCAGATAAGCAGTCGCCACAAACTGTATAAACAACAGGCAGAGCTTCCAATAGCGACGCGACTCTTTAAAATTACGGAATGCGGCGGCAACCGGAATACGCAGGAATATATATGTCGGAATCAACGCGGTAATAAAGAAGATCATCACACAGATGCCTACTAAAACCAAGATCGTTTGCGAAGAAAATAAAGCCCCTAAAGAAGCTCCCAACAATTCTTCAACCTTTCCTCTGAACAGAATAACAAGGAAAGCCGCGAGCAGAAGGGATATCAGCATATGCAGGCAGGTCTCCGACATAATCATACCGAACAGATTTTTGTCGGAGGCGCCATAACATTTATGGACAGCCACCTCCTTCGTCCGGTTAATCAGCGTAGAGATCACAATCAGAACATAATTCATGGCAGACGTCAGGATAAGAACGAAAGCAAGCAGGATCAACAGGGAATTCATACTCTTTACTTCACTGCTGTTGCTATGCATATCCATCAACGGAACCAGCGTGTAAGTCAAGTCGACTCCGGCCTTTTTCACCTCTTCCAGGTCACAGTGCCGCCCCTGCATCTCACGGATAGCGGTCGTCAGGCTTTCCGGGTCCGTCCCGGGATAGAGCTTCACATATCCCAAATAGCGGTCATTCCCCAGCCAGTTTTCCCGGCTCCACTTATTCATGCCTTCCAGGGAAGCGACAATCTCAAAACGTAAGTGGGAATTTTCAGGAACATCCTCAAACACGCCGCCGATCGTATAGGTTTGTCCCGGACTGGATTCAAACTCGAACTTCTGTCCCATCGACTTCTCTACACCACCAAGCAAATCGGCTATACGGCGTGAAATCATCACATAGCCCGGACGCGCCAACGTCGTTTTCGGATCACCGATCAGGATCGGACGGGGAAGCAAATCGAAGACGTTCGTATCGCCCATTACGACGTAACGCGCCGAATAACGGTTCTTGTCTTCTGTCCTGAATATCTCCTTGTCACCTCCGATATATGTCAGGCGGGTAGCCTTCTCGACTTCCGGAATCTCGGCCTGCATACCGGGAGCAACACCGCCGCTTACCTGCGGATAGGTCTTATATTCATTCTCCCGGATGACATTCTCATGCAACCGGTAAATACGGTCACTGCCGGGATAGAACTTATCGTAAGAACTTTCAAAACAGACTTTGGATATAAGGACAAGCCCCATTGCCAGCCCGACACCTAATGACAAAATCTTAATCCCATTACTCCGCCCTTTCTTAAAAAGCGAACGTATTGCTATGTTCCAGTTTCTCATATCTTGTATTTTATTATTTTCTGAACATACAGGTTCAAAAAACGTGCCAAAACGAACAACACACTAAAACACAGACACATACAAATAAGTTAATCCCCGAATAGTGTCCAATTATTTGACAATGGTGTATAAATATTTGACACTATTCCGACTTCAGGCTATTCACCGGATCATCGTTCGCCGCATTCCAAGTTCGATAGACAATACACACGATAACAACCAGGCAGACAAACAACCCGCCGGAAACAAACATCCAGAGACTGAGCGGTATCTTTTCTATAAACTGCTCTTGCCAGCGTTCCGCTACATAATAGGTAATGATACATCCTAACACGATAGCAGGCAGGGCGAGCCATAAAATATCGGTCAGGAACATAGTCAGTATATCTTTCAATGTAGCCCCGTTCACCTTCCGGATAGCCAACTCTTTACGGCGACGGTTCACCTCGTCGTTCGTATAACCGATCAATCCGATCATGGAGATAAGCAACGTGATAATGCCGCCGATCAGGACCTGGTCCCTGAACTTCCGGGAACTGCTGTACTGCTCTACCATCGAGACCGAATAAACCGAAAGCTTCATATCCTTATCCGGGATAAGTCCCTCTAACTTGTCATTTACTTTTGCAACGGCATCCGGAGTTATCTGATGGAATTTTACCAGCAGGTAATCCAGGGGCCGCTGCCGATAGAACAATACGGAAGGCCGATCGTCCTGGCTGATAAGTGAGCCGATACGGTAATTTTCATACACCCCGCAAATCGTATAAAACTTAGAATCATAATTGGCATGTTCCGAAATATAAATGGATTTGCCGACCGGACCGTCAGACCAGTCCGTAAACTCTTTCATCTTTTCGACAAAAGCGCGGTTAACCATCACTTCATCCGATTTCGGGATATTCTCCGTAAACGAACGTCCTTCGATGACAGGAATCTCCATCAGTTTCAGGAAACCATTGCCGGACCAATACTGGTCTGCGATATTAAAGAGCTCTTTATCAGATTCGGGCAAAGCAATATTATTACCGGCCAGACTATCCCAAAAAGGCAATATGGTCGATGTCGTCACCGCCTCCACTTCCGGGATGCGCATCAGTTCGTCCAACACCTTGTAACGGGTCGTCGAGTCGATCGCCGATATGCTGCAATAGGCCAGGCGGTCATAAGAATAGCCGGGATTACTGTTCACCATAAACATGTGCTGCCTCCCCACAATGATAAGCAGCGTGACCAGAAAACCGGCTGCAATAAACTGTAGGAACAACAGGCCGAGTTTCCAGACACGGCGGCTTTCACGGAAATTACGGAAAGCGGCTGCCACCGGAATACGTGCGAACAAAGCTCCCGGTACAAACCCCGTCACGAGAAAAACAACCACACATACCGCCAGCAGGATCAACGCTCCTTTCGAGAACAACAATCCTTCGACAGAAACATCCAGCAATTCGTGTATCATATCCCGGCCCAGGAAAATCAGAAAGACCGCTAACACAATCGAACAAACCATGTGTACCAGTGTTTCAGACATCATCATATTGTGGATATTCCCTTCCGAAGCCCCATACGATTTATGTACGGCAATCTCTTTCGTCCGGTTCACAATCGAAGAAATAGCAATCAGAATATAATTCATCACAGCCGTAAACAACAAGGCTAAGGCCAGGATAGCCAGCATCATGACCATGCTTTTCACCTCGCCTGATTTCTTATGCAAATCGAGAATCGGTTTCAATGTATAGGTCAGTTCCATTCCCCACCTCTTCATATCCTCCGCATTCTGATGGCGAAGCGCCATATCATGTATGGCCGGCGTAAGACTTTCGGCAGTGACGCCCGACACCAGGCGTACATACCCTTTATAGCGATCGTTACCCAACCAGTTCTCCAAACTCTCCTTATCCATTCCAGTCATGGAAACCAACATATCGTAACGCAGGTTGGCGTTCTCCGGTATATCCTCGAACACGCCTCCGATCGTCACTTTCGTTCCCGGATTATTATCGGGAATAATCGTCAGCCCCTCGACCTTCTCAATTCCGCCCATCTTTTCCGCCAAAGAGCGGGAAATCATCGCATACCAGGGTTTAGCCAATATTTTTTTCGGATTTCCGGACAGGATAGGACGCGGAAACAGATCAAACACATTACTATCCGCCATCATGATAAAACGAGCTGAATAACGTTCTTTATCAGAGGTTGAAAACAAAGATTCATCCCCTCCGATATAAGTAAGGCGGGTAGCAGCCTCCACACCGGGTACCTCATATAGCATACCGGGAGCTACAGCGCCGCTTACATTATAATAATCCGACTCCTTGCCATCTTGGCTATAATTTTCATAAATCTGATAAGTCCGGTCTGCATCCGGGTAGAAAGTATCGTACGACTGTTCAAAATAGATTTTGGCAATTAAGACCAAAGCCACCGACAAGCCTACGCTCAGCGAAACAATCTTCATCATGTTATGCCTTCCTCCCTTGAAAAGCGAGCGAATGGCTATATTCAAATTTCTCATATCTATTATCCTTTTATATATACTATTCCGACTTCAAACTCTTCACCGGGTCCTCGTTCGCAATACTCCAGGTACGCGCTACGACCATAACCAGGACAACCAGCCAGATTGCCAATGCAGAACCCGCAAAGATAAAGACGCTTAACGGTATCTTTTCGGAGAACTGTTGCAACCAGTTTTCCCCCATCCAGTAAGAACTCATGACTCCTAAGAGCACGGCCGGGATAGCCATATAGAGTATATCTTTTGATATAATCTCCATGATGTTAGCTACTGTCGCACCATTCACCTTGCGAATCGCGATCTCTTTGCGACGGCGGGTCGTTTCGTCCGCAATATATCCGATCAGCCCGACAAGAGTGATCAGGAAAGTTACCAAGCCACCCAGCATAACGGAGTTACGGAACAACCGGGAAGCCGAATACATATTGATGATACTCGCTTCGTAAGAGTTTACCGAAATATCTTTATCCGGAAGAAGCTTCTGAATGGTATTCTCAATGAGTTTCATATTCTCGACCGTAACATTCCCGTGCAATTTCATTGAAACTACATGACCCGGCTTGCTTGAATAAAACCAGACCGTCGGCGGCATAAGGTAAGAGTCGATCGCTCCGGCCCGCACTTCATCATAGACACCGATAACCTCAAAACCATTCGGATCATTCGGGTCACTATGTTCACTTATACGAAGTTTTTTTCCGATTACACCATCCTTCCACCCATGGACCAACACCAATTTTTCCGCTGTTGCCCGGCTGATCATTACGATACGTGCCGAATCGGAGTATGAGCGGTCGAAGGCTTTTCCCTCTATCACTTTTATACCCATCAACGGGATATAGTCGGCATCCATATATCTCAGATCTCTAATATGCAAAGCGATCTCATCAGATCCGTCCCGGTAAATCATATTTCCGGCCCCTCCCCAAACCGGCAAGTCGTCTGAAGCCGCTACCGCCTCCACTTCCGGCAGTTTCTCCAATTCATCCATAACCATCCGGACCGCAGAACTCTCTACTCCGGAAAGAGACGCATATATAACCCGATCGTATGAATATCCGGGATCATCCGTCACCATCCTCTGATACTGCAAACCGATAATTGCCAGCAATGTAACCAAAAAACCGACGGCAACAAACTGGACAAACAGCAATCCTTTTTTCCAAAGCCGGCGCGATTCGGTATAGGACCGGAAAGCAACCGCCACCGGTACGCGGGAAAACAAATAAGAAGGAAACAGGCCGGCAAAGAGAAAGACCAACAGGCATACACCCACCAGTAACAAAATCGTCTGCCAGGTAAACAAAGCACCCAAAGAAGCCTTCAACAATTCCTCCACCATTTCGCGAAGGGCAAGTATCAATAAGGCAGAGAGTAATACGGAGGCAAACAGGTTCACAAACGTTTCGGAAAAGATCATCCCCGATATGTTTTTACCGGAAGCACCGTAGCATTTATGAATGGCAACCTCTTTAGAGCGGACAACTAATGAAGAGACCATCAGTAGGATATAATTCATCAAAGCCGCAAACAAAATGGCAAAAGCAATCAATGACAACATAACCGCCATCCCCTTTACAGCCGAAGAGGTTGCATAGACCTCTTTAAGGGGTTTTAAGGATAAACGATAAGTCATTCCCATCTCTTTCAACTTCGCGGAAGGAACGTGGCGTTCCAACATCTTGGCCATTTCAGCCTCCAATGCCTCCTGATCGGCTCCCGGCTGAACTTTAACATACCCATGATAGCTATCTCCACCCCACCAGCCATTCTCATTACTCCAACCCATCACTTCCTTAAACGAACATAACGACAAAAGCACATCATATTTTAAATGCGAATTTTCAGGAACATCTTCAAACACACCGCCAATCGTGATTACTCGACCGGGGTAAGAGGCCAACTCAAACGACATACCGGTTACGTCTTTTCCCTCCCCTATCCTTTCGGCCAAACTTTTGGATACAAGCACATACAAGGGTCTCGAAAGAATCTGCTTCGCATCTCCCGATAGCACTTTTTGCGGCAGGACATCGAAAAAGCATTCATCTACCAGCAGGAAATCGGCTTTATACTTATTCTTATCAGGCATGAAAAACACTGAATTGCCCAATGAAAAACCACGAGTGGCAGCGACCACTCCCGGAATCTCAAGTTTCATCCCCGGCGCAATGCCTCCACTGACATAGTCCAGATCGTCCATAACCCTTTCACCTATCGAGACATTCTCCCGTATCTGATAGATGCACTCGCTATCCGGATAAAAATCATCATAGGAAAGCTCGAAACAGACTTTGGCGATCAGCACCAAGCCCATTGCTAACCCTACCCCCAATGATAAAATCTTGATCCCGTTACTCCTGCCTTTTTTGAAAAGGGAACGCAATGCGATATTCAGGTTTTTCATATCAGTTTGTTTTTTATCGATTTGACATTAATTCCATATCCATTGAAAAACAATCAAAAAACATGCCAAAAGACATAAACGACTAACACACAAACACTTATATATAAACCTTAATTCCCATTCTGTCTAATTATTAGACAGTGGTGTACAAATATTAGACAGTAGAGATGCACGGCCGTGCATCTCTACCCGTGCAGGGGGGGGTTATTGTATAAAACGTATTTTTCAAGATCAAAAGGCATCCGAAACAAAATAAATGTTAATCCGCTTTTTGGACCTCAAAAAGGGACTTTTTCGCCTTTTTTGAGCGTTTTCAACAATTATGACCGTCCTCTTTGCCATCACGACCGTGCTAATGTGTAGTGCACTCGGCACCTCGCGAAGATTAGGACGGTCGTAATGGCGATTTGGACGGTCGTAATGGAAAAGAGGACCGTCTTTAGGGCAAAAAAGCACCTGAATTTCCTTGAGATATTTGGGACGCCGTCCGTTTTATTTTCAAATATTCGATTCTCCGGGAGTTAAGCTTTATCACTTTGCCGGCCTTTCCGGTTTCCGGCAATCAAATTGCATGCTTTTCAGAACAACCTCGGCACCTCCTTTCATCTGTTGTCAGACAAAAAGGGCAAAACCATGAAAAAAGTCAATCCAAAACCGATCAGAATTTCGGACGAAATAGAAAAACGGCTGAAATGGGGGTTATTGTATTTTGTTTTAATTTGCATTTCGTACCTTTGCAGGCATGAAACGGAATATACTGGCGCTCTATCTGATTAAACTCTCCAAATGGTTTACATTGGTCATGCCTATCATCGTGCTTTTCTATGAAAAACATGGATTAGGGTTGCAGGATGTGTTTATTCTGAAAAGTGTCTATTCGGTAGCGGCTGTGGCGTTAGAGATTCCTTCCGGTTACCTGGCTGACGTATGGGGACGGCGCAAATGTTTGATATTGGGGTGTATCCTTTTCTTTTTCGGGTATTTATGCTATTCCTTTACCTCCACTTTCACCGCATTTCTTTTTGCCGAATTACTGTTGGGGACCGGACAAACATTGGTGAACGGTGCCGATTCGGCTTTGTTGTACGACACGACCGCCCAATATAAAAAAGAGAACTTATATCTCCGGTATGAAGGACGCATCACGATGATCGGCAATTTTGCAGAGGCCGTTGCCGGCATATTCGGCGGGCTGTTAGCCGCTTATTCGCTTCGTTTTCCTTTTTACGCCCAGGCCGTTATTGCCTTTACGGGTATTCCGGCGGCATTTGCACTGAGGGAGGTCAACCGTTCGAACAAGATTCAAAATCCGGTCAATGAGATTATGCGAATCATTAAATATTCGTTGGTCACAAATAAAAAACTTTGCTACAACATCATGTTTTCCGGAATCATCGGGGCGGCAACACTGACAATGGCCTGGTTCGTGCAGCCGGTATTGATGTATCTGAAAACCCCTATATCCTGGTATGGCATCATCTGGACGGTCCTGAACCTGACAGTCGGCCTGGCTGCCCTCTGGTCGGACCGGGTAGACCGCTATTTCGGGCCGCACAAGATGGGAATCCTGATCCTTGTCGTGATCGTAGGCGGTTATGTTTCGCTTGCCTTCAACCTGACATACGCCGGACTTGCCATCCTGCTCGTCTTCTACGTTTTCCGTGGTTTCGCCACTCCGATCCTGAAAGGCTACATCAACCAGATGACCTTTTCCGACATGAGAGCGACAGTGCTTTCCATCCGTAACTTCATTATCCGCCTGATGTTCGCAGCTATCGCCCCCTTTATCGGTTGGCTCAATGATATGTACTCGCTCCGGATTGCCCTGCTGGTTTCAGCAGGAATTATCCTGGTACCGGGCGCGCTCTTCCTCGGGTTGCAGTTTGGGAAAACGGAAGAGGGATAATTTTTTACTCACATAACAAAGCATATGTACACCACAACATCGGAGCCTGTCCGTGAAAATCACCTGCAACGCGGGGACGATCATAATAATACTGGAGATCATTCTGCTTGTTCGTTCCTACGCAAACCTCTTCCACGTCGCCATCCTTATTGATATAGGGGACTAAAGCAATCCAGGCTTTCCGGGCCACCGGACCATATTCCGCAGCATCCAGCCAACCTTTTTTCACGCCCATAATCATAGCGTATGTAAACATAGCCGAACCGGATGTTTCCGGCCAACAATCTGCCTTATCAACCAATTGATTCCACATACCACTTTCACTCTGGTAATCTTTCAGATTTTTCATCATCAACCGGTATCCTTCCAGAATCCGGGCACGATCCGGATTGTCTTTCGGAGTAGACAGTAACAACTCTGCCATGCCGGCAGCCATCCATCCATTGCCTCTGGCCCAAAAATAAGGGACATCGGGAGCATGGTAAAACAGTCCGTTCGGACGCTGTAATTCATTCAGATAAACAACCATTTCTTTTGCTGCACGATCTATATATTCACGTTTACCGGTTGCATGGTAGGCTTGTGCCTGAACGATCGTAATCATAAACATATCATCAATCCAGAGGCGGGTTTGCCAGGATAAACCTTTGTCGGCCCAAGCTTTTTCTTCCGGTGTAGCACCGGCCGGCAAAGTCCACTGCGTATCGGCATACGGCATACCGAGTTCCAGATACTTTTTATCGTTCGTCACTTTATAAAATTCAAGAGGCAGACATCCGAACATATTCAAATCCACATGGTTCATGATAGGCTGATATGCTTTTTCTGTCGTAAAAAGTAAATCAAAACGATCCTGAAGTTGTTTCACCAGCTTTTTATCACCAGCCGCCTCTGCATATCTTAACGCACCGTACCAGGTGCAAACCTCGGCATAATGAATCCATTTGCCTCCATGCAACATATGTTTGGAAGGAATAAAACGCTGGCTTAAAATCGTTCCGACTTTTTGAGGAGAACACTCCGCAGGCAAGTCCTTAAAATAATCTTTCTGCGCACTCACAGATTGTACGGAAAACATAAACAGGCATATAGCCGCAAAAAACTGAATAATGTACTTCATGGTCTAAATTTAAAATAATCAGTTAATAATCAAAGAATCGGTTACAAATATAGGACATTACCGACAAAAGATCAAAAAATATTGATTACTCTTTTATGATTATAATCTTATATTAAAAAGAATCATGAGACCTATAAAAATCCATATCTTCTCAAAAAGTTATCCGTCAATTTCCGGATTTTATAATAATCATCCGTAAGCGGTTTTCTATATAAGAAGATCGGATGTCCGGCACCTTCAAAGAGATGAAGTTCACAATCTACTCCATTTTGCAAAAGCTTATCCCGGTAGGATTCGACGGCTTTGACCGATACGATAGGATCCTTCGTGCCAAGCAATATCAGAGTGGAAGGAGTTGCTTTCGATACATGATGGATCGGTGAAATTTTTTCAAAATTCCTCTCGATTTCCGGAAAACCATAGCCTCGCGAAACCATATCTATAACCGGATAATATAACACGGAAAGGTTCGGCCTGTAACCTGCCGGAACAGCCCCATCGCTACCGATCGTTCCGAGTGCGGCAGCCAAATGACCTCCGGCTGAACCACCCGCTACGGCAATCTTATCCGGATCAAGATGATAATCCGAAGCATGGCTACGCAACCAGCATATCGCATCTTTAGCATCCTCGAAACTCTCAAACGGAGTAGAATGATGCAGATATTCTATCCGGTAATCGACCGATACGGCAACCATTCCCTTTGACGCATAATAAGCACATTCGCGATAAAACTGGATTGGAGTGCCTAATTTCCAGCCACCCCCAAAGAAATAGACGATAGCCGGTCGTTTCTCTCCGCTTTTTATATCTTGAGGTTTAAAGATATGGAGTGCTAAAGAGTCACCGTTTTCTAAGGTTTTATACCGGGTTATTTCAGGTGAAAAAGTGATTTCAGACGGAGCTAACACTTTCTTTAGAGCATTAAACCAGACAGTAGCCATCTTCTCTGCCCCCTCTTTATTCGGATGAACTTTATCGTAAATCGTATATTTCTTCCAATCA
>QWCH01000346.1_pt1 | contig 84112 bp, 70 predicted proteins | sample 1972671 | NCBI WGS metagenome assembly QWCH01 (sample SAMN09866713, study PRJNA288562) | Human gut metagenome isolate term3_stool, whole genome shotgun sequencing... | isolation source: gut | host: Homo sapiens | place: USA: California
CACTTCTAATAAAAATAGAGGACTTGGTTTATCTATTGCGAAAAAAATTGTAGAGAAACATAATGGAAAAATATTTTTGAATCAAAACAATACAGAACTTTACAATAAAAGCTTTATAATAGAATTAAACAAATTAAATTAAGATATATGGATCTAGGATATTTTTCTAGATCTTTTTTATTGACTTTTAATTTTAAAATATTTAAGACTGCTGAAAGGTTTATTAATATTAGAGAAAGATTAGAATAGCGTGAGTGTAATATTTATTTGTTATCATATCTGTAAATAAGTGATAAGGAGGATTATTATGGAACTGTTGAAGTTAGAATCCATTACAAAAGATTATGGCAATGGAAAAGGACTGTTTAATTTTTCAATGAATTTGAATAAAGGAGAAATTGTAGGACTAATAGGAATTAATGGTGCTGGGAAAACAACTTTATTAGACACAGTGTCTGGAAAAATTTTAGCAGATTCAGGAGAAATTTTTTATGATGGTGAAAAAATAGGAATTGACTCTAAATGTAGAAAAAAATTCGGAATTTCTGTCAACCCAGGTTTTTATGATTATCTTAATACTTATGAAAATTTAAAAGCTATTTTATATTTAAACGGAATAAGTGATAAAAAGATTGTAAATGAAAAAAATAAAAATGTTTTAAAAATTGTTGGTCTTAAAAATGTTGAGAACAAAAAAATAAAAGAATTTTCCTTTGGGATGAAACAAAGATTAGGTTTTGCGCAGGCAATACTGAATTCAGAATCAATTATGTTATTAGATGAACCTTTTGTAGGTCTTGATGTCAATGGAAGAAATATGGTTAAAGAATATGTAAAAGAAATGGTAGAAAAAAATCAAATGGCAGTTGTATTCTCGGATCATAATTTAGATGAAGTTAAAGCCTTGTGTAATAGATTGGTTGTAATAAGAAATGGAAGAAAAATTTATGATGGAAATCTAGATATAAAGAGTTCAATTATAATAAAAGTTAAAGATAGCAGTGGAATTGATGATTCTATAGCTAAAAAAATTGATTCAACTACAGTTGAAGTCACAGAAAGAAATCTTAATGACAAAATAAAGAATATTACAAAAATAACAGAAATAACAAGAATTGAAAAGGTCATGAATCCATTAGAAAAGATGCTAGAGGTGAATAATAATGTTGAAAATAATTAAATTTGAAATTGGTAAGCAGGTTAAAAGAAAAGAAAATTTAATTTTATTTTTTATGTTTTTGATGCCATTACTGTATTCAATAGGTGTTTATAGAAACTCAAATATTATTACTTACAATAGTAGTGAACTGGTTAATGGACTTTCTTTTGCGAAGGATATGTTTACTTTTATTTATATGGCTTTTATTGTTTATATTATATTAGCAATAAATAGTTCAAATATATTAAGGGGAGAAATAGAAAATGATAGTATAAGTATAATGCTCACAAGGATAAATAATAGAGGTAGAATTTATAGAGCTAAATTATATACTCAAATTATTTACTGGACGGTGATTACATGTTTATTTATTTTATTTTCTATATTTTGCTATTACATTTTTATATCGAAATTAAAAATTGCAAGTGGCAGCATTGCAAGTAAAGACTGGATAAGTGATACTTTAATAATTATTTCATTATGGTCTTCATACATTTTTGCAATAAGCATGGTTCAAAGTTTGAGTATGAATTTTAAACCTTTTGTTTCAATAGGAATATTTATAATAGTTTTTATAATTTTAATATACTTGAAAGAATTTCCTAAAGTTCAATTGGTGTCCCCATTTTATTATCTCAATAAAATTTTAAATGATTGGAATACAATAACTTTTGTTAAGTATATGATAATTAACTGGGGACTAATATTTTTATTTTCTTTTTTAGGAATTAAAAAATTTAAGAAGAGTGACTTATGAGAACTAAATAAGAAATATTTTATACTAAGAAAGTTTATTATCGAATTTTTAAAAAAGTATTTGACAAGATGTTTTTTATTCCCTATAATTTAATGCAAATCATAATTTTATTTATAAAAAATATTGGAAAAAACGAGTAGGTTTATTAAAGTTTTCAGAGAGTAGGCGTTTGGTGAAAGCCTATAATGGAGATAAATTCGAAAATCCTTTTTCTTTATGCAAGTCTGAACCTCAGTAAGATTTGCCGCTTTAGTAGGCGTTATCTATACTCGGCATTGATTGATGCTTGTTAAGAGAGCTTACATATTTGTAGGAACTAAGGTGGTAACGCGATAATTCGTCCTTTGTCTATTATTTAGACAAGGGACTTTTTTTATTTATAAAATTAAAATTTAGGAGGAAAGAATGAAAAATTTATCAAGAAGTCAGTTTACTCAAGTGAGCATAATGCTCTTTAGATTGTTCTTTGGAGCTGGAAATTTAATTTTCCCTCCATTTTTAGGAAATCAAGCAGGGAATAAAACTTTAATTTCCCTTTTGGCTTTTTCTGTTACTGCAATTATCTTCCCAGTCCTTGGAGCTATAGCTGTTGGCAAGACTGATGGACTTAAAAACTTATCTTCAAGAGTTGGAGAAAAGTTCGCCTTAGTTTTTACTACTGCAATATACCTTTCAATAGGACCTGGTCTTGGTATACCAAGAGCTGGATCTGTTCCTTTTGAAATGGCAATAGCACCTTATGTACCAGAAACTTTTAACCTATCTCTTGTAAGGCTTGCCTATACCTTTGTATTCTTTGCTGTTGCAATGTGGGTTTGCTTAAAGCCTAACAAGTTAGTTGCAAGAGTTGGAAAATATTTAACTCCAACACTTTTACTTTTAATATTTATAATGTTTGCAAAAGTTATGACTCTACCAAAGCTTCCTGCGATGGCAAGTGGAAATTACAAAGACGCTCCAGTTGTTGCTGGTTTCCTTGCAGGTTATGACACTATGGATGCAGTTGCAGCTCTTAACTTTGGTTTTGTTGTCACTCTTGCTATAAGAAGATTTGGCGTTGAAGATAAGAAGCTAGTCATATCTTACACTGCTAAGGCTGGTTTACTTGCTGGTAGTGTTTTATTTGTTGTTTACCTAATGCTTTCAACAATGGGCATGGTTACTTCAAAGGCCTTCGCTGGTGTAGAAAATGGTGCAGTTGTTCTTACAGAAGCTGTTAAGCTTGTATTTGGCAACTTTGGTTTGGTTCTTTTGGCTTCAATATTTACTCTTGCTTGTTTGACAACTTGTATAGGTTTAATATCAAGTGGATCTGAATATTTTTGCACCCTATTTAACCGCAAGATGTCTTATGGCAGATGGGTTTTCCTTTGGACCTTCTTCTCCTTTGTAATGGCAAACTTTGGTCTTAATAAACTTCTTGCTTTATCAGTGCCACTACTAACTGTTATATATCCAGTTGCTTTAGTCTTAATACTTTTAGGATTTACGCATGACTTTGTTGGTTATTCAAGACTTTCTTATAAGGCATCAGCCTTCTTTGCAGTTTGTCTACCACTTGTGTCTGTTGCCAAGTCAACATTTAATCTTAGCCTACCTCTATTGACAAAACTTGAAGCAAGCCTTCCAATGGCATCAAGTGGTTTGTCTTGGGTCCTACCAAGTCTTGCTGCTGTAGTCTTAGTTGAAGCATACTCAAGATTAGTATCACCATCAAAGGCTAGTGTAAAAGCAGAAAATTATATGTAAAACAATTTAGAAATTTTAAAACAGTCTCACGTCATTAATGTGGGACTGTTTTTTTATGCTTTCTTGCAAAGAGGATCAAAAAAAATTTAGATGTTTTGTGATGAAAGGAAAATATGACAAATAAATTCTAATTGAATATAATTAAAAATTTTTTTGAATATAAAAGTATTTTTGTTAAGAAAATTGAAAAAAGAAATATTATAATAATCTCGATAATTATTATCAATTGACTTGATATTAAATAAAGAGAGGTGTTATATTTTGAAATTATACAAAAAATTATTTTCCTACATACCTGAGAGAAAACTTCACGGTATTCTTGCATGTCTACTTACGACCTTGGGCATTGTTTTAGAATTTTATGCCTATTATTTAATTTGGATTTTGCTAAAGAATGTATTTACTGGTGGGGTCTTATCAGAAGAAAGAAGCCTTGCAATAAAAATTTTAATTTTATTTATTGCCTATGGTCTTTTATACTTTATGGGACTTTGGATGAGTCACTTGGCAGGTTTTAGACTTGAAACGCGTCTTCGTGAAAGAGGTATAAGACACCTTCTTAGGGCATCTAATACTTTTTTTGATCTAAATAATTCTGGAGAAGTGAGAAAAATAATTGACAACAATGTGGAGCAAACTCACATGATTGTGGCTCATTTGATTCCAGATCAAACAGCAGCCTTTTTGACTCCCATACTTATGATTATCTTGACCTTCCTATTGGATTTATACCTTGGAATATTTTTTATTGTCATTGTCCTAATAAGTTTAGTCCTTGTAAAAAATATGATGGGTGATCAGTCCTTTATGAAGAAGTACATGGATATGCTTGACGAAATGAACGCAGGTGCAGTTGAGTATGTAAGGGCCATGCCTGTAGTAAAGATTTTTAATGCACCCTTAATCGGTTTTAAAAAACTTTATGATTCGATTCTTGTTTATAAGGATATGGTCTATAAGTATTCTATGTCTTGCAGGGTTCCCTATGTCATATTCCAATGGCTTTTAAATATTTTTATAATTACGCCAATATTTTTGGGAATCTTTATGGTTAATAGGGGAGCTGATCCTGGTCTTTGGGCGGCAAAAATTTTATTTTTTACTCTGTTCATGGGGATATTCTTTTCTAACACAATGAAAATTATGTATGTATCTATGTTTGTCTTCCAGGCAAATTCTGCTGTGGATAATCTTGAAAATTTGTTCAAGGAGATGAAGGCGAAGGAAATAGAATTTGGAAGCCAAAGGGAATTCTTAAACAAGAATATTGAATTTAAGAATGTAGACTTCTCCTATGACGGAGAAAATAAAATTTTAAATAACTTTTCTCTAAGTCTTGAAGAAGATAAGGTCTATGCCTTGGTGGGTAGTTCAGGCTCAGGTAAGTCAACTATTGCAAAATTAATTTCTGGTCTGTACCCTGTTGACTCAGGAGAAATTTTAATTGGAAACAAAAATATTTCTTCCTATGACAAGGAAAGTCTTATGAAAAACATAGGAATTGTTTTTCAAAATCCACAACTCTTCCAAGGTATTTCCATTTTTGAAAATGTCAAGCTTGGAAAAAGTGATGCCACTGATGAAGAAGTATTAAGGGCATTAAGACTTGCAAGGTGTGACGAGTTTATAGACAAATTTAAAGAAGGTTATGATGTAGTGATTGGAGCAGAAGGTGTAAATCTTTCTGGGGGAGAAAAGCAAAGGGTAAGTATTGCTAGGATTTTCTTAAAGAATCCAAAAATAATAATTATGGACGAAGCCTCAGCAGCTGCTGACCCCGAAAACGAATATGAACTACAAAGAGCCTTTAAGGAGTTAATAAAGAATAGGACTACAATTATGATTGCCCACAGGCTTACTTCCATAAGAGGAGTTGATGAAATTCTTTTAATCGAAGATGGAAAGCTAATTGAAAGAGGAAGTCACGATAAACTTTACAAGGAAGACAGCAAGTATAAGAAGTTTGTGGAAATGTATATGAAGGCAAATGAATGGAGGGTTGACTGATGAAAACTTATTTAAAAAATCGCTTTGGACTTACAGACAAGGGGGCAGAGGGTGCTCTTGTTGCAATAAGATATTCTAGCCTAAAGACCCTTTCTTATATGCTACCTATGTTCTTACTTATGTATGTAATGCAAGGTTTGTTAAATTTAGGAGACTTTAGTCCATGGATTTCAGTCATCGCCTATGTAATAATTGCCCTTCTTATGATTTTTGTAATTAATAGGGATTACATTACAACTTACAACGAAACTTATAAGGAATCAGCAAATCTTAGGATAGAAATTTCTGAAATAATTAAGGACTTGCCTCTTAGTTTTTATTCAAGTAGAGATTTAACAGATCTTTCTCAGACAATAATGAAGGATGTAGAGGCAATTGAACATGCACTTTCTCATGCACTTTCAGGATTTTATGGCTTTATAATAAATCTACTTATTATTTCCATTTTGCTACTAATTGGAAATTTAAAACTTGGGCTTGCAGTTATAGTGCCAATTTATATTTCTGCTATTTTGAATTTCCTTTCAAGCAAGATTCAAAAGAAGGGAGTAAGTTCCTACTACAAGGAGCAAAGGAAGTCCTCAAAGATGTTCCAAGAACTCATTGACCTATCTACAGAGATCAAGTCCTATAATTTGACTGAAGATAAAGAAAAAAGTGGCGTTGACTTTGTTAGGTCCTTAGAAAAGGAGCATATTAAGACAGAACTGGCACAAGTTATCCCCATTGTTTCTGCAACAGTTGTGGCAAATTTATCCCTTGCCCTTGCAATATATGTTGGATTAAATAGCTTGATAGATGGAGAAATAAATATCTTGTATTTTGCAGGCTACTTATTTGCTTCAGCAAGATTAATTGATGGAGTTGCTGCATTCAACGCATTTTATGGAGAGTTAATGTATATTGATTCGCCAGTTGAAAAGATAAAGGCACTTAGAAATGAAAAAATTCAAAGGGGAAAAAGAGCAGATTTGAAGTCCTTTGACATTAAAGGAGATAAGGTTTCCTTCTCTTATCTCGATGACAAAAAAGTTATAGATAATATTTCCTTTAAGGCCTTGCAGGGAAAGACTACTGCCCTTGTTGGTCCATCTGGTTGCGGTAAGTCCACCCTAATAAAATTAGTAGCAAGGTTATATGATTATGACTCTGGAGAAATCACAATTGATGGTAAGGAGATAAAAAATATTGCCACACAAGACTTATTCAAACACATTTCCATGGTCTTTCAAGATGTAACCCTCTTCAATGGATCAGTAATGGAAAATATTAGGCTGGGCAGGTCCAGTGCCAGTGACGAAGAAGTACTTGAAGCAGCAAGACTTGCCAACTGCGATGACTTTGTAAAGAAATTGCCAAGGGGATATGAAACAGAAATCGGCGAAAATGGTTCCAACTTATCTGGAGGAGAAAGACAAAGAATTTCCATAGCAAGAGCCTTTTTAAAGAATGCAGAAATAATTCTTTTAGATGAAATTGCTGCATCACTTGATGTGGAAAATGAAAAGTACATCCAAGAATCTTTGAACAAATTAACAAAAAACAAAACTGTCATCATAATATCTCACAGGATGAAGTCAATAGAAAATGTAGACCAAATAATTGTTATGAAAGACGGAAAAATTGAAGACTTTGGAAGACATGAAGAACTAATGGAAAGAAGCAAGACTTACAAGAAGATGATTGAGTCATCAAAGAAGTCAGAAGAATTTGTATATTAGGGGGAGATAAGATGAAAAAATTTGGAATTCGGGATTTAGTAAATGCCGGTGTATTTTCGCTTTTAACTGTAATGGCAACTTGGTGTGGAGGTATGATAGGTTTTATACCTGTACTTATGCCCCTAGTTCCCTTCGCTTGTGGTTTGGTTTCAGGGCCAGTCTTTATGCTTTATTCAACAAAGATAGACAAGTTTGGAATGGTCTTAATAATGGGAATAGTTTTTGGACTTGTATTTTCAATGTCAGGTCATGGGGCAATAGTTCTTCCTGCCATAATTGTCTTGTCTTTAATTTGCGAGATGATATTAAAAAAAGGTGGTTACAAGTCAATAAAAACTGCAAGACTAACCTACACAGTCTTTATGATTTTTGCAGCTGCAAATTTAATACCAATTTATTTTGCCAGAGATGCATTTGTTCAATCTTTAATCGACCGAGACTATGGAGCAGAATATGCAGATAAATTATTATCTGTTATGCCAACTTGGTCCTTTATACCTGTTGTCCTAGTAGGTATGTTAGGGGGATATTTAGGCTGTACTATTGGAATTAAAATCCTAAATAAGCACTTCAAAAAAGCAGGAATGGCTTAATGAAAATTGACTTTAGGACAAAAATATTTTTAACAAATGTAATAGGGATTGCTGCCATTGAAGGTTCTCTTGGAAGAAGATATTATTATCTTGGAATTTTAATAGCAATCTTTCCCTATATACTTGCATTATTTGATAGAAAGTGGTCCCTTTTAATTAAGGGACTTTTATATACTTCTGTGGCAGTCCTAGCACAAGGACTCTTGCTGAATCTTTCGCAAAATTTTTTAACAATGATTTTAAACCTCTATGTTGGAATTATTATAAAAATCTTGCCTGGGGTTATGATGGGTTACTATGCTCTTGTTACAACAAAAATGAGTGATCTTGTTTACTCTTTGCAGAAAATAAACTTGCCAAATTTTTTGATCATTCCAGTTTCTGTAATGTTTAGATTTTTTTATTCAATAAAGGAAGATTACAAGAAAATAAATGAGGCCATGTATATGCATGGACTAAGTATGAAAAATTTTTTCAAAGAGCCTGCTAAGATTTTGGAATATAAATTTGTTCCACTTTTAATGATCACATCACAGACTGCTGATGATGTTGCCATATCAGCTATGACAAGGGGAATGAGAGTGGATGGAGAGAGGTCATCTATTTCTGATGCAAGCTTGAAGTTGCAAGATTATGTCTTAATAGCCTTTGGAATTTTTATAATAGTTTTATTCATCAGGGTGAAAATATGTTAGAGTTTAAAAATTTTTCCTTGGCCTATGAAAATTATGAGGGCAAAGAAAATACAATATTTGAAAATATTAATCTGTCCTTTGAAGGGGGCAGTGTAAATGTAATAAGTGGCCAGTCAGGTTCAGGCAAGTCAACTTTTATAAAGCTAATTAATGGTATAATTCCAGAGGTAAATAATGCCAAAATTTCGGGCCAGCTTTTATTTAAGGGAAAAAATTTATTTGACCAGGGTATAAGCGATAGGAGTCAATATATTTCCACAGTTTTTCAAAATCCCAAAAATCAATTTTACTGCATCAATTCAAGTGATGAGATGGCCTTTGCTCTTGAAAACAGAAATGTAAAAAGAGAGGAGATACTAAGTAAAATAGATTACTATACAAGGATTTTTGGGACAGACAAATTACTTGATAGAGATTTATTCAAATTATCAGGTGGGGAGAAACAACTTGTTGCAATTACGTCTGTTGCCTTAATGGATAATGAAATTTATATTTTTGATGAACCCTCTGCCTCTCTTGATAATAAATCCATTGAAAGATTAAAAAATATTATTGAGATATTAAAGGAAAAGAAAAAAATTATAATTATTGCAGAGCATAGGCTTTACTACCTAAGGGACATAATGGATAAGCTCTTTGTCATTGAGGACAAAAAAATAAATTTCTACGAAAGAGAAGAGCTTAATGATGAATTCATAAGAAATCATAAGCTGAGAAGTCTAAAGGAAATAAAAAAGGAAGATTTGAATAAGGATAAATACATAAAAAAATCTTTTTTTGATAAAAATTTTGATCATGACAAAATAATGGAGTGTAGAAACTTTTTTTGCAAGTATAGAGGGAGTGATAAGGTAATTTTTGATTTTAACCTATCCTTTGACCGTGGAATTTATTTTATAATTGGAGAGAATGGAATAGGAAAGACCTCTTTTATAAGAAATATTTGCGGACTTAATAAGGGGCAAAGGGGAGATTTATATTATGGGTCTGAAAAAATAAGGAGGCCCTATGAAAAAATTTCTCTTGTAATGCAAGATGTGAACTATCAATTATTTACAGATTCAGTTTACTCAGAAATGTCAATAGTATCAGATGATGACCTTTTAAAGGAAAAAATCCTGCGTGATTTGGGACTTTGGGACAAGAGGGGCAGGCATCCTCAAGCCTTATCTGGAGGAGAGAAGCAAAGACTTGCCCTTGGACTAGCCCTTGCCAGCAAGAAGGAAATAGTTTTGTTAGACGAACCAACTTCTGGATTGTGCCTAAAGAATATGACAAAATTAATTAGCTTCTTAAAGGAAATGAAAAAGCAAAACAAAACAATTATTATAATCACACACGATTATGAATTTATTAAGAGTGCAGATGAAAATATTTTGGAGTTTGTAAATGAAAAATAATAATTATTTAGCTTCTTGGGACTTTGAAGTCGTCGATGATAATGATGATTTTATAGAGTATCAAGGGATAAGCCATCCTAAAAATAAAATGAAAAATTATAAACTTTTTCCAGGGCTTATGCTCATGTATATTGACTTAAGAGAAAAGTATCAAGTGCAAGCTTCTGATAGCAAGGGGATGAAGGGTTATAGGATTTCTTATAGCTATGAAGGTAATTACTTTACCTATATCAATGATACAAAGATTTTAATAACTAGAGAAATTTTTATTGGCAAGGCCCTTCCCTATGCAAGGGAATCCTATACGACCAAGGACAGGGTTCAGGCCTTTAACTTTATTATTTTTGAAAACCAGATAGATAAGGATTCCTTTTACGGTAAAATATTAGGGGAATTTTTGAAAAAGATAAATTCAATAAAGGATATGGGTTTTGTATATAGGAATGAAAGACTAATTCAAAGAGCCAATGAACTTATCCAAGTCCTAAAAAGTGAAGATATCTTTGGGATTTCTATAAAGGCTCTGGATTTAATTTACGATATTACACGAGAAAAAACTTCAGAAATAAGAAAATCTTATCAAAAGGAAGAAAAAAGCGAAGAGATTATTTTAATTGAAGAGTTTATTAAAGAGAATTTAGACAAGGATATTACCTTAGACCTGCTTACCAAGAAATTTAAAATCTCGAAGTCAAACCTAAACAAAAAATTCATCAGAAAATTTCAGTACACTCCTATAAAGTACCTCAACAATTTAAGGATGATGAAGGCAGAAGAAATTTTGATGAAGACAGATAAAAACATAACAGAAATTTCTATGGAACTTGGTCTCACAAGTCCATCAAATTTCACAAGGTCCTTTAAAAAATTTACGGGACTAAGTCCAAGTGAATACAGAAAAAAAGAAGCTCTAAGTGAATGAGCTTCTTTTTAATGTTTAAATTTTATAAAGTAAAGGAACCGATGTAATAATATTTACCTGCGTCCTTTAGGTCGATTGTCCATTTCTTTTCGATACCAATTGTCTTTAGCATTTCTTCCATATAGAAAAGGATAACGCCCATGTCGATTAATGATCTTGTGTCTTCATCAGATTTTACCATGTAAGCTTCAACAACTGATCCCTTTAGTACGAATCTCCAAGGTTGGAAGTTCTTGTGGCTTGGTGCAAATCTAACAGATGAGAATACATCAAAGACTCCGTAATTTTCTAGAGTTTCAATGGAAATTGGATTTCCTAGAGTATCAGCAAAGACAATTTCTTCAACTGTAAGTCTTGAGCTTGTAACTTCTGGATCAAAAAACTTTTTCTTTTGACCGTAGCCAATTGCTATTAGGTAGTCGATACCTGTTCCGTTTTCGCCAAAAATTGCCTTCTTAGTTTCGTGGTCAACCTCGTCCACTGTTATCCAACAAGTGTCTAGGTCTAGGTCAACGATTTTTGTGTTTAGCTTTTCAAGGCAGTAGCCACCCTTTAAGATGTTAAGTGGTTTGTCGTTTTTAATATCTAGTGCAATGTAGTGTGGAGCTTCGATCATAACTCCTGCGTATCCTGCCTTGCCCCTAAGACCTTCGGCTACGATTTTTCCATTTTCGTAAAGTGAAAAATTAATTTCGCTTTCTTCACGGTCTAGCTCATCCATAAGTAATTTTATATTTTCCAAAGAATCTCTTGGCACAGTGTCCTTTTTAAAATTTCTCACTGATTTTCTCTTTTGTAAAAAGTTTGTCATTAACATAGTAATCCCCCCTAAAACTCTTCTTAATAAAGATTATAACACAAGGGCGGGCTCAAAAATAGATTTAAAATAATTACCTTATAGTTTAAACTATAGGAGGAGGGATAAAGTGAATTTAACACCAAGTCAATTAAAAGCTGTAGATCACTTTGAGGGTCCTGCCATTGTTTTGGCAGTTCCTGGTGCAGGAAAGACTACTATGATCCTTTACAGGACCAAAAAGTTAATAGAGAGGGGAGTGGACCCCAAGAGCATCTTAACAATTACTTTTTCCAAGGCTCAAGCTGTGGACATAAAGAATCGTTTTGTAGGAATGGACGGCGACAGGACTGTTCACTTCTCCACCATCCACGCCTTTTGCTATTCAATTGTAAGAGACTATTCCAAAAAGTCTGGCAAGTCTCTTAGCCTTATTGATTCAAATATGAAAAAGAAGTACGAGATCCTTAGAGACATCTACAGGTCTGTTAATAATTCCTATCCCACAGAAGAACGAATTGAAACTGCGATTTCAGAAGTTGGTTATTGCAAGAACATGATGTTGTCGCCCCAGTCTTTTGCCAAGTCCAAGAGGTGTGACACAGATAATTTTGTCAAGTTCTTTGAGACCTATGAAAAGTTTAAGAAGGACAGGGGACTTATAGATTTTGACGATATGATAAATCTTTCCTATGATATCTTGAAGAATGACCCTGCAATAATGAAGAAGTACAGGGACAGGTTTAAGTTCATCCAACTTGATGAAGGTCAAGACACTTCTAGGAGTCAGTTTATGGTTTTGAAACTCCTTGCCAAGCCTAATAATAATTTATTTGTCGTTGCCGATGACGACCAGTCCATCTATGGCTTTAGGGGAGCCAACACTGAAGAACTTTTTAAACTCAAGGATGAATACAAAGACATAAAGACCTTTTATATGGAAGACAACTTTCGTTCCACTAAAAACATAGTAAACATTGCAAATATTTTTATTGGGCAGAATGAGAAGAGGTTTGAAAAAACTCTTGTAACAGACAACCCCTTTGACAAACCTGTAAGTATTATTAAGGTCAAGGAGCCCAAAGACCAGTACGCCCTAATAGAAGAAGAGTTAATAAAAGAAGATGGAGACATTGCAGTCCTCTACCGTAACAACCTTTCAAGCATTGGCCTTGTAGAGTACTTTGAGAGAAAAAATTATGAATTTAATATAAAGGACAAGAAGACCAAGTTTTTCTCCCACTTTATAACTCGTGACATTTTGGATATTTTAAATTTTGCTGGGGACCTTTCAGACATTGACCTCTATGAAAAATTTTATTTTAAATTAAAGGGTTATATTTCAAAGAGACACATTGAATACCTAAAGAGACACAGGGGAAAAAATATCTTCAACATCTTAAAGGATTATCCAGACCTTCCATCTTATTACAACAAGAATATAAATGGGCTCTTAGTTGGTTTTAAAAAGATTGCAAGGGTAGACATCTATGAGGCCATAGATTATATTGACAAGGAAATGGGCTATGGCGACTATCTTAGAGAAAATGCCAAGAGGTTTATGGAAACAGAAGCAACTTTAAATGAATACCTCTACTACTTAAAGATGATTGCCAAGTCGACTAAGTCCTTGGATCTATTCATTGGCAGGCTCAAGGAATTGGAATACGACCTCTTAAAGGCTAGAGATACTGATGCAAGGCTTACCTTCTCAACTATCCATTCAGCCAAGGGACTTGAATTCTCAAGAGTTTTTGTTGTAGACTTGTATGAGGGGACTTTGCCATCAACATCGAGCATTGAGGGTCTAAGAGAAGATCCAGACCTTTACGAAGAGGAGAGAAGGCTCTTTTATGTAGCCATGACTAGGGCAAAGAGGGAACTCTACCTAATGTACTCCCACTACACAAATGGAAAGAAAAATGAAATTTCTTCCTTTGTTACAGACTTAGAGACTTTAGCAGGAGGAAACAGTGAACATAATAGATGAAATAAAAAATATAATATTAGAAAGAGATGAAGTAAAAGCTAATGAGCTCTTTGAAGAGTATCACCCCGTTGATATTTGCCTAGAGCTTGAAGATTATGAAGACGAAGAAATTGGAATTTTTGTAAAATTATTAAACAAGGAAAATCTCGGCTTACTTTTAGAGTCGGCAGAAGAAGACTTAGCAAGAATAATAATGAGGTTTTTTACAAATGAAGACTTAATTGAAACTTTTGCCTTTATAGAAAACTCAATTGTGGCTGACCTTCTTGGATTTCTTTCAACAGTTAGAAGAAAGGAAATTTTGTCACTGATAAAAAGTGATAAACAAAACATCTTAAAGATGATTTTGTCCTTTGATGAGGAATCTGCAGGGTCAATTATGACCACAAACTTTATAGCCCTTAAGGAGCACTTGACGGCAGACCAAGCAGTAAAGAAAATAATTTCAATTTCTCCAAAGACAGAGATTATTGACAAGATTTTTGTTACTGATGACAAGCATAGACTTAGCGGGATAGTGACTATGAGGGACCTCTTGGTTTGTCATGCAGACACTCTCTTAAGGGACCTCATGGAAGAGTGCGACTTTTATGTCTATGGGACAGATGACCAAGAAGTTGCCGCCAACCTCTTCTCCAAGTATGAGTTGGACATTCTTCCCGTTGTAAATAACAAGATGGTAGTTCTTGGTGTAATCACATCTGATGACATCATCGCAGTTATTGACCAAGAGCACAACGAAGATATGTTGCAGATGCACGGGGTTAATGCCGATGAAGAATACGACTCAAGTTTAATGGAATCCTTTAAGTCAAGACTACCTTGGCTTGTAGTAAACTTGATCACAGCCTTTTTGGCATCATCAGTTGTTAAGGGCTTTGAGTCCACAATTTCTCAAGTGGTTGTTTTATCTGCTGCCATGCCAATTGTTACGGGAATGGGAGGTAACGCAGGCTCACAAACTCTTTCAATTATCATCACTTCTTTAGCAAGAGGAGAGTTGTCCCTTAAGGAAGACTTCAAGTTGATTTTCAAGGAAATCTTCTTGGGACTTACTGAAGGAGCAATAATTGGTATCTTGGCTGCAGGAGTTTTTGTCTTCTGGCACCACAACCTTTACCTTGGATTCATACTCTTCTTGGCAATGATTTTAAATATGATAATCGCCTGCTCTATGGGATTTTTAATTCCACTTTTACTTGATAGGTTAAAGGTGGATCCAGCAATAGCATCATCAATATTTTTGACAACTTTTACAGATGTATTTGGATTTTTTATCTTCCTAGGTCTGGCAACAATGTTTTTGCCAAAATTAGTTTAAAAATAAAACCACAGTCTTTTAAGATTAAATCTTTTTTGACTGTGGTTTTTCTTTTACATTCTTTCTTTGTAATTTTCAATTTCTCTTTGACTAGAAACAAGAACTTTTCCATCAGGACCCAAGAGGGGAGTGATTCCCATACCGTAACCTGCACCGATGTATAGATAATTAACTCCAGTCTCTGTGTCCAATAGAATTTCCATGGACTCAGTAAGAGTCCTTTCTTTAAAAATTTTTATAAATCTTTTGTCATCCTTATTAAACATTTTTAACCTCACAATACTTTTTCGAAGGCGAGTCTTTCATTCTTACCTCCAAGATAAACTATGCCAACATACTTATAAGATAGAGAGCTTAATAATCTCTGCATGTCCTTGTTTCCCCTGTGGGTGTCAATCCTTACTGACTTAAAATTATTTTCTCTTGCATAGAATTCTGACATTTCAATTATTTTTCTCCCGTAGCCCTTGTTTCTTTCACTCTCAAGTGTTCCAATCCTGTGAAGAGCCACATAGGGGCTTGGACTTTTCCAGGTCCCATCTAAATTATTTTCATAATCTATGTCGTAGTCGTAAATAATGACAGTGGAGACAACTTTACCATCATCTTGTAAAACAAAAATATTTTTGTTTTCTATAAGTTTTTTAAAACTATCAAGATTTGGTTTATCTTTACCCTGCCATTGGTTAAGTCCTAAGGACTTTAATTTCTTTGATCCATCATCGTAGATTTTTAAGATTACTTCTCTATCATCTTCTCTTGCTAGTCTTAGTTCCATCTTTCCTCCAAGATAACAGGAACTTCTTTGTTAAGTTCTATTGAATTTTTTGTGACTATTGAGTCATAGGCAAGGACTTTGACACCATTTTCACTTGCCTCTTTAAGTCCTCTTGAAAAACTTGGGTCAGTCAAATAATTTGGTGTAAAAAATTTGACATCTTCCATTTGAATTACAAATAAGACAAAGGTCAAATAATTTTCTTGAGAATTATCTAGTCCCCTGACATGTTTAAGGCCTCTCTTAGTTGGCGCATCAGGGAAGGCCACGATACCATCTTTCTCAAGGGTAACGCCCTTGACTTCCATGAGGGCTTTTTGCCCTTGGCCTTCAAGATAAAAGTCGAAGCGTGAATCTCCATGAGTGTACTCTCTTTTTATTTTATTGTACTTAAAGCCCAAGTCAATTTTATTTTTAAGTAAGGCTTCTTCCACAACTTGGTTTGGAGCCTGGGAGTCAATATTTATTAATCTGTCGCCCTTCATTACTCCAATTAAGGTGTAGGAAGTCTTCCTATTTGGATTGTCATTGTAGGTCAAGTAGACTGTAACACCTTCAATAAGGAGCTCCTTGCAGCGACCAGTGTTTGGCACGTAGACCTCCAAGGTCTTAGAGCCCTTCTTGCAATAGGATATAAATCTATTTTTTCTATATAAAAATTCTGCTCTTATTACGCTAGTGTATTTCATAAGTCACCCCAAAATATTATACAGGGAACTTTAATTTATGTAAAATATGGAGTAAGATAGAAAAAAAGGAGGGAGTTAATGGACCTTTTAGTAGTTATTGATATGCAAAACGACTTTGTCACAGGATCTCTTAAAGCAAAAGATGGAGAAAGACTCTTAAAGGAAGTTGTTAAAAAAGTTGAGAGCTTTCATGGGGAAGTGGTCTATACCCTAGACACCCATTATGATGATTATCTTTCAACAAATGAAGGAAAGAATCTTCCTATAGAGCACTGCATCAAGGGGACTTGGGGTCACGACATTCCAGAAGAGTTAAAGATGACTAAGTCCTTTGAAGGAGCAAAGAAGTTCGAAAAAAATACTTTTGCTTCAGTTGAGCTTGGAGAATATCTAAAAAAATTAGATGAAGAAGAGGGAGTAGGAGATATATATTTTCTAGGACTTGTTGCAGACATCTGCGTAGTCTCAAATATTTTATTAGTTAAGGGCTTCTTGCCAGAGAAAAATATTTATCTTTTTAAAGATTTAACAGAAGGATTGACAGATGAAAAGAAGGCGTCAGCCATTGATGTTTTAGAGTCCTGTCAGGTAAAAATAATTTGAGAAATAAGAAAAATCAAAAAAATAAAAATTAAAAAGCACACGACTATTATGTGGCAAGCATAAAGTAGTGTGCTTTTTTAATGCAATCAATTTTAAATTCTTTTGAACTGAAAAAATTTTCGTGGCGAGAAAATTAAAAGTAAAACTGAAATTAAAAATTATAAAAAATCTAAAAATAAGCAAAAAAATAAGTACCAACTAATTGGTACTTATTATGGTGCCCAGAGCCGGAATCGAACCAGCGACACGAGGATTTTCAGTCCTCTGCTCTACCGACTGAGCTATCTGGGCAAGTAAATGGTGGGCCTTCAGGGACTTGAACCCGGGACCTACCGGTTATGAGCCGGGCGCTCTAACCAACTGAGCTAAAGGCCCTCACCATTGGCGGAGAAAGAGGGATTTGAACCCTCGCGACCCTAATCGGGACCTACTCCCTTAGCAGGGGAGCCTCTTCAGCCACTTGAGTATTTCTCCAAATTGAAGGTCACTCTTTAGCAACTTACTCTACTCATTCTAAAGTAATGAGCATCTTTTGTCAACTGTTTTTTTAAAAGATTTTAAATTTAATTTAAAATTTATGTAAAATCTATTAAAAAAATTTAAGGTCATCTCTTGCCTAAGTATTATCTCATAAATAATTAAAAAAATAAAGAACAAAATCTATTGACAACAAAAGATGATGTAATATAATGAATATATGAACAAGTGTCGAAATATTAAAAATAAAAAAGGAGAAATTTATGGATAAGTATATTTTTCACTTAAGAGGACTTACTTGCGCTAACTGTGCAGGCAAGATAGAAGAGAAACTTAAGTCAAGAGATGAACTCAAAAATCTTCATTACGATTTTCTAAATGATGAGCTTGTCTTTGAATCAGAAGAGGAGTCAAGTGAGCTAAGAAATAAAATTCAAGAGATTGTAGATTCCATAGAAGATGGAGTGGTTGTAACAGAAGACCTTGGTGAAGAGATAGAAGAAGAGGAGGAAGAAGAAAGTTTCTCCATCTACAAGTCTATTGTTGTATTTGTAGGACTTGTGATTTTACATTTTGCAAAATTAAATGAAAAAGTTACAATAATTTCTTGTTTAGTTTTATATCTAATTATTGGCTACGATGTAATAAAACCATCAATAGAAAAAATTGCTACAGGGAAATTTATGGATGAAAAATTTCTTATGACTGTGGCATCTCTTGCTGCCATAATTTCTGGCGAGTATGCAGAAGCTGTTGCAGTTATGCTTTTCTACAGTGTGGGAGAAATTATTCAAGATAGGGCAGTGGACTCATCAAAGAAATCCATTAAAGAAGCCTTAAAGTTAAAACCAGACTTTGCCAACTTAATGATTGATGGAGAGATTGTAAAAGTTGATCCAAGCGAAGTTGCCATTGGACAAGTTATTTTAATTAGACCAGGAGAAAAAGTTCCCCTAGATGGAAAAATTTTGAAGGGATCTTCTAATCTTGATACTTCAAATATATCAGGAGAGTTTGCCCCAGTATCTCTCGAAGCAGGAGATGAAATCATATCTGGTTTTGTAAACTTGGACTCTTCTCTTGAAGTTGAAGTAACAAAGACTTATAAGGAAGGAACTATTGCAAAAATTATTGATATGGTAAAAAATGCCAGCGTAAATAAGGCTAAAGTAGAGAAATTTATCACTAGATTTGCAAAAATTTATACCCCAATAGTAATTGGTCTTGCAGTAATTTTATTCTTATTCTTAAATTTTGCAACAGACCATACTGCTAAAGAAGCACTTTACAGAGCGGCCATATTTTTGGTTATTTCCTGTCCATGTGCTCTTGCAATTTCTGTTCCACTTACAATGTTTGCGGGAATTGGATCTCTTTCAAGAAGGTCAATCTTTGTAAAGGGTGGAAATTCTATTGAAGCCTTGACTGACATTGATGGAGTTGCCTTTGATAAAACTGGAACAGTTACTAAGGGTGAATTTATTATTGCAGAAGTAGAAGAAACCGCTGCATCAAAAGATGAAATATTAGAAATTGCTGCTGTGGGAGAGGCTTATTCAACTCACCCAATAGCCAAAGCTATTGTAAAAGCCTTTAAGACTAAAAAAACTCCTGACCACCTAAACAATCTTGGTGGTAAGGGAATAGAATTTGAACTTGAAGGTAAGTCCTACCTTGTTGGAAATAAAAAATTATTGGAAGACTTTGACATAAGTCTTGAAGGAAACAAGGAATCAAACTACGTGGACGTATTTGTTGCTGACAAGGAAAAAGTTCTTGGGGTTATAAAACTAAAAGACCAAATAAAGGATGGAGTTAAGGAAAGTGTAGATGACCTTCACAAAAGAGGCGTTAAGACTTACATGTTTTCTGGCGACAAAGACAGGGTAGTAGAAGAAATCGCAAAAGAAGTTGGAATTGACTACTATAAGGGTTCTCTTTTACCAGAAGATAAGGTAAGTGAAATTAAAAAAATTGAAGAAGACAAAAGAATTGCCTTTGTTGGTGACGGAACTAATGATGCGCCTTCACTTGCATCAGCATATTTAGGAATAAGTATGGGTTCTGGATCAGATATTGCCATAGAAACTTCTGACATTGTTCTTTTAAAAAATGATATTTCTTCTATTGTAAGGGCAATTGATATTGCTAAGAGGGTAAAGAAAATTGCCTACCAAAATATTTTTATTGCCTTGTTCTTAAAAGTTGTAGTATTAGGACTTGGAGCAGTGGGATATGTTTCTATGCCTCTAGCAGTTTTTGCTGATGTAGGTGTTGCCCTACTTTGCATTGTCAATTCACTTAGGGTTTTTAAAGAATAATAAATCATAGTAAAACGCTATGGTTTATTAGCTTTAATGAATACAAGACTCAATTAAAAAATATTTATTGATAATTAAATAATTTTAAAATCGTCTAAAAGTATTGAGTTTGCTTAATTCTTATAATTTTTTATAAAATCAGAAAAAATTTATCATAAAAAAAGAATAATAATGATTGAAATATTAAAAAGATTATGTTAATATAATGACATAAGATTATGAATATAAGAATTCATAAATTTTGGTATAATTTTTTATGGAGGTAATGTAAAATGGCATATGTAATTAACGATTCTTGCATCGCATGTGGTGCATGTCAACCAGAATGTCCAGTTGGATGTATTAGCGAAGGAGACATCTATTCAATTGACGAATCTCAATGTATCGATTGCGGTAGCTGTGCAGCTGTTTGCCCAGTAGGCGCTCCAAATCCAGAAGACTAATTTACTTAAAGAAAAGATAGGTAATGGGCCTATCTTTTTTTTTACATACTTTCGATTAGAAGCTGTCCTCTTAAGAGGATGGTTTTTTATTGCAAAAAATTCCCTTTTGCCTTATAAAAATCCCTAAAGTAGTTTATAATGAAAGAAAGCAATTGTTAAGAAATGTCAAATATCTTAATAATAAAAATCAAACTTTGCGAAAAAAATTATTGTATTTGCAAATAGAAAGTGCAATAATTATTTATCTCAGCATGTATTTTGAAAATTAATAAAATTAACTTATACATAAAATTTAGTGGCTTTTATTTTGAAAGGAGAAAGTGACTATGCTAATTCACATGGGATTAGATGTTGGTTCAACTACTGTAAAACTTGTAATACTAGATGAAAAATTAAATATTTTATATAAAACTTATAGAAGGCATTTTTCTGATGTTAGAAAAACTGTTAAGGACGTAATCAATGAAGTCTATCCACAGTTTAAGTACGACACAGTAACTGTTAATGTAACAGGATCAGGTGGACTTTCTGTTCATGAATTCTTAGGTATTGATTTTGTCCAAGAAGTTGTAGCAGGGAGAGAAGCAATATCTTGCTTCATTCCAAAGACTGATGTGGCAATTGAACTTGGTGGTGAAGATTCAAAAATTACTTACCTAAGGGGATCAGTGGAACAAAGGATGAACTCCATTTGTGCTGGTGGTACAGGTGCCTTCATAGATCAAATGGCATCACTTCTTCAAACTGATGCGTCAGGTCTAAATGAAATGGCAAAAGACTACGAAAAATTATATCCAATTGCATCAAGATGTGGAGTTTTTGCCAAGACTGATGTTCAAGCTCTTATAAACCAAGGGGCAAGCAAGGCAGACATAGCCATTTCAGTTTTTCAATCTGTTGTAAACCAAACAATTTCTAACTTAGCATGTGGTAGACCAATAAGGGGCAATGTTGCCTTCTTAGGTGGCCCCCTTCACTTCCTTCCAATGTTAAAAGAAAGATTTGTAGAAACTTTGGACTTAAAAGAAGATGAGATTATAGCTCCAGAAAATTCACAAATTTTTGTTGCTTTAGGTGCTGCCCTTTCAAGTTTTGACTCCAAGGCCATGTCCTTTGTAGAACTTTACAATAAGGTAAACACAAGTGCAGAAACTCTTGTAAAGGAAAGTGACGTAATGCCTGCCCTTTTTACAAGCGATGAAGAAGTTAAAGACTTTAGGGAAAGACACAAGACAAAATCCCTTAACAAGATTGACCTAAAAACTTACGAGGGACCAATTTATCTTGGAATAGATTCAGGTTCAACAACTTCAAAGCTTGTGGCAATTTCTGACAACAATGAAATCCTCTACACTTTCTATGGGTCCAATAAGGGCAACCCACTTGACATAGCTATAGAAAATCTAAAGGAAATCTACAAAGAAAAAAATGACAAGGCCTACTTTGCTGGATGTGGTACAACTGGTTATGGGGAAGAATTTTTAAAGGCTGCCCTAAACTTAGACCTTGGAGAAGTTGAAACCATTGCCCACTTCACTGCAGCAAAATATTTTGATCCAGATGTTGATTTCATCTTGGACATTGGTGGACAAGACATGAAGTCTATGAAGATAAGAGACGGAGTAATAGAGTCCATACTTTTAAACGAAGCTTGCTCAGCAGGATGTGGTTCCTTCTTAGAAACTTTTGCTCATTCAGTAAATATGACTGCAGAAGAATTTGCCAATGAAGCTACAAGGTCTAGGGAGCCTGTTGACCTTGGCTCACGTTGTACAGTTTTCATGAATTCCAATGTTAAACAAGCTCAAAAGGAAGGGGCATCTGTTCCAGATATTTCTGCTGGACTTGCATACTCAGTAATTAGAAATGCCATCCAAAAGGTTATCAAGGTTAGAGACCCTAAAGATCTTGGCCAACACATAGTTGTTCAAGGTGGTACCTTCTTATCTGATGCAGTGCTTAGAGCCTTTGAAAACTTAACTGGAGTTGAAGTTACAAGACCGGAGATAGCTGGGCTTATGGGAGCTCTTGGTATGGCTCTTATTGCAAAAGAAAAATCCACTGGAAAATCAAATATAATTTCCAAGGAAGACTTGGAAGTTTTTGAGTACAAATCAATCTCAACAAATTGTAGACAATGTACTAACCAATGTGCTCTTTCTGTTAATGTATTTCCTAATGGAAAGAGATACATCACAGGAAACAGGTGTGAAAAGGGAGCAGGCCATGTTAGGAGTAAGGAAGACCAACTTCCAAATATGTATGCCTACAAGTACAAGAGAGTATTTGACTACAAGTCTCTTCCAGAAGAAGAAGCTCCTAGAGGTATTGTTGGAATCCCTAGAGTGCTAAACATTTATGAAAATTATCCCTTCTGGCATAGTTTCTTCACAGAGCTTGGTTATTCAGTAGTTTTATCTTCTAAGTCATCAAGAGAAATCTACGAAAAGGGAATCGAAACAATAACAAGTGAGACTGCTTGTTATCCTGCAAAAATTTCTCACGGACACATAGAAGATTTAATAGAAAAGGGAATAAAATTTATATTTTATCCAGCAGTCTTTTATGAAGAAAGACAATTTAAAAATGCAGACAACACCTTAAACTGTCCTGTAGTTGCAGGATATTCTGAAGTTATAAAAAATAATGTGGATGATATAGTTGATGGCAAAGTTAAATTTATGAATCCTTTTATCTCCTTTGATGATAGAAAAAAATTGGAAAAGAGATTAGCAGAAGTCTTTGACTTTATACCTAAGAATGAAGTCAAGAAAGCAGTCAGAGCTGGATATGAAGAACAAGATAGGTATAGGCTCGATGTCTTAAATGAAGGTAACAGGATCTTGGAAGAAGTTAATGCAAAAAATCAAAGAGCCATTGTCCTTTCAGGTAGACCTTACCACATAGATCCAGAAATAAATCACGGCATTCCTGAGCTTATAACAAGTCTTGGACTTGCAGTTATTTCTGAAGATGGAATTGCAAGGAATGTAGAAATTGATTCAAGACTAAGGGTCCTTGACCAATGGAACTACCACTCAAGACTATACAGAGCGGCAAAATTTGTTGGAGAGCACGAAAACTTGGAGCTTGTACAACTTAACTCCTTTGGTTGTGGTATTGATGCAGTTACAACTGATCAAGTCCAACACATCTTGGAGTCTTACAATAAAATTTACACAGCCCTAAAGATTGATGAGGTTTCAAATCTTGGTGCAGTAAAAATCAGGATTAGGTCCCTATTAGAAGCAGCTGAAAAGAGAGAGTTCGAAAAAATTGATGCAGAGCTTGAAGGACTACTAGATGACAATCCAGTTATATTTACAAGGGAAATGAAAAAGGATTACACTATTTTGATGCCACAAATGGCGCCTCTTCACTTTAGCATCTTTGAACCAATCCTAAGACAAGAGGGAATAAACATTGAAGTCCTTCACGACACAGGCCACAAGGTTGTAAATGAAGGTTTGAAATATGTAAACAACGACGCTTGTTATCCATCAATTTTTGTTGTGGGACAATTTATTGACGCTGTAAAGTCTGGTCAATACGACACAGATAGGTTGGCACTCTTGATGAGTCAAACTGGTGGAGCCTGCAGGGCATCAAACTATGTTGGCTTTGTTAGGAAGGCTCTTAAGGATGCAGGTTATGGTCACGTTCCAGTAATTGGTCTTTCCTTCCAAGGTATTGAAGAACATCCTGGCTTCCAATTTGACAAGAGACAAATGGTGAGGATTGGTCGAAAGTTAATTCAAGGAATGCTTTACGCTGACCTAATAATGAGACTTACTCAAGCTACAAGACCTTATGAAGTCATAAAGGGCTCAACAAATATATTGCGCGACAGGTGGCTTGACCTTACGACATCAGAAAATTTGATTTACAACAAGACAACTTTCAAGAAAAATGTAAATCAAATGGTAAGTGAGTTTGAAAGACTTGAAATTACAAAAGAAGAAAAACCTAAAGTTGGAATAGTTGGTGAAATCTTAGTTAAGTATCATCCAGCTGCCAACAACCACCTTGCAGACCTACTTGAAAGGGAAGGAGCAGAAGTTGTCATTCCAGACTTAACTGACTTTATGATGTACTCCTTTAAAAACGCAAGGGCAAAGGCTGACAAACTTTCAAAATCAAAATTATCTGCCTTTATTTGTGAAATGGGAATTTCTTATATTGAATCCTACAGAAAATTTGTGAGAGAAGCTCTTCATGGTACGAGATTTACTTCTCCAGAAAAAATTGAAGAGATAATCAAGTACGCAGAAAAGTACGTTGACCTTGGTAACCAATATGGAGAAGGTTGGCTCTTAACTGGTGAAATGGTTGAGTTAATTGAGTCAGGTGTTGAAAATATTATTTGTGTTCAACCTTTTGGATGTCTACCAAACCACATCACTGGTAAGGGTGTCATAAAGGCCATAAGGTCTTCCTATGAAAAGGCAAATATAATTCCAATTGACTACGACGCATCAGCTTCTGAAGTAAATCAATTTAACAGGATTAAGCTTATGCTTTCACAAGCCAAGAAAAATATGGAAGAAGGCGAAGACAAATACAACAGAGGCTACCTAAAGAAAAAGGCAAGTATGAAAAATTAAATAAATTGAATTAAATAAATTGAAATAGAGAAAACCCCTCAAATTAATGAGGGGTTTTTTGATGGGTAAATTTAATTTTAAATCAAAAAATATAGTTCAAAGAAAACAAATTAAAATCTTTTAAAAATATTTTTTAAAGTTTTGTCTTGTAACAAGTTACTTGTTGAATTTTGTTTTTCTTTTAAATCTTTGTAAACTTCTATGTCCTTTTGAGCCTTATAGTCTTCGCCCTTAAGAGCAGCCTTAAAGGAATCTGTAGCTTCTTGCATCTTAACTTGGAAGTCATTTAATTCCATTATAAAAGCTTTTGCAACTTTCTCGTCCTTATTAATAATAGAATTTTTTAGGCCTGGAAGAATTTCTAGGGCCTTCTCACTTGCACTTAAAGTGTATTGGTGAGAAGACTTAAATTTTTCTGGAACATCAAGTGCCTTTATCTTTTCAACTGTAAATCTTATTTCTCTATCTGCTCTTTCATAAGCATTAGTTAGATCAGCGTCACTTAGTTTAGCAGCATTGTCAAAGAAGGATAATTTTAAATCCTTGATAGACTTATTTAATTCTCCTTGTAGAGAAGAAATTTCTTTTACATACTTATCTTCATCTGATGACAAGTCAATAATAGAAGATGCTTTTTCCTTGTTGTCATTAATAATAACCTTGAAGTTCTTATTGTCCCACTTAACTTCTGCCTTTAGGTTTTCAGCAACAAATCTTAGGGGAACGAAAGTACGGTCCCTCTTAATTGATGCAGGAGCATCAAGCTTTAATTCTTTGCCATTCACTTTTGCCTTAGTGGAATCAATCTTAAGACTTATTTCTGTGTCCTTGCCACTAATTCCAACTTCTCTCTTGTCATTGTCCCAAGTTACCTTGTAGCCAAGAGTTTCTGAAATAAATCTTATGGGAACCATAGTCCTTTCATTTTGGATGTAGGGTGCCACATCTGATTTTATAATTTTTCCGTTGTACTCAATAAGAGGACTTCTTCCTGCAAAAACATTTGAAGTCACAAATATCATGAGGACAAGGGAAAATAAAACTGATTTAAATTTTTTCATTCTAATCTTCCTCCTTATTTGCTCTTCACTGAAGAAGTGTAAGAGTTAGGATCAAATTGTTTTTCAATATAAATTAAGTTTGAGTCCTTGTCTCCTTGTAATTCAATGAAGGCTCCTTCTCTATCAGTTGGAGAAACTTCTCCCTTTTCGTCATCCCTGTAGAAAATCAAATATTCTTTGTTGGGACTTAAGTTCTTTGGAATATCTACTTGTATTTGAGAAAGGTCTCCCTTGTAGTCCTTTAAGAAGGCAGTGGACATTCCCTCTGCAGTAGATGTTGAAATTCTAATTCTTGAAATATAATCAGAGTTTTTGATGAGTTCGTTAACAGCTTCCTTGTCGAAGTTTGAAGTTGCAACTTGCTCTTCATCAGTTTCTTTATTAGCAACTTCTGATGCAACTTTTGCTTCATTAGCTTCAGCCTTAGCTTGGTCCTTTTTGCCACAAGCAGCAAGACTAAGACTAAGAAGTAATGACATTGAAATAATAAAAATCTTTTTCATATTGTACCTCCAATTTTAGTTCATTATATCACAAGACAATGGCTTAATTATATAATTTTAAATTAAGAATAAGAATGTTATAATGAAAAGGGTGATAGAATGCCAAAGAATGTCCTATTCATTTTAAATAAATTGAGAGAAAATGGCTTTGAGGCCTACATAGTTGGCGGGTCTGTGAGAGACAAGCTAATGGGTATAGAGCCACATGATTACGACATAACAACTTCTGCAAGGCCAGAGGAAATTAAAAAAGTCTTCCAAGCTTATAAGACTATCTTAGTTGGTGAAGACTTTGGAACAGTTGGCATTTTGTTAGACAATACTCTTTATGAAGTTACAACTTTTAGGATTGACGGAGCTTATATAAACAACAGGAAGCCAGAGAAGGTTATTTTCTCTAAGAATCTCACAGAGGATTTAAAGAGAAGGGACTTTACCATTAACGCTATGGCAATGGACGGAGATGGAAATCTTTACGACCCCTTTAATGGTCAAGATGATATAAAAAATAAAATAATTAGGGCTGTGGGAGATCCCAATGAGAGGATAAGAGAAGACGCCCTTAGGATGATGAGGGCAATTAGATTTGCTGGAAGGTTTGGATTTTTTATTGAGGAAGAACTATTCGATGCCCTATCCTTAAACGCAAGTCTCTTAAAGAAAATTGCTCCAGAGAGAATTTTTGATGAGTTTTCAAAGATGATTACAGGAGAAAACCCATCTCACTATTTACTTTTAATGGAAGAGACGGGGATACTCGATGTGATTTTCCCAGAGCTAAAGAGGACAGTTGGCTTTGTTCAATTTTCTCCCTTCCATGACAAGACCCTTTTCGACCATCTTATTTGTGTAATGGACAATGTGAAGCCTGACTTAAGCCTAAGATTAGCTGGGCTTTTCCACGACATTTCAAAGGTTGATACCCTATCAATTGGAGAAGATGGTAGGGGACACTTTTACGGACACGAAGTCCTTGGTGCAGACAAGGTCGAAGAAATTTTAAAAAGATATAGACTTCCCAACAAAACAGTTGAAAAGGTAAAAATTTTAATCTTAGACCACATGAAGGTCCATGCAGAGATGACAGACAAGGCCCTAAGGAGACAAATAAAAAGAGTGGGAAGGGATAATGTCCTAGACCTTTATGACTTATTAATTGCAGATTGCATGTGCACAAGAGCAGATAGGGATGCTTCTTTTATTATAAATAGAAAAAATAGGGTAAAAGAACTATTAGACGAAAAAGAAATGAAAACTGAAAAGTTTTTAGAAATTAATGGTAATGATATAAAGTCCTTGGGTTTCTCTCAGGGTAAAATTATTGGAAGGATTTTAAGAGACCTTGAGGAAATGGTCTTAGATGATCCAGAAAAAAATAGCAAAACTTACTTAATAGATTATATAGATAAAAATTACAGGTGATGAAATGACAAGATTATTTGGAACAGATGGAGTTCGTGGAATTGCAAATAAGAAGCTAACTCCAAAGCTTTGTTACGATATTGGAAGGGCAGCAGCCTATGTACTTGCCAAGGGCAAGAAGGGCAAGGTCCTAGTTGGAAGAGACACAAGACTTTCAGGCGACCTAGTTGAGTCTTCTCTTGTGGCAGGTTTTATGAGTATAGGTCTTGATGTGGACTTGGCAGGAGTAATTCCGACACCAGGAGTTGCTTATCTTACAAGGACTGGGGACTACCTATGTGGAGTTTCTATTTCCGCATCTCACAACCCTTATGAACACAATGGAATTAAATTTTTCTCATCAGAAGGCCTAAAGCTTGACGATGAAGTAGAAGATGAAATAGAAGAAAAAATTCTTTCAACTACAAAAATATACAAAGACGTGACAGGAGAAGAAATTGGAAGACTTAATAGGTCCCCTGAATTTAGTCAAAAGTATGTGGACTACTTAAAGAATTTAGTTGATCTTGACTTCTCAGACTTTGAAGTTGCAGTAGATGCAGGCAACGGTGCTCAATCTCACATAGCTGAAGAAGTTCTAAAGTCCTATGGTGCCAAGGTAAAAATTATTAACAATGAACCTAACGGAATGAATATAAATGACGCTTGTGGTTCAACAAATCCAAATCTAATTCAAGAGCTTGTAAAAAAAGAGGGAGCCGACATTGGTATGTCCTTTGATGGAGATGCTGACAGGATTATTGCCGTTGATGAAGAAGGTAATATTGTAGATGGCGACCACATACTTGCCATAGTTGCCACTTACTTAAAGGAAGATGGCAGACTCAAAAACAATGCAGCAGTGGGAACTATTATGTCCAACATGGGTCTAAAGAAGTATCTTGAAAAAATTGATGTAGACTTTATTGAAACTAAGGTTGGAGACAGGTACATCCTAGAAAAGATGCTTTCCGATGATTATGTAATTGGAGCAGAACAATCTGGTCACGTAATCTTCCTTGACCACAACACAACTGGCGATGGACTTGCGACAGGTATCCACCTCTTAGAAATTATGAAGAAGACTGGAAAAAAATTATCTGAATTAAATAAACTAATGAGGGACTATCCTCAAGTTCTTAAAAATGCACGAGTTCGTGAAGACTTGAAAAATAAATACCAAGACTTTCCAGAAATCATGGATGCTATAAGAGAAGTTGAAGAAAACTACCACGGATCTGGTAGGGTTGTAATAAGACCATCAGGCACAGAAGCTCTTGTTCGTGTAATGATTGAGGGAGAAGATCAAGATAAACTTTCAAGTGATGCTGACAAACTAGTAAAGCTTATTGAAGATAAATTAAATTAGGAGCAAGAAATGTACAAGATTATATCAGACACAAGTTGTGACTTGAGGAAAGATGAAATAAAGGATTTGGGGATAGAATATGTTCCCTTTAAGATTTCTATCGATGGAAAAGATTATACAGACGATGAAAATTTAAACTTAGATGAATTCTTAGAAGTCATGAAAAAAACAGAAAATCCAATTCACACAGCCTGTCCATCTCCTTATGATTATTTTAAAATAATTGAGGAAAATAAGGACAAGGATATTTATATTCTTACAATTGGATCAAAACTTTCTGGCTCTTATAACTCTGCCAAGGTAGCAGAAGCTGAAGCGAGAGAAAAGTTTGAAGGAATAAATATTCATGTAATTGACACTAAGGCTGCATCAGCAGGTACAACAAGAATTGTCCTAAAGTTACTTGACCTTGTAAAGGAAAAGGACTTCGATGAAGTTGTAGAAGAAATTGAAAAGGAAACAGACCTTGAGACAACTATGTTTGTCTTAGAGTCTATGAAGAACCTAATCAAAAATGGAAGAATAAAAAAGACGACAGGCCTTATTGCCAATGTTTTAAATATTAGACCAATTATGATTTCTGATGATGGAGAAATTGAACTCTATGAAGTCAACCGTGGAATGAAAAAGTCTCTTGATAAAATGGTTAAGGCAATAGAAAGCAAGTGTAAGAGAGAAAAACCTGACCTTATTACAATTTCTTATGTGGAAGATAAAGACAGGGCAGAGAAGCTAAAGGAAAGAATTGAAGATCTTTATGAGGGTGCCAAAGTCCACCTAAGACATACCAATGGTCTATCCTCTGGATATGCTGACATTGGAGGAATCGTCATAGCTTTTTAAGTAGGAGATAGCTTTTTGAGGTGAAGAATGAGAAAAGATAGGGAAAATAATTTTCAAGACAAGATAAACGACGCCTTCAAAGATGAAAACTTTAAAGAAATTGGAGAAATAATTGGAGAAGGAATTGACACTGCTATTGATGTGACAAAAAGATCTATAAGTAGCTTTGTGAATAAAAATAAGAGAAAATTACCATATAGTATTCAAAATGATGACAGAATAATAAATCAAAATCCAAAGACTGTAAACAGGGTAAAAACATGGGGATTTGTCGCAAAAGTTTCAATTGTGGGTCATCTTTTTGCTTTGTTTGGTTTTCTCATGGATATGTTTGATACTTATGGATCAATAAGAGAAGATTTGCCAGCCTTAATTTTTTGGGTAATTCCTGCCCTTGTTATTTCTTTTTATGCAAACTACAGAATAAAAAAGATCAAGGACCAAATTATTAGATTTAGAAAATACAATCGTGAAATTGGAAATAATACAGTGATTCCAACTCAAGATCTTGCTGCCATAACAGCTAAGCCTCTTGATTTTACAATAAATGACTTGCTAAATATGATTGAAAAAGATTACTACAGGCAGGCAAGGATTGTTGAAGATGGCAAGCTTTTTATCTTGGATTCAAAAACTTATAAACTTTATAAGGAAGAAGCCCTAAGAGATCCTTATGAAAAGATGGAGGAACTTGAAAATCAAGAAAATAGTGAGAGGGCAGAAGAACTTCTTCTAAGAGCAAGGTCCTATGTGACTGAACTTACACAAATTGAAGGAAAAATCTCATCTCCAATGAATGAAAAAATTAGGGAACTTTTGAAAGTAATTGGAAAGATTTTTGAACTCTTAAAAGAAAATCCCAGCACAGCTGGAGACTTAAACAAGGCAATAAATTATTATCTGCCAACAACAGTAAAGCTTTCAAACTCTTACTTAGAGATGAAGGAGAAACCAACAGAATCTGTTAGATCATCTCTAAAGGATATTGAAGGCACTATGGATATTGTAATAGATGCCTTTATGAAAATTCTTGACAATATTTACCAAGAAAAAATTATGGATTTATCATCAGATATGAGCGTATTAAAATCCATGCTAAAGCAAGAGGGACTTTTAGATAAGGATGAATTTAAAATCGGGAGGTAAAAAGTGGATAGACAAATAAAATTATCACTATCAGGTGACTTTGATGAAATTCAAGAAGATGAAAAAAACATCTTGAAAGAAGTTGAAGCTGATAAGGAAATTAGACTAAGCCCAGAAGAAGAAAAGCAAGTAAATGATTTTGCCAAAGAAATCGATATAACAAATTCAAACATTGTCCTTCAATATGGAGTTGGCGCCCAAAGAAAGATTTCAAATTTTTCTGAGAAGACATTGGAGTCTGTTAAGACCAAGGACCTTGGAGAAGTTGGCGATCTCTTATCTGGAGTTGTAAATGAACTCAAGTCCTTTGACCTTGATGAGGAAGACAACACGTTACTTGGATTTTTCAAAAAGCAAGCCAACAAGATGACTTCAATTAAGACTAAGTACGACTCAGCAGAAAAAAATGTAAACAACATTATAAAGACTCTTGAGGACCACCAAGTTACACTTATGAAGGACATTGCTATGCTTGACCAAATGTATGACTTAAATGAATCCTATTACAAGGAACTTAGCATGTACATACTTGCTGGTAACAAAAAACTTGAAGAGGCAAAAAATATTGAGCTACCAAGGCTAAAGGAAAGGGCAGAAGAAACTAACCTTCCAGTAGATGCACAGCGTGCCAATGATTATGTAAATATGATTTCAAGATTTGAAAAGAAACTTCACGACCTAGACCTTACTAGGATGGTTTCTATTCAAATGGCACCACAAATTAGGATGGTCCAATCTTCTAACACAGTTATGGTTGAAAAAATTCAATCTACAATTGTGAACACCATCCCTCTTTGGAAGTCTCAAATGGTAATTGCCCTTGGAGCAAATCATTCTAAGGAAGCAGCCAAGGCAACAAAAGAAGTGACTGACTTAACTAACCAACTCTTAAAGAAAAACGCAGAAACCTTAAAGCAAACTACTGTTGAAACTGCAAAATTATCTGAGAGGGGAATAGTTGACATGGAAACAATTAGGCACACAAATGATCAACTTATCTCAGCCTTAAACGAAGTGCGTGATATTCAAATTGAAGGTCACAAGAGACGTGAAGAAGCTTCACAAGAGCTTAGAAGGATAGAAGAAAATTTGAAGTCATCTTTAGTCGAAATTGCAAATAAATAAAAATTTAAAAGTTAATAAGATGATAAGAGCCGAGAGAAATCTCGGTTTTTTTATTTGTGAAAATTTTTTTGTAGAGGCTCATAAGTTATTAGGACTTAATAAAAAATTATTGCTAAGTAGAAGAATTAAATTTAAGCAAAACAAAAAAGCTCCCAATGTTTTTTAAAACATAGGGGAGCTTATGACTTAAGTAACAAACAACTTATCTAAAAGTAATCTTACCATCTTCAATGGAATCAATAATTGCAAGGGAGAGAAGGTCGTAGCCCATATCTCTAATAATCTTGCCACCATCTTGGAAGCCCTTTTCAATAGCAACAGATACACCAGATATTGTAGCACCTGCTTGCTTTGAAACATCGATCAAACCCTTTAGCGCATTTCCTTCTGCTAGGAAGTCGTCAATAATAAGTAAATTGTCCTCAGGAGATAAAAATCTCTTGGAAACCGTGATAGTATAATTTTTCTTTGTAGTGTAGGACTCAACCTTTGACTCGTAAACATCGTTGCCAATGTTTAAAGTTTTTTGCTTCTTGCAAAAGACTACCATCGCATCGTCAAAGTGTTTTGAAGCAACAGTTGCTAGGGCAATCCCACTTGCTTCAATAGTAAGTATCTTGTTTATTTTTTTGTCCTTAAAATATACTGCCATCTCTTCAGCAAGCTTGTCCAAAAATTTTATATCAAGTTGGTGATTTAGAAATGAATCTACCTTAACAATATTTCCATCTAAAATTCTACCATCATTTATAATTCTTTCTTCTAATAATTTCATTTTACACCTCTAGAATATTTTAAGGCATAAGGAAGAAGTTAGCAAGTTGAGGGCAAGTTTTTATAAAAATAAATTAAAAATTTTAAGTTTTTGAATAAATTTTTACATTGTAGCTAAGAGAGACCTTATCTGATAAAATTGATTTAACAAAGTAAATTGAGAAAGGAGAAATTTATGAAAAAAACCTTAGTTTTACTTGGCTTAGTCTTAAGCCTAATCATTCCAAGCAATATTTTTGCAGAAAAGGCCCTGCCAAATAATTCTTCAAAGATGGATATTATTGCTGAGGATGGCAATGCCAATAACTACACTTTTTCAACCTACATCATAGAGGACTACAATTACTTTAAACTCCGTAACTTTGCAGCCTATATGAATGATACTGTGAAGAAGTTTGATGTAAAATACAATGGCGACAAAAATGCCATTGAAATTTTTACAAAGAAGTCCTATGGGGATTTTGCTGGCCTTCCAAGTGAAAAAATTTCTGGACCAAAGGAAGCCATTCCAAGTAAGCAAAAGATTTTTATAGACGGCAAGGAAGTTCATATTTCTGGCTACAATATTGATGGAAATAATTATTTTAAGCTTAGAGATTTAGCAGCTGCCTTAGATATAAAAGTTTATTACGACTCACTTAGGAAGTCTGTCATATTAAATCCAAAGCTTCCAAGTGACGAAAAGCTCTTAGATAATCTAAATTCAGAGTTAGAAAAAAACAATAGGACAGATGATAAGGAAGCTGGACTTAATGAAAGTCAAAAATCATCACAAGTCTTTGCATCAGAAGAAGATTTAATTTATTTTCCTCCAAAGAATCTTGACCGCAATCTCAACCTAAAGCCAGGTTATGTAGCAGAAATTAAAAATTCAAAAATTACAAACTTCAAGAAGATTTCCTCACAAGTAAGTATTCCAAAGGGAACAGGTATTTTATATTTTGACCTTGACAACTTAAAGGCCAAGACGATTTATATTGATGGCGATGACACAAGTCTCACTCAAGCTTATTTAAACAAGTGGATGAAGAAAAATATCTTGGTACCTCTTATTCGTGGAGAAAAAATTCCAGGTCAAGAGGATGACTATAAGCTTGCTTATGTAACTTTTGTTGATACAGCACCAAGGGTCAATGGAGTAAGTGAACTTGTTGGTGTAAAGGCTTCTGAAGTTAGAAACTATCTTTATGGACCGTCATCAAATCTCAAGGATTTTACAGCTGATAGGGGACAAATTTATGCCCTTGCCAAGAAGGGTGAAAACATCGGTTGGTCCTGGTGGTACTTTACAGGTCCAAATTCTTATAATGAAAAAATTGACCACATGATTAATTATGCCTTAAGTGTTCAAGGTTTTTCCTACGATCAATTTGATTGCTCAGGCCTAGTTGGTACTGCAGCAGAATTTGCAGGCTTTCCAATAGCACCAGCCTACTCTTGGCTTATTGAAGGATCACCTTTGGTTCAGGAAGTTCCTATGAGTCAACTTAAAAGAGGAGACCTCTTAAACAAGGCAGGAGACCACATAATGATTTATATTGGAGATGGAAAGGTTGTTGAATCTGTGCCAAGGGCTGGAGTTAGAGTTGCCCCAGTGAGAAAGGCAGGTTATAAGGCCCTAAGAATTAAAAATATGTAAAATATAAGGGAGCTTCGGCTCCTTTTTTCATGGAAATTTATAATTTTTTGGAGAAATAGCCTTTTAAAAAGACCTGCAAGAAAGAAAAGACATAAAAATATTTGAATGAGAATAATTTTATAAAATGAAAATTAAATTAAATAAGTCTATTAGATATATCACTTAATTAACTTTAGAATTAAAATTACAAAATAATTTTGCAATTAAAAAAAATAAAAAAAGTGCCAAGTCTTGGCACAAAAATTTAAGATTTTTTAACAACAGAAGACTTAAGATAAATTCCACCGAAGTCTTTAGTCTTGGCGTCAATATCATGACCATTTACTTCTTCGTCGAGAATCCTAATGTTGTTAATCTTAGTTCCTCTCTTCATAGTGTCCTTGCCAAACTTTAAGTCCTTAATAGTCACAACGCTATCACCAGTCTTAAGTTCATTACCATTGGCATCGAGAACCTTGTCCTCTTCAATCCAAAGGTCAGTCCACATATGTCCACACTCTGGACAGTTATAAGCAACATTATCAAAATAGCCATATTCTGATCCACAATTTGGGCACTTATACATTTATCTCATACTTTCAAATATCTTAACTTAAGTATAATTGAAAATAATTTATAATACAAATCTTTAAATAATTTTTATGATATAATATTTCTATTAGTAAAGAAGCAATTTATAAATTTAATTTTTATTTTTGTTATTACAAATTCAAGGTGATAAAATGATTTTAGAGGCATTGATTCTTGCCCTTATAAGTATGATTTTTATTAGGGACAAGGACTTTAATAATTTAATAAATTTTAAATTCAAAAGAGTTTATCTTGCCATTTATGGAATAGTTTTAATGATTCTAATAAATTTTATAACGGGAAGAGATTTTGGAAGCCTCACTGAATTCTATGTAAAAAATTTTAAAGTCTTTCACATACTTTCTCTTTTACTCATTAGCCTTTCGTTTTTTTCTAATTATGAGAACAAGGGACTTTTGATTTGTGGGCTTGGAACTTTTTTAAATGCCCTTCCAGTAATGGCAAATGGAAAGATGCCAGTCTCGGCAAGTGCCCTTATGAAAATAGGCAACGAGAGAATTATAAAAATTATTTACATGGGCGGAAGCCTAAGTCATGGAGTCTTTGACAATCCAAAACTTTATTTTTTGTCGGACTTCATATACTTAAAAAGATTTATTGGGCCCTCTAAGGTCATCAGCCTTGGAGACATTTTAATAGCCCTTGGTTTATATTTTGCACTATTGATTATTGTTAGAAAGAGAGGTGCTTAGGATGGAAAAATTTAGTAACTTATTAAATGTTATAGATTTAAGAGATGTGGTAGACATACTAATTGTTACCCTCCTAATCTATTATGTTTTAAAGTTAATTAGAAACACCAGAGCAGAGCAAGTTTTTAAGGGTATTCTTTTTATCCTACTTTTTATAAAAATTTCACAATTTTTCCAACTTTACACAGTTAACTGGATCTTCACCAGGTTTATCAATGATGGTATTGTTGCCATTATTGTCTTGTTCCAACCAGAAATTAGAAGAGGTCTTCAATATCTTGGACTTACTTCCAACATAAAAAATAGTTTTAGTCAAAACAAGGACAATGTGCCAGAGACTGTAGAAGAAATTACTTCTGCCGTTGCATCTCTTGCCAGACAAAAGATTGGTGCCCTTATTATTATTGAAAATGAAATTGGACTTACAGAAGTTATAGAAACTGGAACTGAAATAAAGGGAAGGGTCAGCAGCGGACTTCTTATAAATATTTTTATCCCAAACACCCCTCTACACGATGGAGCAGTTATTATAAAGGGATCACAAATCAAGGCTGCAGCATGTTTCTTGCCATTATCTGACAACCAAAAGATTTCCAAGGAATTGGGAACAAGACATAGGGCAGGGATTGGAATTTCTGAAAAATCTGACTGTCTATCTATTATGGTTTCAGAAGAAAATGGAACAATTTCAACAGCTGAAAATGGAGTTATCTCAAGATACTTGGATATAGAAACCCTTGAAGCAAAACTTCTAGAAATTTACAGCCCAGACTACAAAGCGAAAACTTTTTTCTCAAAGCGTGGTGAAAAAAATGAAGAAAATAAATTTTAGAAATGACAGAAGCTTGATGTTAAAAGTTATGTCCTTGATTTTTGCAATTATCCTTTGGTCCTATGTAAAGGGAGAGGCAAACTTTATTAGTTCAACAAACTTTAAAAACATCGAGGTTACCTATGATGGACTTAGTCAGCTAAAAGAAAAAAACTTAATAATTATCTCTCCTAAGGAGTCAACTGTAGATGTTAAGCTCCAAGGTTACAATTCTTATATGAGAAATGTAACAAGAGATGGGATTGTTGCCAAGGTTGATGTAAGTAAACTAACGGAGGGCGAACACTCAGTCCCTATTAATGTCTCCTATATTGATCTTGGGATTTCTGTTACTAACACCACACCAAGAAGGATTCCCTTTAAAATTGACAAGGTCCTAGAGGAAAAGGCTGAGGCCAACATTGTATTCTTAAACAAGTTGGAAAAGGGACTTACTCTTGGAGACTTAAATAAAAAAATAAATGTTGTTGTCAAGGGACCTTCAACTTATGTAAATAAAATCAATAAGATTGATGCTTATATTGATCTTTCAGAAATAACAGAAACAACAAGTATTCAGGCAGAGATTTATGCCTATGATGATGCTGGAAAAATAATTAAGGAAGTGGAAATAAGTCCTGCTACTATAAAAGTTGACCTTCCAATTCTAAAAAGTAAAACTGTGCCAATTAAATTAAAATTTAATGAAAATACTAGTAAAAATATTGTGACAAGTGACTTTTCAATTGAGCCATCTTCTGTTACAATTAGAGGAAATTCTGATGTAATTGATTCTATTGACTTTATAGAAACTAGACCAATTAATTTGCATAATTTTAAAGCTGGAAATGATTTAGTAAAATTGAAGTTGCCAGATAAGGTTACATTGGTTGACGAGAATATTGACTTCAGATTGAAGCAAGCAGTAAGAGAAGATTAATGTGTATTAATAATCAGGAGGGAATATGGAATTTTTTGGAGAAGGACTAACATTTGACGATATTTTACTTGTGCCAGCAAAATCAGAAATTTTGCCTAACGAAGTTGATTTATCTACAAACTTAACGGAAAAGATCAAGCTAAACATTCCTCTTATGTCAGCAGGCATGGACACTGTTACAGAACACAAGATGTCAATTGCCATGGCAAGAGAAGGTGGAATTGGTATCATCCATAAGAATATGTCAATTGAAGAACAAGCCTTAGAAGTAGACAAGGTAAAAAGATCTGAACACGGAGTTATAACTGATCCCTTTTCACTAACTAAGGATCATTCTATTGCAGATGCTTCTGAACTTATGGAAAGATACAGGATATCTGGTGTGCCTGTAGTTACAGAAAAGGGTGTCTTAGAAGGAATTATTACAAACAGGGACATAAGATTTGAAACTGATCTTTCTAAGAGAATTAGCGATGTAATGACTTCAGAAAAACTTATTACTGGAGATCCTGATATTAATTTAGACCAAGCTCTAAACATCCTAAAGAAATATAAGATTGAAAAGCTTCCTCTAGTTGATAAGGACAATGTATTAAAAGGACTTATCACAATTAAGGATATTGAAAAACACGAACAATATCCAAACTCAGCAAGAGATAAATCAGGAAGACTTTTAGCTGGAGCTGCTGTTGGAGCAACTAAGGACGTTTTAGATAGAATCGAAGCCCTTGTTAAGGCTAAGGCTGACGTTGTTGTTATTGATACAGCTCACGGTCAATCTAAAAACGTATTAAACACTATAAAGAAAATAAAGGATGCCTACCCAGACCTACAACTTATTGCAGGTAACGTAGCAACTTATGAAGGAACAGAAGACCTAATTAAGGCTGGTGCTGACTGTGTTAAGATTGGTATTGGACCTGGTTCAATTTGTACAACAAGAGTTGTAACTGGTATTGGTGTTCCACAAATTACTGCTATCATGGAAGCTTATAGGGCTGCTAAAAAATATGGCATTCCAATAATTGCCGATGGTGGTATTAAGTTCTCTGGTGATGTTGCCAAGGCCCTTGCAGCTGGTGGTAATGTTGTTATGATGGGTTCACTTTTCGCAGGAACTGATGAATCTCCAGGAGAAGAAATCTTCGTTGAAGGAAGAAGATTCAAAGCCTATAGAGGTATGGGTTCTCTTGGTGCCATGAGTGCTGGTTCATCTGATAGGTACTTCCAATCAGGTACAACTAAGTACGTTCCTGAAGGAGTTGAAGGTAGGGTTCCTTACAAGGGACTTGTTGGCGATATTGTATTCCAACTTGTTGGTGGAGTTAAGTCTGCCATGGGTTATATGGGTGCAAAGGACCTTGAAACTCTTAGGGCAACTGCTAAGTATGTTAAGATTACACAGGCTTCACTTACAGAATCTCACCCACACAATATTACAATTACAAGAGAAGCTCCTAACTATTATTAAGACATTAATAAATCCACTTCAATTGAATTTGGAGTGGATTTTCTTTATAATTACATGTATAGAGGTGATATTTTGAAAACAAAAGTCTTGCTCGTTGAAGACGAAGAATCAATAAGAAAATTTGTTAAAATAAATCTTGAAAGAGAAGGCTACACAATTTTTGAAGCAGGCAGTGGAGAAGAGGGAATCGAAATTGCTAGACGCGAGCTTCCAGATATTGTAGTCCTTGATATTATGTTGCCAGGCATTGATGGTTTTGAAGTCTGCAAGACCTTGAGGGGAGAGTTCCCAAGTCTTGGTATCATTATGCTAACTGCAAAGGCAGAAGACTATGACAAGATTATGGGTCTTCAATATGGAACTGATGATTATTTAACTAAACCCTTTAACCCAACTGAGCTTACCCTAAGGATAAAATCCATCGAAAGAAGGCTTGAGATTGGGGAAGAAAATGAAAGCAACTTAATAACAGATCCGCCTTTTAAAATAGATTCTTATTCAAGAAAGTTTTACAAGGACGATGTGGAATTAGAACTAACTCCTACAGAATATCAAATTATAAGAATATTTATGACTAACCCTGGCAAGGCCATGACTAGAAATGAAATTTTAAAACTAGTTTGGGGCGACGACTTCTTGGGCGACTCAAAAATTGTTGATGTAAACATAAGAAGACTTAGGTCAAAGATCGAAACTAACCCAGCAAAACCAGATTACATTGAAACTGTTTGGGGAACTGGTTACAGATGGAAGTAGGTTTATAATTGAAAAATAAAATTGGGAAAAGACTTGTTAGAAGCTTTTTAATAATAATTTTAATTACAATTTCAATTATAGATATATTCTTGCTTTTTGCCTTTAGCTCCTACTACTACAACAACATCTCCAAGGAATTGATCCAGAGAATGGAGGTCTCCCTTGAAATATATAGGAGAGACTACTCCGATAAGTCCATTGAAGATTTGATTTATGAAGATAGCGACATTTTCTTGTCTAACACCAATGCAGAGGTTCAAATTCTTGATAAGGACAAGAACCTCTTGTCAGATTCTATAGGAAGGTTGGCATCAAACCCTATAGAAACTTCAGATGTCTTGGCAGCTGAAAGGGGAGAGATAAAAACTTGGAAGGGAGAAGAGTCACAAACTGGTGAATCCATTATGTCAGTTGCAGGCCCCATAAAGAACAATGAAGGTGAGACAATTGGCTACCTAAGATTTATATCTTCTATGGAAGAAGTCAAGGCTGCAATTTTTAAAACCATTATAAGCTTACTTATCTTCACTCTTTTTGTTGCCCTATTGACAACTACAGTTTCACTTTTGATTTCCAAGTCTATTGTAAGGCCAATACTTGAACTTACAGAAGTTGCCAAGACTATGTTAAAGGGCAACTATGAAGAGAAGGCCAAGGTCTTTGAAGATGACGAAATTGGCGAACTTGCCAAGACCTTAAATGCAATGAGTGATGAAATTATAAATAAGGATAGGATCAAAAATGATTTTATATCTTCTATTTCTCACGAACTTAGGACTCCTCTTACATCCATAAAGGGCTGGGCAGTTGTCCTTAAGGATGCCAAGGAGGACGAAAAGGACCTAATGGAAGATGGCTTAAACATAATAGAAAATGAAGCTGATAGACTTGCCAAGATGGTAGAAGAACTCTTAGACTTCTCAAGATATATATCTGGAAGGATTACTCTTGATAAGGAAATAATTGACATCTCTCAAACTTGTCTTGATATATCAAAACAGATGAGACCTCGTGCCAAGTCCAACAACATTGAACTTATAACAGACCTTCCAAAGGAATCAATCCTTATTAATGCTGATGAAAATAGGATTAAGCAGCTACTAATAAATCTTTTGGATAATGCCATTAAGTTTACTTCAGACAAGGGCTGGGTTAAGTTCCAAATGCTTAAGGAAGATGACAAGGTTCAAATTATGATTTCAGACAACGGAATGGGAATGACCAAGGAAGAACTTGCTCATGTAAAGGAAAAATTCTACAAGGGCAAGCACTCCAAGAGTCACAGTGGCATTGGTTTATCCATAAGTGATGAAATAACTAAGCTCCATCAAGGAAGCCTTGAAATCTTCTCGGAAGAAAATATTGGAACTACAGTAAAGGTTAGCTTGCCTATAGAAGTTGATAAAGAAGTGGGTGAAAACAATGATTAAAAAAATAATTTTTTACCTTTCATTAATTTCTCTAGTATTCTTAACTGGTTGTTCCTTTTTGACTAGTCAGGGGACAAATGTTGAGAGGCCAGAAATGGGTCAAGCACCTATTTATGGCAAGTGGACCATAACTAAATTTATTTCCAACAAGAAGGTCAACCAAGACAACTTTAGGTTTAAGGACATAATTGGAGAAGACCTATACTTTAGTAATAATTCTGTCCTTCTTGCCAATGACTACATCAAGGACGCTTCTTACAAGACTAAGTATGTTAAACTTTCCAACTACTTGTATGAAAAGTTTAACCTGGACTACAAGAACTTAGGCATAGAAGATTCTGATGTTTTTACAACCTATGTATTTGATTCCAATTCCAACTCTTCCTTATACTATGAAGTCATAAAGACTAGTGAGAACACAGCTCTTTTGTTTGATAACGGAATTACCCTTGAGATTAAACTTGTAGACGACAAGATTAAAAATGAAGATTTAAATTCCACTATCTTAGCAAGGAAGGATGAAGTCTTGGCGAAGAGCAACTTGTTTGACTTAAATGGAGACAAGGGATTTTTAATTGGTTTTAAGACTAAGGTGGACTCAGACATTCCTTCTTGGAACTACAAGACTCTTTATCTAAAATTTTCTGACTTGAAATTGGAAAATGTCTACGAGATGAACAACATAATCTTGCCGAGGGATGACAGGTTTGTTGAAGTTAGCGTCCAAAGAGAATCAAAGGCTGAGGAAACAACAGATTGGTTAATCGCAAAAGAATATAAAACTTCAAAGCTTCTTAAGAAGGATCCAGAGATTCCAAAAATTGACTCAGAAGAGTTGAGAGATAACAATTCACTGAAGACAATAAACTTTATAACAAATAATTATATAAATGTTGAAAGCCTAGATAGGAATACCAATGTAAGAAGCCTTAGGATTTATAATCTTGATAACTTAGAAGACAAAAAAGCCCTAAGCTTTAAGGACTTTGTATCTGAAAAGGCCTTAGAGTCTGAAGGTAAAAACATTGAAGCCCTAAAAGAAGATCCTTACAACATAGGTATCTATAGGGACAATGGTTTTTGGAAACTAAAGGGAAGAGTTAATTCAGGAGAGGGAAAGTATTCAGATTTTGATTTAAACCTAGTCCTTCCTTATGAAGTTAATAAGTATAACAAAATTAACATTCCAATGGCGCAAATTAAAAATTTCAAGTCATCAATCAAGGACGGATTTGTATCTCCTGACAATAATTTTTTAATAACATTGGAAAATAATTATCTAAGAATATATAATATAAGTGAAGGAAAAATTCTTCCAAACCCTATCTTTGAAAGGGAGATTGGAAAAGAAGCTTCCACAATTATGACTGAGTGGGCAACAGGCCGCTACGCAAATATTTGGCAAGATGAACTTTCATCTAATAAATGAGGTGTAAAATGAATAAAATCATGGAATTAGTAGGAGAAAATTCCACTTACTTGCTCCTAACTCTAGGTGCAATATTAATTGGAGTTGTTCTTACATTTATAGTAAACTTTGCTGCAAGAGATTTAAAATTTATAAAATATTTACCAGGACTTGCCTTGGTATTTGTTGGAATAATTTCTCTTTTCATTGTGATCAACAAACTTTTTGATCCAAGCAGCTTAGACAATTTAATTATCTTTGTAGTTGGAGTTTCATCTGGACTAGTGTCACTAATATTTGCTTTGATAATAGGCATAGCTACTTCAGATAAAAATCGATACAGGAGAAATCCTAGAAAAAGATAAAGATAAAAGCTCAAGATAAGAGGCACTTAGGTGCTTCTTTTTTCTTGAACTTTTTTAGGAAGAATATGAAAAATATTAAATTTTTAATTTATATATACTAAGAGCTTGCCCCTTAAAGGGACTTAAGCTATGACTAAATACAGATTAATAAGTGGAAATGTAGTCCTTCATGGATTCAAACTTTTTGTCCCCAATGCCAGGGACATTTTTTATGTCATCGATAGAAGAGAAAGAATTATTAGCCCTGTAGTCAATAATCTTTTGAGCAGTCTTTTCTCCAACTCCAGGAATTTTTGTGAGCTCGCTTAAGTCTGCTGAGTTGATATTTATCTTTGAAGAAGTATCACTTGATGATGGGTTAGACGCAATACTTGAAATATTACCTTGGACTTCGCCAACTTTTGGAATGTAAATTTTTTCCTCGTCGTGAAGTCTTGCTGCGAGGTTTACCCTGTCTAGGTCTGCATCATCTCGTGCACCACCGGCAAGGTCAAGAGCATCAACAAGGCGTTTACTTGAGTCAAGCCTAAGTATGCCAGGCTTATTGACAGCACCTGAGATGTGGACCATGATTTCTTCCTTTTCTTCAGGAGCTTTTTCTATTGCAAGTTCACTTGAAGATGCCTCAAGAGATTTTTTATCACTATCTATTACTCCAGAAGTATTTATTTTTAAAAATTCTTTGGCATCATTGTCCTCATGAGAATCATAATACTGGTAGCCAATTATTAAAATTAAAAAAATAATTATTATGTAGGGGAGATTATCTTTTTTCAAAAATTTAAAATCCATTTACACCACTCATTTATTAATAATATTATATTTATAACATTGTAATACCCTAAACAGATAAATTTTACACAGTTTTCAAATGCTAAAATTTATGTTATAATTTATCCATCGAAACGATTTCAAAAAAATTAACATATTTAGGAGGAAAACAATGAAAGTTTATACAACAGATAAGGTAAGAAATCTTGCTCTCGTGGGACATTCTGGCTCCGGAAAGACTAACCTAACAGAGGCTATGTTATTCCAAAGTGGAGCAACAAAAAAACTTGGAAATGTTTCTAGCAAGAATACAATTTCTGACTTCTCAAAGGAAGAGAGAGAAAGAGGAACATCAATAGCTACATCAATTATTCCTGTTGAATGGAGAAATTATAAAGTAAACATAATAGATACTCCTGGATTTCTTGATTTTGTTGGAGAAGCTCACTCTGCCCTAAGAGCTAGTGAAGCTGCAATCATGGTAATAGATGCAACTAAGGGAATCGAAGTTGGAACAGAAAGAACTTGGAAATACACAGAAAAAATTGGACTTCCAAGAATTATATTTATAAATAAGATTGACGGAGAAAATGTAAACTTTAGAAAACTAATGGACGAGCTTGAAGCTGCCTTTGGTAAAAAAGTTATTCCATTCTCTGTACCTATTGGCGAAGGAGAAAACTTTGTTGGTGTAACTGATGTAATCTTCCAAAAGGGTTATAAGTATGTAAACTCTGCACCACAAGAAACTGAACTTAACCACGACCAAGTTAAGGCAACTGAAAGAATGTACGAAGAAATTGCAGAAGTAGTTGCAGGTTCTGACGAAGTTCTTATGGAAAAATATTTCTCTGGAGAAAAATTCACAAGAGAAGACCTTTTAAGAGGAGTTACAACAGCCCTACTTGAAGGTGATGCAGTTCCACTACTTGTTGGATCTGGTGAAAAGGGAATAGGTATTGATATTTTACTTAACACTATAGTTAACTACATGCCAGCACCAGACGATGATCGTGCCCACCTTGGATTTAGATATAAAGAAGGAGAAGAAAGAAAGGTTTCAGCAAAGGATCCTTTTGCAGCAGTTGTATTTAAAACTGTTTCCGATCCATTCCTTGGAAAAATTTCTATCTTTAAGGTAATTTCTGGTATCTTAACTAAGAACACAAGTCTATATAATGTAAATAATGACGAAACTGAAAAACTTGGCGGCCTTTTTGTAATGAGAGGTAAGGAACAAATAGAAGTTGATGAAATTTATGCAGGAGATATTGGGGCAACAACAAAACTTGCTGGAACTTTAACTGGTGATACTCTTTGCGATAAAGATCACATTGTTGAATACAAGAAGTTGAAACACCCAACTCCAGTTTTATATTATGCAATTGAACCTAAGACTAAGGGAGACGAAGAAAAACTTACTCAATCCCTTAAGAAGATTAGGGACGAAGACCCAACATTTACTATTGAAAGAAACACAGAAACTAAGCAAATGACTATTGGTGGTCAAGGTAAGGTTCAACTTGACGTTATCCTTGAAAAATTAAAGAACACTTATGGAGTTGAAGTTGAAATTGTTCCATTCATAATTCCTTACAGAGAAACAATTAGAAAGACTGCAAGTGTTCAAGGTAAACACAAGAAACAATCTGGTGGAGCAGGTCAATACGGCGATGTTTGGATTAGATTTGAACCATGCGAAGCTGATTTTGAATTTGATGAAGAAGTATTTGGTGGGGCAGTTCCTAAGAACTACTTCCCAGCAGTTGAAAAGGGAATTATTGAATCTAAGGAAAAGGGTGTTCTTGCAGGCTATCCTGTTACAAACTTCAAGGCTGTTCTATATGATGGATCTTACCACGATGTAGACTCTAACGAAATGAGCTTTAAACTTGCTGCAAATCTTGCCTTCAAGAAGGGTATGCAAGAAGCAAGTCCAGTTCTTCTTGAACCAATTATGAAGGTTGAAGTTACAATCCCAGAAGCATATCTTGGAGATGTAATGGGAGATATGAACAAGAGACGTGGAAGAATTCTTGGTATGGACCAACAAAACGACGGCACTCAAGTTCTTATTGCTGAAGCTCCTCAAGCTGAATTATTCACTTACCTAATTGATCTTAGATCACTTACTCAAGGTAGGGGAACCTTCAACATGGAATTTGTAAGATACGAAGAAGTTCCACAAAATATTGCAGAAAAAATTATTGAAGAAAGACAAACTGACAAATAAAATTTAAAAAGACTTTATTGTATCTGTTGGAGAGAAATCTCCAGCAGATATTTTTTTGCGAAAAATAAATGCCTGATCAAGTGATATTTTTAACTTTGTGGATAATGATTAAGCTACAATAATTTCTAACGTCATTCTTACTCATTAAGTTGAAAGAGTTTATGAACTTGTAATTATTTATTAAGTTAGAGAAATTTATGACTCTGTGATTACTGATTAAGTCATAAAAGTTTATAAGCCTACACATATTTGCAAAGCTGTACTAATTTATAAGTCTGCCTTGACTCATTACTTAGCCTTTAATCACAAACTCCTAATTAATGAAAAAGTGATAGACTTTTGCGAACTTATAAAAAGATTTTAGCCCTTAAATTATTAATTCCTATTTCTTTAGGGTAAAGTAAGAGAAAGACCAAATACTTTACAAAAGTCCTAGTTTATATTAAACTAGAGATAGTAAAAGATAGTCAGTTTTTTATAATTTAAAAGACAAAGATAGTCAAAGGAATGGTTTTATGGCAAAATTATCCAATTCCATAGAAGAATTTTTAAATGAATTGATATTTGAATCTGATGGAGTTGTTGAAATACAAAGATCAAAAATTTCAGACCAATTTAACTGTGCCCCTTCACAAATAAATTATGTCTTAACAACTAGGTTCACACCCTTTAAGGGCTACTATGTTGAATCAAGACGTGGTGGCGGCGGCTACATTAGAATTGTAAAAGTAAAACTAGAAGATGATGAAGAAAGGCTTGAGAGATTTTTGAACTTCATAGGGGACTCTATTACAAAAAATAATTCAGATGATTTACTAGAGGAACTTGTGAGACTAAAGAAGGTCACAAAAAGAGAGATGGAACTCATGAAGGTGAGCCTGTCTGATAGGTCTCTAAGTCAATGCGAAAATAGAAATGAACTGAGGGCAGACTTATTAAAGAATATGCTCCTCGTTATTTTCAGCTAGGAGGGAAGAAGATGTTGTGTGACAACTGCAAAGAAAGAGAATCAATAATTTCCTACACAAGGATAAATAATGACGAAGTAGAAGAAGTTCATCTCTGCCAAGTTTGTGCCGAAGAAAAATTTAAAAAAGAATTTCAGGGTTATCAAAATATAATTCCTCAATTAGAAAACGCCCTAAAAAATATTTTTAAATTCACTGCCAACTCCTACAAGGATGAGGAGGATGACATTAGGTGCGAATATTGTGGCAAGAGCTTTAGAGAACTTAAAAACACAGGAGTCCTTGGTTGTCCAAAATGTTATGACTCCTTTGGAAATGAAATTAAGTCTTATCTTAATGCCTTGAATATAAATTTGAAATACAGGGGCAAGATTCCCAAGAACTCAGAGTCCTACATTTACTATAATAGGAAGCTAGAGGACCTTAGGGAAAAGTTGGACCTTGCTGTCAGCCTAGAAGAATATGAAAAGGCTGCAGAAATAAGGGATGAGATAAAAACTTTAAAGGAAGATGCCAATGTCTAAAATTATTTTAGGAAATAAGATAAAATTATATAGAAACATTGACGGCAAGAACTTTGTAAACACTATGTCAGAGGAAGAGTTAAGAGAAAATTTAGAATTTCTTGACCCAATAATTAGGGGGATGGGTTATGAAAATCTTGATATAGAAAAGATGTCATCCCTTAAAAAATTAAAACTCATTGAAGAGGGAAGATTTGGCAAGAGGTTTGTTGAAGAGAAAAATATTGGCTTCTATCAAAAAGTTGATGAGCCAGATATTTTAATTAACTCCAGTGAACACCTAGAACTTTCAAAGTTTTCTAGGACTCAGTCTCTTGATGAACTTTACAAGGAAATCTATGACCTGGAAGGAAGACTAGAGGAAAAAATAAACTTTGCCTTTAGTCCAGAATATGGTTACTTGACTTCAAGGGTTTTTAATGCAGGAACTGGCTTTAAGCCCATAGCATTTTTATACCTGCCAGCTCTAAATTATTTTGGCATAAATGAAATTGCCAAGGGACTATCAAGGCTTGGCTATACCTTAGGTTCTTACAGGGACAGGTCTAAGAAGGCCCTTGCAAGTATTTACACCCTTTCCTTTGAGTCAACTTTGACAGAAGAGGAAGGATCTTATATAGAAAAATTAAAACTAATTAGTGAGGAAATCGCTGATGTTGAAAGAGAAAATAGAAAAAAACTTTATCTTGATAATATTATTAGCCTTGAAGACATGGTAAACAGGTCTTATGGCCTACTTGCCAATGCAAGGTTATTGTCGGAAGAAGAGATGATGCAGTCCATGAGCATGATTAATCTAGGGATTGAACTTTCAATCTTAAAGCCAAATAGGGAATTTGACTTCTACCAAGAAATTATGAAGCTAAGAAATGGACACTTACAAATTGAGAGAGGCTCAATCTTAGATCTTAAGTCAAGAGACATCCTAAGGGCTAACAAGTCGAGAGCTCTCATGAAGGAGGTTTTCAAATGAGTATGTTTGGAAAGTTTAGTGAAAAATCACAAAAAGCCATCCTCTTTGCTCAGCAAGAAGCAAGAGAACAGAGGCATTCATATATAGGGTCAGAACACATCCTTCTTGGAATTTTGCGAGAAGGAACAGATGCAGGAGCCCATATACTTTCAAAGCTTGGAATAGATTACAAGAAGGCCAAGGAAACTACTATGGACATAGTTAGCCAAGGCCAGGGTCCAGTTGTGTCAAGTATTGCTTACACTCCAAGGACTAAGAGAATCTTTGAACTTGCCTTTGAAGTGTCAAGAGAAATGGGCGAGAACACAGTGTCAACTGACCACCTTCTCCTTGGTATCCTAAGAGAAGGCCAAGGAGTTGCCATCCTAGTTTTGAAGAGACTAGGAATAGATGTCATGAGTCTTGAAAATGATATTTTAAATAATATGGAAGACTATGAAGATTATGAAGAAGGCGAGGAAGCTGGATCAGAAGCCCTAGAAAAATATACAACAAACCTAAATAAAAAGGCTGAAGAGGGAAAAATTGACCCTGTAATTGGAAGAGAAAAGGAAATAAAAAGAGTTATCCAAGTCCTATCAAGAAGGACAAAAAATAACCCCGTCCTAATTGGAGAACCAGGCGTTGGTAAAACTGCCATAGCTGAGGGACTTGCCGCAGAAATTGTCGCAGGAAATGTTCCAGAAATTATGAAGGATAAAATTATTTTAACCCTTGATATCTCCCAACTTATTGCCGGAGCAAAATACAGGGGAGACTTTGAAGAGAGATTAAAAAATGTAACTAAGGAAGCAAGTAAGAATAAAAATATTATTTTATTCATTGATGAAATGCACGTCATAATTGGTGCAGGTTCAGCTGAAGGATCCCTCGATGCTTCAAATATTTTAAAGCCTATGCTTACAAAGTCAGTCCTACAAATTATTGGAGCTACAACAATTACAGAATACAGGCAAAAAATTGAAAAAGACTCTGCCTTTGAGAGAAGGCTTATGCCAATAATGGTTGATGAACCAAGCACAGAGGATTCAATAAAGATCATCCAAGGTCTTAAAAAGATTTACGAAGACCACCACCATGTGATAATTCCAGATGAAAGTATTGAAGCTGCTGTAAAATATTCTGATAGGTACCTAAACGACAGGTTCTTGCCAGACAAGGCCATTGACCTTATTGATGAAGCAAGCTCAAAATTAAAAATTGAATCCTACAAGGTCCCAGAGTTTGAAGAAAAATATAAGCTTGACCTTGAAGATATTGAAGAAAAGAAAAACCAAGCAGTAAGAGACCAAGACTATGAACTTGCAGCCAACCTTAGAGATGAGCAGAAGAAAGTTGAAAAGGAACTAGAAGAAAAGAGAGCTGAATTTAGAGAAAAAGAATCCAAAAAGGAAGTTTCTCCAGAACTTATAGCTGACATAGTTTCAGATTGGTCCAAGGTTCCTGTTACGGAAATGACAGAAGAAGAAACAGAAAAATTAAGAGACCTTGACATTAAACTTAAGGAAGACGTCAAGGGACAAGACCAAGCTGTTAAGTCACTTGCCAAGGCTATAAAGAGGTCGAGGATTGGGCTCAAGGATCCAAACAAGCCAATAGGTTCCTTCATCTTTGTTGGTCCAACTGGTGTTGGTAAGACTTATCTTGCAAAGAGCCTAGCTAAAAACTTATTTGGCAAAGAAGAAAACATGATTAGGTTCGACATGTCTGAATACATGGAAAAATTCACTGTATCAAAACTTGTAGGTTCACCTCCAGGATATGTTGGTTACGACGAAGGTGGCGAGCTCACAGAAGCTGTTAGGACAAACCCTTATTCAGTAATTCTTTTAGATGAAATTGAAAAGGCCCACCCAGATATATTTAACATCTTGCTACAAATTCTTGATGAAGGAAGGTTAACTGACTCCAAGGGAAGAACTGTAAACTTCAAAGACACAGTTATAATTATGACTTCCAACGCAGGTGCTAACCTCTTAGCCAAGAATTCAGTTCTAGGTTTCTCAACTTCAGAAGACTCTGCAAAGAAAAGCGAGTTTGAAAACATGAAGAAGATCATAGACCAGTCCCTAAAAGATATGTTTAAGCCAGAATTTTTAAATAGGGTTGATGATGTTGTAATCTTTAAGGCTCTTGAAAAAACTGAAATCAAAGAAATTGTCAAGAACATGCTTGATACTCTAAACCTTAGACTTAAGGACATGGGCATCAAGGCTAAATACACAGATAAACTTATCAACTTCTTAGTTGACGAGGGTTATGACAAGGTCTTTGGTGCAAGACCTCTTCAAAGAACTATTACAAAATTAATTGAAGATAAGATAGCCGACGAATTCTTAGATGGAAAGATCAAGGATGGCGACGAAATTTCTGTAGATGTTAAATACAAGAAGGTTCAAATAAAAAAGCTAAAGAAGACAAAAAAGGCGAAAGATGAAAAAGAAAATAGTCTATCAATGTAAAAAATGCGGCTACATTTCCCATGGATTTTTTGGGAAGTGTCCCAACTGTGGTTCTTGGAATAGCTTAGAAGAAAAGGAAGAAGAGTCTTCATCAGGAAAGACTTCCACAAGGACCAAAAAAGTAAAAAAAGATGCACAAAAATTAAATACTGTTGCAGTTTCTTCTGATGAGAGAGTCAAGACTAGCATAGAAGAATTTAACAGGGTCATGGGCGGGGGAATCGTTCGTGACTCTGTTAGCATCTTGACTGCAAAGCCTGGTTCAGGTAAGTCAACTCTTCTTATGCAGGTTGCCAATGACCTTGCTAACAAGGGTATGAGGGTCCTTTACGCATCAGGAGAAGAATCAGAAACACAAATTAAGATGAGAGCTGAGAGGATTCTCGACAAACTTTCAGAAAATATTTGGGTCTACTCTGTGACATCACTTAACTCTGTCTTGGACCAAGTTGAAAAAATTGATCCCAAACTTATAATTATTGACTCCATTCAAACCTTTACTCTTGATGAGTTTCCACAAAGACCGGGGACGCCAACACAAACTATGGAGTGCGCCTACAAGATGACAGAAGTTGCCAAGGACCTAGAGAAGCCTCGCATGGTTTTCTTAGTTGGTCAAATGACTAAGCAAGATGAGCTTGCAGGTGTTAGAAGTCTTGAGCACTTAGTGGATACTGTCCTCTTAATTGATGGCGACTCATCAGAAGATTTGAGGTCACTTATGACAACAAAGAACAGATATGGGTCTACTGGTGAAATTGGGTTTTTCTCCATGACAGAAAAGGGAATGCTCTCAATCGACAACCCCTCAGAATACTTTATGACTAAGAGGTCGGTAGCAGAACAAGTGCCCGGTTCATCTCTTTCAGTTATAAGAGAGGGAACAAGGCCAATAATTCTTGAGACAGAGGCTCTTGCCTCTAAGTCCTTCTTACCTTATCCCTCAAGAATTTCTGAGTCAGTGAGAAGGGAACACCTGAACACTCTTGTTTCAATTCTTGAAGAGAGGGCAGGCATTACCTTCTTAGACAAAAATATTGTAGTCAAGTCAACTGGTGGAATAAAAGTTAAGGAACAGGCATCAAACCTTTCTGTAATGGTTTCCATTGTTTCTTCGACTCTTAACCAGCCCGTTGAAGCCAACTCAGTTTTCGTTGCCGATGTGGGACTTACGGGAGAACTAAAAAATGTTCCAAGCCTCGACGTAAGACTTAAGGAAGCAGAGCGAATGGGTTTTAAAAAAGCCTACGTCTCCAAATATTCTAATGTGAAGGAAGAAAACTACAAGGACTTAGAAGTCATCAAGATGTCAACTATCTCTGAAGTCCTAGGAAAAATATTTAATTTATAAATTTAGATAATAAAAAAACTCTTGTTACTTAATAAGTAATAAGAGTTTTTCTTTTTGCATTTTTTAATTTTTTAAGCTTCCTTTGGATGTCTTGTAGATGCAATTGCAAGAGCGACTACAAGTCCAATAAGCATTGGGCATATCCAACCAAGACCAAACTCAGTAAGTGGTAACTTTGTAAGCATTTCTCCAAATCCACCAAGAAGTCCCTTGCCCTGTAGAACAAATAAGAAACCAAATAGTAGTGAAACAAGAGAAGGCACCCTAAACACTAAGTCGTCTTTAATTTTATCGTTAAATAGTCCTAGGATAACAATTGTCATTGCACATGGATAAATAACTTCAAGGATTGGTGCAGAAATTTTAATGATTTGTGTAACACCAAGCATTGATATCAAACATGAAACAATGGAACAAATAACGACAACTCTTTCATAAGAAATTTTGTTGAAAGTTAAGTCGTTAAAGAAGTTACCTGTTGCAGAAATAAGTCCAATAGCAGTTGTAAGACAGGCAAGTGCAGTAATAATACCAAGTATATAAACACCGATGCCGCCAAGAACTCTGTTAGTAATATCAACAAGAAGTAGGGTTGAATCAGTATCAGCATTGTAGATGCCAAGACTTGAAGTTTGAGCTCCAAGATATAATAGGCCTCCGTAGATAAGTGCCAATAAGATTACGGCAATAACACTTGATAAAATAGTTGCCTTGATTTCAATTTTTTGTGAAGAATAATTTCTTGATTTAACAGCGCCAATAACAACAAGGGCAAACATACAACTTGCAATGGCATCCATTGTTTGGTAGCCATCAGTAATACCCTTCTTAAGAACATTGTCGATCATTGTAGTGTCTGCGACTTCTCCCATTGGAGTAATTATTCCCTTAACAATTAGGACTGCCATACAAAGTAAAAGTGAAGGAGTAAGGAACTTTCCCACAATGTCAACAACCTTGCTAGGTCTAATACTTAGTAGACAAGCAATAACGAAGAAGATAACAGAGAATAAGTACCTGTTAAAGGCCTCACCAAAGATTGGCAAGATTGCAATTTCATAAGTAGTAGCGGCAGTTCTTGGAGTTGCCAAGAAAGGTCCAATACATAAAATAATTGCAGTAGAAATTATAATTGCAAAGGTCTTGTTAATTCTTGAAGCGAGGACATTGAGGTTACCTTCATACTTAGATAGGGCTATAATTGCCAGTAGGCCTAGGCCTGCATCTGTAATCGTAAAACCTAAAAATCCTATCCACCATTGGTGGCCCGACAATAAACCTAGATAAGGCGGAAAGATTAAGTTTCCAGCTCCGAAGAACATTGCGAATAATGCGAAGCCGATAATAAATAAATCTTTCGTCTTGATTTCATTGTTCATCTTTTTACCTCCATAATAATATTTTTTCTATTCTACCACATCGGGAAGGATTTTGATACACAAATTATTGATTAGATACAAATATTTTGATATTATCAGTATTATTGAAAGGAAGGTTGACATGGATTACAAAGAAGCTGTAGCTTGGCTTGAAAATAGAAACATACCTCTTGGAGAATTTACCCTAGATAACATAAAGGCTCTTTTAGAAATTTTTAATAAGCCTCAAGATAAATTAAAAATAATTCACATAACAGGAACTAATGGCAAGGGATCAGTAGCAAGTTTTATCACTAACGCCCTTATAGAAAATAATTATTCAGTGGGCAAGTTCACATCGCCCTATATAACAAACATACGTGAAGAGATAGAAGTTAATAGGGAAGTCATAAGTGAAGAGGACCTTGCAAAGCTTGCCAGCGAAGTTAGAAAAGAAGTTGAAGAACTTGATAAGAAAGAAATTTTTGTAAGTGGCTTTGAAATTTTAACTTCCATATCTTATATTTACTTTGCAAGAAAAAATTTGGACTTTGCAGTGATGGAAGTTGGTATGGGAGGACGAGTTGATGCAACTAATGTAATGGAAAAGTCAATCCCAGTCTTTTGCCACATAGCCCTTGACCACGCAAATATCTTGGGCGATACACTTGAAAAGATTGCTCGTGAAAAGGGTGGAATAATAAAAGAAAATTCTCATGTCTTCTCTTACCCTCAAGCTGAAGAAGCAAAGGAAGAGTTAAAGAAAATCTCAAAGGAAAAGTCTTCTAGCTTTAGTGACTTCGACTTTGATGAAGTTGAAATAATTTCTTCTAACGAATATGGAAATAAATTTAACTTTAGAACTTATAAAGATGTAGAAATTTCTCTTATAGGAGATCATCAAGCCTATAACGCAACCCTTGCCCTTATGGTTTTGGAATATTTAAAAGGCGACTATAAGTTAGATAAAGACAAAATAAAAGAGGGACTTAAGAAGGCAGAGAACATTGGAAGGACAGAATGTCTTTCAAGAGATCCCCTTATAGTAGTTGACGGGTCCCACAACTTAGACTCCATTGAGGGAATAGAAAAAAGTGTAAAGAAGTTCACTTACAACAAATTGATTTTAGGTTTCTCTCTCTTAAAGGACAAGGACCACAAGCACATCTTAGAAAAAATTGAAAGGCTTGCGGAAAAAATTGTCTTAACAGAAATTGATAGCGATAGGTTCACAGACTTAGCTTCACTAGAAAAGGAATTTAAAGAAATTTCGAATAAGGAAATTTTTGCCATAAAGGACAGGAAGGAAGCAGTAGAAAAAACTCTTGAACTTGCAGATGAAGGCGACATGATCCTCTGGTGTGGATCTCTTTATTTAATCAAAGACATAAGAAAAATAATTTTAGAAAAATTAAATTAAAATTGCAATAAAAAATCCCCTTGAATAACAAGGGGATTTCTTCTTAAGCTCCACTAGGGAGAATATGTAAATCCTAAATAAAAAAAGGATCTTAACCAAGACCCTTATTTATATAGCTCTTTCGACTTTACCAGATCTTAGGCATCTAGTACATACGTTAATTCTTTTTCTTGATCCATTAACTACAGCCTTAACTCTTCTAATGTTAGGAGACCAGCTTCTGTTAGAACGAGAGTGAGAGAAAGATATTTTATTTCCAAATGATTTTTCTTTTCCACAAATTTCACATCTTTTAGCCATAACGCACCTCCTTTAGTTATTAAGCAGACAATATTTTATCAAAAAAGCCCGCTAAGTGCAAATATTTTTTCAATATGTTATTATTTTACACTAAATTCTAATTTTTTACAAAGGATATTTTGAAAATCTGTTAATATGGGACAAGTTCTGATATAATGTACTAGATAAGGAGGTGCCCTCATGCCGGCAATTATAAATAGAGAACTTGGAAATATTGTAATAGAAGATAGCGTACTTGCAAACATAGCAGGAATCTCAGCTATGGAATCCTACGGAATTGTTGGAATGGCATCAAAAAATGCCGCAGATGGAATTTTTGAATTATTGAGATTCGAAAATCTTTCAAAGGGAATTGTAGTTAATACTGACGAAAATGAAATTTCTATAGAGCTTCATGTAATTTTAGAATATGGAGTTAAAATTTCTACTGTTGGTGAAAATATTATAGAGAGAGTTAAGTTTAATATAGAAAATTTAACAGGACTTGAAGTTGACAACATTGAAGTCCTAGTAGAAGGTATTAGACTTAAGTAGTGGAGGTAAGATTTTGGAAATAAATAAAATTAATGGTCCCCTATTAAAAGAAATTTTTAAGGGAGCCGTAAATTATCTAATATCCAGAAAGGAAGAGGTCAACGCCCTTAACGTGTTTCCTGTTCCCGATGGAGATACAGGAACTAACATGAGCCTTACATCAAAATCTGCCTTAAAACAAATTGAAAGCTTAGAGGGAGATTTTACTGCTGGAGATGTTTCAGCTGCTGCAGCTCGTGGTGCTCTTATGGGAGCTAGGGGTAACAGTGGTGTTATTCTTTCACAACTTCTTAGAGGTTTCTCAGAAGGCTTAGAAGGAATAGATGAAGCAAGCACTTCAGACCTTGCTCATGCCTTCAAAAAGGCAAGTGAAACAACTTACAAGGCTGTTATGAAACCAATTGAAGGAACAATTCTAACAGTTGGAAGAGAAACTGCTGACTTTGCCATTAGACATTATAAAAAGGCTGAAGATATAAGTACATTTTTAGAAGATGTAATTGTAGAAGCAAATAAATCCCTAGATAACACACCAAATCAACTTGAAGTTTTAAAGGAAGCTGGTGTTGTTGATGCTGGTGGTAAGGGTCTTGTTGTCCTACTTGAAGGGGCTCTTAAGGTCCTAAAGGGCGAAGACATTGCTGACCAAAGTGGAGATGAAACCCTAAAGAAAAAGGCCCAAAAAGAAGTCCAATTCACTGAAGCAGACACTTCTTTAAAATATGGTTACTGTACAGAATTTATTATAAATACTGACTACGAAGATATTGATGCCCTAAGAGAAAAAATTTCTCCGCTAGGAGATTGCCTTCTAGTAGTTGGTGGTGGCGGGACTCACCTTATTAAGGTTCACGTTCACACAAATGACCCAGGAATTGTATTGCAACATGCTTGCGAGCTTGGACTACTTCAAGATATCAAAATCGACAACATGAGATACCAACACAGGGAAGTTCTCTTTGATGATGCAGAAGTTGCTGAAGCTAAAAAGAGAGAAGAAGAGGAAGAGCTAATCGAAGAAAAAGATTATTCTTTCATCACTGTTTCCATGGGAGATGGAATGACAGAAACTTTCAAATCTCTTGGCGTTGACTATGTTGTTGCAGGTGGACAAACAATGAACCCATCAACAGAAGACTTCTTAAAGGGAGTTGACAAGGTTGGTGGCAAGGTAATCTACCTAATTCCAAATAACAGCAACATAATTTTATCAGCAGAACAAGCTAGGGATATTTCTGACAGAGAAATCATTGTAATTCCATCAAAATCTGTTCCACAAGGTATAGCAGCTATGCTTGCCTTCAATGAAGATGCTTCAAAAGAAGAAAACAAAGAAAATATGATGGAAGCAGTGGCTAGTGTAATCGACGCATCAATAACTTATGCAGTTAGAGACACTACAATCAATGGAAAAGAAATTCACAAGGACGACATTATAGGTATTGCAGCAAAGGATATAATTTCCAGCGGCAAGACTGTCTATGATGTTGTTACAGACACTGTGGACAAGCTAATGGACGAAGACATTTCTCTTGTTACACTTTTCTATGGAGAAGATGTAAGTGAAGAAGATGCAGAAGTAGTTCGCGAAGCAATAGAAGAAAAATATCCAGACATTGATATAGATGTAATAAAAGGTGACCAACCAATTTACTACTACATCATATCTCTTGAATAAATTTTAGATTATTAATTAGCCCGAAGTTTTGCTTTGGGCTTTTCTTATAGGAAATAAAATAGGAGACAATTATGAACTTATCGGACCCTATAAAAAACTTAAAGGGAATTGGACCCAAGAGGGCAGAGCTCTTTCACAAGCTTGGAATTTATACAATTGAAGACCTCCTCCACTTTTATCCCAGAAGATATGAAGACTCTTCAAAGGTCACTAGGGTTTCAGAAGCTAAGATTGGAGAAAAAAACACCTTTAGGGTAAGAATACTTTCAAAACTTCAAAACAGAAGAATTAGAAAGGGACTTACCCTCACAAGCTTCTTGGCAGAAGATGAATCAGGAGAAGTTGAACTATCCTTCTTTAATGCCTTCTATCTTCACAATAAAATTTTACCGGGAAGATGCTACCTAGTCTATGGCAAGGCAGACTACTTTAGGGGAAGAGTTACCATGTCGAGTCCTGAGATCGAAGAAGTCGATAACTTAAAGAAACTTGGCAAGATTTCACCTATATATAACTTAACTGAAGGTCTAAACAATTTTGTCTTTGAAAAAGTTGTTGAACAAGTGATAGGTGAAAATCTTTTTAGGGAAAATCTGCCGAAAGAAATTCTAGAAAAATATTCTTTTCTTGGCAAGAATGATGCCATAAGGGCCATCCACTATCCCAAGTCTAGAAAAAATTACATCCAGGCTAGAGAACGACTTATCTACGAAGAGTTATTTTTGTTTGAACTTTCCATCTTAAAGAACAAGGTCCAAAACGAAAGACGAGATGCCATAAAGTTTGAAATCAAAGATCAGGTTTTTGACTTTATAAATAAATTACCCTTTAAGTTGACGGAAGGCCAAGATACAGTCATAAAAGAAATCTTCAGCGACATGAAAGAGGGCAAAGCCATTAATAGACTTATCCAAGGTGACGTTGGTAGTGGTAAGACAATTATAGCCATTATAATAATGTATCTTGCCTATCTAAATGGTTACCAGTCCTCAATTATGGCACCAACAGAAATTTTGGCAAAGCAACACTTTGAATCCTTTGTAGAATTACTAGAGCCACTTGGCATAAAAGTTGGACTCTTAATTGGTTCAACTTCTAAGAAAGCAAAGAGGGACATCTTAGATAATCTCGAGATGGGGTCCATCGACATCCTAATAGGAACCCACGCATTAATAGAAGAAAATGTAGTCTTCAAAAAGCTGGGAGTAAATGTAATTGATGAGCAACACCGTTTTGGAGTTGTCCAAAGAAATATGCTCCAAAATAAAAACAAGGACGCAGCAACTCTCGTCATGTCGGCAACACCTATCCCAAGAAGTCTTAGCCTTGTCCTATATGCAGACTTAGACGTATCAATAATAAAGTCCATGCCAAAGGGACGAAAGCCAATTAAGACCATTGCCATAAATGAAAATATGTTGGAAAAATCTCTAGCTTTTATTAAAAAAGAATTGGCAGAGGGAAGACAGGCCTATGTAATATGTTCTTTAATAGAAGAAAACCAAGACTACGAAAACTTACAAGCAGTGGAAAAAGTCTACGAAGAACTTAGCCAATACTTCAGTGATTTTAATCTAGGACTCCTTCACGGAAAGATGAAGGCAGAAGAAAAAAATCAGGTCATGAATGACTTTGCAGAAAATAAAATCAACCTCTTAGTTTCAACAACAGTAGTGGAAGTTGGAGTCAACGTACCCAACGCCAGCGTAATAATGATTTACAATGCGGAGAGGTTTGGCCTCTCAACCCTCCACCAACTGCGAGGTAGAGTTGGAAGAGGGGACCAACAATCCTACTGCATCCTCTACAATCTTTCTAAAAGTGAAATTTCTTGGGAGAGGATGAAGATAATGACAGACTCCAACGACGGATTTTATATTGCAAACAAGGACCTAGAGCTTAGAGGATTTGGTGACATACTTGGTACAAGACAATCGGGCATGCCAAACCTAAGACTTGCTGACCCCTTTAGGGATGAGACAATTTTAAAATACGCAGCAGAGGATGTGAAAAAAATCCTAGGAGAGGATCCAAACTTAGAAGGCGAAAAATATTCCTACCTAAACAAAGAAATCACTGAATTTTACTCAGATTTGAACTAAATATCTTTAAAATTATCCTTTCTTATGGTAAAATAAAACTAATTTGGAGGCTTTATGAGAATAATTTCAGGAAATAGAAGGGGACTCAAATTAATAGCTCCCAAGGGACTAGATACAAGGCCCACAGAAGATAGAGTCAAGGAATCGGTTTTCAACATCTTGGGACAAAACTTCTTTGACGTCACAGTCTTAGATTTGTTTTGTGGTTCCGGAGCCAATGGAATAGAATTTTTATCAAGGGGAGCTGAAAAAGCTTACTTCGTTGACAAGTCAAAAGAAGCCATAGACTGTGTGAAGAAAAACCTAGACAAGGCCAAACTCACAGACCAGGCTATAGTCATAGAGAACCACTTGAACCAAGCTATGAAAAACCTTGACACAGAATTCGATTATATCTACATGGACCCACCCTTCGAAAGACGAGACTTATACAAAAAAGCCTTTAAACTAATAAGAGAACATAGAATACTAAAGCCCAATGGAAAATTAATTGTGGAGTACAACACAGACAAGCCACTCTTAATAGGCGAAGGCTTTGTAGAAATAAAAAACAAAAAATATGGAAACACATCAATTTCCATATGCGGATGGGATGAAAATGAAAGTAATATATGCAGGTAGCTTTGATCCAGTGACCAATGGCCACCTAGACATAATAAAAAGAGCAAGAGAAATTTTTGGAGAAGTCATAGTTGCAGTCCTAGACAACACTTCAAAAGAGGGCCTCTTCACAGTAGAAGAGAGAAAGGACCTCCTTCATGAAGTCTTAGATGGCATGGAGGGGATTGAAGTAGATTCCTTTGACGGACTTTTAGTAGAATATGCAAAAAAGAAAAACTGCAAAGTAGTAGTTAGGGGCCTTAGATCAGCAACAGATTACTTCAGTGAATATACCCTTGCTATGGCAAATAAAAATTACAAAGACAGCATAGAAACAGTTTTTTTATTGTCATCCAATGAAAATTTATTTGTAAGTTCATCACTTGCAAAAGAAGTAGCCAACTTTGACGGAGATACAGATTTATTCGTGCCTCCTATTGTAGGAGAAGCTATGAAGAAAAAATTACTTAGGAGGAAGATATGAATTTAATTGATTTAGTTGAAGAATTAGAAGACCTTGTGGAAACATCATCACAAATTCCACTAACAAGCAAGGTAATGGTAGATAGGGAAGAGTTTTTAGAAATTGTTAGCGAACTAAGAACACAAATCCCTGGAGAAGTTTCAGAAGCACAAAGAATTGCTCAAGACAAGGAAGACATCATCAATGGAGCTCACGATGAAGCAGACAAGATTATCTCTGCAGCAAGAGCACATTCAGAAAAGATTATTGACGAAAACGAACTTGTAAGGCAAGCAAATGAAAGAGCAGCTGAAATATTAAAATCTGCAAAAGAAGAGTCAACTCAAATAAGAGAAGGCGCAAGAGATTACGCAGACGAACTACTTGAAAATACACAAGTAAACCTTTCAGAAATTATAAAAATGCTTAACGAAAATAGACAAGAGTTAAGAGGATAAATAAAGAGATAGACCTGAGTTAAAAGCTCAGGTCTTTTTTGTTAAAGGTAAAAATTTAAATAAAATTTTATTTTAGTATTGTACAATTAATTTGAAGCGAAATTTTAAAATTGGAATTTAAGATTATGAACTAAAAATTATTTGTGACTTGATAAGTTTTTATAATTTTATTTTTATTTCAACTTTGTGTTTTTTATGACTTAATAAATTTTAAGGAGTCTGTAAATTTTTATGAATTAATAGTTTTTTATAACTTTATAATTCTTTACGACTTTATAAATTTTTACGTCTTCATATTTTTTTATTTGTAAATTTCAATCTTAGGAGCTTTATAAATTTTTTTGTGTTATAATATTCAAGGAAAGAACTTGAAGGACCGAGGGAATCTCGGTCTTTTTTATTTTTAAAAATAGATTAGGAGAATATATTGAGATTTAGTGATTTAAATTTATCTAAGGAAGTTTTGCAGGCAATTGATGATATGGGTTTTGAAAGTCCATCTGAAGTACAAGAGGGGACTATTCCCCTTATTTTGGAAGGCCGTGACGTACTTGCTCAAGCTCAAACTGGTACTGGCAAGACTGCTTCTTTTGGGATACCGATGATTGAAAGAATTCAAGATGATTGCGATGGCATGCAGGGGCTTGTTCTTGTTCCAACAAGGGAACTTGCAAGACAGGTTTCTGACGAGTTGAAAAAGTTAGCCAAGTATAAAAAGTTCATTAGCATTGTGCCCATTTATGGTGGCGCTGATATGGGCAAGCAACTGCGTGACCTCAAGAAGGGAGCAGACATTGTAGTTGGAACTCCTGGCAGAGTCATGGACCACATGAAGAGAAAGACTATTGTGCTTGATGACTTAAAGTTTTTGACTTTTGATGAGGCTGACGAGATGTTTGACATGGGCTTTAGGGATGACATGAAGACTATAATAGAGAAGACCAACCCTGACAGGCAAACTTTATTTTTCTCAGCAACTTTTGACAACGACATAAAGGAATTTTCTAGACTTTACCAAGTGGATCCTGCTAAGGTTATTATTGAGAAGAAGGAGCTCACTGCCGAGAAGATTGAGCAATTTTATCTTGAACTCAACAGAAATATGAAGACAGAAATTCTTAACAGGCTCATCCTCATCCACAAGCCCAAGAAGTCTATAATCTTCTGTAACACTAAGAGGATGGTAGAGGCTCTCGAGCTTGAGATTGCTCAAAAGGGTTACAAGGTTGACTCCCTTCATGGAGACATGCGTCAGTCATCAAGGGACAATGTTATGAAGAAGTTTAGGAATGGGACCATTGATGTTTTAATTGCCACTGATGTTGCAGCTCGTGGTCTTGACGTTTCTGACATTGACCTCGTCTTTAACTACGACCTGCCACAACAAGCTGAGTATTATGTTCACAGAATTGGACGTACTGCCAGGGCCGGCAAGAAGGGTGCATCTTTTACCTTTGTAACTAGCAGGGACTATCCAAAGTTTAAGGAAATCGAAAAGTATGCAAACATAAAGATGGAAAAGATGAAGCTGCCTACTAAGTCTGATGTTGAAAAAGAAAGTCTTGATAATCTCTTTGACAAGGTCAACAAGAATATAATAAGGGCTGAGGACCAAGAGAACTACACAGAAGTTTTAAACAAGCTCTTGGCAGAGGGTCACAGTCTCTACGACATTTCTGCATCTCTTCTAAAGATGGTGAAGGAGTCAACTAACAAGACAAAGATTAAGGATCTTGATAGGGTGGACTATGGTAAGAGCTTTGAAATGTCTAAGGGGTCTGACTCTTCTAAGAGGAAGTCCAAGGACATGAAAAAAATTAAGGGACCAAAGATTTTTATCAACAAGGGTAAGAGGGACGGTCTTGATTCTCGTGATATTATAAGGCTACTTGGCAAGCACACTGACCTTGCTCCTAGTGACATTGGAAGGATCAACATTATGCCTAACTTTAGCTTTGTAGAGATTCCAAAGAAGATGATTAAGGATGCCATAAGAGATATTGACGGCAAAAGTCTTAAGGGCAAGTCTATTAAGGCAGAGTATTCTGAAAAATAATTTTTAAAAGTTAATAAATTTTAAAAATTAAATTTTAAAATTTCCCCAGGTGATGTCACTCACTTGGGGATTTTTATTTGCAAATTTTATTTATTTCAATCTTTGCTATAATAGACCTAGGAGGTTTTTATGGATAACAAATTTTTAATTATAGATGGAAGTTCTCTTTTCTTCAGGGCCTTTTATGCCCTACCACTTCTTAAGACTAAGAGGGGACTTTATACAAATGCAATTTATGGCTTTGTCATGATGGTGGAAAATGCCATTGAGAAGATAAAGCCAACTCATCTTGCAGTTTGTTTTGACATGAAGGGGAAGACTTTTAGGTCAGAGATTTACAAGGACTACAAGGGAACTAGACAAAAGACTCCCAACGAGTTGGAACAACAATGGCCACTTGTGCGTGAAATCTTAGGCCACATGAATGTGAAGATTCTTGAGTCACCAGTTTATGAAGCTGACGACATTGCTGGCACTCTTTCAAAGCTTGGGACTGAAGAGGGTTTTGAAAACTACCTTTTGACAGGGGACAAGGACTATTTTCAACTTGTAAATGAAAAGACTAAAGTCCTCTTCACTCGCAAGGGAATAACTGACATGGACATCATGACAGTGGAAAAGATTAAAGAAGATTATGGAATTGAGCCTCTTGAATTCATTGAGCTAAAGGCCCTAATGGGTGACTCTTCTGACAACATTCCAGGGATTTATGGGATTGGAGAAAAGATTGGCCTCAAATTAATTCATGAGTTCCACACTATTGAAAATCTTTATGACAATATTGATGATGTTTCTGGCAAGAAGTTAAAGGAAAATTTAATTGAGGGGAAGATGTCTGCCTTTATGAGTAAGAAGCTGGGAACAATTGTAAAGGATGTTCCTCTTGAAGAAAGTCTTGATGACTTCAAAAAAGTCGATTACGACTATGAAAAGTTATCAGAACTTTATCGTGAGTTTGAGTTTAATTCCATGTTAGACAGGCTTCCAGAAGAATATCGCAAGGAAGAAGTGGAGGAAATTTCCCAAGACAACTTTGAATTTGTTGAAATAAAAGACCTGAAGGAAATTGAAAAAGAAGTAAAGGACAAGAAGTCCCTTGCCTTTAAATTTATTACAGATGGAAAGATTTATGAAGACCTTAAGCCTATCTATCTTGCAGTCAAGGTTAAGGACTCAGAAGTTAAGTTTATTTCTTATGAAGAAATAGATTTTGACTTCTTGAAGAAGATTATGGAAGATGAAAAAGTCGAAAAGCTTGGCTATTCACTGAAAGAAGACATAATCATCCTAATGGACCTTGGCATTGACATCAAAAATTATTCTCACGACGTTGAAATTGCAGAATATTTATTAAATTCTACTCAATCAGACTATGACATTAATAAAATTTCCATGGCTTACTTTAAAAATGGTTACCTGGACCTTGAAGACCTACTTGGCAAGGGTGCAAAGAAGAAAACTTACGCTGACTTAGACAAGGATGACCTCTTTAAGTATTTTGCCTTTGTTCTAAATACAATTTACAGGTTGGAAGACCTTCAAAAGGAAAAAATTGATGAGGAGGAGATGACTTCTCTCTACCAAGATATGGAGCTACCTCTTGTTGAAGTCCTTGCATCAATGGAATATGTGGGAATCAACACCGACGAGGCAGTCCTAGATGAAATTGACGGGCAAATTATTGAAAAATTAAAGACTTTGGAAGAGGAAATTTATGATGAAGCTGGAGAGAAATTCAACATAAATTCGCCAAAGCAATTGGGAGTAATCTTATTTGACAAGATGGACTTCCCAGTTATCAAAAAAACAAAGACTGGTTACTCAACTTCTGCCGACGTATTGGAAAAGTTACGTGGCAAGGGCGAGATAATCGACAAGATTTTGGATTACAGGAAGTTCTCCAAGTTGAAGTCAACTTATATTGACGGCTTAAAGGCTGTCATAAATAAGAAAACTAAGAGGATCCACTCAAGGTTTATGCAAACAGTAACTGCAACTGGAAGAATTTCTTCAACTGATCCAAATCTACAAAATATTCCAATTAAAACTGAAGAAGGACGACTTATAAGAAAGGCCTTCTTGGCATCAGAAGGTGGAGTCCTAGTTGATGCCGACTACTCACAAATTGAATTAAGAGTCTTAGCTGCCCTCTCAGATGACAAGGAGATGCTTGATGCCTTTAAGCATGGACTTGATATCCATAGAAAGACTGCATCAGAAGTCTTTCATGTAGATTATGATGATGTTGACGACCGTCAAAGATATGAAGCCAAGGCAGTAAACTTTGGAATTGTATATGGAATTTCTGATTACGGACTTTCACAAAACTTGAATATCCCAAGAAAGGCTGCCAAGGAATATATTGACAATTACCTTGGTCACTTCGTGGGAATAAAAGATTATATGGCAGAAGAAATTAAAAATGGAAAGGACAAGGGCTATGTGGAAACCATCTTCAAGAGAAGGAGATACATCCCAGAGCTCAACGCAAAGAACTTCAACATAAGAAGCTTTGGAGAGAGAATTGCTCTTAACACCCCTATCCAAGGGTCAGCTGCCGACATCATAAAAATTGCCATGGTGAAAGTTTACAATGAACTTAAAAAGAGGAATTTAAAATCAAAATTAATTATTCAAATCCATGACGAGCTTGTTGTAGACACAGCAGAAGATGAAATTGAAGAAGTGAAGAAACTTATGAAGGACCTAATGGAAAACTCTGTGGACTTAAATGTAAAATTATCTGTGGACATGAACACTGGGGCAAATCTCTATGAGTCAAAATAAAGTTATTGGATTAACTGGATCAATCTCAACAGGCAAGTCTCAGGTGTCAAATTATTTAAGGCAAAGAGGAGAAAAAGTAATTGATGCCGACTTAATTGCAAGAGAGGTTGTGGACCTTGAAGATGTTAAGGAAAAAATAAAAAAAGCTTTTGGAGATGACATCTATAAGGATGACAAACTGGACAGGAAGGCTCTTGGAAAAATTGTTTTTAGAGATGAATACAAGAGGAGGGTCTTAAATGAAATTGAGCACCCAGAGATCTATAGGATAATCTTGGAAGAAATAAAAAATTCCAAGGGCAGGGTCTTTGTAGATATACCACTTCTCTTTGAAGCCCAGCACCTAAATGAAAAATATGGCTTAGAATTTGATGAAGTTTGGCTCGTTTATGTAAGTAGGGAAAAGCAAATTGCAAGACTTATAAAGAGAGACAAGATAAGCAGGGGCTACGCCTTAGAAAAAATAAATTCGCAAATTTCTGTTGAGGATAAAAAAATCATGGCAGACGTCATAATAGATAACTCGGGAAGTTTGGAAGAGACCTTTAGACAAGTAGAAGAAAATTTAAAAAGATTATAAAAAGAGATGTGTTGGGTGGACCTAACACATCTTTTAAATTGCAAAAAATATAAATGAGCATAAAAAAACTGACTGCTTACGCAATCAGTATCTTGGCAGGGGTAGCAGGACTCGAACCCACGGCACTTGGTTTTGGAGACCAATGTTCTACCAACTGAACTATACCCCTACAACAGATTACATAATAACAAATTTTTCATGACTTGTAAAGAGAATATTATATTTTGTAAAATTACATGTTATAAAAAAATAACATAAACATTTACACGTGTTATTAATACGTGTATAATTATAAACGTAAGGAGGAATTGTTTATGGCCAAAACAAAGCCTTACAGAAAAGTTGTCAAAATTCTAAAAGATAATGGTTGGGTTCACACAAGAACTGATGGTTCTCATGAAATTTATGTAAAAGATGGGAAAGCTTGCCCTGTAAAGTGCAACAAAAAAGATATTCCATCAGGAACTTTAACGAGTATCGAAAGAATTACGGGGCTAAAATTTTAGCCCTGACAACTTACATAGAGGAGTGATTTTATGAAAGATACTTATACATTTCCTTGTATTATAAAATTTGACGAAGAAGATAAAATCTATTATGTAAGATTTCCAGATATTGAGGAAGCCTTTACAGATGGAGATAGCTTAAAGGAAGCGATTTATAATGCACAAGAAGTTTTAGGTCTTGTGATTTATGAAAGAGAGAAGATGGGTAGAGAAATCCCTAAAGCAACAGAGTCCATGATAAAGACTGGAGAGAATGAATCATTATCCTATATTTCTGTGTGGATGCCTCTAGTTAGAGACAGAATAGAGGAAAAATCTGTAAAAAAAACCTTAACCATACCAAAGTGGTTAAATGATCTTGCAGAAGAAAATAATATAAATTTTTCACAACTTCTACAAGTAGCTATAAAAAAATATATTGGGTTAAATTAAGAGTGGTAGAGCAACCACTCTTTTTTATTAATTAATAAATAAGAAATTAGAAACAAAAATAAAATTGAAAAACTTTCAAAATTTGATTTTACCCATTACTTTTATATATAAAAATCAAAAATCCTTGAAAATTTGATTTAAATAAAACCCCCCCACTGGTTTTAATTCAGTGGGGTTATCTTTATTGCTTTGCTCTTCTGTAGCCAGCAGCTTGTGCTTCTTGTTCTGTATTAAAGAAAACTACATTTTTTTGAGATACCTTATTGTAATCTCTTCCGCCGGGAACGTGATAAATTTTGCTGTTCTTGTTTCCCTTAATCTTACCTTGACTTGTGTCGGTAATATAATTTTGATAGTTGTTAGTGCCATTTGGATTGCTAACAACTTTTTTAACTTCAGTAACTTTAGGTTTAACATCAACGACTGGAGGTGTTGGATTTTGTTGAACCTGGTATCCAATTCCAATAGCAACTGTTCTAGCTAGATTATCCCAAGTTACTTCTTGGCCAAAGGCTTCTGCAATTACCCTAATAGGAACAAGAGTACGACCATCGACAATTTTAGGCGTAACATCTAAGTCTTGTTTAGAATCTCCTTTTTGGAAAAAGTTTTGACCAATTAAAAAAATGAATTGCTGATCATCTTTTGAAATAGTTATTTGTTTTAAATCGCCATTCCAATCAACTGCTAGTCCAAGATTTTCAGATACAACCCTAAGTGGAACTAGGGTCCTTCCATTCTCAATAACAGGTGGGACATCAGTACTTACATAATCACCATTTATCCAAAGTTTTATGTCGCTATTTGCAAATGAATTTAGCGGCATAAATATTACAAATAAAAGGGCAATCAAGAATAAATTTTTTTGTTTTTTCATATTTCACTCCTCTTAATAATATATAAACTCTAACTTTTAGAGAATATGGCTATTTAAAACTAGACTTGTGGACCCTTAATCCATAAATTGTTATTGCAAGGAAGAAAAGACTCAATATAGTAAAAGAATTAATATTTAAAATACTTGCAAGCAATAATAAGAGTATTGATAAGGGTAAATTTACAAACTTAAAGATTCTCAGTGTTTTTTTCGAGCTTCCTTCTGGAAGATTATTAATTATTTCATAATAAGACTTGTAAGGATAGAAGTTGCTTTTATTTATTTTTTTATAAAATTTGTAGGAATTTTTTTGGTTTTCTTTTGTTAAGTCGCCACTATAAAATAAATTGCCTGTTAAATCATAAAAATAAATTTTATTATCTTGAATTTCTACATGAGATAAGTCTTTGAAATATAATTTATATCCCTTAGGAAATTCATCAGAAATTTTAAATATCGAATCTTTATATAACTTTAAGCATTCCTTGTCATCGTTTCTTATTAATTCCTTCCAATTTAAACCATAATTATCTGACTTTGTAGTAGTTTTAATTTTGTTTTTAGCCTTTGATTTTTTAGGAATATAAATTAAGCTAGTAAGGCCAAAGGTAGTTTTGTGATAAATTTTATTGTAAATTGATCTCTTTGGATTTTTTATAAATCCTATTCCTTTCTTTCCATAAAAGGGATTGACGGATCTCTTAAAAGCTCTTTTATATTTTGAAGTTGTTCTAGCCTTAAAAGATTTTTTAAGGCTTGGTTTTCTCATGCCAAATTTCATTTGGAACTCCTTTTAACAATTTACCATGAATACTTTTCCCTATAATTTAAATTTTCCCTATAATTTAAATTATAGATTAAATAAAAGATAATTCAAGAAAGCTTAACAAGTAATATTATTAAAACTTTAGGATCTCATTTTTTTAAGAGTTGAAAGTTTTAAGCTCTAATATTGTTAAAATAGCAATTGACTTGAATTTATTTAAAAAAATATTATAACTATGATATAATTGTATATTATGAATTGGAGGTCAACATGAAAGAAAAATTAATTGGAATCAAAGATGAATCCATGCAACTTTTAAATGAAGTTAAGACAATTAAAGATATAGATGAACTGAAAGTTAAGTACTTAGGTAAGAAGGGGGAGATCACTCAAATCCTAAAGGGTATGAAGGATCTTTCTAAGGAAGAGAGACCTGTTATGGGTGCTCTTGTCAACGAAGTGCGTGAAGAGATTGAAAAGGCTCTTGAGGACAAGAAGACTGAATTAAATGAAAAAATCTTGGAAAAGAAACTTCACGACGAGAGAATCGACGTTACTTTAAAGACTGATGATATTGTTTTAGGACATAGACATCCTCTAAAGAAGACTCTTGAAGATCTTGAAGATTTGTTCACTCACATGGGCTTTACTGTTTATGACGGCCCAGAGATTGAAACTGTTGAAAACAACTTTGATCTTCTTAATGCTCCTAAGGACCACCCATCTAGGGATATGTCTGATACTTTTTACTTTGATAAAAATACAATTCTTAGGTCGCAAACATCTCCTGTCCAAATTAGGGCAATGAAAGAACATGGAGCTCCAATTCGCATGATATGTTCTGGTAGAGTTTTTAGGTCTGACGAAGTTGATGCAACTCACTCTCCAATGTTCCACCAACTTGAGGGACTTGTTGTTGATGAAAAGATTTCTGTTGCCAACTTAATTGACACTTTAAATTATTTTGTTAAGGCCTTCTTTGGTGAAGAAGTAAAGACTAGGTTTAGACCTCATTACTTCCCATTTACTGAGCCAAGTCTTGAAGTTGATACTACTTGTACTTCTTGTGGCGGCAAGGGATGTAGTGCATGTAATCACACTGGCTGGTCTATGGAACTTTTGGGATGTGGCATGGTTCACCCAAATGTTCTTAGGAACTGTGGCATTGATCCTGAAAAGTATTCTGGTTTTGCCTTTGGTATGGGTATTGACAGGATTGCAATGGTTAGGTACAAGATTACAGATATTAGAATGATGTTTGAAAACAACAAGAAGTTCTTGGAACAATTTTAAGGAGATATAAATGTTATTACCGATTAAATGGCTTAAAGATTATGTTGATTTCGATTTTGATGTAAAAAAACTTGCAGATGGACTTTCTAATTCTGGTTCTCACGTTGAATCCATTATTATTCCATCTGAAGGCTTAGATAAAATTGTAGTTGGAAGGATAGAAAAAATTGAAAACCACCCAGATGCAGACAAGCTGGTTATTTGTTCTGTAAATGTTGGTGATGAAGTCCTTCAAATAGTTACTGGTGCGAAAAATGTTTTTGAGGGAGCTATTGTTCCTGTTGCCCTTCACGGTTCTACTGTGGCTGGTGGCACAAAAATTAAAAAGGGAAAGCTTCGTGGAGTTGAATCCAATGGTATGCTTTGCTCCCTAGAAGAGCTTGATTATGAAACTTCAGTTATTCCTAAGGAAGCTCGTGATGGGATTTTCATCTTCCCTGAAGGAACTGAAATTGGTGGATCTGCTATGGAAGCTCTTTTCATGGACAATGAAATTCTTGAACTTGAAATCACACCAAATAGACCAGACTGCCTAAGTATCATGGGAATGGCTGTTGAAACTGCTGCTTCTTTTGATTTAAAGGCTAAGCACAAGGAAATAAAAATTGAAAATCAAGTTGATGATTTTTCTGATTATTTTGACGATATTGAAATAGATACAGAAAACTGCACAAGATATTATTCAAAGATACTTAAAAATATAAAGATTGGACCTTCTCCACTTTGGCTACAAGCCTACCTAATGCAAGCTGGAGTTAGACCAATTTCAAATATTGTTGACCTTACAAACTTTGTAATGCTTGAATATGGTCAACCACTTCATGCTTTTGACCTAGACAGTCTTCACTCAAAAAAAATTGTGGTTAGGATGGCAAAAGATGGAGAAGAAACAGTTACTCTTGATGGAGAAACAAGAAAATTAGAGTCTGACGATATTTTAATTACTGATGGCCAAGAAATCATTGGTCTTGCAGGAATTATGGGTGGACTTGATTCAGAAATCACTGACAAAACTGTTAATGTTTTATTAGAAGGCGCAAACTTCAATAAAGAAAATATTAGGAAGACTTCAAGAAGACTTAACCTAAGAAGTGAAGCTTCTTCAAGATTTGAAAAGGGACTTGATCCTAATCTTGCTAAGGCTGCTGTAGATAGAGTTTGCCAACTTGCATCAGAAATGGGAATTGCTGAAGTTGTTAATGGATTTAAAGACGTAGGAAACTTCTCTAAGGAAGAAAAAGAAATTAAACTTAGACACCAAAAGTTAGTTGACCTAATTGGAGTTGACTTCACAATTGAAGAAGTTGCAAATATTTTAAATAGATTAGAAATTGAAACTGAAATTAAAGGCGACTACATTCTAGCAAAAATTCCAAGTGTAAGACTTGACCTTGACATAGAAGAAGACTTAATTGAAGAAGTTGCAAGAGTTTATGGTTACGATAAGATTGAACCTAAAAAACTTATGGGAACTTTGACAGTTGGTAGAAAACCAAGATTTAGAAATGTTGAAGACAGGATTAAAAATCTTTTAACTGGTCTTGGCTATTCTGAATTTATGACTTACTCCTTTGTGAGTCCATCTTCCTATGAAAAGGCAAATTACCAAGAAGATGAAAAAAATATTATAAGAATCCTAAATCCACTTGGAGAAGATTATTCAGTTATGAGGACAACTCTTGTGCCTTCAATGATTGACGCCCTTGCTAAAAACTATGCAAGGGGCAACGAAAATGTTGGTGGATTTGAAATCGGAAATACATTCTTCCCAACAGAAGATGAACTTCCAAGTGAAAAATTAAAATTAACTATGGGCTTCTATGACCTAGGCGACTTCTACTACCTAAAGGAATCAATAGAAAAAATTCTTTGGTTCTTGGGCATTAATAAGCTAGAAGTTAAGAGAAAAGAAGCAAGCTTCTTGCACCCAGGTAGGTCTGCAGAATTCCTATTAAATGGAGAAAGTCTTGGAGTCTTTGGAGAAGTACATCCAAAGGTTCTTGAAAACTATGGCTTAAAGAAAAAGGCCTATGTTGCAGAGCTAGACTTTGAAAAAATCGTAGAAAATACAATTGACAACTACACTTACAAAGACCTTCCTAAGTATCCAACAATGAAGAGGGACTTTGCCTTTATAATGGATAGAGATGTTGACTCAGTTGACCTTGAAAAAATTGCGAAAAAATATGGCAAGGACCTTCTAGAATCCTTTAAGGTATTCGACATTTATGAAGGTGAAAATATAGAAGATGGAAAGAAATCTGTTGCCTTCTCCCTAGTATTTAGGGCGGCAGACAGGACTCTTGAAGAAAGTGAAGTTACAGAAATTTGTGAAAAAGTAGTTGCTGAGATTGAAAGTGAAATTAAAGCTAAACTAAGATCCTAAGGAGGCTATTATGTCCCATGCGAAGAGAATCGAAGTTAATATCGATGGCATGAAGTTTTATGTCATGGGTAATGACAACGAAAAGTATATTAAGGATCTTGCAGCTGACCTTGATGAAAAAATAAAGGAAACTGCGAGAACTAATTACAAATTGAATCAAGTACAAACTCTTGTCCTTTGTGCCCTTAATGTCCTAGATGACTTTGAAAAGATGAAGTCTGACAAGGATGACCTGGCAAGCACCAGCGATGACAAAAAGGAAATCATGGAGAAGATGGAAGAAATTAAAGATTTAAAGAAGCAGCTTTTGATTTTTGAAGAAGAAAATAAGAAGTCCAATAAGTCTTACAGGGACCTTCAAGAGAAAAATAATGACTTAGAGGACAGAAACAGGAAGCTAAATAGGGACCTTATGGATAAGAACCAGGCTCTAACAGAAGCTAAAGAAGAAATCAAAAAGCTTGAAGGAAGTATCTCTAATCTTGAAGAAAAAAACAACTCCGCATTGAGAAGGATAATTGATCTATCAAGAGAATTGGAAAATATTTATGAAGAGAAATAAATATGAATTGTTAGCACCTGCAGGTGATATGGCAGCTCTTAAGGCTGCTGTGTCAGCAGGTGCTAATGCCATTTATTTGGGTTATGATGAATTTTCAGCTAGGGCCAAGGCCAAGAACTTCAACAAGGAAGAACTTGAAGAGGCCATAGAGTATGCCCACCTAAGAGGGGTGGAAATTTATGTAACCTTTAACATTTTAATTGCAGACTTTGAAGTCAAGAGGGCAATGAAAAGTGTTAAGATGCTTTACGATATTGGAGTTGATGCTCTTATCCTTCAAGACATTGGGATTGCAGCAAAAATTAGGGAGGAATTCCCAGATTTTGAACTCCACGCATCTACCCAAATGGCAATAAACAATTACTACGGAGCAAAATTTTTAAAGGAAGTGGGTTTTTCAAGAGTTGTACTTGCTCGTGAAACTCCTATTTTTGAAATTGAAAAAATTAAAGAGCTAGAAATAGATGTAGAGACCTTTATTCATGGAGCTCTTTGCGTTTCTTACTCTGGCCAGTGTCTAATGTCATCAATGATTGGGGGCAAGTCGGGCAATCGTGGTGAATGTGCCCAAGCTTGTAGAAGGTCTTATGAGATTGTGGACTTTGATGGTAAAAAGTTAGCAAATAGACTTTACTATCTTTCTCCCAAGGACTTAAATACTCTTGATGATGTTGCAAAAATTATAAATGTCGGCGCCTACTCTCTTAAAATCGAGGGCAGGATGAAGAATCCTGAGTACGTCTACACAGTTGTTTCATCATACAAAAAATCTCTTGAAGGAAAATTAAAAGTAGAGGACAGGGAAGATACTGTCCAAGTTTTCAACAGAGGTTTTACTAAGGGACTTTTCAATGGAGACTTTGGTAGAGACTTCACTTCCTATGACAGACCCGACAACAGGGGAATAGAAATTGGTAGAGTCTTAGAGGTAGGAAAGAATTCTGCGAAAATAATTTTTGACCAAGATATCTACGAGGGAGATGGACTAGAATTTAATTCGTCCAAGGGGAGATTTGGCATGAAGTCCAGGGAGTTTTATAAGGCTGGACAAGTTTATAAAGTAGAATTATTTAAAAGGCCTCTTGAAAATTCAAAAATTAACAGGACCTACTCAAAGAAACTCTATGAAAAGATTGATGAGAAAATAGATTCCTATGACTACAAGAGAAAAGTAGATGTGGACTTAAAGATTAAAATTGGAGAAAGTCCAAAAATTTATCTTAAGTCAGGTGACCTTGAAGGGTCCTACACTTCAGACAAGTTAGTTGAGCCAGCTAAGAAGGCTGGTCTTGAGAGAGAAAGAGTTTTTGAAAATATTTCAAAAACTGGAGACAGTATTTTTGAGGTCGAAAATATAAATCTAAACTTAGATGAAAATGCCTTTCTTCCAATTTCTACAATCAATGAACTGAGAAGAGAAGGACTAAAGATCTTAGAAGATAAAATATTAATTGGATCTATTGAAAGAGTCCAAGTTGAAAATAATTTAAAAGGTCACGAAAGCAAAATAAAAGCAGAAAAATCTCTTATAAAAGTTTTCTTCAACAAGTTTGAAGACATTAAGAAAGCAGACTTAAATAAAATTGATGAAATAATTATTAGGGCTAAGGACTTAGAAAAATTTAAAAAGTCTTACGGAGATAAAAATATTTCAATTTATTTGGATAAGTTTTATTCCTATGATGAGCTTGAAAGGCTTAGAGCTTACATTTTAAAAAACAAAAACGTTAAGGGCCTTTGGATAAATAATCTTTCAGAGTACTATATCTTTAAAGATGATGGACTTGAACTCAACGCAGATATTGGACTAAATATTTTCAATAAAAATTCATTAGACTTCTTTAACAAGCTTGGATTTAAGTCGGCTAATCTCTCTCCAGAGATGAACAGTGGACAAATTCAAAGTATAATTATAGGACAAGACATGGAAGTCAATGTGATTTCTTATGGCAGGGTCCCAGTTATGACAATGAAGCACTGTCCTTACTCCATCGAAAAAAATTGTAAGGACGAGAGAAACTGTCCAAGCTGTAAGTTTAAGAACTACCTTTTGAGAGATGAAAAGTCAGTAGACTTTGAAGTCTTTAGGCAAAACACCTTTACAGAAATTTTTAATTCTTATCCAATTTTATTAGATGGCTATGTAAATAAATTAAAAGAAAATAAAATCAGCCTTATCTTATTGGCAGATGAGTTTACTGACCAAGTCATAGACTTATACAAGGATTACAATGAAGAAGACTTTTACAAATTGAAAGAAAAATTAGAAGACAAGTACCAAGCAGTTACTAAGGGACATATAAATAGGGGGATTGTCAGTGGATAATTCTTTGAAAAGAGCATCGAAGACCTTGGAGTTTGACAAGGTCTTAGTTGAACTGAAAAAACTTGCTAGTGCAAGTATAACAAGTGAATATATTGACCAAGTTGAGATCTCTACCCAATATGAGGTTGTGAAAAATAGACTTAACGAAACTCATGAGGCCCTAAAATTAATTATTGCCAAGGGGGAGCCCCAATTATTTGGCATTGTTGATATTAGATCAATAATTAAGCGGACAGAAATTGGTGGAGCCTTAACAGCTGGCGGACTCTTACAAGTTTCTGACTTTTTGAGAGTTTCTCGTGGCCTAAAGACTTATCTAAAGAAGGATTCTTATAACAGTGACGAAGAAGTAAAGTTAGAATACATTGACAAATTAATCGAAGATCTTTACACAGACAAGAGACTTGAAGATGAAATAAATTCAAAAATTATTTCTGAAGAAGAAATTGCGGACGATGCTTCTCGTGAGCTTTTGAGAATTAGAAGGGGCATAGTAGCCAAGAAGGATTCCATAAAAAACAAACTAAATGGAATATTATCTTCTCACGCTGATTTCTTGCAAGATGCAATAGTTACTCTACGTGATGGAAGGTACGTTGTTCCTGTTAAAATCGAAAACAAGTCTAGGGTTAGGGGTCTTGTCCACGACATCTCAGGTTCGGGGCAAACAGCCTACATTGAACCCATGGCAGTTGTGGAAGCCAACAACGACTTAAAAGAATTATATATAAAAGAAAATTTAGAAATCGAAAAAATACTTAAAGAACTTTCAGAATTAGTTGGGGAGACTAGCGAAGAAATAAAATCAAACCAAGAAAAATTAATTGAGCTTGACTTTATTTTTGCCAAGGCAAGGTTAGGTTTAAACTATCGAGCCAACATGCCAAAACTAAATCGTGAGGGTAGGATAAACTTGATAAAGGCCTACCACCCCTTTTTAGATAGAAAAATTGCAGTTCCAATAGACATAAACTTGGGGATAGACTTTACCTCACTTATTGTCACAGGGCCAAACACAGGTGGTAAGACTGTAAGTATTAAGACAGTGGGACTTTTGACCTTGATGACGCAATTTGGTCTCTTAATACCAGCTGATGAGGCATCGGAGATTGCAGTATTTGAAAAAGTTTTTGCAGACATTGGAGATGAACAATCCATTGAGCAGTCACTCTCAACTTTTTCATCTCACATGGTAAACATTGTCTACATCTTAAAAAATGTTACGCCAAACTCCCTGGTTCTTTTTGACGAACTTGGAGCAGGAACAGACCCGACAGAGGGTGCTGCTCTTGCAAGGTCAATTATGGACTTTATGCTAGAGAGAAAGATAAGATGCATCTCCACATCTCACTACAATCAATTAAAAATTTATGCACTGACAACTGATGGAGTTGCCAATGCTAGCATGGAATTTGATGTGGATAGCCTATCTCCAACTTATAGACTTTTAATTGGAGTTCCAGGCAAGTCCAACGCCTTTGAAATTTCTAGGAGGTTGGGACTTCCTGATGAGATAATTGGAGAGGCAAAAAAACTTTTAAGTTCAGAAAACATTGAGTTCGAGGACGTCCTTCAATCCATTGACGAGGACAGGACAAAAATTCGTGAGTATAGAGAAGAGCTTGAGAGAGAAAAAATTGATTTAGAAAAAGAAAATAAGAGGCTTCAATCAAAAATTAAAAAGTTAGAAGATCAAAAGGAAAAGATCTTAGAAAAATCTCGTGAAGAAGCCAAGAGACTTTTATTAAATACTAAAGAAAATGTTGATATAATTTTATCGGAAATAAATGAAGCAAGGGACAAGATAAGTTCTGAAAATTCTAAAAAAATTCAAGAGGCCCAAGACCTCTTGCGTGAAAGCATAAAAAATGCTAGGGACAAATCGGAACTTGAAATCACAAAGGCAGCCAACCCAATAAGAGAAATAAAAGTTGGAGACAAGGTGAGGACATCCCTTGGTAATCTTGCAACTGTCTTGGAACTTCCAGACAAGAAGGGCAACGTCCTAGTCCAATCGGGCATAATGAAAATGAATATGCCGAAGGATTCTCTAACGAGGATTGATGTCCAAGAGGACACAACTAAGAACAATACCAGAAGCATTCTTAAGAACAAGGCCACAAATGTTAAGAGTGAAATTGACATAAGGGGCAAAAATTTTGAAGATGCCAAAGATATTGTTGATAAATATTTAGATGATGCCTATCTTTCTGGTTTAAAATCCGTTAGAATAATTCATGGAAAGGGCACAGGTGTCCTTAGACAAAAATTAAGAGAACACTTTAGAAATGTTAAGCTTATAAAGTCCTATAAAGATGCAGAATATAACGAGGGTGGCGACGGTGTAACTGTAGTTACCCTAAAGTAAGGAGTCAAGATGATAAATTTTAGAGAAGAAATAATAAAAATACTTGATGAAAAAATCGAGGGCCTTGATGCCAAAGAAATTGACAAGATGATAGAAGTGCCACCAAACTATGAGCTTGGTGACTTTGCCTTCCCAGTTTTCAGCCTAGCAAAGATTTATAGAAAAAATCCAGCTATGATTGCAGAAGAACTGGCAGGACAAATTGATTCAAAATATTTTGAAAAAGTTGAAAACAAAAATGCCTACCTGAACTTTTACATCAACAAAAGTATTTTAACAGAAGAAATTTTAGAGGAAACTGTAAACCAAAAAGAAAACTTTGGCAAGTCAGAAATAGGAAAGGGAAAAAATATTGTACTAGATTATTCTTCTACAAATATTGCAAAGCCTTTCCACATTGGTCACATTAGATCAACTGTAATTGGCGATTCACTAAAGAGAATTTATAACTTCTTGGGCTATAACACAGTTGCAGTAAATCATTTAGGAGACTACGGAACTCAATTTGGTATGTTAATCTATGCCTACAAGACATGGGGAAACAAAGAAGAAATTGAAAAGGACCCAATCCCTGAACTTTTGAAACTTTATGTGAAGGTAAATGAAGTTGCAGAAAAGGATGCAGAAGTAAAAGAAGAATGTCGCTATTGGTTTAAGGAACTTGAAAATAAAAATGAAGAAGCTGTAAAAATTTGGAAGTGGTTTAGGGAGATTTCTCTAAAGGAATTCAACAGGGTTTATGACATGCTTGACATTCACTTTGATTCCTACAATGGAGAATCCTTCTACTCTGATATGTTACCTGGAGTAATAAAGGAAATTAGAGATAAAAACTTGTTAGAAGAATCAGAGGGTGCTGAAATTATTAATCTTGAAAAGTACGATCTTCCACCTGCAATCATTGTAAAATCTGATGGTACTTCAATCTATTTGACAAGAGACATCGCTGCTGCAAAATATAGAGAAGAGAACTACAATCCAGATCAAATTATTTATGTTGTTGCAACACAACAATCTCTACACTTTAAACAACTTCGCGCAGTTTTAAAGGAAATGGGAGAAGACTTTTGGGATAAGATAAATCATGTTGCCTTCGGTATGGTTTCTCTTGAAGATGGAACTCTTTCCACAAGAAGGGGTAAGGTAGTTTATCTTGAAGACGTACTCAACAAGGCTACAGACAAAGTTCGTGAAATTCTCGATGCAAGAGAAGAAGAACAAGGTCAAAAAATTGAAAACAAGGAAGAACTTGCACAAACTGTTGGTATTGGTGCAATTAAATTCCAAGAACTTTTCAATGGAAGAATCAAGGACTATACCTTTAATTGGGACAAGACACTTTCCTTTGAAGGCGAAACTGGTCCTTACGTTCAATATGTTCACGCAAGAATTTGCTCTCTTCTTAAAAAGGGCGACTTCGATATAAATAATGAAATCGACCCAAGCCTACTAACAGAAGAAAGTGAAATAAATATTATTAGGAGCCTTTACAACTTCACTGACGTTATTGTTGATGCTTGTGAAAAATATGAACCTTACTTCATCACAAGATACACAGTTGAACTTGCAAAGAACTTTAACAAGTTCTACAACCAAACTCAAATCTTAGTTGATGATGAAAAATTAAAAAACACAAGACTTATGCTTTGCTACGCAGTTAAGAATGTAATTGCAAGTGGACTTAACTTGCTTGGCATAAAAGCACCTGAAAAGATGTGATTTGATGAATTTTTTTGAAGACTTACAATTAGTTTATAAAAAGGCAGGCAAGGATACCCTTTTAAAAATAAAGAAGGCCCCACAATTTTTAATTTTTCCTTTTATATATGGAATAATTTACACTTTGGGATTTTTCTTTATTGGTAACTTCCTTGGAATCTTCCTTGGAGGACTAATGGGATTTGTTACGCCGCTTTTGACGTCTTTAATCTTATCGAGCTATTTTTCTGTTTTAAGTGATTTGATTTACTACAATAGAATTAGTTTTAGAAATTTTTCAAAAACTTTTATGGAATACTTTGCATCAATTTACTCAGTGTTTTTTATCCTAATGATAATTTCATTTTTGATGCCAGCTCTAGGTGGGATGATGGGAACTACTACTATTATTGGAGCAGTAATAACTCTTGCCCTTAATCCCATTGCTGAGTCAATTTATATTAGGGGAGAGTATTACACATCAGCCTATATTCACTCACTTGAGTTTATGAAGGAAAATTTTCTACTTTGGACTATACCATTTTTGATTTACCTTGGTATTCTTCATCTCTTGGGATTTGATTTTGCCTTTATGATTACAGCGAATTCTATTGTGGACCTTCCACTTGGTCAAACGGTGATGACAGGGTTATCTTATCTAAATCCTCTTGACCCACAAAATATTAAAATTTTACTTGCCAGCATCATCACAGGTGTCTATGCAATCTTTAGAGGTAACCTCTACAGGATATTAGTTGGTTCAACAAGAAGAAAGAGAGCCTATATGGGCGAGTTATAAAATTTAAATCAAGACTTGACTTCGGTCAGGTCTTTTTTATTGCAAAATTTTTGCGACTTGATAACTTTAGTTTTACTATCAAAATTTAAATTTAAATTTAAATTCAAAAGCTGATAAATAAAATCAAATTAAGATTGAATGAAAAATTTCTATTTGATAGGATTGAAGTATAAAATAAAAATGGAGGAATAAAATGAAAATAATTTCGTGGAATATAGATTCAATTAACGCAGCCCTAACAAGCGACTCAAATAGAGCTCAAATGTCGAGAGAAGTTCTCGCAACAATATTAAGAGAAGATCCAGATATAATTGCAATTCAAGAGACAAAACTTCCTAAGGGTGGACCGTCAAAAAAACACAAGGAAATCTTAGCAGAAATGTTCGCCGACTACGACTATGTTTTTGTTTCATCAGAAGAACCTGCACGAAAGGGTTATGCTGGCAACATGGCACTCTTTAAGAAGGGACTTGAGCCTACTGTAACTTTTCCGAAGATAGATGCGCCAGACACAATGGACTTTGAAGGAAGAATTATAACTTTAGAGTTTGACGACTTCTTCTTAACACAAGTCTACACACCAAATGCAGGTGGAGAATTAAAAAGACTTCCACTTAGACAAATTTGGGACGAAAAGTATGGTGAATACCTATCAAGTCTTGATGAGATCAAACCTGTAATTGCAACAGGGGACTTCAACGTTGCTCATAAAGAGATTGACCTTGCCAACCCAGATGGCAATAGGATGTCAGCAGGATTTACTGATGAAGAAAGACAAGGGTTCTCAAATTTATTAGCCAGGGGATTCACTGATACCTTTAGACACATCCACGGAGATGTAGAAGGAGTTTACACTTGGTGGGCACAAAGAGTTAAGACTTCAAAGATAAACAACTCAGGCTGGAGAATTGACTACTTTATTGTTAGTGACAGGATCAAAGACCTTGTTAAAGATTCAAAAATGATTGACTCTGGGGAAAGACAAGACCATACACCGATCCTACTAGATATTAATTTGTAAAAAGAGATTTAAAATGAAATCAAAATTTTTAGAAGAAAATGGAATTGCAAACTTAATAAGTGGAATGGAATATTCCCTTTCCTATGCAAAGGAGGGCGACAAGGTCAAAGACTATGTAGCTGATATGTTAAGGCGAATGGAAATTAATCCAGATGAAATTTACTCCTGCATCCAAACCCACACAGATAAAATTGCTTATTGTGATGGAGAAAGTGGAAGTGACTTTGTCTATGGAAGAAACTTTCCAGATACAGATGGACTTGTTACAGATAAGAAAAATCTTGCCCTCTTATTAAAGTTTGCCGATTGCACTCCCATAGTTCTCTATGACAAAAATAAAAAAATTCTCTCAATAGTTCATTCTGGTTGGAGGGGAGCTCAAAAGAAAATCCCTGCTAAGGCGGTTGAAAAAATGAAAAAAGAATTTAAATCAGACCCAAGGAATATCATCGTCTACATTGGTCCAAATATTGACATAGAAAACTATGAAGTAGGAGAAGAAGTTTATAAAGAGTTTAAAGACTTCAAGAACAGAGAAAAATTCTTCAAGAAAATTGGTGGGACTTGGCATCTTTCTATGACTGATGTTAATAAAGAAATCCTATTAGAGTCAGGTATAGATGAAGAAAATATAGATGTCTGCAAGGAGTCAACTTACAAAAATTTAGACCTACATTCTGCAAGAAGAGAAGGCAAGGCCTATGGACTTAACTCCATGATAGTCATGATGAGATAAAATTGAAAATCTAGTTTTAATCTGTTAGTATTTAAAATATTATTAGAAGATAAATGAGATTAGAAATAGAGGAAAATTAATGGAAAATCTTTTTAAAGAAGAAATTAATAAAAAATTAAAAAATTTAGTTTTTATAGACTTAAAAGAAGAATACCACTTGGAAGATGTTAATCTGCCAGTGGGTTTTTCCTTGCCCTTAAAGTTGGATTATCTTATAGAAGGAATAAAAGAAAAAGAACTTGAAGAAGAGATTAATCTTGAAAAAATTGTAGAAGCCATGGTTTACCTCCTTGGAATTGACAGTGAATTTAAATACTCTAAAGACTATAAGGAAATTTTAAAAGAATTAAAAATAGATTTAAAAAATTATGCAATGCACAAGGCTTATATAAGTCAAGAAGAAGATCCCTTAGATTCCTATATCTTCTTAAAGGGTTATGAAGAAGTGGCAGGAGAAGACCCAGACATAATTTTTAAAGAAGCAAACATCTTAGAGGCACTTTACAACCAAATTCATGAAGAAGAATATGAGAAAAGTGAGAAGCTCTTAAACATAATAATTAAAAAATACAACAAGGTCTTAAATTTAGATGAGACCTACTCGTTGGCATACTATAGGTTAGCTTACATCAACCTAGCGCTAGGTAAATTTATAAAAGCAAACATGTACTTTGAAAAGTTTATAAATCTGTCAAGAGATGAAGAACTCAAAGACCAAGTGAGAAAAGAGTTAGAAATAATAAGGAACAATGTTAGTTTTGATTCAGCAAAAACTTATCTATCCTATGGGGACTATGACAAAGCATTAAATCAACTAGAAAGTATTAGTGAAGACTTTGATAAGGATGAATCCTTCTATTACACTTACGCACTTTCTTATTACAACATGGGGGACCTGGATAAGGCCGAAGAGTATGGAAAGTTATCAGTGGAAAAGAAAACCACTGAAGAAAATATAAACCTACTTGCTACGATCTATGCAGGAAGGCAAGAGTTCACAAGATCCATTGAAATATTAGAACTTGGATTAGAAGAAATAGAAGAATCCTATCCCTTGAATTACAATATGGGAATAATCTACCTCAACATGAATGAAAAAGAAAAGGGACTAGAATACTTAGAAAAAGCTAATAAGTTGAACCCAAATAAGGAACTAGAAAGCTTTATTAAAAATTTAAAAAACTCTTGACACTTAAAAAAGAAAATAGTAATATATAACAGTTGTCAAAAAAACAGCTGCTATATATTTTTTTTACAAAAAAATAAAAAAATAGTTGACAGATGATTTTCTAGATGCTAATATATAGAAGTTGTCACTTAAAGACAGCAAAAAAACTACTGGTTAGTTAAGTAAAAACAAAATAAAAAAAATGT
>QWCH01000349.1_pt1 | contig 84044 bp, 54 predicted proteins | sample 1972671 | NCBI WGS metagenome assembly QWCH01 (sample SAMN09866713, study PRJNA288562) | Human gut metagenome isolate term3_stool, whole genome shotgun sequencing... | isolation source: gut | host: Homo sapiens | place: USA: California
TTTTAAGCATGCTCTCAGGAGCAAATGTATATGCGGCTAATGACTCTAATTTGAAGGATGTGTCAATAACAATTAGTCAGCAACAAAAGAAAATTACGGGTGTTGTAACAGACAAAGAGGGAGTACCGGTTATCGGTGCCAATGTCTTGGAGAAGGGGACAACAAACGGAACTGTTACAGATGCAGACGGACGATTTTCTTTGGATATTTCCCGTAATGCAACACTACAAATTTCTTATCTTGGTTATAATACACAAAACATCGTGGTTGGTAATCAAACTACTTTTGCAGTAAAGCTCTCGGAAGATTCAGAAGCTCTGGATGAGGTTGTTGTTGTGGCCTATGGTACTCAGAAAGCCCGTGCGGTAACTGGTTCCATGAGCAAATTGAATAATGAGGAGCTGGAAGATATCCCAGTTCCGAATATCAGTCAGAAAATGCAGGGGAAATTCTCCGGAGTACAGATTACACAGGCAAACGGTGAACCCGGTGGTGGTATGGCTATCCGTATCCGTGGCGCTGCTTCAGTGAATGGCGGTAACAGCCCTCTTGTAGTAATAGATGGATTCCCGATCACTCCGAATGAAGGTACAGGACTGGAGTCGATAAGTCCTGAAGAAATCGAAAATATTACAATCCTTAAAGATGCTGCTTCTACCTCTTTGTATGGTTCCAGGGCTGCCAACGGTGTTATCTTGGTAACGACTAAAAGAGCAAAAGAAGGAAAAACTGATGTCGAGTTCAGTGCTTATTTCGGTGCAACACAAGTATCAAAAAGAGGACGTCCCGATGTAATGAATGCACAGGAATTTGCCCAGTTCAAAAAAGAGTATTATGAAGACCAGGCTAAGTATGAAGGCTATACCGGAGGAGTTCCCGAATGTTATCAGAATCCTTCTTCATTGCAGAATGGTACGGACTGGTACGATGTACTTTTGCAGACTGCATTGACGCAGAATTATAACCTGAGTTTGCAGTCAGGAACTACAAAAGTGAAATCGGCTGTGAACCTGAACTACAATAAGCAGGATGGTGTTATTATCAATACCTATTCGGAACGCTTCTCGGCACGTGCCAATAATGTCTATGAAGCTTCGGACCGTGTAACGTTTGGCTTGAATTTATCAGGTTCTTATATGAGCGGGCAGATTATTCCCGGATTGGGCGGCGGACGTAATATAATTGGTTCTGCCTTCTTGATGGATCCACAGTTGAAATACAAGAATGATGACGGGACATATCCGATATCTTATTCACAACCGGGTATGTTTGCCAATCCGAACTTCTATCTCGTGCTGAATGAACGCGACGATCCGAAAAAGAGAATGAGAGGTACTCTCAATACCTATGCAGATGTCAAAATTATAGACGGATTGAAATATCGTATCAGCGCAAATGCTGATTTGGGATCGGATCAAACCGAATCATGGGTTCCTTCTATTGCAAATGGTGCCATGTTCACTGCTCCTCCTCAACCGGCTGTCGGTTCTTATGGTACCAGTAAATATGTGAACTGGTTGATCGAGAATATGTTGACCTACAATAAGACATTTGCGGATAAGCATAATGTTGATCTTTTGCTCGGATATTCAACTCAGAAGACGACCTCTGAAAATGCAAAAATCAATGCATCAGATTATCCTGATGATGAAGTGGGTTGGTTCAATGCCGCCACAACAAAGGTCGGTGAAGGTGATAGAAGTTCATGGGCAATGATCTCTTATCTGGCACGTGCCAATTATGATTATATGGGTAAATACTTATTGTCTGTATCTTTCCGTCGGGATGGTTGTTCTCGTTTTGGTATGAATGCGAAGTGGGCTAATTTCCCCTCTGTTTCTGCAGGTTGGATTGCTTCGGATGAAAGCTTCATGGAGAGATTCGATAGGTTGAGCTATTTAAAATTACGTGGAAGTTATGGTATCGTAGGTAACTATAATATCGGTAACTATAATCATTTGGCTACGATCGGAACTTACAACTATGTCTTCAATAACGGAATTTCTGCCGGACGTGGAACAAGTGGTATCGGTAATGCGGACCTTACCTGGGAAACAACCAAACAGCTCGACTTCGGTGTGGATTTAGGATTATTCAATGACCGTGTATTCTTGGTTTATGACTACTATTGGAAGAAAACGGATGGTTTGTTGTATCAGATTGATATTCCTTATTCTTCCGGATTCGAAAACATCCAATCCAATATTGGTGAATTCAGATTCTGGGGACATGAAGTTGGCTTGGAAACGAAGAATATGACAGGCAAGTTTAAATGGAATACCAGCTTGAATTTGACATTTAACCGTAATAAAGCAATGAAGCTGGGTACGAACAATACGCCGATTGGCGGTAATAACAATCAGGAAGATTACAACCGTACGGAAGTCGGTAAACCATTAGGTCTGTTCTACGGCTACGTCTATGATGGCGTTTTCATGACTCAGGAAGAATATGAAGCCGGACCTAAACATGCCTCTTCTATGGTCGGTACTGTTCGTATGAAGGACTTGAATGGCGATAATGTTATTGATAATAATGACCGTACTTTTATCGGCGACCCGAATCCGGATTGTATTTTTGGTATGACTAATACTTTCTCATGGAAAGATTTTGATGCAAGTGTTGTATTTACCGGTTCATTAGGTGGAGACATTATAGACGGAACTTATGAATGGACGGAAAATATAGACGGTGTATTCAATGTTCGTAAGGAAGTTGCAGAACGTTGGCGCTCAGAAGATAATCCAGGTAACGGTAATATTCCGAGAACAAGAACAGGTACGACGGAATTATTCCGATATACCAATTCTCGTTGGGTATTCAAGAATAATTACATAACATTGAAGAATATCACGTTAGGATATACGATTCCGATGAAATCAAATCCTTATATCAAGGGAATACGTGTTTATGGAAGTGCTCAAAACCTGTTTACTGTAGGTTCTTATCCGGGAATGAATCCGGAAGTAAATAAGAATACAAGCGGATTATATCAGGGAGTGGATCATACAACATATCCTGTTGCCAGAATTTATACAATTGGCTTGAATGTTAAATTTTAAAGAGCATTAGAATATGAAAAAGTTAAATATATATATTTTTGCGGCAAGTGTGTTGTCTCTTTCTTCTTGCAGTGACTCTTTCCTGAATCTGACTCCTGAGACAACTATTACGACGGAAACATTTTATAAAACTGCAGATCATTTTGAACAAGCTACAGTTGCTTCGTATACAGGTTTGAGAAATATCGCCTTGAGTGGTATATTTATGGATGAGATGCGTTCAGATAATACATTCTATACCTACTATAGCGGTGATAGAGGTCCTTATAACTCGACTGAAAAACTAGCTTTGTTTTTAGATGACGAAACTGTCGGTTGGAGTCCGGACCGTTATAAAGGCGTTTATTCTAGTATTGCCAAGGTAAATACGATTTTGGGTAGACTGGATGCTTCCGAATTGACGGAAGAAGAAAAGAAAACGGTAAAAGCAGAAGCTTTGTTCCTGAGAGCCTTCTATTATTTCGATTTGGTACAGCATTGGGGCGGTGTTCCTCTTATGTTGCAAGAGGTTACTACCGAAGCAGAAGCTTTTGCTGCTAAATCTCCGGCAGAAGATGTTTATAAACAAGTACTTACAGATGTTTCGGAAGCAATATCTTTGGGATTGCCGGTTGCAAGTACTTTCCCGCAGAGTGGCCGGGCAACGATGGGAGCTGCTAAAATGCTGCGTGCTTATTGTTATATGTCACAGCCTACTCGTGATTACAAAGCTGCTGAACAGGATTTGAAAGATATCACACAGATGAATTACGGTCTTTTGGACAGTTATGAAGCTGTATTTAATCCTGCCAATAAGAACTCGAAAGAATCTATTTTTGAAATACAGTACATCGAAGATGGCTCTAATGCAGGCGTACATAATGATATTCCTTGGCGTTTGATTCCGAAATGTAGTAATAATGACTTCCTGATGGGTATCACTTTTTCGAACTATGCAGGTACAAGCGGTGGCTGGTGCGTTCCTACGGAAGAGATGATTCAGTCTTACGAACCGGGTGACAAGCGTTTGGATGCTTCCATTGCTGTAGCAGAAGGTAAGACAGATGACGCTGAACAGTTTACTTGCGAAGCGGTCAAGGCGGTATCGGATTTTACTCCGACAACTGGAAAAAATTTCTACTATTTCATCCGGAAGTATTATCATCCTCCTTATCAGTATGCTGGGCGTGCTGGAGATAATTTCCCGGTTTACCGTTATGCAGGTGCTTTGTTGTTACTGGCAGAAAACTTGGTAGCGCAGAATCGAAATGCAGAGGCTTTACCTTATGTTAATGAGGTAAGAGCCCGTGCCGGATTGGAGCCGCTGACCAGCGTTACTGCAGAGGATGTAGCTGATGAAATGCGCCATGAACTGGCCTTTGAAAACCATCGTTGGACAGATTTAATTCGTACGGGTAAAGCCATAGAAACAATGACCGAATTTGGAAAGACGATGAAGGCAAAGTATCAGTGGATTCTTCCTTCTGCATTTGAGGTAACGGGAAACCGTTTGGTATTCGCTTTCCCGTTAAGAGAAAGACAGATCAATTATTTGCTGGAACAGAATCCGGGATATTGATAAATAGATAGTAGTGAGGAGATTGTTCTTTATAACAATCTCCTTGTTTTGTTAATATTTTTATTAGAAAAATACCATGAAACATACTGGATTAAAGTCTATCTTCTTTTTACTGGTCATATTTCTCTGCTGCAATTCGGTTGTAGGTCAGCGAGCAGGCGATCTTAGTGACTTGTTTGTCTCACCACCGGATCGTGCAAAGCCAAGGGTCTATTGGTGGTGGCTCTATAATCGTGTAAATAAAGGTTCTATTACCCGTGACCTGGAAGAGTTTAAAGCAAAAGGGATCAGTGGCGTTAATCTGATATGTACAGGTGGATATGCCGGAAAAGAGGCATTATTAGGTGTTGAATGGCTGGGGCCTGAATGGCGTGCCCTTTACCGGCATGCAATCCGGGAAGCTAAACGATTGAATATTGAAATAGGATTTAACCTGGCGGGAGGCTGGACCATGATGGGACCTTGGGTTACGCCGGATAAAGCGATGAAGAAAGTAGTTCAGAGTGAACAGATCGTTACCGGACCTGTAACGTTTTCTAAAGAATTTCCTCAACCTGAAACTGTCGATAATTATTACCATGATGTATGGGTTCAGGCATTTAAAATAGAACGCCAAACTAAAACAGTGCATCCGGAAACTGCTATAGATATCACGGACTGTATAAGTTCTGACGGGAGATTGCATTGGGATATTCCGGAAGGCGACTGGCTCATTTTACGAACGGGATATACATTGACAGGACATCCCTGGAGTAAATGGCATGCATATCCTAAAGGCGATACATTTGAAGGAGGAGACGGATACGAAATAGATTATTTGAGTACGGTTGCTTTGGATGATCATTTTGACCATCTAGGTAAATTGGTGATCGAAGAGACCCGGCAGGCCGGCGGTAAATTGGCTTATTTGTGGTCAGATAGCTGGGAATGCGGAAAACTTACATGGACTCAGGACTTCCCGGAACAATTCCGGCGTTTCCGAGGATATGATTTAAAGCCATATATGGCTATATTGGCAGGATATACAGTGAATGATTCTGTATTTTCGGCTCGTTTCCGGGATGATTTTGACAGAACGATACAAGATTGTGTCGCAGAGAATTTTTATGGACATTTCTATGAATTATGTCATGAAAATGGTATGGATGTAGGTAATGAGGCTGGAGGACCGAATGATACACCTCCCCAGGATGCACTAAAAAACTTGGGGCGTTGTGATATTCCGGCAGGCGAATTCTGGGTACATTACAAATTACCTGAAGACGGAATGAATTCTCGTAAAAGTGCCAGACTTAATTTGAAACAAACAGCTTCGGCTGCACATATATATGGTCGGCGTGAAGCGCAGGCGGAAGCTTTCACACAGATGGAACAGGACCGTACACATTGGTCATTGGGCCCCTATGATTTAAAACCCTATGCGAATGATGCTTTTTGTGAAGGTATAAACCGTTTTATGTTACATCAGGCAACTTGTCAGCCTCCGGAAGATGGGAAACCCGGGTTTGAATTTTGTGCCGGTCAGCATTTTACTCCTAACATAACCTGGTGGGAGCAGTCTTCTGCCTTTTTTTCTTATTTGTCTCGTTGCCAGTCTTTATTGCAGCAGGGTAAGTTTGTGGGCGATGTCTGTTTCTTTTTAGGTGAACGACCGCCGGTACTGGTTCCGCCTAAATATGTTGTGCCGACTCTCGGGGTAGGCTATGACTGTGATTATACGAATGCAGAAGTACTACTGACACGTATGTCCGTCAAAGATGGAAGGATCGTATTACCTGATGGTATGAGTTATCGTCTTTTATATCTTCAGAATTGTGTTTCTCCTGTAGAAGAGATATGTGAGGCAGTAGGGCATTATCAGCAGTTGAAGGTTTTATCCGATCCTTCGGATGCCATGTCTCTGCCAGTAATCAAGAAACTTCGGCAATTGATTAGGGATGGGGCTACTGTAGTTGGGGCACCTCCTAAAAGGTCGGTAGAACTGAACGGGTATCCGGATTGTGACAGAGAGGTACGGAAGATTGCCGCAGAAATTTGGGGTGACCTGGATGGGAAAACTCGTACGGAATGGAAGTTTGGTAAAGGACGTATCATCTGGGGGAAGACTGCACGTGAAGTTTTGCTTGCGGATGGAATACAACCTGATTTTTCTTATGCGGGTCAGACACGTGAGCCTGAAAAGTTCGATTATATCCATCGGGTGGATGGACAGTCCGAGATTTATTTTGTGATTAATCGTACAGGAAACACCGAAGTCGGAGACTTTTCCTTTCGAGTTACCGGAAAACAACCGGAGATATGGGATCCGGTAACGGGTGAGATGAAAGAGGCGGGTTCTTTTGAGCAGAAGGACGGACTTACCGGTTTGTCGTTGGAGTTGGCGCCGTATGGCTCTTGTTTTATTGTATTCCGCAAATCTATATCTAAGAACAGTTCCGGCAAAGGAATTCCTAATTTCTTGAAATATGAGAAGATCAAAGAGCTAAGCGACTCATGGCATGTTTTATTTGATAAAGACTGGGGTGGTCCCGGTGAAGTACGTTTTGATAAGCTTTCTAACTGGATTGATAGTCAGGAGGAAGGGATTAAGTATTATTCGGGTAAAGCTACTTATCGGAAGGTATTTGACATGGGGAATGTGCAGAAAAAGTTTTCTCATGCAGGTGAAAGGTTTGTTCTCGATTTGGGTGATGTTAAGCATGTGGCGTCTGTTCGTTTAAATGGTAAAGAACTGGGTGTTTTGTGGTGCTCTCCCTGGCGCGTCGATATTACGGATTGTATAAAGGATACAGGAAATGTTTTGGAGATTGATATTGTCAATCTATGGGCGAACCGGGTGATTGGAGACTGGAAATTGCCGGTAGAGAAGCGTTTTACAAAAACACATGATGTTTTCTGTTTCGATATGTTGAGGGGAAGTACCCCGCTGACTGACGCTGGTTTACTTGGTCCGGTTAATATATTGCGCGGATTATAGTGTGAGTAGATTCTCATGTGTTTATAGTCCTTTTATAAAAGTTAGATAAGTTGTAGATATTTGTTTCATCCGGATAAAATGATTTTGTAGTATGACAATTCATAAGGTATTATTTATAACACTTTTATTTTTCGTGAGTATGTCTTCCTTTGCGAAGGAAGACCGGAATGGAGCTTTGAATCTGTCTCCTGCGAAATGGATCTGGTATCCGGCCGGCCGGACACTGCAAAACACTTTTATTTTATTCCGGAAAGATGTCATACTGAAAGAAAAACCGTTGCAAGCGAATGGATGGATACTGGCGGATAGCAGATATCGTTTGTTTGTGAACGGGAAAAGAGTGCAATGGGGGCCTGCTCCGTCTGATCCCCGCTGGCAGGAAGCCGATCCGCTGGATCTGGCGGGATATTTGGTCGAAGGAAAAAATACAATAGCCGTTGAAGTATGTTATTTTGGAACCGGTGATGGAACTTCTCCGATGGGAAAGCCCGGATTTATTATGAATCTGGATATCGATGAACAAAAAATATTGACGGACGACTCGTGGTTCAGCTATTTATCTCGTAGTTGGCAACCCGGAAAATATAAACGATGGTTTTTGCGTTCTTTACAGGAAACTTTTGATGCCCGGCTTTATCCGTATGGATGGGATATGCCTGACTTTATCCAGAATGCGGACTGGGTAAAAGCATTGGTTGTGAGTGATGACGGATGTCATCCGTCTGTCTGTAACGGAGTCTCGGAATATGCCTGGGAGATATCCGGGGATAAAAACGTGTCGGAGATACGTCGGAGGAGTATTCCTTTGATGCGGGAATATTCGGTGCCCCAACCTAAATTGGAAGAATCTATGTGGATCCACTGGAAAAGACCGGCAGAAGATTATTTTGATATGTTGGTCAGCGATGCTTTCGATGTTATACACCAACCGGTTGTCAGGCAGTCTGAAGACGAGTGGCTGGTGGAGCCGAATGGAGACAATGCAGCAGCACTGACCTTTTCTTTTAGTGAACAAGGTGTCGGGTGGCCTTATTTTACTATTGACGCTCCGGAAGGAACTGTTGTGGAATTGTTGGTACATGAAGCACATCGGCTCGGAGGTCCTGCTATTATAAATTCTCATTTTAACTCCTGGACCCGGTTTGTTTGTAAAGAAGGGGTTAATACATTTGAAACATTTGATTTCGAGAGTTTCAGATGGCTTCAGTTACATATTCGTAACTTTAATCGTCCGGTCAGGATCTCTTCGGTCGGTATGCGCCGTAGAATATATCCCTGGCAAAAAGAACCTGCTATATTTATAGCAGACGATACTATTCAAAAGGTTGTGAATGCTGCAGTAAATACATTATACAACTGTGCTCAGGAAACATTGGTCGATGGAATGGCACGGGAAAGGCAACAATACAGCGGAGATGGTAGCCATCAGTTACATGCTGTTTTTCAGACAATGGGAGATTGTTTGCTTCCTTTCCGGTATATAAATACATTTAGCCAGGGATCTTCCATAGACGGATACTTTATGGATAGTTGGCCTGCCTGGGATCGGTTGGCACGTACGATGGAACGGCAGATGCAATTGACCGGTTGGGGCCCTATTCTGGATCATAGTATCGGATTTTGTTTCGATGCTTATCATTATTACATGTATACCGGTGATTTAAAGGGATTGGAAGAAGTCTATCCGAGACTTCTTAAGTTTTTTGTTTTTCTCTGTTCGCTGACAAATGAAGAAGAGCAATTGGTGCCGGCAGAAAACTTAGGAATGTGTTCGGTTTACATCGATCATGAGGCATATAAAAAGAACAGCCATAAACAATTGGCGTTAAATCTTTATATTACAGCAATGTGCAGGAATGCTTTGGCTCCTTTGTGCCGTTTGTTTGGAGATAAGGAAGAGGCTGATAGAGTAGACGCTTATGGTAGTAGGATACTTCAGGGATGTATCCGTAAGTTTTGGGATGAGGAACGGAAAGTTTATGTGAATAATCTGCCCTGGATAAAGGAAGAAGGAGAGATACGTTATTGTGACCGTTCTTTGGCTACAGCATTGATCTATGATCTGTGTCCGGGTAATTCTATAGATAAGTCATTGAAAATATTGGAACAGACTCCTGCAGAGTTAGGTATATCATACCCGTGTAATGCCGTGTGGTGTCTGTGGGCATTGGTTAAATACAGGAAGATTGAATCCGTTCTATCTGACTTGAGAACGAAATGGGGACGAATGAGCTCTGTTTGGGAAAATAACACATTGCAGGAGTTTTGGACTGCTTATCCGGATGAAGGCTCTCAGTGGAGTCATTGCGCCATGCATCCTTTGATTGCGCTCAGCCAGGGGATAGCCGGTATTTATCCGATAGAGGGAGGATCTGGTAAAATAAAGATAGAGCCGCAGCCCGGTAGTTTGGAGAAAGTAGATTTTGATGTATACACAGCAAAAGGGGCAGTACATTTTTATTCGCAGGGAAAGAAAGGGAAACGGACCCTTCGGTTGAGGATCCCGGATACAGTGTCTGTCGAATTATGGCTGGATGCACGGGAAGAAATCAAACTACCGTTCTTACGGACTGAGAAAAATGGAATCAAAGTATATAAGATGGAAGGTCTGGAAAAATACGAACTTCATTTGAAATATACTTGATACGTATCTTTGCATGACAAAGAATAATTTGTTAACTAAATTCATTAGGAGATGAAAAAGGATAAGATTATTAGGGGGATGGTTATGGTGTTTTTATGTTCTGTAAACATCTGTGGACTAAAGGCGCAGGAGAAAGCCGGAGAGTGTGTGCCTACAGATTTGAAATGCGAGCATCTGGTTGCTCCGTTAGGTATCGACCGCCAGGCTCCGCGTTTTTCGTGGCATCTGGAAGATAGCAGGGGCGGAGCCGTTCAAACCGCCTACAGGATCACTGTAGGAAAAGATTCTGTCGCTTTGTCCAAAGGAAAGAAGATCTTGTGGCAGGAGAAAAAGGCAGACGGAAAAACGATGGCAGGTTATAAAGGGAAAGCCCTGGAGCCTTTTACGAAATATTATTGGAGTGTTACTGTTTGGGACAAAGACAAGCAGGAATCCCGGAAAGTAATTTCTTCTTTTGAAACAGGTATGTTGACGCCTTCAAACTGGGAGGGAACATTTATTTCAGATGGACAAGATATAGAGTCCCGTGAGACTCCCTATTTCCGGAAAGCTATTCGATTAGACAAGAACGTCCAATCGGCAAGGGCGTACATAGTGGCAGCCGGATTATATGAACTATCCATTAACGGGCAGAAGGTCGGTGACCATTTTTTAGATCCGGCTTTTACCGATTATGACAAGCGGTTATTGTATGTTACGTATGATGTCACCGATCTTTTGAGTAAAGGAGATAATGCCGTGGGGGTAATTCTCGGAAATGGCTGGTATAACCATCAGCCGGTTGCTGAATGGTCCTTTGATAAAGCTCCATGGCGTAAGCGTCCTTCTTTCTGCCTGAATTTGCATATAACATATACGGACGGGACAAAAGAAATTCTGGCATCCGATGAAAGTTTCAAGGTGAAAGGCGGTCCCATTACATTCAATGCTATTTATGTAGCTGAAAATTATGATTTCAGGAAAGAACTGCCGGGTTGGAATACGGTTTCTTATGATGATTCTTCCTGGAAAAACGCAACGGAAGTTGTTTGGCCGGGTGCAAATATAACATCGCAGACCATGCATCCGATTCGTGCTACGGAATATTGCAAGCCTGTTGATCTGAAAAAGTTGAATGATACGCTTTACTTGTACGACTTTGGGCAAAACTGGTCAGGTGTGACGACGTTTAAGGCGAAGGGTGCGCCCGGAACAAAAGTGAAAATACGTCATGGCGAACAACTGGATTCCCGCAGGAAACGATTGTTTGATGATAATAATACCCAGTTTTATCAAAATGTAAACGAGCCGTTGAAATATGGGGTTCACCCTGAAGATGAATTGTTCCAGACGGATGTGTTGATATTGGACGGTAAGGAAAACGAATTTACACCCCGTTTTAATTATAAGGGATTCCAATATGTGGAAGTCTCCTCGGATAAGCCTCTGCATCTGACGACAGAAAATATAACATCTCATTTTATTCATACGGATTCACCGGCAAACGGATCTTTCGAATGTTCAGATACGTTGATCAACAGATTGCTGAGGGCTACGAATTATTCTTATTTATCGAATCTGGTCGGATATCCGACCGATTGTCCTCATCGTGAGAAAAATGGCTGGACGGGTGACGCCCATCTGGCTATTGAAACGGGCTTGTATAGTTTTGATGCAATTACCCTATATGAAAAATGGATGGCAGACCATCGGGATAATATGTATGACGGAGGCAGGCTGCGTTGTATCATTCCTTCCGGAGGTTGGGGAGGCGATATCGCTGACTGGACTTGCTCGATGACCATTATTCCCTGGACCCTGTATGAGTTTTACGGTGATCCGACTTGCTTGAAAGATAATTATGAAGCAATGAAGATGCATACGGATTATTGGCTGAATAAGTATCCGGAAGGGTTGATCGGAGATTACTGTCTGGGTGACTGGGTCCCTCATAAGTCGATTGCAGATAAGGAACTGACAGCTTCTATTTATCATTACAAAAATGCGGATATCGTTTCCCGTACGGCCAAATTGTTTGGTTTCGAAAAGGATTATGAACATTATAAAGCGGCAGCCGAAAAGATAAAGAATGCGATTAATGAAAAGTTCCTGAACAGGGAAACCGGTATTTATGCCAACGGCTATCAAACGGAGCTTAGTATGCCTTTATATTGGGGTATAGTCCCGGAAGACTGTAAAGAAAAGGTTGCGGAACAGTTGACCAAACGGGTAAAGACGGACAAGGATCATCTGGATGTCGGCATTATGGGATGTAAAACGATCCTCAACGCATTGACGGAAACAGGAAATGTAGAGCAGGCATTCCGTATGGTAACCCAACAGGATTATCCTTCATGGGGAAACTGGTTGCGCCAGGGGGCGACAACCCTTTACGAGAATTGGGATTATAACGGCCTTGCCTGGGGATATTCACAGAATCATATCATGTATGGTGAGATCGGTGCATGGTTCTATAAGGCCTTGGCGGGGATTAATGTCGATCCGCAGAACCCTGGTTTTAAGAATGTAATCCTGAAGCCTCATTTTGTAGAAGAACTGACCTATGTAAAAGCTTCTTATAATTCTCCCTACGGGTTGATAAAATCAGCCTGGGAAAGAGTGGGTGATAAAGTTATTTATAAAGTAACTGTGCCTCCCGGTACAACGGCTACATTACATCTGGAAGGAGAGAATACTCTTAAAGAATTGATTGCAGGAACTTATAAGTTTGAGGTAAATAAATAATTACGGATATGAAAGGCATTTATTTAAAAGTATTATTTGCATTTGTCTCGCTGTTAGCCGTTTCGTGCAGTACCCGTTCGTCGTTGGATATCGATGGTTTGCAGTGTGAGAACTTAAATGAGCCGTTGGGAATCGACAATACTTCTCCTCACTTCAGTTGGGTGTTAAATTCAAAGGAACAAGGTGCCGAACAAACAGCTTATCAGATACTGGTCGCTTCGGATAAAAAGTATTTGTCGGAAGGAAAAGCAGACCTGTGGAATTCGGGAAAGATGGAGTCAGATAAATCCAATGGGATTTTATACCAGGGAAGTCCTTTAAGTTCCAGGAGCTTTTCTTATTGGAAAGTGCGTGTCTGGGACGGAGAAGGGAATGTGTCCGCATGGAGTGAACCTGCTTGTTTTGGAGTGGGATTGCTGCATCCGGAAGATTGGACTGCCCGATATATCGGCATGAACCAGGCCGAAGGTCAAATGGAATCGCCGCTATTCCGGAAAACATTCCAATGTAATACACTTGGAGAAAAGATGTTGCTCCATGTGAATTCGTTGGGTTACCATGAGGTATATGTCAATGGAAAACATGTCGGCGATGCTGTATTGACGCCAGCTGTTTCTCAGTTCGATAAACGTTCCCTGATCGTGACTTATGATATTTCCGAACTTGTCCGGAAAGGTAGTAATGAGATTGTTTTCTGGTTAGGTAAAGGCTGGTACCGCGACGGACTTCCGGGTGTAGTGGAAGGTGGTCCGTTTGTCCGCGCCCAACTGGAAAGCAGAGACGAAGGAGATTGGACTACGGTTCTGGTTACGGACGATTCCTGGCTGGCTCGTAAAAGCGGTTATGTCTCGACTGGAAACTGGAGACCGCATCAGTTTGGCGGTGAGGTTGTAACGGCTTCCGAACTGCTTCCGGATTTAACGGCTTCTACATTGAACAGCGTTGAATGGGGAAAAGTGAAAGTAGCTTTGATACCGGTCCATAAGGCTACACCGCAAATGGCTGAGTTGAACCGGATTCAGAAAGAGTTCCATCCGGTATCGTGCCAGGCATCCGGTGACACAGCCTGGATCTTCGATATGGGAACGAACTTTACGGGGTGGACGAAAATTAAGTTTCCGGCATTGGCTTCCGGTCAGAAGATACGGATTAGCTATTGTGATTTTTTGAACGAAGAGGGGCAGTTCAGAGACAGACTTTATGAAGATTATTATATCGCTTCCGGTAAAGCAGGGGAGAGCTTCGTTAATAAGTTCAATTACCAGGCCTATCGGTATCTGAAACTGACGAATCTGAGTGAGGCTCCGGCCCTAACCGATATAACAGCTTGCCTAGTTCATACGGATTATAACGGAAGTGCCTCTTTTAGTTGTTCGGATGAAGACTTAAATGCAATTCACGATATGATCCACTATACACTCCGTTGTTTGACGTTAGGTGGTTATATGGTAGACTGCCCCCAGATCGAACGATTGGGGTATGGTGGCGACGGGAATGCTTCGACGCAGACCGTTCAGACAATGTATAACCTTACTCCTTTATACATGAACTGGATGCAGGCATGGGCGGATTGCATGAGAGAAGACGGAGGTATGCCTCATACGGCCCCTAATCCTTATATGGCAGGAGGAGGTCCGTACTGGTGCGGATTTATCATTACAGCTTCCTGGGCTACTTATGTAAATTATGGAGACAGTCGTTTGATAGAACGTTATTATCCTTATATGCAAAAATGGCTGGAGTATGTGGATAAATATACCGTGAACGGTCTGCTGAAAACATGGCCGAACACCGATTACCGAAATTGGTATCTAGGTGATTGGGCTACTCCGACCGGGATCGACCAAACAAATCCTTTATCGGTAGATGTCGTAGATAATTGCTATATATCGGTTTGCTATCAAACGATGTGTAAGATAGCGAATGTATTGGGAAAGGAACAGGATAAACAGGCGTATGCGGCTAAATATAAAGACCTGAATACGCTTATCCATAAAACGTTTTATGATCCCGGGCAGAAGAGTTATGCTACAGGTACGCAGATCGATTTGATCTACCCGATGCTGGTCGGTGCAACACCGGAAGATGAGCAGTCTGATGTCAGAAATACCTTGTATCGTGTCACGAAAGACCGTTTTAACGGACATCTGGCAACAGGACTGGTGGGGATTCCTGTAATAACCGAATGGGCTGTGAAGAATAAACAGGCCGATTTTATCTATGGAATGTTGAAGAAGAGAGAGTATCCGGGTTATTTGTATATGCTGGATAATGGAGCGACTACGACCTGGGAGCACTGGAATGGGGAGCGTAGCCATATCCACAACTGTTATAACGGTATCGGCTCCTGGTTTTACCAGGCTTTAGGGGGTATCAATCCAGACGAAGCGAATCCGGGATACAAGCATGTATTTATTCAGCCTCAACTGGTAAAAGGCATTTCATGGGTGAAAGCAGCGAAAGAAACTCCTTTCGGAATGTTAGATGTAAAATGGGAAAAGACGGACGTATCTTTTACCCTGGATCTGAGTATTCCTGTTGGCTGTAAAGCTACGGTTTTGTTGCCTGTCAAGGCTAAAAGTGTTTCGATTAATGATGTAAAGTCGGACAAATTGGATCAGTTGGAAATGCAATCAGGGAATTATCGGATTACATGTGCTCTGTAGGAATGACAGGCAGTAGTGAAATATCATTTTTATCAACTAAATTGTCAATTTTATAATTTAGAAGAAAGGTTTAATCTATTCTTTTGTACAAACTAATAAATCTTTAAGTATATGAAAGCACAAAACATTGTAAAATACTTATCCGGTGTTATTGCAGGAAGTGCCCTATCATTTGGTCTGGTTAGCTGTCAGGATACCAGCGTGCAAACCCAGGATTCTTTTGCCACTATAGAAAAGGATTTTAAGGATCCGTCAGCCGATTTTAGAAGTGCCCCGCTGGCAGTCTGGAACAGTAAAGTGACCGAGGCCGAAGTAGAGCGTACGATGCGCGAGCTGAAAGAGGCTGGTTTCGGAGGTCTTTTCATTCATCCCCGTCCGGGTATGATTACAGAATATCTGGGAGATGAATGGTTCTCTCTTTATAAACATGCGGTAGAGTTCGGAAAAGAGATAGGTATGAATGTCTGGATTTATGATGAGAACTCCTATCCAAGCGGATTTGCCGGTGGGCATGTGCCACAGGAAATGCCTGAGTCTTATAATCAGGGTCAGGGATTGGCTTTGACAAAGGCCGAATTACTGCCGGAGGATACAGCCCCTTATTACATGTGTTTAAAAAAGGAAAACGATGCCTGGAAAGATATTACAGACCAAATAGCTGACTATAAAGGAACTAAAGGAGAATATTACCTGTATAAGAAAACTTATATGGGTAAGTCTGACTGGTACGGAGGTTATTCATATGTAGACCTGTTGGTTCCGGGAGTAACGGAAAAGTTTCTGGAAGTAACGATGAAGAATGGATATGAGAAAAAGTTCAAAGAGGATTTCGGCTCATCTATCAAAGGTATCTTTTCTGATGAACCGAACATCAGCAGTCCGGGCGGATTACGATGGACACCGGATTTATTTGAAGTCTTTCAGCAGAAGTGGGGATATGACCTGAAACCGTTATTACCGTTGCTGGAGGAAGAAACAGGAGATTGGAAGAAGGTACGCCATAACTATATGGAGACTTTGTTGCAGTTGTTTATCGACCGTTGGTCAAAGCCTTTCCACCAGTATTGCGAGGAAAACAAGCTGGAATGGACCGGCCATTATTGGGAACATGGTTGGCCTTACATGAATGACGGACCGGATAATATGGCTATGTATGCCTGGCATCAGACGCCGGCGATTGATATGCTGTTCAATCAGTTTGATGAGAAAAGTCCTGTCGCACAGTTTGGTAATGTCCGTTCGGTAAAAGAGCTGCGTAGTGTGGCTAACCAGATGGGATATTCCCGTACATTGAGTGAAACATATGGTGGCGGAGGCTGGGATGAAACTTTCAAGGATTTCAAACGGCTTGGTGATTGGGAATATGTCCTGGGTGTGAACTTTATGAACCAGCATCTGGCACATATGACACTGACCGGTGCCCGTAAATACGACTATCCGCCGGTATTTACTTATCATTCACCCTGGTGGGCCGATTATAAATCGCAGAATGATTATTTTGCCCGCCTGTCATTGTTGATGAGTAAAGGTGTCCAGCAGAATGATATGTTGGTCATAGAGCCGAATGCAACTTTATGGAGTTATTATTCACATACCAAGAGTAGCCCGAAACTGATGGAAGTAGGCCAGGCTTTCCAAGACTTTATAACGACTCTGGAAAAAGGTCAGGTAGAATATGACCTTGGTTCTGAGAATATCATAAAAGATCATGGGGTTGTTGCCGATGGTAAGTTCGTTGTAGGTAAGGTCGCTTATACGACCGTTGTATTACCTCCGATGATGGAGACATTGAACAAACCGACATTTGATTTATTGCAGAATTTTGTGCAACAGGGTGGCCGTGTGATAACTTTTTCTTCTCCGACGTTGGTTGACGGAGCAGAAAATACAGCCTGGAAGACTCTGCTTGGCGGTCAGTCTGTAACGTCTGTTCCCCGGTTGACGAACGAGGTTATCCGGGACACATTTTCGAATGCAGACTGCCGGTTCTCATTTAGCGGAGGTAACTTATACCATCAACGTCGTCAGTTTACCGACGGGGAATTATTGTTCCTGGTTAATTCTTCCATGGATGAGGCTGTAGACGGTACGGTTACCGTTAACGGGAAATCGGCAGTGCAAATGGATGCCATGAGTGGAAATATTTATACGTACCCATCGACAAAGGCGGATGGCAAATTGACAATGAAGTTCCATTTGGAACCGGCTGGAAGTTTATTGTTATATAGTTCGAAAGGTTCGCTGAAATCTTATCCGGAAATACCGGCTGTTGCCGGCTCTACCCCGGTTCAGGCTATTAGTCCGGTTCAGGTTACTCGTTTGAAGGATAATGCATTGAATGTCGATTTCTGTGATGTGAGTGTAAACGGGAAAACAACAAAGAATGTCTATTTTGCACAGGCTGCCGATATCGCTTTCCGCGAATATGGTTTTACGAATGGTAATCCCTGGAATACTTCGGTACAGTATAAACGGAATATTTTAGACCGGGATACGTTTAAAACCGGAGGTTTCACAACGACTTACCGCTTTAAAGTAAATGACAAGTTCGATTATTCAAACATGAAACTGGTAGCGGAACGTCCCGAATTGTTTACTGTTAAAATCAACGGCGAACAGGTGAAACCGATACCGGGAGAATGGTGGCTGGACCGCTCCTTTGGTGTCTATTCGATAGGCGGCCAGGTGAAAACAGGAATAAATATCGTAGAACTGAGTGTGAGTCCGATGAGTATTTTTGCAGAGATAGAGCCGGTTTATATAGTGGGTGATTTTGCTGTTATTCCTGAACAAACAGGATGGAGCATCAGTGCTCCGGTTAAGAATCTTACGTTAGGTAGCTGGAAGGCACAGAAACAACCGTTCTATTCCTGGGGAGTAAGCTATTCCAAAGAATATGAGGTGAAATCTCTTTCAACCCCGTATGCCGTTCAGTTGAATGACTGGAAAGGTACTTTGGCTGAAGTGTATGTGAATGATCAGAAAGCCGGAATAATCGCTTATGATCCGTATCGTCTGGATATAACCCCTTATCTGAAAGAGGGTAAAAATAAAGTTGATGTCCGGGTGATCGGTAGCCATAAGAACCTGTTAGGTCCGCATTATCGTCATCCGGCCCCGGGTCTGGCTTCTCCGTGGCATTGGAAAAACATAGACAAGCAGATTCCAGGTAGTGAATATCAGATGCTGGATTATGGTTTGATGACTGATTTCGATTTGGTACATTAAAAAACTCTTGACATAAAAAGGCTTCGGTATCCTTTAGGGGTATCGGAGCTTTTTTGTGTTTGATAATGATTCATTTTCTTTATATTTGTACCATCTAATTAATTATCAATTCTGAATAACATGGAAAACATCTCAAGAAGAACAGCCATTAAGACCGCATTAGTAGGCGGGGCAGCACTTGCCGTATCAGGTTTGGAAGCAGCAAATCCCGCTAAAAAGAAAAAAGCAGAAACAAAGGAACCGTTGAAGGGTAATGTACGCCATTCCGTTAGTAAATGGTGTTTCGGTGACTATCCGTTGGAAGAATTTTGTGGGATATGTAAAAATATAGGAATCGAATCGATCGAATTGCTCGACCCGAAAGACTGGCCGGTTGTACAAAAACACGGCCTGACTGTCGCTATGTGCCAAGGGGCCGGTTTGGGTATCGATCGTGGATTTAACGATCCTAAATTGCACGACGAACTGGTTGCCAGTTATGAAGCGGTAATTCCCCAGGTGGCGGCAGCCGGACTGACAAATTTGATCTGCTTCTCCGGAAAGCGGAATGGACTGACTGATCTTCAGGGATGGGAAAACTGTGAGAAAGGATTGAAACGTCTGATGCCGCTGGCGGAAAAACATAATGTGGTCCTGACGATGGAGTTGTTGAACAGTGTAGGCCATAAAGATTATCAATGCGACCATACTGTTTGGGGGGTAGAATTATGTCGCCGTGTCGGATCGCCGAACTTCAAACTTTTATACGATATTTACCATATGCAGATCATGGAAGGAAATATCATTGAAAATATCCGAAAGTATCATGAATACTTCTCTCATATCCATACAGGCGGTAATCCCGGACGGGCGGAAATTGACGAAACCCAGGAACTTTATTACCCGGCAATTATGAAAGCGTTGGTAGAAACCGGGTATAAAGGATTTGTAGGGCAGGAGTTTGTTCCCCGCCAGCAGGATAAGATAGCTTCCCTGGAGAAATGTATTCGTATTTGTGATGTCTAGCCATATGAAGAAGACAAGAATTATACAACTCTGTTTTCTGTTGTTTGCTGTTGCTTTTGCTGGGTGTAAAGGAAAGTCCGGTTCGGAACAGGCTGGCGGTGCATTTACCCCGGGTGAACTATGGCCGGATAATAACGGTGTGCATATCAATGCGCATGGCGGAGGAATCCTGCATGACGGCGATACTTATTATTGGTTCGGCGAGCATAAAACAGAAGGAACTGCCGGAAATAATGCGCTGGTGGGAGTTCACTGTTACTCTTCCAAAGATTTATATAACTGGAAAGACGAAGGCGTTGCTTTATCCGTTGTGACCGACGATTCTACACATAGCATAGCGAAAGGATGTATTCTGGAACGCCCTAAAGTAATTTATAATAAAAAGAATAACAACTATGTGATGTGGTTCCATCTGGAGCCTAAAGGGGCAGGATATTCCGGTGCGCTCAGCGGTATTGCCGTAAGCGATAAGGTGGCAGGTCCTTATAAATTTCTTCGTGCCGTGCGTCCGAATGCCGGTTCCTGGCCGACAAATGTGCAGGATATTCATAAACAGGCTATTCCTGTATCGGATAAAAGCCAGTTTACCGGCGGTAGTCTGCCGGCTCACCCGGACAGTCTGAATCTGCTGGGCCGTGATATGGAAGGCGGACAGATGGCGCGTGATATGAACCTTTTTGTTGATGACGACAGCAAGGCTTATCATATTTATTCTTCGGAAGAGAACAGCACATTGCATATCTCCCTGTTGACGGACGATTATACTAATTATTCCGGTACGTATGCCCGCTTTTTCCCCGGACGTTTCATGGAAGCACCGGCGATGTTCAAACGTGACGGAAAATATTATCTGATCATGTCTGGTTGTACAGGTTGGGCCCCGAATGCCGGTCGTTCGGCTGTCGCACCTTCTATCTGGGGGCCTTGGGAAGAATTAGAGAATCCGTTTGTCGGTGAAGACTCCGACCTTTCTTTCCATTCCCAGAGTACCTATGTATTGCCGGCTCCCGGTAAGCCCGGACAGTTCATCTATATGGGTGACCGCTGGACGCCCGAGAATGCAATCGACGGGCGTTACATCTGGCTTCCGATCCGTTTTGAAGGAGATCAGCCGATCATCGAATGGCAGGATAAATGGAGTTATTGATGTCGTTGTCCTGTTGTATTTGAAATTTAACAATATGTTTTTGTAAATTCATCGAAATCATACCGCTAAATTGATTTAATCTTCATTAATTTTGCAGCTTCGTTTTTGCGGGGCTGCAATTTTTTTGGCAGATAGGTGATCTTTATAATATGGATATATAATAAACATTTAAAATGAAACCAACATTATCAATTACCTCAAGGCAGTTAATGCTGAGAGAGATGCACGATTATTTAATGATCGCTCTTGGCATGCTTTTCTATGCTATTGGGTGGACCGTTTTCCTTTTGCCTAATGATATTACTACCGGAGGGGTGCCTGGTATCGCCTCTATCGTGTATTGGGCGACCGGAATAAATGTGCAGTATACGTACTTTGCAATTAACGGCGGGTTGCTGATCGCTTCTCTTATTGTTCTGGGATGGAAGTTCAGTGTGAAAACTATTTTTGCCGTAATAGTGATGACTACTATCCTTCCCATTATTCAAAGTGCTACATCTAATCTGCATTTGTTGCAAGACCAACCGTTTATGGCTTGTGTCATCGGTGCTTCTTTCTGCGGAAGTGGTATTGGTATCGCTTTTTCGGCCAATGGCAGTTCGGGAGGAACGGATATCATCGCTGCTATTATAAATAAATACAGGGATATCACTTTAGGACGTGTTATTCTGATGACGGATATGATTATCATTTCTTCCAGTTATTTTGTACTGCATGATTGGGAAAAGGTCGTTTATGGTTTTGCCACACTTTATATATCCAGCTTTGTGCTTGACCAGGTGGTAAACAGTGCCCGCCAGTCTGTACAGTTTTTTATTATTTCCAAGAGATATGAAGAAATTGGACATCGCATCAATAAAGATCTTCACCGTGGTGTGACGGTGATAGACGGGACCGGAATGTACACCGGGTTGGGAGTGAAAATGATGTTCGTATTGGCCAAGAAGCGTGAGTCGACAACTATTTTCCGCTTGATTAAAGATATAGACCCGGAAGCATTTGTCTCTCAGAGTGCCGTCATCGGTGTGTATGGCGAAGGGTTCGACCATATTAAAGTAAAATAATTCCATATAATAGCTATATAGATTTATTTATAAGGGTTCGGCTTCTATTCAGATACCGTCCTGTATATAATTTTCTGCCTTACTAACTGGTTGTCGATGGCTATCGGTAATATTATTTATAGCTGTCGACAATATTACTGATAGTTATCGATTATATTACCGATAGCTTTCGTAAACAGATTAGTAAGGCAGAAAATTATTTATAGAACCGGATGTTATTTCTGTTAGTACGCAATCTAAATCAATTATATTTAAAATTTCACCTTAGTTCTGTTAGAACTGAGGCATATATCGTTAGTTTTTACTAACAAACAATGATTTTGAGCGCTTATAGCTCTCCAGCTATTAACAGATGTTTCTTAAAACATTCATTCTTCCTGTCTATTTAACCTATTATAATAAAAATGAACTATATTTGCATGCGCAAGGGATTTAGTTCTAACAGAACTATTTCCTAACTCTTTTAAGAGATAGATATATGTTTTAAGATAAATACTATTTATGGGTTTATGAATGATACAATCTTAATACTAATGCTTACTTAATTTTGATGTAATATGAGTGAAATACTATGTATCTATTTTTGCGCACCAATTATAGTTGAGACGCTATAACAAAATTATAAGCAATTGTTTATATGCAAATATCCGATGAGAAATTATGGGAATCATGTTTGACAGGGGATAAGGAGGCTTTCAAGGAAATCTATTGTCGCTTTTATTCTTTGTTGTATAATTATGGCTCCAAACTGGTTTCCGATAAAGATCTGGTAAAAGATTGCATTCAGGATATTTTCATTAAACTGATTCAGAACTATCCCTCTCTTTCTCCAACTCCAAATGTGAAAGGGTATCTGATCAAAGCCTTACGTAACAAGCTGTATGATGCATTGGAAAAGGAAAAACCGACTGATGATATCACCTTGTATGAAGAAGTATTTATAACAGACGAGTTATTCCCTTTACTCTCTTTCGACGATTCGGAAGCAGATGACCGTGCTAGACGTCTCATGCAGGTTTTTTCTCTGCTGTCCTCCCATCAGCAGGAAATTATCTATTTGTATTATGTAAATGAACTGAAGCATGAAGAAATAGCGGAGATAATGGGTATAAATTATCAATCCAGTAAAAATCTGTTATTCAGATCTTTATCTAGTCTTAAGAAATTATATCTGAAAAAAGATTGATTTTATTCAAAAAAAGTGAGTACCAAATGAGACCTCTCCCGTAATAGGGATAAAAGAGGTTACTTGTGGATAAAAAGCAAAACATATTAAATAAAAGATCATTTGAGCAGGCCGGGAAAGACCTACTCCGGAAAGTTCATGATGCAGAGTCTGATAACTTGCTGGAGGCACTGGCATCGTGGAAGGAGATTGAAGTCCGGACGACTCAGCCACGCACTTTATTCAGATTACGTTCCCGTTATATATTGTCTGTGGCAGCTTCAATAGCTGTATTTCTTTCTGTAGGCCTTTATTTTTGGATGGATACGAAGAGTGATACTTCTATGTCGCTTGCCTTGCTTGAAAACAACACATCGTCTTTGGCCGACGATGAGATTGTTTTGATCGAAAGCGATGATAAGATGCAATTGAAAGATGAATCATCGATCAAATATGATATGGATGGAAAATCGAATGCGGAACAGCATGTCGTAAAAAAGGAAATAACAGAAGAGAAGAAAGAGAAAAAAGAGGAAATCAATCAGATTATCGTGCCAAAGGGCCGGCGGGCGGACATTACTTTTTCGGATGGAACGAAAATGTATGTCAATGCCGGAACACGTGTTTTTTATCCGGCTGTCTTTAAAAAAGATAAGAGAGAAATACTTGTAGAAGGTGAGGTCTTTCTGGAAGTAGAGAAAGACCCTTCTCGTCCTTTTATTGTCAAAACCAACAGGTTTGAAGTAAAGGTACTCGGTACGCAGTTTAATGTTTGTGCATATAAAGAAGATGCTTTCACTTCTGTTGTGTTGGTTAACGGTAGTGTGGAGGTTAATTCCGGAAAGAATAATAGATCAGTACTCTCTCCCAATCAGATGATTAAAGTAAATGATAAAGGTACGGATATAAAGGAGGTAGATGTTTTTGAATATATCTGTTGGAAGGATAATATGATGATGTTGAACGGCCGGAAGGTTGGAGAGACACTGGATCGGTTATCCCGTTATTACGGTCGTAACATTTGGTATAATGAAGAGATTGGAAATATTCCTATTTCCGGAAAGTTGGATTTGCGGGAAAATATGGAAGATGTAATCAATATCATTTGCCAGTCAATGTTCCTTCAGTATAAGACAGATGCAAATAATAATATAATAATATCAAAATAAAATGCCTATGTAAAAGCCCTAGAGTTAAAAAAAGAACCGAACGATACGGCCATATCACTCGGTTCTAAAGTTTCTTGTTTAATCTATTAATTTATGTATCAAAGAAAAAACGTTACAAATGTATGAAAAAGAATGAAGAATTCAGTCGAAAATCGACTCATTTTCTTAAAAGTGCATGTTTAGCCTTATGTCTGGTAAGTTATGGAGGATCTGCTATCTACGCAGCTTCTACTTATGCGGAACAAACCACGTTGACTGTCCGCATGAATAACCGGACTGTAAAAGATGTATTTTCTTACATCGAAAAGAACAGTGAATTTATTTTTGTGTACCATGGTTCAAACATCAATCTGAATAAAAAGGTGAATGTGGATGTCAATAATCAGACTGTTGAAGCCATATTGAAAAAGATGTTTGAAGGAACGGACATTGAGTATATCATCAATGACCGCCAAATCATCGTTCGCAAGAATGAAACAAACAAAAAGCAGGTAGCAGTCGTTGCTCCCCAGCAGGAAAAGAAAATCACCGTAACAGGTAATGTAAAAGATGCTACCGGCGAACCGTTGATTGGGGTAAATGTGATGGTAAAAGGAACTACCATGGGGAATATAACGGATGCCAATGGTAATTTCTCTCTATCGGATGTCGCTCCGAATGCAGTTATTAGTGTTTCTTATATTGGATATAAAACGCAGGAAATCGCTTTAAATGGTAAAACTGCAGTAAATGTGATTTTGAGTGAAGATAGCGAGGCTTTGGATGAAGTGGTAGTTATCGGTTATGGTACACAGAAGAAAGCGGACCTGTCCGGAGCTGTAGCTACAGTGCCGAAAAAAGTATTGGAAAACCGTCCGGTTTTGACCGTTGGACAGGCTTTGCAGGGATCGGTTGCTAACTTGACTGTTTCGATCGGTAGTGGACAAGCAACAGATTCACCTAGCTTTAATATTCGTGGTACGACTTCTATCAACGGTGGTAATCCGTTGGTTGTGATAGACGGTGTGGTTTCTTCAGCAGAAGAGTTAAACAGAATGAACCCTACCGATATCGGTAGTATTTCCGTTTTAAAAGATGCTGCGTCGGCTGCTATCTACGGTTCGCGTGCTGCATTCGGTGTGATTTTGGTTACGACTAAGACGGCAGGACAGGAAAAGTTGACAATTAATTATAATAATAATTTTGCAATGCGTAGGTTAACGGGGATGGCAGATGTAATTACTGATCCTTATATCGTAGCTTCCACCCGTAATACGATGTCTTACCCTTGGTATAACTTATACAATGAAGAACAATTGGCATATGCCAAGAAAGTTTCGGAAGATCCGAGCACTTCTCCTTATTATCTAAATCAGGATGGTACTTATTCTTATTTTGGTAGTACAGATTGGTTTGATGAGGCTTATAAGAATTTGGCATTTTCTACCAATCACACGGTCGATGTTTCAGGTAAGACAGATCGTTTAAATTATTATTTTTCTGCCAATTACAATTTTCAGGATGGTATGGTGAAGTACGGAACTGATAAATATAACCGTTATAACCTTCGTTCCAAATTGGATTTTAAATTGACTGACTGGTGGACGTTGGGTAATAATACCAGCTTTGTAAATTCAGACTATGATTCTCCAAACTATCTGGGAGATTCTTATTATTGGGAAGTAAACCGTATCAATCCGTTGGATGTGACTTATAATCCGGATGGTTCTTGGACAAAGGCTGGTAGTAGCGTATTCGGGCGTTTGGTAGACGGAGGTCGTTGGAACCAGCAGAAGACAACTTTCTCGACACAATTTACAACAAAGATCGATATTATCAAGGATGTTCTTTTTGTAAATGGTTCGTTCAACTATTCAACGAATAAAAATGCTGAAGAGGGATATTCTTTGCCTGTCGATTACTATGATGGTCCGGATAGACCGGCTGCTCAGCAAGACCCGGTGTCTCAAGCTTACTTGAACCATACCAATGCACGTACACTTACATTTGATGCATATGCTACTTTCCACAAGTTGTTTAATGACAAACACGATTTCACGGCGATGGTTGGTTTCAACCAGGAAGATTGGCGGGATAATTATACCTCTGCGAGCCGTAAAGAATTGATTTCATCTTCTTTGCCTACATTGGGATTGGCTTCGGGTGATATGAATGTCGGACAACGAATCTATTCACTTTCTATGCGTAGTGTATTCGGCCGTTTGAATTATATTTTTAACAATAAGTATATCTTGGCATTTAATGGTCGTTATGATGGAACATCACGTTTCCCACATGATGATCGGTATGCATTCAACCCTTCCGGTTCTGTGGCTTGGGTACTTTCGGAGGAAAACTTTTTCGAACCGGTACGAGATGTTGTTAATTTCTTGAAACTCAGATTCTCTTATGGTAGTTTGGGTAATCAGGATTTGAAAGAGAACTATTATGCTTATCTGGCTACTATGGGTTCCGGAAAGATATCTCAAATTTTAGATGGTAAACAACCGATAGGTGTTTCTGCACCGGGACTGGTTGCTGGTAACTTAACTTGGGAAAAAGTGACGACTGCCGACTGGGGAATGGATATTAATTTCTTAGATAATCGTTTGACTGCCACTGTCGATGGATATATTCGTCGTACAAAAGATATGTTGACAGGTGGTGCAGAGTTACCTAATGTTTTAGGAACCAGTGAACCTTTGGAAAATGCGGCAGACTTGAAAACAACCGGTTGGGATTTAACGGTTAGCTGGCGTGATAATGTGAAGCTGGCAGGGAAAACGTTGAATTACGGATTAAGCTTCAATATCGGTGATAGTCGTTCTTGGATCACTAAGTTCTCGAATGATACAGGGTCTTTGGATAGTTATTATGAAGGCTGGGAAATGGGATCTATCTGGGGGTTGGAAACAGAAGGTTTCTTTACTTCTCAGGAAGATATTGATAACCATGCCGACCAGACACAGGTCGCTTCTTATATCGGTACACGACCGATTGCACCGGGCGATTTGAAATTTAAGGATTTAAACGGTGACGGCAAAATTGATAAAGGCGCTTGGACAATTGATGACCATGGTGATTATAAGATTATCGGTAATAGTCGTGCCCGTTATGGTTTCGGGTTCAATATGAATGCAGATTGGAATGGTTTTGACTTGAGTCTGTTTGTACAGGGAGTTTTGAAAAAGAATTACAGTCCGAGTGGGGACTTGTATTTCTGGGGTATCTATGCACAACCTTGGACTAATATTACTTATGGTAACTATTATGATCGCTGGACAGAAGAAAACCCAAGTCAGGATGCTTATTTCCCGCGTTTTAAATCGTATGTTGCGGAAGGTGGAGCAGAAGCTGCTCTTACTCAGACCCGTTATTTGCAAAATGCGACTTATGCTCGCTTGAAGAACTTGACATTCGGATATACACTGCCAAAACAGTGGACAGATAAAGCAAATATCCAACGTTTACGTCTTTTCTTCTCTGGTGACAACTTGTGTGAAATAACAGGTTTGTATAAGCATTATAAACTGGATCCGGAATGTTTGGGTGGCCAAATGTATCCGTTGCAACGTTCTTATTCGTTTGGTTTAAATGTTACGTTCTAATTTTTAATTGCTGAAAGTTATGACTATTAATAAAAATATTATGAAAATAGCTGCGATAGGATTCGTTGGCATTTTAGGGTTAAGCGGATGTAACGATTCGTTTATGGACAAATATTCCGAGACTTCCATTACGGAAGAAGGTTTTTTCAAGTCGGCTGGTGATTTGGAAATCTATACAAATAATATGTACGGATATGTTACTTCCGATTATTGGGATGTCGCATCCGATAATGTGATATATGTAGAGGAGGCAAGTATCTATTCTAAGATGAGAGGAGAGCTGAATCCTGATAATGCAAGTGTATGGGGATGGGGTAGTATTCGCAATGTCAATTTTATGCTGGCAAGAGCAGATAAAGCAGAAGGTGATATGGCGGAAATTAATCACTATATCGGCTTGGCTCGTATGTTCAGAGCAAAGTTATATTATGATAAAGTATTGTCTTATTCGGATGTACCTTGGTATAGTCGTGATTTGCAGACTACGGATACGGAAGAATTATTTAAACCGCAGGATCCGCGTGCGTTGGTTGTTGATTCCATCATGGCCGATCTGGATTTCGCTGTAACTCATATGAAGGATGAAAGTGGTGCACGAACACGTTGGTATAGAAGTGGTGCATTGGCTATGCAGGCACGTATCGCCTTGTCAGAAGGTTGTTGGCGCAAATATCATTCGGAATTAGGACTGAATGATGCTGATCGTTTCTTTAAAGTGGCTGCTGATGCTTGTAAAGCGATTATGAATACAGGTAATTATGAGTTGTCTACCGGTGAAGGCGCATATGAGGCTTTGTTTAATAGTCAGGATCTTTCTTCTAATAAGGAGATGATCATTTTTGAAGATTACAGTAATGAATTAGGACGTAAGCATGGTGCCGGTGCCCGGTTTGATTGGACAACCGGCTTGTCACGCGACTTAATGGAAGATTATTATGTAATTGAAGATGGTAAGACAAAAAGATTTCAGGATGTGCCTGGTTATGATAAGAAAACATTTCTTGAGATCTTTGAAAACAGAGATCCCCGCCTGGGACAAACTTTCATGATGCCTGGTTTTATGCGTCCGGGTGAAACAGAACCTCATCGCCAGAAAATAACGATCGGTGGTTATCCGCAGGTGAAATATTCTCCGCTGACATTCGATCAGACAGAATGGGGTAAAGCCTATACAGACTTGCCATTGATCCGGTATGCAGAGGTCTTATTGATGTATGCAGAAGCGAAAGCTGAGTTAGGAGAATTAACTCAGGAGGATATTGATTTGAGTATCAATTTAATTAGAGATCGTGCCGGTGTGCCTCGGGCTACTTTGGCAGATTGGATGGCAAATGTCGACCCGGTTCAGGCTAATCGTTATCCGAATGTTACTTCTGCACAAAAAGGTGCAATTTTGGAAGTTAGACGTGAAAGACGTATTGAATTGGCTTGCGAAGGATTCCGTTATGCGGATTTAATGCGTTGGGGTGCTGGTAAGTTAATGGAAAAAGCTCCGGAGGGTATGTATATCGGTGAATTAGGCTATATTGACTTGACCGGTGACGGACAACCTGATTATGCAGTTGTGGCAACACAGGCAGATGCCGATGCTATTCCACAGGCAGATAAGGAAAAATATAAATTGAATATAGAGATTTTGGCAGGAAATACATTTGAACTGACTGGTGGAGATAAAGGATATATTCGTTTGATTTCTCAGGTTAATAAATGGAATTTTATTGAACCGAAGTATTATTATAGTCCGATATCAACAAAAGATATCGTACTGAACAAAAACTTAATTCAGAATAAATTTTGGACTAAATAGTCGGGAGCGCTTTTTTACTCTTTGAGTAGGAAATGAATATTATATATCTCAAAAGTTACATCTTTTATTTTAGGTGTGAACTTTTGGGATATATTTTTGAATCATTTTTATCTTTCTATCTTTGCGGTTGAATTACATTTAATATTGATAAATTATATACATGAAAACACAAAGTTTTGTTAGTATTACCTTGGTAGTACTTGTTTTGAGTGTTTTTATTTCTTGCTCTGAACAGAAAAAAGAACAACAACTCACTGTCCTTGCCTGGAACGTTTGGCATGCAGGGCATTCCAAAGCTTATGGACAGCAAGCCTGTGATGGGACGATCGGTATCCTGAAAAAAAGTCAGGCTGATGTCATCTTGATGGTGGAAACATATGGAGCCGCTCCTATGATTGCTGATTCGCTCGGTTATGATTATTATTTGATATCCAGTAATCTTTGTATCTTCAGCCGTTATCCGATCATAAAGAAATATACATTTCCGGATGTGATAGATACCTTCAATTTCGGAGGTGTAGAGATTGATATGGACGGGACTCCTGTCCGTCTGTTCGATACTTGGATTCACTATTTGCCGGATATGCGCCTTGTTCCGACCGATAAATCAGAAGAAGAAATATTGGCTTGGGATGATGCCGGAACACGCGATGAAGAAATCCGAAAGATACTCGGGGCTTTGAAACCAATGATTGCCGAATCAGATAGTATCCCTATCGTCATGGGCGGCGATTTCAACAGCCACTCGCATCTGGACTGGACAGAGGCGACCAAAGATATGTATAATCACGGTGGTGCCGTCGTGAACTGGACTGTCTCCAAAGAAATGCAGGCTGCTAACTTCAAGGATAGCTTCCGTGAGATTAATCCCGACCCGGTGAAGAATATCGGGACGACCTGGTTGACGGATGCCGATTCGCTGGAAACAGTCAATCGCCAGGATCGTATCGACTTCATTTATTACCAAGGAAAGACGATACAGGCAGTAGAGTCCCAATGCTATGACAATATTCTGGGTGAAACATTTTCTTTCAAAGGGGAAGACTTCTTTTATGCTTCTGATCACGGGTTTGTGTTGACAACCTTTACGATTAGAAAATAGAAAACTTACTACTAATATTCTAAATAAACACATTAATAACATGAAGAAAACAATCTTGAGCATCGCCCTGCTGAGCGGCATCGCTTCTTTTGCCAATGCAGCCTACACTGGGCATGTCTTTGTCGATAAAAACAACAATGGAGTATTTGATAAAGGCGAGAAAGCTATGGCAGGTGTTCTCGTTTCTGACGGTCTGAACGTCGTAAAGACGGCTGGCGACGGCTCTTTCACCCTACCCGGCCACGAACGGGAACGCTTCATCTTTATCACCACCCCTTCCGGCTATAAAACAAACAATAAGCATTATCACCGTATTGATGGCGACCAAATCTCGTACGATTTCGGGCTGCAACCCTATAGCGGAGGTATAAAATCCGACGGCAGTCATAAATATGTGCATATCGCCGATACGGAGATATTCAACACCGACAATCATGGTGACTGGGTATCCAACGTACGCGATTATACCTCCAACGAGGAGGCCGCCTTTATTATCCATACCGGCGATATCTGTTATGAGAACGGTCTGAAAGCCCATATCAAATTGATGAATACGGCCAATATGAACTGCCCTATCTTCTACTGTGTCGGTAATCACGACCTGGTAAAAGGAAAATACGGTGAGGAACTGTTCGAAAGCATCTACGGTCCGGTCTTTTATTCATTTGATGCCGGTAGCGTGCATTATATTGTGACTCCGATGGCGGGCGGCGATTATCAGCCGGGCTATACGAAGGAAGATGTCTATCGCTGGCTGAAGAACGATCTGGCGCAAATCCCGCAAGGCAAGCCCATTGTCGTATTCAATCATGACTTGCTGACTTACGGCGACCAGTTTATCTTCGGTATCAACGACCAGGAACAAATTAACTTGAATGACCATAACCTGAAAGCCTGGGTATACGGTCACTGGCATATCAATTACATAAAGAAACAGGGTAACGTCTACTCTGTCTCTACTGCTACCCTGGACAAGGGAGGTATCGACCATTCTACCAGCGCTTTCCGCGTTATGCATGTAGACAGGAAAGGCGATTTCACCTCTGAATTGCGTTACACTTATCTTGATAAAAGCATCCAAATCTCTACTCCGGCCGAAGGGCAAGTTCCCGTGCTGGCTTCCGGAGCCGTGCCTGTGACGGTGAACGTTTATTCATCCGTCTCTCCTGTGAAAGAGGTCTCTTATTCTTGTCAGATAGATGGAAAGACATTTGTCAGCAATCGTAAGTTGAGCCAGGCTACGGACTGGTGCTGGAACTCCGAAGTACCCTTTACGGCTGCTCAACGTGGGAAGATGGCTACCCTGAAAGTAAGAGCACTCTTCAACAATGGCGAAGTGGCGGAAACCGAAACGGTATTCACCTATCAACCAACAAATGTAAAACCGGATTTGTCAGCCGACTGGAATAACCTGTTAGGAACTCCCGAGCATGTTGCGACTGCTTCTTCGAGCGTAAACCCGCCTCTCGAAATGGCCTGGGTGAAGAATATTGGAGCCAATATCTATATGACTTCCCCATTGGTTTACAACGGTATGATTTATGTTGCCTCTGTCGATGAGAACCTGCAAGGTGATGCTCATATTTATGCCCTGAACGGACAAACGGGCGAGTTGCTTTGGAAATACCAGACACGTAATTCCATCAAAAACACTATCGCCATTGACAATGGTCGTGTGTTGGCACAAGACGCCCAGGGATATCTGTATGCCGTAGATGCCCAAAGCGGTAAATTAAGCTGGGAGAAACAACTGCCGGTAGCCGGCCTGCCTTCTTTGATCGAAGGTCTGGTTGCCTCCGACGGTGTTGTGTATGCCGGGACAGGCAAAGGTCTTTGTGCCATCGACACTAAAGACGGACGTGAGATCTGGCGCAATAAAGACTGGGGGCAGGGCGAAGGCACCACCACCACCTTCTCCGTAGGAAAGAATATGCTGATCGCCTCTTCCCAATGGCGTGCCCTCTACGGCAACGACCTGAAGACCGGTGAGTTGAAATGGACAGCCGACACTAACGGTCTGCGTAACCGCGGCGCATCGGCAGCCGTTCATGGTGACCTGCTCTACCTTATCTCCGACAAGTCTTTCTTTATCCTCGATGCCAATACAGGCCGTGTGATTGTTCGCAAGGAACTGCCTTTCAGTGTCGATGTAACCTCAACACCGTTACTGACAGATAAGGAGATCATCTTCGGCTCCGCAAAAGACGGTTTGGTCGCATTGGATAGCGAGACGCTAGAGATTAAATGGAAGTTTAATACCGGAGATGCATTGGTATATACTTCCCCTTACTCCCGTAAAGTATCTGCAACTATCGAGACAAGTCCTGTCTTATCAGGCAATACGGTTTATGTAGGAGCTTCCGACGGTACTATCTATGGCGTGAATAAGGAGACCGGAAGGTTTGCCTGGAAGCATGCGACAGGCGCTCCGGTATTCGGTTCGGTAGCCGTTTCCGGAAATACGTTGATAGCCGTTGATTTCGGAGGAAACGTATATACGTTCGTTGCCTCTGAATAAAAGCTTGATACTAAGCTTTGAATAGAGAGGTGCGTTTCCAAAACGGAGGCGCACCTTTTGTTTGTATATGACTGGAGGATTCTATATCTTTGCATTATTACTGATTATAACTGTATTAAAGAAACCATTGAGATATGAAACGTTCTGAAGTTGTAGAGTTAATAAAAGAGACTATACGTCGTATTGCTCCTGGTGCAAAGACTATCTTGTATGGTTCGGAAGCACGGGGTGATGCCCGTCCCGACAGCGATATCGATCTTCTTATTCTGGTTGACGGTGATACAATGACACTGGCACAGGAAGAGGAAATAACGCTTCCTCTCTATGAGCTGGAGTTACGAACAGGCGTCTCTATCAGTCCAATGATCGTTTTAAAAAAGTTATGGGATAACCGTCCTTTCAAAACTCCTTTTTATGTCAACATTATAAATGAAGGGATTGTATTATGAAAGAAATATTGGATGAAGAAAGCCGGAATGCTTTGATAGCTTACAGGCTTCAACGGGCTTATGAGACGTTGAAAGAGGCAGAGGTTATGATACGGGAATCATTTTATAATGCAGCCGTTAACCGTATGTATTATGCATGTTATTATGCAGCTGTAGCTTTATTACTGAAATATGATATTCAGACTCAGACTCATAATGGTGTGAAAACAATGCTTGGGTTGCATTTTATTTCTACAGGAAAGCTGTCATTAAAAATAGGCAAGACTTTCTCTACTCTCTTTGAAAAGCGACAGAGTGGTGACTATGATGACTTTGTCTATTGCGATCAAAGCATGGTCGAAGAATTATACCCACAGGCCAGTCTGTTCATAGATTCTGTGAAAGAGATACTTACCAAACCTTAAGTCGGATAAGCATCTCTTAGGGAAAGTTCAGGGGAAGTTATTTCAATTCAAAAGCTACTCTATTGCGAATATCTGTAGAGGAGGCACCGACTAATGCTTCGAACTTACCCGGTTCGGTGACCCATTCATGGCGGGTGTCATCGAAGAAACTCAATGCCTCTTTTCCGATGGTAAAGGTTACCTCCCGGGTCTCTCCCGGAGCCAGTTTTACCTTGCTGAAGCCTTTCAGTTCCTTTACAGGACGGGGCAGGGATGACTGCAGGTCACTGATATACAATTGTATCACTTCCGAGCCTTCGCGACTGCCTGTATTGGTGACAGGCAGGGTAATGGTAAGCGTTTCATCCTGTCCCATCACTTTCTTGTCGGCTATGGCCTTCCCATAGGCAAAAGTAGTGTAGCTCAGGCCATGACCGAAGGAGAACAGCGGTTTTGTCTTTTCCTTGTCCACCCAGCGATAGCCGACGAAGATTCCTTCGTTGTACTTCTGATCCACGATAGGGCTGCCGTCGTTGCGGGGAGTACCCGGATATTCGCCCAGCTTATGCGCACCTACATCCTGCAAAGAAGCGGGGAAAGTGAACGGTAACTTGCCGGACGGATTGACATCGCCCGTCAATACCGAAGCAATGGCACTGCCTGCTTCCGACCCCAGATACCATGCCTGCACGATGGCGGGGACTTCTTTCACCCACGGCATGGCGATGGCATTGCCTGAGATATTTACTACAATCAGGTTCTTGTTAGCCTTTGCCAGGGCGGTTATAACCTTATCCTGGCCGTAAGACAGACCGAGTTCCTTCCGGTCTGCATCTTCGCAGTCCTGATGCGCGCTCTTGTTCAGGCCGCCGATAAAGATGACGTAATCGGCCTCTTTGGCTACGGCAACGGCTTCGGCTATCAATTCTTCCGGCGAACGGCTGTCCTCCAGGTCCTGACCGGATTTCACACCATTGTATTCACCGCTCGGGTCGCCTACATAACCACGTGCATAAATGACTTCCGCCTGGTCGCCCACCCGTTTCCGGATGCCGTCCAGCGGGGAGAGTTCGTATTTTACTTTCAGGGAAGAAGAACCGCCGCCTACAGTCATCATCTTGATGGCATTCTCGCCGATGACGGCTATTCTTTTTGCCCGGTTCAGGTCGATAGGGAGCAGGTTATTCCGGTTCTGCAACAACACGATGCCCTCTTCACCGATACGGCGGGCTGCGGCAAAATGGGCTTCCGAGCAGAGCGAGCCGTACGGACGGTTTCTATCCATCGTAGTGCGGTAGGCGAGGCGCAGGATGCGTCTTACCTTGTCGTCCAGTTCTTTTGTTCCGACTTTGCCTTCACGAATCAGTTTCAGGTAAGGATCTGCCAGGTAATAATTGTCGTAAGCGTTGCTTGCTCCGTTGGACAATCCGTTGGTCCAGCTTCCGAACTCCATATCGAGTCCGTTGGTGATGGCTTCCTGCGTGTTATGAACCCCTCCCCAGTCGGAGACGACAACGCCGTCGAAACCCCATTCACCTTTCAGTATATCGTTCAGGAGATATTGGTTATGGCAACCGTGCTGATTCTTATACAGGTTGTAGGAGCCCATGATGGCCCAGGCATTTCCTTCCTGAACGGCCGCTTTGAAGGCGGGCAGGTAGATTTCATAGAGCGCACGGTCGTCTATGATGACGTTGGTCGTGTGGCGGTTTACTTCCTGGTTGTTGAGTGCATAATGTTTCACACAGGCAGCTACGCCGTTCTGCTGGACGCCTTGCACATAGGGAACTACCATCTTTCCGGCCAGATAAGGGTCTTCGCCCATATACTCGAAATTACGTCCGTTCAGTGGCGAACGGTAGATGTTTACACCGGGGCCCAGCAAGACCGTTTTATTCCGGTAGCGGGCTTCTTCACCGATGCTTTTGCCATAAAGCCTGGCTATCTCCGGGTCCCAGCTGGCAGCCAGGCAGGTCAGAGCCGGGAAGGCTACGCAGGAGTCGTTGGTCCATCCCGCCTGCTCCCATTCATCCCATAAGACTTCGGGACGAATGCCGTGGGGACCGTCGGTCATCCAGAATTCAGGAATGCCCAGGCGTGCGACGCCCGGCGAACAAAACTTGGACTGGGCATGTGTCAGTGCTACCTTTTCTTCCAGCGTGAGGCGCGACAGGGCATCTTCCACACGTTCTTCAATGGGTTTGCTACTGTCCAGATAAGTGGGGACTTCCTGCTGTGCCTGCCCGAAACCGGGCAGCAACAACAGGCTGCAAGCGATGTATTTAATCAGTTTCATATTGTTATTGTGTCTTTAAACCTAGTGAGCGGATATATTCGTTTTGTATGACGCATTGCTGTATACGGCTGTTCTCGATAAACTCCTTTAAAGCTGCTTTGGCTGTTTCCTGGTCCGGCCGGGCATCACGGATTTCCTGGTATGTACCCCGGGGAGCTTCGGAGAAGGCAACGACAGTGTCCCAGCCGGCCGGTGCTTTGATGCCGGCAAAGGAGGATTTGTCGATTTTCTTGTACGGCCAGAACGTCCAGCCGATATTGTTCTCTTCCATCACATGGCAGAAAGCGTTCTGCCAGGCTTCTGTGTTATGTCCGATTTCGCCCATATACATGGGGAGGTTTACCCGGTCGCGGAAGTCGATAATCTCCTGGATGGCTGCTTTGGAGGCGTCGCCTCCGTAACGATGGCAGGTGTACATGATTTTATCGTCGAAGGTGGAGTCGGTGAATGGGCTGAAGTTACCGTTCCACTGCGCGCCACCCAGCAGGATGATATGGTTGGTGTCTGCCTCGCGGATGGCGGCTGTGGCTCGTTTATACAGCGGTTCCAGCTTGCCGTTCAATTCTTCCATATTGCTGAAATAGGGAGCGATAGGCTCATTTGCCAGTTCGTAGCCGAGGATAACCGGCTCGTTCTTGTAATAGGCTGCAATCTTTTTCCAGATGTTGCAGAATAGCTGCTGGCTGGCTTCGCTCTCGAATAGCCAGGGATACCCGTAGCTGTCGTCGATGTTGTCACCGGTCTGTCCGCCCGGAGCATCGTGCATATCGAGAATCAGGTAGAGGCCTGCCTCGCGGCACCAACCGACTACACTGTCTATGCGGGCGAAACCGTCCTGATTGGCCGTCAATCCCATATAATCCTCGTCAGTGAAGAGTTTATAATGGAAGGGAAGACGGATGGTATTAGCACCGGTCGCCGCAATGAACCGTATATCGTCGCGGGTAATATAGTTATCTTTGAACGCTTTCCAGAACTCAGCGGTGAAGTCGGGACCGACCAGTTCGCAGAGCATCTGGTTGATGCGTCCCGGCGAATTTGTCTTGTTGAAGCCAAACATATACCCTTCTGGGTTCAGCCAGTTGCCAAGGTTCGTCCCTTTGATAAAGAACTTCTGCCCTTTGGAGGTAATCAGGTCGGTGCCGGAGATACGCATGAATGCTTCCGGCGGCAGGTCGGCCGTATCCGCATCTGTAGTGCCGGTGTGCTGCCGGCATCCGGTAACGGATACCAGCAGGAGCATGAGCATTAAATAGATATTCTTTTTCATGTCTGTTATTTTACTGTGAATGTTGTTTGTAATCCTTCGGCGCTGTTAGGGCCGACCCAGAGGTTAAATTCGCCCGGTTCGACTACTCTTTGCCGGTCGATGTTCCAGAAGGCCAGTTCTTCGACGGGGAGTGAGAAAGAGACTGTCTTTGTCTCACCCTGCTTCAGAGGAATCCGCCGGAAGCCTTTTAGCTCTTTGACCGGACGGGTGATGGAGCCGACTTTGTCCTGTACGTACAGTTGCACGACTTCCGTACCGTCATACTTACCGGTGTTTGTCAGGTCGAAGCTGATTTCCAGTGTTCCGTCGACAGCCAACTGATTCGTTGCCAGTTGCAGGTTGTCATAGCCGAAGGTGGTGTAAGACAATCCGTAACCGAACGGGAACAAAGGGTCGAAACCGGCATCCATATAGAAGGATGTACAGCCCAGGGAGGTCTGTCCGGCTTCCTGCGGGATATCGTCTATCAATGTTTCCTGGCGGGAGGCGGGGCGGCCCGTATTGTTATGTGCATAGTAGACAGGTATCTGACCTACCATCTTCGGGAAAGTAACGGGTGTTTTTCCGCTTGGTACCGCTTTTCCGAAGAGCAGGTCGGCAAGGGCCGGTCCGCCCATTGTTCCCGGATGGAAAGCGTAGAGAACGGCGTCGGACTGTTCGACTTCCTGCCCGATTGTCAGCGGACGGCCTGCCATAACCACCGTCACAAGCGGTTTCCCTGTCTTTGCCAGGGCGGCTATCAGTTCGCTTTGCGCTCCCTGCAAATGCAGGTCGGCTAACGAGTGCGCTTCGCCTGAGAGGATAGATTCTTCTCCGGCGCATACCAGTACGGCATCGGCACGCATAGCGGCATTTACGGCTTTGGCGATGCCGGCTGTATGCTTGTCGCGGCTATAACCTAATCCGGGTTCGTAGATGATTCGTACTTTATCGCCATACATCTCTTTCAAAGCGGTCAGAACCGTTTGCGTATGTGCTTTTTCTCCGTCGAATACCCAGGTTCCCATCTGGTCGTGGGCGGCATCGGCCAACGGGCCTATTACGGCAAGGGTACGTATCTTATCGGTAAAAGGTAAGGTTTCGCGGTCGTTCTTTAATAAGATAACCGATTGTTCTGCCGCCTCTTTGGCTTTTGCCAGGTGGGCGGGCGCATATTTTACTTGTTGGTCTGTGTCTGTATATGGATTATCAAACAGTCCTAGGCGGAATTTAAGACGGAGGATGTTACGGACTGCCTCATCAATCGCTGCTTCCGATACTTTCTTCTCCTTGACAAGTTCTTCCAGGTTACGGATAAACGTGCCGCTTACCATTTCCATGTCGATGCCGGCATTCACGGACTTCATGGCTGCCTCTTTCTCGTCTTTGCAGAAACCGTGGGAAATCATTTCGGCCGAGGATGCCCAGTCTGTTACCACCAGTCCGTCGTAATTCCATTCGCCGCGCAGCACATCTTTCAGGATGAAACTGTTCCCTGTCGAGGGAATTCCGTCGTTATCATTGAAAGAAGTCATGAACGTGGCGCATCCGGCTTTGGCAGCCGCTTCGAACGGAGGAAAATAGACGTTGCGCAGCTGGCGTTCGGGAATAAAGGTGGAATTGTAATCGCGTCCTCCTTCCGATGCACCGTAGCCTACAAAGTGTTTGGCACAGGCTGCAACAGCCGTCGGATTGTTCAGGGAATCGCCTTGGAAACCTTTCACCATGGCTACCCCCATCACGGAGCTCAGATACGGGTCTTCACCGCAGCTCTCGGCGATGCGTCCCCACCGTGGGTCGCGCGATATATCGATCATCGGGGCAAAGGTCCAGCGGATGCCGTCGGCCGACGCTTCGACAGCCGCCACACGGGCACCGTCTTCCACCAGTTGCGGGTTGAAAGTCGCCGCCTGTCCCAACGGGATGGGGAAGATGGTTTTATAACCGTGGATGACGTCGCGCGACATAAGCAGGGGAATACCCAGGCGGGATTCTTCTACCGCAATTCTCTGCGCTTTGTTTACCAACTCCGGGTCGGTCAGGTTCAACAGCGAACCGACATTCCCTTCCCGGATTAACCCGGCCATTTCTTCCAGGCCGCCGAAAGGACTTAACTGGTTCATCTGGCCAATCTTTTCCTGCAAGGTCATTTGCCCTAACAAGGCATTCACCCGGCTTTCAATATCTCCTTCTTGGGTTCCCTGGGGTTCTGCGCATGATAAGAATGGCAAAAGCAGCAGGTAGACAGATAATCGTTTTATTTTCATGGCATAGTAAGATAAACAGGGATATCCTCCGGGATGAAACAGCTTATTTCATTCTTTGGATATCCCCTATTTAATAATCAATTAATATGGATTCTGAACAGTAGCTCCATGAGATGATTCAATTTCAATCTGGGGAATCGGAAGATACTTTTTGTTCTCGGTCCACTGCGGACGCTGCGGAATAGCAGCTCCTTTCCCAGTCCATTTCAGTTCGCCGTTGATAACCAGATTGAGAGGTTTTCCGTCTGCATTGGTTTTAACTTCGCCTTTCGGCTTGTCCTGCGTAACGGTACCATCCGTACAGACAAAACGATGGGCATCCTTTGTCACATAAATAGCACCGCCACCCGGTTTCAGGACTTCAGCGGCTTTACCGAAACGAACCAGGTCGAAATAACGTTTTCCTTCACCCAGTAATTCTACCCGGCGTTCCTGCATGATGGCTTCTTCGGAAATTGCTTTGGGACTCAGACCGGCACGTTCGCGTACCTGGTCGAAATAACCTTGTGCTTCTCCCGAATTGGTGCGCCATGCCAGTTCTGCTGCAACCAGCAGAGTTTCTGCATAACGATACAGGTGGAAGTTGTTTTCCCAGTTCAGGTCCGCATCGCCAGCCTGGTCGGCCTTACCGCCCGGACGGCCCAGATATTTGCGCAGGAAATAACCGGTGTTCTGGTAACGTCCCGTATAATTCACGGCGATTCCCCTGTTCATCATTTCTTCCTGGTACGTATCCAGATTCAGGACTGCTACATCCCGACGGATATCTCCCGGTTCGAAGGCTTCATATGCATCCCGAGTAATCACACAGAAACCCCAGCCACCTTCAAATTCGGTATACGGGCCATGTCCCGTTTCCTGACCGCCGACGTAAGTCAAACCATCCACACCAATCATAGCAGGGATGACAGTACCCCCACAGGCTCCAGCATCGCCCCAGCCGCGTTTACCACCGGCTGAGATGTAGTTGATATCGAGGATGATTTCATCGGACCATTCCGTAGCATAAGTGAACAGGTCGTCGTAGTCCGTAACCAGTTTATATTGTCCCGAAGCGATAACCTCTTTTACATAACCCAACGCTTTAGGGTAACGGCTTTCGTCTTTCTGATACATGACATAATCGGCATAGATCATGGCAGCGGCTGCCTGAGTCATTCGTCCGGCCCATGTTAGTTCACGTTTCATCGGAAGAATTTTGGAATCCAGCACCTCTTCCAGGTCGGTTACCATGTTATTGTATACTTCGTCTGCTTTCAACTGCTCTGCGATATACGGGAAAGTCAGGTTCTCCGTATAAAATGGAACATTCCCCCAGGTTTTCCACAATACCAGGTAATACCAGTCGCGCAATACCCGTCCTTCTGCGTTGTAAGACTTTTTATCTGCTTCGGAGATGTTTGCCTCTTCAGCATTGTCCATTAAGCGGATGGAGCGGTTGATGCCGGAGTAGGCAACGGTCCATGCTCCTTTTATGTCATTGGTAGGGCTACAGCCATACCAGGAGATTTCGTGAAGATAACCCTGGTCGGACGTGTCGCTGCCACCCGGGTAAATATCATCGCTTGCAGCATCCCAGGCGAGGTTCAGAGGGAACCAGCCGTTATAGTAATCGAACCACTGCATCGGGTCGTAAGCGGCTGCCATGGCTTCTATCATTTTGGCATTGTCAGTATAATACCCTGTGATGGGCACACTGCTTGCCGGTTCTTCGGTTAAGAAACTGTCGCCGCACGAAACAAGTCCTGATGCAAGTAGTATGGCTGCGGCGAAAGTATATAGTCTATTCTTTTTCATATCTATTCCGTTATTAAGTGATTAGAAATTAAGATTTAAACCGACTGTGAATGTACGTGCCTGCGGATAATAGCCGCGGTCGATGCCGTTTGATTTATCTCCGGCTACGTCTGTCGCATTTATTTCCGGGTCAAGACCCTTATAGGAGGTCAGTGTCAGCAAGTTCTCGGCAGCGACATAGAGACGAAGTCTGTCGACAAAGAATTTGCGTGTCAGGTTCTTCGGCAAGGTGTAACCTATCTGCATATTTTTAATGCGGGCGAAACTACCGTTGTGGACGTATAAATCGGAAACTTTCTTCCAGTTACCGTTCATGTCGTCACCCGGGTAACAGAAGCGGGGCATTGTGTTGGAAGTACCTTCTCCATGCCAGCGTTTCATAAACTCCTGGGGCACATTTACGGAAGACACATCCAGGCGGCGGGTTACGTCCATAATGTCCTGTCCCAATGAACCGGAAAATAAGACTGAAAAGTCAATGTCTTTATAAGCGGCCGTCAGGTTCAGACCGAAAGTCCAGTCCGGAGTACCTTTACCAATCATGGTTTTATCTTTATCGTCGATTGTACCGTCATTGTCAAAGTCTACGAATTTCACATCTCCGGGAACGGCAAGCGGCTGTAATTTCTCTCCCTTGCTGTTTGTATAAGCGTCGATTTCCGCCTGATTCTGGAAGATACCGGCAGTCTTGTAACCGTAGAAGTAAGGATAAGGCATACCGTTCTCCGCACGGCCGACATTTCCCAGGATATGTACCTGGTCCATCATCTCGAAACCGTCGGCTGTGCCTAAGTCTACCAATTTGTTTTTCAAATAAGAGAGGTTGGCGTTGACGCCGAAACGGAAGTCCTTGTGGCTATATTTATAACCGACTTCAAATTCAACCCCTTCGTTTTTCATCGAACCGACGTTCCCCCAGGGTTTGGATTCGCCCAGATAGTTCGGTATGGCCATTTCTTTCAGCATACCGTTGGTCTTCTTCTGGTAGTAATCGACCGTAAAGGTCAATGCGTTGCCCAGGAAGCCGAAATCAATACCGGCATCATACTGTTCTGATTCTTCCCACATCAAATCGGCATTAGGAGTGCCGGAAGGTTTGGAACCCATTACGATTTGTTGGCCTCTGCCATAAGCGCCGAAAGGATAGTTATTATTCATCGATACATTCGCCGTGTAGCGGAAGTTACCGATAGCCTCGTTACCGTTCTTACCCCATGAAAGGCGTATTTTTGTATTGGTCAGCCAGTCCGGGCGTTTTTCCATAAACGATTCGTTCGTTAAATTCCATCCTAAAGAAACGGAAGGGAAAGTACCCCACTTGTTATTTTCACCGAAGCGTGATGAACCGTCGCGGCGTACGGTGAGCTGCAACATGTAACGTTCGGCGAAGTTGTAGCTTAAACGTCCGAAATAAGAAGCCAGCGAGTGCGGGTCGGTTAATCCTCCTTCGGTATTCCGGTTTCCGTTGTTCGGCAGGGAGGTCGTAAAGTCTATATTGGCCTTATCACCCATGTAGGCAATCAAATCTTTTGCCATACCGTACAGGCGGCGGCCTGTGTTGCGTTCGGCAGACTGTCCTAATACCACATTGAAAGTATGCTGGCTGATTGTTTTGTCGTAAGTCAACACATTTTCAATCTGCCAGGTATAGCCGCGATTCATTTCGGACATCACGCTGGAACGTCCGTCTGCAATGGATTGGTTGCAGTTTCTGCCCAGATAATAAGGGTGGTTCCATTCGTCATATCCCCAGAATGCAAGGTCGGAGCCCCAGGAGAACTTATATTTCAGGTTATCCCAGATACCGAGTTCGGCCGTCAGGTTGGCAATGACTTTGTCTGAATTGTTTTTTCTTCCGGGCTGTGCGGACATGCGGCCCAGCGGATTCGTAATTTCGTTGAAGTTTTCCGGAATCTGCAATACCTGTCCGGTGAGCTGGTCGCGTACAGGGTCGCCGTACTTGCTGCGGATATCTGCCGTATAGCCGTTTACATGGTCCTCATCCTGTGCGTAGACTTCCATGGTCGGGTCCAGGAAAAGGGCATCTCCCAGCGGGGAACCGGTCAGGTTACCGGCGCTTACCCCTATATTGTTTATACGGGAATAAGAAATATTGACACCGACGGTCATTTTTCTTAACCAGCTGCGGTTCTTCGTTTCGTCGAATAAGGTATAAAGGGTGTTGCTGCGGAATGAAAGGCGTTCGTAGTTGGAACGGTCGTAATTTCCACCGATAATACCTTCCTGGTTATAATAACCGGCGGAGAAATAGTAACTTACTTTCTCGTTTGCCCCGCTGATGCTTAACTGATGGTTCTGTACGGGAGCGCCGTCGTTAAACAATACATCCTGCCAGTCGGTGCCTACACCCAGATTAGTGTTTGAAAAACGGTCGGTGCCGTTGGAATACTGCTGTGCTTCGTTCATCAGGGTCGCGTATTCGGACGCATTCAGCATACTGCGTTTTTTCCAGGCGGATTGCCAGCCATAAGAGAAGTCGTAAGACACTTTCACTTTGCCGATGGCCCCTTGCTTGGTCGTAACCAAAACAACCCCGTTGGCGGCACGTGAACCGTACACAGCTGCCGAAGCGGCATCTTTCAATACTTCGATAGAAGCAATGTCGGCCGGATTGATGTTGTCGATACCTCCGTTGATGGGCATGCCGTCTACGATATAAAGAGGGTCGGCGGTGTTGATGGTGCCTGTTCCGCGTACACGGATAACTGAACCTGTACCCGGTTGGCCGTTCTGTGTGGTCACCTGTACACCGGCTGCCAGACCTTTCAACGCATTATCGACACGGACGGGAGCTGTCTGGGCCAATTCGTCCGCGCCTACTTTGGCGATGGAGGCCGTTACCACACTCTTTTTCTGCACACCGTAACCGATAACGACCACTTCATCCAGCGCCTGGTTGTCTTCCGCCAGCGTAACGGATAATGGCGCATTGCCTGAGACAACGATGGATTGGGGTAAATAACCGATAAAAGAAACGACGATGGTAGAGCCTTTTTCTACCTCATTGATGGTGAACATACCGTCCAGGTCTGTCATGGCCCCGTTGGTGGTTCCTTTTACTACTACATTGGCGCCGATGACCGGTTCGCCGAGGGCGTCTTTGACCTGTCCACTGACTGTCAGTTTTTGGGCAAACACAAATGTTGGAAATAACAATAGGCACAACAAAGGTATCATACCTTTAAGAAGCCTCTTTTTTAATAAAATGTTTTTCATAAGACGAATACATTTTTTAAAGTTAACGTACTAATTTGTTCTACACTTTTTGTACTTGCAAAAGTATAGCGCGAATAACCGGTGCCAATGGACTGGTAAACCGGATCGGTAAATCTATAAAATTGTTATATTGTTGATATATAGTGGTTTGAATATGTGGTTTGATACGTAAAAAGTAAGTTCCCGAATGTAGTCGGGGAGGCTTTTCCGAGTGGTTTCAACGCTCTATTTTCCCTAAAGATTTCACAATATCTGCAAAATGTTCTTTAGGAACGATCGCTTTGCTGCGCGTTTTCAGCCGGTTATTGTAGACCGTCTGAGGGGAGCAGTGCAGGAACTCGGCAATCTTCACGCTATCGCTGATGCCGAGGCGTACTAGAGCGTAGATACGAAGTTCGGTGTTCAGCAGTTCTCCCTCTTTGGGTATGATTTGTTTGTCGGGTTGTAATAGAGCATTAAAATCCGAGACAAAGTCAGGATAGATATGCAGGAAGATGGCATCGAAATTACTGTAAAACTCTTTCAGTTCGTTGGCAGCCAGCGTGGAGGAGTCTGTCATCTTTTTGACTTCGTCGACCATACCGGTCCTGATTTTCCGGTTGATATTTTTTCGGTATTCGTCCAGTTTACTGATATAGCTGGAACAGATATTGAAGACGTAACCGATATATTCTTCCTTGACATAATTGGATTCCGTCAGCTTGGAGTTCGTGTCGAGTAATTGTTCGTTCAGTGACTGGAGCTGGCTGTTTACTTCTGCCAGTTGCGTATGCGCTTTTTCCAGTTCGCTTACATGCTTGTTCAGGGTCTGGTTGGCATCGTTCAGTTTTCTGCGGGACTCTTTCAGCCGTTTTATCTGTAGTCCGATAAAGAACAGTGCTGCCAGCAGGACCAGCGACAAGGTGCTGACGATGTACAGATACCGGCGCAAGTCGGCTTCCTGCTTTTTGTTTCTTTGTTCGTATGTCTTATGAATGGCGTCCAGTGCGGACGAAATGCCGACCATACGTATCCTGTTTTTATAGAGTTGTGCACATCCCAGGCAGTAGTTCAGATAAGAATATGCCTGATCGATGTAACCTCTTTCATACAAGGTTTTTCCGAGTTCTTCCAGCGAAGCGATATCGTGGTTGGCCGACCGTATATCAGCCATGGCTGATAAAATGAGGTAACGAAAATATTCATCTTCGTTACCTTCGTCCCTATACATGATTGCCAGGATATAAGCGTTCATGGCGTCTTTCCTGGAATCGAAGGAGGCGGAAGCAAGTTCTTCTTTCAATTGCTCTTTTACTTCTGCTGCTTGTGGAGTCTTGTTGTATTGCCAGCCTTTGTACCATAAACCATATGGATGGTTGTCGGGAATACTGGCGAAGATCGAATCCCGATAGGTTTGTTCTTTCGCATAGTAGAAGGTACTTTGAGCGGTGTTTTCACCGGAATATTGCCCGTAATGAGAGTAAAGATACATCATTTGTCCATAGTAGTCCGTTCTGTAATAAGGCGACAGGTTTTCGGGGTTTATTTCATTCAGGGCATCCAGTCCCTCTTTCAGAAAACCGGTGGCTGTCAGGATGAACGACTGTTCGATCTTCCACTGTGCAACCCATTGGGGATTGTTCAGTTGTTGTGCTATTTCCAGATTTTTATGGATATAACTAAATGCAGAGTCGCTGTCATAGACCATATATTCTTCATAAAACAGTTTGTTCATCCAGTATTGCTCTTCCTCTGTTGCAACTTTCTGTTCCATTTTCCTCAGGTCCTCGATTCTTTTTTCCTTGGCAATGACAAAAGTCTCATTTTTAGCCAACAACGAGTCCAGGCTGGCCAGCATTTTCTCAGTCTCAGCAGAAATAGTTTGTCCGGATATATTTCCGGATAGTATCAGAAATGGCAACAGATAGAGAATGACTCGTATGTACATTTTATTCAATTTAAGGTTCACAGGAACAAAGATAAAAAATATCATCTGAATATCTCTACATATTTTTTTAAGATATAGATTCGTCCACGTTTTCCACCTGTAATCTCTTTTAAAACATCAAGCTTCTCTAATTCTTCAATAAGTTTGTAAGAGGATGCCTGACTTATACCTGTTATAGTTGAAACCTGGGCTGCATCTATAATCGGTTTTTTATACAGTTCGGTTATTACTTTTAAAGCGTTGGCTGATCGGCTGCCTAATTGTTTTATACACTCTTCATATTCTTTTTGTAGAAGTAATATTTCCTCAAATGTTTTTACTCCGTTTTCTGCTGTTTCAATAACTCCCTGGAGGAAGAATTTAAGCCAACCTTCAATATCATTTTCAAATCTAACTTTCATCAGATTAGAATAATATGAACTTCTATGCCTTTCCAGATAATCGGATAAATATAAAATAGGACGCTTTAATATACCTTTACTTACAAGGTACAGGGTAATTAGTAATCTCCCTGTTCGGCCATTACCATCTAAAAAAGGGTGAATCGTTTCAAACTGATAATGTATCAGGGCTATCTTTAATAGTTCAGGAAAGAAAATAGAATTATTATGTACAAATTTCTCTATATCTTCCATTAATTCAGGGATTGAAGTACAAACCGGAGGAATAAAAATGGCATCGTTAATAGAAGAACCTCCAATCCAGTTTTGACTTTTCCGAAATTCTCCTGGTTGTTTATATTCACCTCTGACCCCGGCAAGTAATACTTTATGTACATTTCTTATAAGCCTTGCAGAAAAAGGCAATGTCTCGAGCATTTTAATAGCTTCATTCATCGCAGATATATAGTTATGAACTTCGGTCCAATCGTCTCTTTTATCCAATGGCAAATCTTCTTTAGACATGAGTATTTCTTCCATATTTGTTTGAGTACCTTCTATCTTAGAAGATTGAGTCGCTTCTTTCATTATGTGCATGCTAATGAAAAGATCGATATTGGGTATATGTTCTGAATACATGTCTAGTCTGCCAAGCATTCTGTCCGCTTTGCTTAACAATGTTACTATCTCCATGTTTTCAATTACCCAAGGGTTGTTAATTAAGTTCGGTTGAAAACTCTTGTAGTAACCCTGGTTTATGTATGTGCCTGATTTAAAGTTTTTCATGATAATATCGGGGAAATAAACTAATTTTAGGATTTATCATCTAATTGAAATAAGCTGATGCGTTATTTTAATTTTCGGTACAAAAGTAAAATAAGCTAATACGTTATTTTAGTTTTCGGTACAAAAGTAAAATAAGCCGAGTGATATTCCAATAAAATCGCCAAATTTAAAATAAGATAGTATCTCATACGAGTTTTGTCATATTTTAAATTTGGCGTATATGTTATTATCGTTTTATGGCTCCATCACCACCTCGATACTGTTTCCCTGGCTGAGTAACTTTTTGGCGAAGGCCTGTATTTTGGCAGGAGTGATGCTGTTGACTGTTTCGACGTATTTGGTCGAGCCGTCGAAGCCTTTGTAATAATAGTTATCCAGCGTGTTTAACCAGTAACCGTTCTCCTGAAGGCTTTCTGCGTGACGTTTCAGGATGTTGTCCTGCGTCTTTTTGAAATCTTCCGGGGTCGGGCCGATGTCGGAGATGCGTTTCAATTCGTTGCGGACAATCGTGTTCATCTTTTCCCGTTTATCCGGGTCGGTGTCGAAATAGGCTTGCAGGAATGTTTGTCCTTCCGGGAAGGAAGAGATGCGGGCGGATGTCTGTACGCCGTACGTTCCGCCTTCGTCTTCGCGGACCTTTTCGGTGTAAATAAGGTCGAGCACCTGCTTCAACATGGTGGCTGTAACGATATTTTCCAGGTTATAGTCCATTTGCCCGGAATAGAAATTCACGACGGAGGCTTTCGGCGTCTCCATCTGGCGTTTGAAACGGTTTACGTAGTCGCCTTTGCGGATGGCGGGTACTTCTTTCGGGTTACCCTGCTCTATCTTGCCGTTTGCAGGTAATGTAGCCAGGTATTGTTCTACCAGTGGACGGATACTGTCGGTGTCGATGTTTCCTACGAAGGTAAAGACGAAACCGGAGGCGTCGCCGAAACGTTCCTTATACATTTCCATGATACGCGGATAGCTGATATTTTTGAAATCGGCCGGATCGATGCGCATCGCACGCGGATTGTTGTTGTAAATGGCTTTCGTCAGCGAGTCGCTGAAGGCAACCATCGGATTCAGTTCCAGGTTCTTCAGCTGCGCTTTCATACGGTTCTCGAAGGAAGCGTATGCCTCTTCGTCCATGCGCGGAGCGGTGAAGCTGAGGTAGATCAGTTCGAACAAGGTCTTCAGGTCGGACGGGGTGGAGGAGCCGTTCACATTTTCGCTGTCCAGTCCCAAGGAAGTGGAGCAGGATACTTTCTTTCCGGCCAGCATCTTGCCCAGGTCGGTAGCCGAGAAATTGCCCAGGCCGCCCAGTTCGATTACCTCATTGAACACTTTCAGATTGTCGATGTCTTTGTTGCCGAACAGTGTGCTTCCTCCCGGGCTGGTAGCCGTCATTTGTATTTCATCCTTTTTGAAGTCCGTGTGTTTCAACACGACTTTGATGCCGTTGCTCAATGTCAGGACGGTAGCGCCGAAGAGCGGATCTTCCTTGCTTTCCGTGATCTTGCCGGGCGCCGGCAATGCGGGGATCAACGGTTCGTCCGATAAGGTCTCCCGGTAAGGTTCGACAGGGATCTGCTGTGCTTTCATAAAGTCGCGGAGCAGTTCTTCGTCGGTAGGATAGGAGAGGCCTTCCTTTTCCGGACCGGTCAGGCTGATCACGATGTTGGTATCGCTGATCATATCCTGGATATACTTGTTGACCTGTTCTACCGGTACAGCCTGTGCAACCTGGCTGATCAGGGCGTATTCTGTTTCGATTCCGGGGATGTAACCGCCTTCGGTAAAGTGACGTACGTATTCCTTGGTGAATGTGCTGTTCCTTTGTTTGTCGCGGTCGTTGTAAAGGGATTCATATTGTTTCAACACATTGATGCGGGCGCGATCATATTCCGATGGGGTGAAACCGAATTGTTTCACACGTTGCGTCTCCGTTACCAGCGCATTCATGGCCGAATCCACTTCGTTATCTTTTACCAGTGCGGCTACCGACCAGGCACCTTTCGTTTTCGAGATCATAAAATCGCCGTCGGAAGCCTGGGTGGCAACGAACGGAGGATTTGCTTTCTGTACCATCTCGTTGAAGCGTTCGTTCATCATCGTGGCTGCTACGCTCTGGATATAATCTTTCACCAATCCGGCAATCGTTCCGTACATATCCTGCGGCATCTTGTCGTGTTTATAGGAGATGGACAGGATCGTGTTCGAAGCCTCTTTGTCCGTAGCCACGGAGATCAGCGGCATGTCATTGTCGGGCACTTCAAACAGAGGTCGCGGAGCCGCGTTTACCGGTGCCGGGATGTCGGCAAAAATCCGTTTGACGGCTGTTTCTACCTGGTCGACATTGATGTCGCCTACAATGATGATCGCCTGCAGGTCGGGGCGGTACCATTTGTGATAATAATCGCGCAGTTCATCCGGTTTGAAATTGTCGATCACGTCGATTGTGCCGATCGGCATCCGGTGGGCATAACGGCTGTCCGGATAGATTTTCGGAAGCTGTTGTTCCCATATGCGGGCCTGTGCGTCCTGGCGTGTGCGCCATTCCTCGCGGATCACGCCGCGTTCCTTGTCGATCGCAGAATCGGCAAGCGTGATGAAGCCAGACCAGTCATGCAGGATCAGCAGGCAGGAATCGACCACGCTTTCGCGTGTCACCGGGGCATTCATGATCATATAGACCGTTTCGTCGAAACTGGTATAGGCATTGAAATTTTCACCCATACGCATGCCGATGCTTTGGGTAAATTCGTCCATTCCTTTGTCCGGGAAGTTTTTCGAGCCGTTGAAGGCCATATGTTCCAGGAAGTGTGCCAGTCCGCGCTGGTTCTCTTCTTCCAGCATGGAGCCTACGTTTTGGGCGATATAAAAGTCAGCCCGTTCTTTCGGTTGTTCATTATGACGGATGTAATAGGTTAATCCGTTCGGCAACTTTCCATAACGAACCTGCGGGTCGATAGGTAACGGTTGCAATTCCTGTTGCTGGGCAGCCAGCTGGAAAAGGCAGAAGAAACTCAACAGGAATAAACTTAAAAATCTTTTTTGTCTCATTTGGGATATTTATTTATTTTGTTTTATACTGGTGTACCTGAAAAAACAGCACGTAGCCTTCCCGTTTTCCTGCCGACGGAATTGCCTGTCGACAATTATCGGCAGGAAAAAAGGTTGAGGGCAAATATACGATGCAATAGCAGGAATTGTACTCAGGGTAGGTATAATTATGGAATATTTATACTATACTTTATTTCTATATCTTGCCGATATCGGCAAGATGTGCTATCTTTGAAGTGAAAATCGGTGTAAAACTTGCCGATAGAATTTGAATATGAAATATATTTCAGTCGGAGAATTTGCAGGAAAGTACGGTGTTTCAGAGCGTACGGCACGTAATTATTGCGCTATCGGAAAAATCGAGGGTGCATTCCTTACTGGCAAGACATGGAACATACCGGAAGATGCGGAATTGCCTTCACAGAAAAAGTCGAAAGTGAAGATTATGCCTTTGCTTGCCGTGTTGCGCGAACAAAAGCAGATGAAATTGAAAGGCGGTATCTATCACAAAACGCAGATCGATCTTACATATAACTCGAATCACATCGAAGGCAGTCGTCTGACTCATGACCAAACCCGTTATATTTTTGAGACCAATACCATCGGAGTAACTGATGAAAGCATCAATGTGGACGATATTATCGAGGCCACCAATCATTTTCGGTGTATTGATCTTATCCTTGACAGGGCTGAGGAGAATTTATCTGAGACTTTCATTAAAGAATTGCACAATATTCTGAAATCCGGCACATCGGATAGCCGGAAAGATTGGTTTGCCGTAGGCGATTATAAACGTTTGCCAAATGAGGTTGGCGGTGCTGATACAACACTGCCGGAGAACGTTCATAAGGAGATGAAGGCACTGCTGAAAGCCTATAATTCGAAAAAACAGAAATCTTTTGATGACATTTTGGACTGGCACTATTGTTTTGAGGCGATTCACCCTTTTCAGGATGGTAATGGACGTGTCGGTCGCCTGATCCTGTTTAAAGAATGCCTTGCAAACGGATATGTCCCCTTTATTATCACCGAAGAGTTGAAAATGTTCTATTATCGGGGATTACAACAGTGGAATCATATCAAAGACTATTTGCGGGATACTTGTTTGACTGCGCAGGATAATTATAAAGAGGTATTGGATAAGTATAGGATTAAGTATTGAGATTCGAATATTTTATGGAATACCGGATGGCGTAAAGTCCCTTTTCGCTATATTTCTTACAAATGACAATATGATTATTATTTAAGTGTTTTGTAAACGGATTGATATGTTAAAAAATATTACCCGCTGGGGTATTTTTATTTACCCGGTATATTAATCCGATTTATCTGGTAGAGTAGTGACATTTTGATAATGGAGGGAATCTTTTATAAGAATTACGATTAGTTGCGATTTATGTTGTTTTGTTTGAATTAAAAACAGCCAGCCCCTTCGCCGTTAACAGGTACTTTTGTCGAGGATGCTTGGAGTTATTAGGATAAAGAGGAGTAACAAAGCCCCCTTGAATAGCCGGTGTCAGATAATTAGCAATAAAAGTGGGACGATGCTTTAATTCCATTTTCTCCATTAATGTTTTTAAAGAATGTTGTTCGGTTCCAATAGCTTTTACGATTACTGAAATTTGTGTGTTAAGTTGTTCGGTTAGCTTGTTCGGTCAACATGCTGAGAGGGATTGATAATCATAATTCTATTTTTCAATTCGTTATTTTCTCCCATCATCAGATTCCTGAAAAACAAAACTAAGAAACTCATATCCGGTTCAACGCCTTTTCGTATAAAAAAATTGATTATTAATAGCCTTGGATTGAATTGTTTCATTATCTTTGAGGCTATAACAATTATGCCATGCAGCGATGAGATACCTATCTTACATAGTATTCTGTCTGTTCTCTTTCGCGATGTGTACTGAACAACCAAAAGAGTTATTGCCGGAACTGTCTTATGCAGAGTCGCTTATGCAACGTTGCCCGAACAGTGCCCTGGTGGTATTGGATTCAATGGAAGTACCCTCTCCGTCAGATAAATTTCAATATGCTACGTGGTGTTTGTTGATTACTCAGGCACGTGATAAAAACTATGTAAAGCATACTTCTGATTCTTTGATCAATATTGCACTGACTTATTTTGAAAAACAGGATGATCCGGTGAGGAAAGCGACAGCGTTATATTATGAAGGACGGGTTAACCATGATATGAATAATGCGGAAGAGGCAACTGATTATTATTTACGGGCTAGGGATGTGGCGAAGAATACGACGGATTATACATTGTTGTATTTGATCAATTCGCAATTAGGTACGTTATATGCTTATCGGGGTTTGACCGATTTGGCATTGGAGGCTTATAAGAATGCGTATGATTATTCAAACCAATTAAAAGATAGTGCTCTAATTTCCTATTCTTATTCTTATCTAGGGCGTGTTTCTGCGCTAGGTAATGATTTGCCAAAGGGATTGGATTACTATAAAAAAGCGATTAGTGTTGCAGAACAGTCGGAAAGTTTAAAAGCTTTGACATTGGCTTATGGGGAAATATCGACAGTGTACAGAGTTTTATCTATACTTGATTCTTCTATGTATTATCTTAAGAAATCAAAGGAGATAGAAGAGATACGTAATACTTTTGCTTTGTCACAAACATATTTAGGAATCGGGGAAACCTATTATTTTATGGGACAATCCGATTCTGCTTATTTTTATCTGGAGAAGGCATTGAATACTACAAATATTTATACAAAGTGTAATGCTATTCAAATATTATATTATTTGTATAGAGATTTGGGGAAATATGAGGATGCTATAAAGTATAATGAGCAATATTGGACTTATAACGATTCCATTGAAAATATCAATCGTTGTACAAAGATTGCAGAAATTCAAGCAAAGTATGATAAGGAGAAATTGCAAAATAAAAATAATCAATTAGAAATAGCAAAGAGAAGTAACGAAATTTTAGGCTGGTCTGTTTTATCAATATTATTGTTTTTAATTATTATAATAGTATATGTTTATCGCAGAAAACTGGTAAATAGAATACATGAAATAGAGTATATAAAAAAAGAATTAGATTCTCATATGACTCGCATTAATGAAAATAATGCTATTATTAGTCAAAATCAACACCAGATAGAGTCATTGTCTTTACAAGTACAAAATAATTCTGATTTAGAGGCTGATTTGAATAATAAGATCTTGGAGATCGAACAACTTCATAAAGATAGTGCTTCATTACAATCTCAGAATAGACGCTTAGAAGGAGATATAGAAAAATTCAAAACGGATTTGTGGGAGAAAGGACGAGAATTGGAAACTTATGGACATGTTGTTTTGGAAAATACGGAATTGCATGACCGTGAAAAATATCTTTGTATTCAATTGATTAACCATATAGAGATACTTAATAGCCTTAAGTCTGATCCGAAATATATCGAGGAATCCCGATGGCCTGAAATTTTTGATTCAATGAATATTGTTTATCCAAATCTGATTGATCGTTTGAAGAAAGATTTTTCATTAACGGATAGTGATCTATGGATTTGTTGCTTGATAAAATTGCAATTGAATAATTCTACTATGGCTAGATTGACTGCCGTTGCTCCCTCTTCTGTTACTAAACGCAAGCAACGTTTGAAAGAACGGATCAATCAACATCTGAAGACTCCGTTAGAGGGTGAAATGTCCATTGAAGCTTACCTTTGGAAATACTGAGAAACAGGCTGTCCACATTCTACCTTTGACTCATTCTTTAAAAGTGTTTATTATCAATCCTTAGGGCGTTCTTGACTGTCCACTTGCTATCCATTGGTATTATATATAAACCTCATACCTTTGCAGAGTAGAAATTATTAAAATTATCGTTATGGTAAAGGCTCAAAAAAAGCTTGCTTGGGTAATGTGTACATTATTTGTTTTCAGTAGTCTATTATTGCAGAGTGTATCGGCGGAGGGAAATAGAAGTATCCCTATTTGTGGTAATTGGAAAGAAGGTGCTCGTTCCATTTCTTCTTCAATTCCAATCTCCGTTTTTGTTAATGAGGGTATTTTATCCATTCATAGTAGTACTCAACGTTCCGATATAACAATATGTATATCGAAAGAGGATGAAGTAGTTTATGAGGAGACTGTTCCTGCATTGAAGACAGACTATGTTACGATTGATTTAACTGAGTTTGAAGAAGGTTGCTATTCTGTAGATTTGAGGAATCAGTGGGGAGATTGTTTAAATGGATTTTTTTATATAGGAGATATTGCACACTTATTATCAATGTTTTAATTTAATGTTAAAAATAAATATTATGAAGTATTTTTCTTTTTTATTATTTTTTGCTGTTTTAATTTCTTGTGATAATGATGACTCGTCAATGAATATTGACAAGGGTAATTTAATGGAAATGTCTGATGTTTTAACCGACAAGGAATCTTGTTTATCTATTGATTATTTATCTTTAGATACAGTGGGAATATTCTATTGGACTTTGGAAGATATGTATCGTTTTATGGCAGAACCTATAGCACGTGAAAATGAAAATTCTGAAAATGTAATTATGTCTAGAGCTGCAACAAAAACTCTGTATAAATATGATACATTGAAACCTAGATCAGGAAAAGAAAATGTAAAAACTAAATTTTATTCAAAAGATGCTCTAGAGATGGGTATTAGCCCAGATATGGTTTATATTGTAGATTTTTGTGAAGCGACAATATCTTTTCGTATTAATTCTGATCAGATTGCAAGAAAAACTGACTCTCCAAAGTGTGGATATAAGCCTGGTTCTGTAGATCCTATAAGAGGTTATTTACTTGATGAAGAAAATGGTATTGTAACGTTAAAAACTAATTTGACCCATGTTAAATATGATATTAGTGGAAGAAGTATAAATCGATGGTCTCCTATTAATCCCGAAAATCTTGAGTGGAACTATCTTCTTGGGATATTTCAATAAAGACTTAATAAGGTGAGTTTAATTATTGAGCTCACCTTGTGTTAATTAATATGTATATGAGAAAGATTGTTTTAGTATTTATTTGTTCGCTTTTTTCTCTTAATTATGCTTTTTCACAGTGGTATTTAGGTGTTAAAGCCGCATCGAATTGGTCTAATGTAATAAATTATCCATATAATTTGGAAAACTCTTCTTATAAAAATGGTTTCAAATTGGGGCTAATAACTAATTATCAAATAAATACTTTATTGGGTATTCAAGGGGAATTGTTGTATTCAAGGGAGGGATTCAAGGAAAAAGATATAATTTATAATTATGAAGAGTCATATGACATGAATGTAAATTCTAACAACATAAATTTTCCTGTAGTTGTAAAGTGTTATCCTTTTAGAAATGGTTTGAATTTGCATTCAGGTTTTATGATCCAATATTGTTTTTCTGAGTTTATAAAATATAATAAAGTAAAAGAGTATAAAAAACCTTTTGGACATAAGAATAATTTGGATTTCGGAATTCTTCTAGGATTAGGTTTTAATTATAAACGGTGTTTGGATTTTGATTTAAGATATTGTTGGGGACTTATTAATAGTTATAAAAGTATTAAAGGAATGAATAAACGTACTATCGAATTCTCTGTAGGATACTTATTTGTGTTGTAATTTAGAACCTATTTAGATTAATATTCTGTTTTGTTACCTGATAAAATTAGATTCCTAGAATATTCTTACTGCTGAGTTACTCAATTTATTTCTAAATAAAAACACATTTGAAAGAGTGATTCAAATTATATTTTAATTGAAAGATAAAGTAAATCTTTGAATCAGAAACCAAGGGAAGATATGGTCTGAAATGGAAAACTATGGATCAACCGACTGAGAGTACCTTCGAGTATCGTATTGAGGAAAAAGTTTTAATTATTGAGAATGGAGAGGTTTTAAACGGCCATTGGTTACTGATTCAATTAGATTGGTATACCAACAATTCCAACAGTAATATGCGCCTTTGGAATTTTTGGGGATAATTATAAAAAGCTTGAAGTCTTTTGACGCAGGAGAAAAAATAATTGCTATATTGCAGGTCTTAATAATTAATAGATCTCCGTATTTATGGGAAAAACTGTATTAATCTTGTTAAACCTTTGTCTGCTTTTTTCGTGCGGTTTATCCCAGAATGAGAATGAAGAGCATGTCTATGTTATTAATGTGGATGAGGCGGAGAAAAAAGGCTTTAGTTCGATGTTCGACAGTGTCGCTTATATTCCTTTGGAAACAACCGATGAATGTGAAATCGGTCGGATCAGTCGGGTCTTATATCATAATGGGAAATATATTGTTGTGGACGAGTTGACCAATACGGTTTTTATTTTTACAGAGGATGGTCGATATTATTCTAAGATACAGGCTGCTGGCAATGGACCGGGAGAATATGCACAGATGGCCGATATTGCCATCGATAAGTTTGAGGAGAAAATTGAAATCCTGGATGCTATGCAGGTGAAAGTTGTTTCTTTTGATTTGGATGGCCACTTTACGGGAGAAACGAAACTGCCGGTATCTCCTTCACCCATACGCTTTTGCCAGGTAGATAGAGATAAATATGCATACGATTTTGAGCGTTCTTTTTATGAAAAGGAATGGCAATATAATTTATCAGTAAATCAAGAGGACTTTACTGGTGAGATCAGTAAATTTATGCCTTATGATAAACCTTTGAGCATTTGTTTTTCTTCGCGTGTTACTCTTCAGGATGTAAACGGTGAGATTTTGTTTATACCCTTATATAGTCCTACTGTATACACTATTGAGTCGTCGGAGCTAAAGCCTCGTTATACGTTTGATTTTGGGGATAAATGGGTTAGCCAGGAATTTATAGATACTGAATGGAAAGATGCTATTGAGTTTATGAATAAATTAAACAATGCGAATTTTGTTCACTACTTCAATATGTTGGAATCCGGATCACATATTTATGGTGAATTTATGTACGGGGAAAACAAGTACTATCTGCTGATAGATAAGGAAACCGGTCATCGGTTTCTGCAACAGGGGATGAAGGACGAGAAATACCAATATGAGAAATTTTCTATGTGTTGTGTCGGAAATCAGTTTGTCATTCCTTTATCTCCTGTAGAATACAATTCGATGTCCGGTGAAAAGGCTGTTCAATTGCCGGAAGATAATAATCCGGTGCTGATGTTTGCTACTTTTAAGAAGTTCTAATTATAAACTGTTGTTGATATGAAACTATTACTGTTGTTATTTATTTTAATGCAAGGTTTTACGGGGGATGAACCTGACTGTAAGGCTTTTTATGAGAAAACATTGTATCCGATAGCTATCAAAGGCGATCTTATCAAAAAAGAAAAGACGGACGAATACTATCTGTTGTATGTGAAGAATGAGGAAGATGGCGGGAAAGAACTTGTTGTCCGGCTTCTTAAAAACCAAACGGGAAAAAGTATATTCATCTTTGCTTCGGATAAGAGTTTGATCAGTAAAAGAAAAGGAGAAACGGCCCTTCATGTTCTGGCTCCGATATCAAACGGTTTCAAAGGGCGGATATTTCCGGATCTTTGCGAATGAGAATCTCTTAAAAATACGAAACGTTCTCATAATTCGGGCATTATCTGTCCGGGAATTCTAACATTGGTGTATCTTTGCTCCGGAACGAATGAAAGATAAGGTTTGTGGGTGGAAGTAAGAAAAGTATTAATTTAAGAAAATACGATTATGGATACTCTGAATTTAAAATTTCGTTTATTGCTTTTGTTGGTTACGGTAGGTATTGTTTTAGGTTCATGCGCATATGATGACGATGAAAAGATGTACTCTTCGAGGAGTTATGATGAGACTTATGCATTGCTACGTCCTTATATAATCGTGAATGAATATGATGAGTTTGAGCTTAGTGCAACTAAAGAGGTTACCGATCCGTTGAGAATTTATCCGGGACATATTGCACGACTAAAAGGTGATTTGCATAGTATAAATCTACAAACGAAAAAAGCATTGAACGATTACCAATGTTCGCAGGTTCTGATGGTTACGGAACGCCAGGGCGTCCTGGTTAAGAAAACAGCTTTTAACCTTGCATATGAGATTGGTTCGAATGATCCGGGTCTGATAGCCACGCGGGCCGATGCTTCTATGGTTATTGATTCCGAAGAGGGAGGAAGTGCCTCTTTCACCGGAGGAACTCAGGTAAGGACAGATATTTCCATTTCTCCGGGTCGGAATTCTCCCTATGTGTTGACTTTTGATTGCAGTACCGGAAAGCTAAGTAATGATCAGGATTATATTTATTGGGTGGGTACAGTCGGTACGACACTTACAAACTGGTGGCATGCCAACAACCCCAATGGGAATAATACTCAATGGAGTTTCAGTGCGAATGGTTTAAGCAATGGAGCTCGCGGATATGTCTCTTTCCAATCGCGATAAAATCGCACTCACCCCGGTCTTTGTAATAGAATATGTTGTATCATTATTAGGTTATCAAACATAACTTATACAGGATGATATTTTCTGATGTTTATAAGTTATGACTTATAAAATTATGAAGATAATTGAACGACCTGTTTATAGCAAACGGATAAAACCTTTTATCGGATTTTTTGAAGAAAAAGGATTTATAAAATAGTCTAATCAAAAGAGTAAGACCGAAAATGTGATTTTAGTAGTGCGAAATTTTCGAGTGTGGAAGAATATTCTTACATTTGAAGAAATATTTTCGAGTATGGAAGAAAATTTTGCATTGTTGGCAAAGTATAATTTTTGGAATGGGAATGTTCCTGAATTAGGTTTTATACGGGTTGGTTATACAGATAAAATTTTTGATTATATAGGAAACAGGTTAGTCAAAGTGCTTGTCGGTCAACGTCGTGCTGGTAAAAGCTATATACTTAGGCAAATTGCTTACAGATTGGTTCAGGACGGTATTAATCCTCAGAATATATTTTATATCAATAAAGAGTTTACGGATTTTGATTGCGTAAAAGATTATCATGATCTGGAAATCTTGTTGAAACAATATAAAAAAGCATTAAAACCTGTAGGAAAAGTCTGGTTGTTTATTGATGAGATACAAAATGTTACAGGATGGGAGCATTTTGTGAATTCTTATTCTCAGAATTTTGCTGATAATTATGAAATCTTTATAAGTGGTTCTAATTCAAAGATGTTATCAGGAGAACTTGTCACTCTTTTGTCCGGACGATATGTGAATTTTGAGATATTTCCGTTTAGTTATCAGGAATATATCGGGATAACCGGAAAAGACGATCACAGGCAAAGTTATTTAGACTATATGGAAAGTGGGGCGTTACCTGAATTATTTATCTTACCTAACAATGAGACGAGGCGTAATTATGTTGCGGCAATTAAAGATACCGTATTATTAAGGGATATTATACAACGAAATAGCATAAAGGACCCTAAGTTATTGGAAGATATTTTTATATATCTTGTGAACAATGCCTCTAACCTGATTTCGATAACCAATATTTTGAATTTCTTTAAAAGCAAGAAGCGGAAAACAACCTATGATACTATTTCTAACTATATTGGCTATATAGAAGATACGTTTCTTATTCATAAAGTTGAACGTTATGATATAAGAGGAAAGGAGACGATTTCCGGCAATTGCAAATATTACATTAATGACCTTGCTTATAAAAATTATCTTTATCCGGGTTTTGCCTACGGAATCGGTTATAAGCTGGAAAATCTTGTCTATTTACAATTGCGGCGTTCCGGATATGATGTGTATGTCGGTGCTATGCGGGATAAAGAAGTTGATTTTGTCGCTATGAAAGGGGATCATATTCTTTATTTGCAAAGTACCTACTTGTTGTCAGATGAGCAAACGGTCCGTTGTGAATATGCGCCTTTGGAAGCAATTCAGGATAATTATGATAAGTATGTAGTTTCTTTTGATGAGATTTCGTATCCTTCCAATAAGGGCATAAAACATATTCAAGCCTGGAAACTGGCAGAGGTAATCTGATCAAAGTAACCGATGAAAAGGCGGTTTTTGCTATATGACATCCGTGTCATATTATTGTCATCTTCAGTCAGCTAAAAATCAGACTTTTTTTAATATAATTCTAATCTCTTCAATACAATTTATGGAGTATTAAGGCGTTGGTATTAAACGTAAATGCTTACCTTTGCGGCCGACTGTCCGTGTGAGGATGGCGTAATTTGACAACTAATTATCACACTTTATACAAACATGAGAAAGTATAAACTAATCAACAACGTGTTGGGATGGATCGTTTTTCTGATCGCTTCAACCGTTTATTTGATGACTATCGAACCCACTGCCAGTTTCTGGGATTGTGGTGAGTTCATCTCTTCTGCTTTTAAACTGGAAGTTGGGCATCCGCCCGGAGCACCGTTCTTTATGTTGACGGCCAACCTGTTCACGCAGCTTGCATCCGATGCTTCCTCAGTGGCTAAAATGGTCAATTCGATGTCGGCACTCTTTAGCGGGCTGACGATCCTGTTCCTGTTCTGGAGTATCACACACCTGGCCCGTAAGATCATGGTGGACGATGAGAGTGAAATCTCATTGGGTCAGATGATCACAATTATGGGTAGCGGTCTGGTAGGAGCATTGGCCTATACATTTAGCGATACATTCTGGTTCAGTGCCGTGGAAGGTGAAGTATATGCTTATTCTTCTCTGTTTACTGCATTGGTTTTCTGGCTGATCCTGAAGTGGGAAGAGGCGGCTGACCGTCCGCATGCCGACCGATGGATCGTACTGATCGCTTACCTGATGGGGTTGAGTATCGGTGTCCACCTGTTGAACTTGCTTTGTATCCCGGCTATCGTGCTGGTTTATTACTATAAGAAATTCCCGAATCCTACGATGAAGGGGACTATCTATGCGTTGTTGGTTTCGTTCGCGATCGTCGGACTGATGATGTATGGTGTCGTACAGGGACTGGTTGAAGTCTGCGGTTATTTCGAACTGTTGTTTGTCAATGTGTTGGGAATGCCTTACAATTCAGGTGTATTTGCCTATGTGATTGTATTGGCCGCCGTGCTGATCTGGTCTATCTGGGAAACGATGCGCGATGAAATTAATCCGGTGCGCATGAAGGTGGCGTTTATCCTGTCTATCGTATTGGTGGGTGTGCCGTTTATCGGAAGCGGCTATGTGCTGGCGGTTATTCTGACAGGTGCCCTGACTGCTTATTTGTTTATGAGCAAGAAGGTGAATATCAAGATGCTGAATACCGTATTGGTTTGCCTGATGGTGATCGTTGTCGGTTATTCTTCTTATGCGCTGACGATGATTCGTGCGACGGCCGATACGCCGATGAACCAGAATGCTCCGAGCGATATTTTCACTTTGCGTTCTTATCTGGCTCGTGAACAATATGGTAAAACACCGTTGTTGTACGGACAGACGTTTGCTTCGGAAGTACAGCGCGAGAACCAGGGCGGTAACTGCGCTCCTGTAACCAAGGAAGGTGAAGCTGTATGGAGCCGCGTCATCAAGAAAGATCCGAGTGAAAAAGACAAATATTTTGTTTCGCGCCACGATGTGGAATATGAATATGTAGACGAACTGAATATGCTTTTCCCACGTATGTACAGCAATGTGGATGCGCATGTGGGAGCTTATAAGGAATGGTCGCAGTTCAAGGGAGAACCTGTGAAGTTCAACCGTTGCGGTGAGAACGTGACGGTGATGAAGCCGACGTTTGCCGAAAACCTGCGTTATTTCTTTGCCTATCAGCTGAACTTCATGTACTGGCGTTACTTTATGTGGAACTTCTCCGGCCGTCAGAATGATATCCAGGGAAATGGTGAAGTGATGAACGGTAACTGGATTACCGGTATCAAGGCAATCGACGAGGTGCTTGTAGGTCCGCAGGACAACATGCCTTCCGATATAGCTGACAATAAAGGACATAATGTATATTATATGTTGCCGCTCCTGCTCGGTATCCTGGGACTTTTGTATCAGGCTTATTCCGGACAGCGTGGTATCCAGAGTTTCTGGATCACTTTCTTCCTGTTCTTCATGACAGGTATCGCTATCGTGCTCTATCTGAACCAGACGCCCTATCAACCGCGTGAACGAGACTATGCGTATGCAGGCTCCTTCTATGCCTTCTGTATCTGGATCGGGTTCGGTGTCGCGGCCCTGGCGAAGCTGATGCAGAAGTACGGCAAGTTGTCTCCGGTGGTGGCAGGTTCTGTTGCGACGGTGCTGTGCCTGTTCGTGCCTATCCAGATGGCGGGGCAGAACTGGGACGACCATGATCGCTCGGGACGTTATGTTTGCCGTGATTTCGGTGCTAACTACCTGGAATCGTGCGAACCGAATGCCGTGATCTTTACCAATGGCGATAACGATACTTTCCCGTTGTGGTATGCGCAGGAAGTGGAGGGTATCCGTACCGATGTCCGCGTATGTAACACCAGTTATTTGCAGACAGACTGGTATATCGACCAGATGAAGAAACAGGCGTACGAATCGGCTCCGCTGCCTATTTCATGGGACCGTGCCGATTACATACAGGGTACGCGTGATGCTGCCTATATTGTCCCGATGATGGATAAACCTATCGACCTGAGTACCGGGCTGAACTTTGTACGTAGCAATGATCCGAAATTCAAGAAGATACCTGGTTTCAATCAGGAACTCGACTATATCCCTTCGGAAACGCTTGTTTATAAGGTGGATTCGGCGACAGCCGTTGCTAAAGGCCTGGCTACTGATTCGACCGGTTTATTGAAGGAAATGACAATCAGCCTGAAAGGTAAGACTGCTTTGGGCAAACAGGAACTGATGATTCTGGATATGTTGCAGACCAATAACTGGGAACGTCCTATTTATTATGCGATCACCGTAAATCCTGACCAGTTTGTCGGTCTGGACGGTTACTTCGAACAGACCGGTCTGGCTTACCAGATCGTTCCGAAGCAGGCGAACAAAGGCACCAACACGGAAAAGATGTACGACAACGTGATGAACAAGTTCAAATGGGGTGGCGTAGACAAACCGGGCGTTTACATCGACGAAAACGTGATGCGTATGTGCAAGAGCTACCGTGGAGCATTGTTCAATAAACTGGCTGAAGACCTGTTGAAGGAAGGTAAGAAGGAGAAGGCGTTGAATGTACTGAACAAATGTATGGAAGTACTGCCTCCGGAAAATGTACCGTTGGATTGGACTGCTCTTTCTACCGGAGAGTTGTATTATGCACTCGATGAGACGGAAAAGGCAGAAGAGGTCTTTACCGGAATTGCAGAGAATGCAATGCGTAATATCGACTGGTTCTTCCGTCTGAGACCTTCTCAACTGGCTTCTGTAACGAGAGAGTTGGAACATAACCTGGCTGTCATGAATCAAGTGCTGACGGTCAGCAAACATTATAATCCCGAATTCGCTGCTAAGTATCAGGAAGAGTTTGACAACTACCGGATGGCTTGGGGTTCGGTGCGTGGAAATAAATAACGTATGTTTATAGAACAACCGCCCTGGTTTTACAGGGTTCTGTTCCCAGGGGTAATCTGGCGGATACCGGCCAAGGAGAAGTGTGTATATCTCACCTTCGACGACGGCCCAATTCCCGAGGTTACCCCTTGGGTTTTGGATATACTCGATAAATATGGAGTGAAGGCTACCTTCTTCTGTGTGGGGGATAATGTCCGCAAACATCCGGATATCTATCAGATGGTGCTCGATCGCGGCCACCGGGTAGGGAACCATACTTACAATCATATCCAGGGACTTCAATACTGGACGAAGAATTATCTGGATAACATAGAGAAGGCTGCCGAATATATTCAGAGCGATTTATATCGTCCTCCCCACGGGCACATGCGTTTTCCGCAGGTTGTCGCCTTGCGCCGGAAGTACAAGATCATCATGTGGGACGTGGTGACCCGCGATTACAGTCCTCACATGACTCCGAACGGTGTCTTCAATGTGGTAAAGAACTATACCCGCAACGGCTCCGTCATTGTCTTCCACGACTCCCTGAAAGCCGAAACGAACATGCGCGAAGCCATGCCCCGCGCTATCGAGTGGTTGCAGCAGGAAGGGTATGTGTTTAAGGTGTTTGAATAATCTGTCAAGCCCGTCATGACAGAATGTTGAGGTTCCCATTTAGTTGAGATGCATAGTTTATCCATATTAATAAAGAACAAAGCGAAGGAATTAGGCTTCGATGCCTGCGGAATAGCTGAAGTGGCTTCCGCAGACACCGAAGCTTTGTTTTTTGACCGGTGGATAGCCGAAGGATGTCATGCCGGCATGAAATATATGGAGAACTACCGTGATATCCGGCTCGATCCTGCGGGGCTGGTGGAAGGTGCCCGTTCCGTTATTTCCGTGGCCCTTAATTACTATCCGGCACAGAAGCAATCTCCCGGTTCCCCGCGCATTTCCTATTATGCTTATGGAAAGGACTATCATATCGTTGTGAAAGACAAACTCCGGCAGCTCTGGGAGTACATAACAAGCCTTGTCCCCGTGCTTGACACGGGGCCGCAAGTGAGCAGGCCGCTTCGACCGGAAAATGAGGAGACCGGTTCCTCGGCGGCCCCGTGTCAAGCACGGGGACAGGCTGACTTCATCCTTCCTGCCGCCCGCCTCTTCACCGACTCCGCTCCCATCCTGGAGCGTTACTGGGCCTGGAAAGCCGGCCTTGGCTGGATCGGGAAGAATACCAACCTGATCATCCCCGGCAAAGGTTCCTTTTTCTTTCTCGGAGAGATCGTCACCACCCTGGAACTGGATTACGACACCCCTCAGAAGAACCGTTGCGGTGCTTGCCGCCGTTGCCTCGATGCCTGTCCGACAGGTGCCCTGGAACGTCCTGGCCACCTGAACGCAAACAAGTGCATCTCTTACCTTACGATCGAGCATAAAGGTGATATCCCTTCCGAACAGGCTTCCCGCCTGGGCGACCGCCTTTACGGTTGCGACACCTGCCAGGAGGTCTGTCCCTGGAACCGCTTTGCCAGTCCTACCCGTGAAGCGGCTTTTTCTCCTTCCCCGGCTTTCCTGTCTTTGAAAAAAGAAGACCTTCGCTGCTTTACCCGCGACGATTATAATCGTATCTTTGCGGGGTCGGCTGTGAAACGAGCCAAATATGAAGGACTGATAAGAACAATAAATAACAAAAAAGAATAAGCCATGAGAAGAACATTCAATCTTCTGCTTCTCTCTTTTCTCTGTACCCTGGCTGCCTTTGCCGCGCCGGGCGAACTGAAGGAGAAGCTTGCCGCCCTGAAAGGGATCACCAGTGTCGAACAACTGGAATCGGACGTCTATCCCGAAAAGTATCTTGTACGTATCACCCAGCCCGTCGATCCTAAGAATCCGGAGGCCGGCACTTTCACGCAGCGCGTTGTTGTTGGCCATGTCGGTTTCGATCGCCCGACCGTTATTGTCACCGAAGGATATGGCGGCGCTTATGCCCTGAATCCCAAATACGAGGAGGAACTGACCAAGCTGCTGAATGCCAACCTGGTCTTTGTGGAGTATCGTTATTTCCTGGAATCCACACCCGAACCCTGTAACTGGGATTATCTGACTGCCGAAAATTCCGCTTACGACCTGCATAATGTCAACCAGACTTTCAAGCAGCTTTATACCGGCAAATGGATCAGCACCGGTATCAGCAAAGGTGGCCAGACGACCATGCTTTACCGTGCCTTTTTCCCGGACGATGTGGATATCTCCGTCCCTTACGTCGGCCCGCTGTGCAAAGGCGTTGAAGACGGTCGCCACGAACCGTTCCTGCGTAAGGTCGGTACGAAACAGGAGCGCCGCAAGATAGAAGCGTTCCAAAAGGAGGTCTTGAAACGCAAAGAAGAGATTCTTCCTTTGTTGGAGGCTTTTTCCAAAGAAAAGAACCTGGAATACCGTATCCCGATGCCCGAAGTACTCGATTATTGCGTGCTGGAGTATCCCTTTGCCTTATGGCAGTGGGGAACGTCCGTATCTGTTATTCCTTCTCTCCATTCCGATACCCCGACGCTGTTCAAACACCTGATGGATATCAGCAGTCCTGACTATTTTGCGGAGAACCAACCGAATATTTCTTTCTTTGTTCAGGCCGCCCGTGAACTGGGTTATTACGGATATGACACGAAGCCGTTCCGTAAATACCTGACTATCGACAGCAGTAAAGGTTATCTGAACCGCATCATGTTGCCCAAAGAGTTGGTTGGCAAGGTCGAATTCTGCCCTGCCCTTTATCATAAGATTTATGATTTTCTGAAGGACAATGATCCGAAGATGATCTTTATTTACGGTGAAATCGACCCGTGGAGTGCCGCCCATGCTCCGGTTTTCAAAGGAAAGAAGAATGAACAAGTCTACTTCCAGCCTCGCGGCAGCCATCGTGCCCGCATCGGTAATATGCCTGAAGATATGAAGGAAAAGATCTTGACGCAGCTGAATCAGTGGCTGGCGGAATAACATAAATACTTTGTGTGTGTTTCCTATTGTAAAACTATTAATTAAGAAATGATGAAAAAGAAGCTATTATTTCAACTTCTGTTTGTTGCGAATGTATTTTTCGCAACATCTTGTTCCGATGATGATTCAGTAGAATTGGAGGATGTCACCACATTGAATATGCTCAATGAGGATAACGGAAAAACGTATCTGGGCAATTCGGACATTTATATCACGGATGAAAACAATTTCAGTGGCTCGTCGTGCCTGCTTGTGGAACTCGGTGGTGCAAACGGGATTGGAAAGGTTGTTCCTCCCAGGGTCGGAGACGGACTCGTGCGGAAGGCGGCCGTGTTACCGGGATGCCTTTATCAGGCCTTCAATCGCAATTCGATACTCGAATTTCCTTCCGGAAAACCTGCGATTGCTCTCGAAGCCTCTTATTACCAGTTTTATGTTGAATCTGAAATCGTGAAGGATATAGCGAATACGGGAACGGCAGTCAATGTGGGAGCCGTAGTTAAATATGCCCCCGTCTATCCCGATCCGCAAGGCTTGCCGGAATACGGCAGCGTGATCGGTGAGGTGAGTAACAGCGGTGATGTGGTGGAAATGGATTTTCCGAAAGATGTCGAGTTCTTATACTCAACATCCAATGGATTCGAGATAACGACCGATGGTGGTAAATTGACTGTTACCTATTATTATTGGACCGATTCGAAAGAATACTCCATCTATGTGCGCCGCGGTAGTATCTTTACGGAAGTCATCATTCAGGTAGTATAATAAGGGAAAGAAAGTTTAAAACATTCCCTGCACCTTATATACAAACTCCATCCATACCCAATAGCGGATGGCTTTGCCCAGGAACATGGAGATGGCGACGATCCAGACGTTGGCGCGCAGGAAACCGAGCGCTACCGCGATAAAGTCGCCGATGCCGGGGAGGAAGACGAAGAAACCCATCCAGGAGCCTTTACCGGCAATCCAGTCCTGTACCTTTTGCAGCTTTTTGGCATCCAGTTTGAGGTATTTCTCGATCCATTCCACTTTTCCCAGCATGCCGAGCCAGTAACAACTCATGCCGCCCAGGAAGTTGCCCAGTGTGGCGGCGACCATGCAGGGCCAGTAGGCAGAACCAGCCAGTAAAACACCGGTCAGGACGACTTCGCTGCTGAAAGGCAGGATCGTCGCTGCGAGGAAAGAGGCGATGAACACCCCGATATATCCGTATTCTATAAGAAATTCCATAGGCGTAGAAACAAGAGAGCGATAAATAGAACAATGGTGGAATAGAAGGTCCAGAAAACGATCTTACCCCGCATGACGGTGAAGAAATGGGCGATCAGTATGGCAGAGGGGATACAGGCTGTCTCCAGAAACTCTTCCGATGCCTGCTCGTACAGGAAATAGAGCGCAAAGGCCCACACCGACATGCAGATCAGGAAGGACAGGAACTGGCGTGTACGCAGCACATCTTCGTATTCGTGCGTGATGATGTTGATAGCGGATACAGCCGTCAGTATGGCGATGGCGATGATTCCGACCCAGTCGAGCAACCCGATGCCGGCAGCGGCCAGGATGCGTATCTTGAACAGCGTGGCAAACGGAATCGTGAACGGCGTGAAGTCGCGGAACCAGATACACCAACCCAGCAGGAACCAGTAGACGGTACCTACACCGAGCAGGGAGGCTAGAAAGGTACGGATACTCAAGCTCCTGAAGTTATACATCCCTATCCAGAACAGAGGAATGAACCAGAGGATATGTACCCATAGCAGGCTTCCGATCCCGATCAGCAGAGAGGCATTGTAGGCTTTGCTCTTGGCACCGGGGTCGTGGTAAGAGGTGAATAGCTGATAGATGGCCAGAATCAGGCAGAATACGCCGACTGAGGTGGATTTCAACGGCAGAAAATCCGGGTTGGTACTGATGAACAGTACATAAAACAGGAAAGGCAACAGCGTCTTCTCGCGGATCAGCACCAGGACATAATTGGCACGGTGGAGCAGGAAGGCGCCCCCGAACATCAGCAGCATGCCGATGGCATAGGTGAAAGCCTTGCCGGGCAATACCTGACAGATAGCATTCCATAGGGGCGGTGCCGTCACTTCTCCATACACCGGATAGCCGACCGAGTTCAGGTAACTCACGATCCAGCAGGCGACACAGGCCATCAGGGTACAGGCAAAAGTTGCCGGTCCCGAAATGGTGTGTCTGCGAGAATAGCTGTATGTATTGTTCATTTATAAATCGAACCCGATGTCGCTTCGGAAATATTTCTTGTCGAACATGATGGTCTTTGCTCCGGCGAATGATTTGGCCAGGGCTTCTTCCTTATTGGCTCCGTAAGAGCTGACAGCGATGACGCGTCCGCCATTGGTCATGATCCGGTCGTTGGCGGAGACGGTGCCGGCGTGGAAGATGATGTTGTCGGAGGTGATGTCGTTCAGTCCGTAGATCAGTTTGCCTTTTTCGTAGGCTTCGGGATAACCGCCGCTTACCAGCATGACCGTAACGGCTGCACGCGGGTCTATTGTCAGGGTACGCTTGTCTAGGTTGCCTTCGGCCACGCCTTCCAGCAGGTCTACCAGGTCGCTCTGGATGCGAAGCATGACTACTTCCGTTTCCGGGTCGCCCATACGGCAGTTGTATTCGATCACCTTGGGATCGTTCTCATTGATAAGGCCCAGGAAGATGAAGCCTTTATAGTCGATACCTTCCGCTTTCAGACCTTCGATGGTCGGACGGATGATCTGTGTTTCCACTTTGGCCATATACCCCTCGTCGGCAAATGGAACAGGGGAAACGGCACCCATACCGCCGGTGTTCAGGCCGGTATTGCCTTCGCCGATCCGTTTGTAGTCTTTGGCTACGGGGAGTACTTTGTAGTTCGTGCCGTCGGTCATGACGAATACCGAACATTCGATACCTGTCAGGAACTCTTCGATAACCACTGTCTTGCTGGCATCGCCGAACATACCGTTCAGCATGTCACCCAGTTCTTTTTTCGCTTCTTCCAGCGTTTCGAGGATGAGTACGCCTTTTCCGGCAGCCAGTCCGTCGGCTTTCAGCACGTAAGGGGCAGGCAGCGATTCAAGGAAGGCGTATCCTTCGGCGATATTTTCGGCTGTGATGCTCTTGTAACGGGCGGTCGGTATGTTATGGCGCATCATGAATGCTTTGGCAAAGTCTTTGCTGCCTTCCAGCTGCGCTCCGGCTTTGGACGGACCGATCACGGGGATGCCGGCCAGCGAGGCGTCGTTTTTGAAGAAGTCGTAAACACCTTTTACCAGCGGATCTTCCGGACCGACAACAACCATGTTCACATCGTTAGCCAGTACAAAATCTTTGATGGCGGCGAAATCGTCCGCCTTGATATATGCATTGGTTCCCACCTGTGCAGTACCTGCGTTGCCGGGGGCAATGAATAACTTATCCACTTTCGGACTTTGGGAAATCTTCCAGGCTATTGCATGTTCGCGGCCGCCGGAGCCTAATAATAGAATGTTCATATCGTTATGTTTATTATATTATCTGATGGTAACTGTTTCCCTTCTCAAGAGGGGAAACAGTTACTCTTTGTTCGTATTCTTCAAGTAGTCATCGAAATACCGTGTTATCTTCTCGTAGAGATGCGGGCGGTCTTTGCCTGTCACGTTGTGCTCGTGGCGGGGGTAGACGAAATAATCGGGATAGGTATCTGCATCCACGCAGGCTTTCAGGAAGCCCAGGCTATGTTGCCATACTACTACCGGGTCGATGTCGCCGTGTATCTGGAGGAGATGGCCTTTCAGGTTGCCTGCCTTCAGCTTCAGGTTGGCGTTCTTATACCCTTCCGGATTATCCTGCGGACGGTCCATATAACGCTCTCCATACATGATCTCGTAGTTGCTCCAGTCGATCACCGGACCGCCGGCAACACCGACTTTGAAAACATCGGGATGCGTCAGGATCAGGTTGGTCGTCATGAAGCCGCCGTAGCTCCATCCGTGCACACCGATACGGTCGGCATCCACGTAAGGAAGCGATTTCAGGTATTCCACGCCTTTCATCTGGTCGGCCATCTCGTTGACACCCAGGTTGCGGTGGATCACGCTTTCGAAAGCGAATCCCCGGTTAGATGTGCCGCGGTTGTCGACCGTGAAAACCACATAGCCGCGTTGTGCCATATAGATATCCCAGCCTCTTACGCCGTTCTGCCAGCCGCCCGTTACCAGTTGTGAGTGGGGGCCGCCGTAGACGTAGACGATGGTCGGGTATTTCTTGTTCTCATCCAGTCCGACAGGTTTGACCAGGCGGAAATGCAGGTCGGTTGTACCGTCGGCAGATTTTATGGTACCAGCTTCTATTTCCGGCAGTGTGTAGCCTTTGTATGGGTCTCGGGCGGTCAGGAGGTTTTTGATCTCCTTGCCGTCTTTGGTCCGGATCAGGTTGATGATGCGCGGGATTTTCGGAGCGTCGTAACTGTCGATCGCATATTTGCCGGAGGCGCTGACCGAAAGGTTATGTACACTTTCCAGGGCGGCATTCGGTGTCAGCAGGGATGTCTCCCCCTTCTTCAGATTCAGCTTCCAGCCGTTTACATTCATCGGAGTGCCGTAATTGAACGAACTCCGTATGTGCGGTTGGGTGGAAGTGATAAACAGGTTCTCGCCTTTGGCATCGAAACCGATTACCTGGGTGACTACCCATTCTCCCTGTGTCAGTTGCTTTAGTTGTTTGCCGGTGGTGTCATACAGATACAGGTGGTTGTATCCGTCTTTCTGGCTTTGCCAGATGAATTTGCCGGGATCGTTCGGGAGGAAGAGTACCGGATATTGCGGTTCAACGTAATGCTCGTTCGTTTCTGTGAAAAGGACGGCTTCTTTCTTGCCGGTCAGGGCGGAATAGCGAACCAGGTTCATTTCATTCTGTTCGCGGTTCAGTTCGGCAATATAGATGCTCTTTTCGTCCGGGCTCCAGGCGATGTTGGTAAGGAACTTTTCTTTCGGGGTTCCGGTTTCCAGCCAGACGGTTTCGCCTGTCGAGAGGTTGTACACACCGACTGTTACCTCATGGCTCTTCATGCCGGCCATCGGATATTTAACCGGTTCGGCTTTTGCCTGGCGGGCGTCGATATTGACGATAGGATAGTCTGTGACCATGCTCTCGTCCATCCGGTAGAAAGCCAGAGCGGAACCTGCCGGTGACCAGAACAGTCCTTTGCTGATGCCGAATTCACGTTGATGGACTGCCTGTCCGCATACGATTCCATCTTTTGTTTCACGTGTAACAATACTCGTCTGATTCTCCGGTGAAAGAATCTGTATGTTGTTCCCCACCGTGAATGCCAGGCAGTTATTGGCCGGACAGAAGTTATAGTTCGATCCTTTGTTGTCCAGCTGATAATTGCCAATTATCTTGTTTTCGGCAAAATTGTAATGCAGGCGGTGGCCTTTACTGGTAAAAGCCAGTACCGGCTGGTCCTTATAGGGAACAGAAAATCCGGGCAGACTGCCTACCGTCGGAAGTCCGGCTGCCGAAAGCGCCTCATTGAGTCGGCTGCGTGTAAAGGCAACCTGCTCTTTCTTTTCGGGTACGCCGCATATCATACTGTCTCCTTTGACATACAGGTAAGTGTCCCCACACCATTGTAGCTGTTTGAGACTGGCCGGGACGAACTTATTGTGTGTCTTCCCTCCCGGAAGCAGGTCGTGTAATGTGAGTTGTTTGTCCTGTGCCATCAGCGTCATGGATGTAGATAAAGCGAACACGCAAAGAACCAGGAAGTGTTTAATCTTCAAAGTCATCGTTATCTTCTCTTCTGAATGGTTTCTTGAATGGACGGCCTTCTCCGCGTTTTCTGTCTCCGAAGTTCTTTCTGTTTTTAGAGAACCTGTCGTCTTCGTCTTTGTAACGCATTTTGACGGGGCGTTTTTCGCCGGCTTTGTGCAGAATCGGGCGAACCGGGCGTTCACCACGTTCGCCTCCGAACTGTTTGCGGGCAGGACGGCCGTCACCGCGTTCTTCACCGAAGAAACGTTTTCCCGGTGCTGCGGATGTACGTTCGTTTTCGTCTTCACTGTGAGCAGCGGCGAAACGACGGTCGGGGCGGTCCATGCGGTCGGTCTTGAAGTTCGGGCGACCTGCAGGACGGGTGTCATATCTTTTTTCTGGGAACGAGGGCCTTGGGCGTGAGGCGGAATCTTCCGTTCTTTCCGCGCCTTCCTCGTTCAATGCTTTCTTATAGTCTTTGTTCTTTCCTTCAAATATTTCGTAACAACGGTATTCGCAGTCGAGCGAGCCGTTGATCAGCTTCATCCGTTCGCTGGGACGCAGGCCGATCTTGTCGAAGCATTCGTCTTTGTAGCTGAGTATCCATACTTTATACCCGGTAAACACATGTTTGACGCGTTCGCCGATCATATTATAAAGTCCCAGCAGGTCGCGGGAGGAGATACGTTCGCCATAAGGCGGGTTGGTTACCAGGATACCCGGTTGCGGTGCTTCCGTATATTGCTGGAAAGGCATCGTTTTCAGTTCGACGTATTTGGCCAGGCCTGCGCTACGGATATTCTTCTGGGCGATCTCGATAGCGGCCGGGTTGATATCCGAACCGTAGCATTTGAAAGTGAATTCGCGTTCCTGGCTTTCGTCGTTATAGATGCGGTCGAACAGTTCCTGGTCGAAGTCGATCCATTTCTCGAAAGCGAACTCCTTGCGGTGGATACCCGGGGCGATGTTCAGGGCGATCATAGCCGCTTCGATCAGTAGCGTACCGGAACCGCACATCGGGTCGACGAAATTGGATTCGCCTTTCCAGCCTGTCTTCAGGATCATACCGGCAGCCAGCACTTCGTTCAGCGGCGCTTCGGTCTGTTCCACGCGGTATCCGCGTTTGTGAAGGCTCTCGCCCGAACTGTCGATAGACAAGGTACAATCGTTGTGCGAGATATGTATATTGATGTATAAGTCGGGATTGTTCACACGTACGGAAGGACGTTTGTTGTGCTTCTCCATAAAGTAGTCAACGATCGCATCTTTTGTACGGTAAGCCACGAATTTAGAGTGATTGAAATCTTCTGAATAGATCACGGAGTCGATCGCGAACGTCTTGTCCAGTGACATATAGTTTTCCCATACGACCTTTTTCACTTCCTTATAAACCGTATCGGCATCTTTTGCCTTGAAATGATAGATCGGTTTCAGGATGCGTAAGGCGGTGCGGCAACAGAAGTTGGCTCTGTAAAGCACTTCTTTATCTCCTGTGAAGGATACCATCCGGCGGCCAATTTCTATATCGTTGGCGCCTATAGCTAATAACTCACCGGCCAGTATTTCTTCTAACCCGTATAGGGTTTTGGCCACCATTTCAAATGTCTCGTTATTCATTTGCGTGCGTTGTAAGAAAAGATATTTATTTAGTTACTTTATTTTGTGTAATGACAGCACCGGGGGGAACATCTCCGGTGATCCAGACGTTGCCGCATATCGTGGCACCTTTGCCGACCCGTATTTTCCCCAATAGCGTCGCGTTGGAATAGACGGTCACATTGTCTTCCAGGATGGGATGGCGGGGGACACCGCGGATCGCGTTCCCGTTCTCATCGGGCGGCAGCTTTTCTCCGGCAAGGCTGACGCCCTGGAAGATGCGTACGTTATTCCCGATCACACTGGTTTCGCCGATCACGGTACCCGTACCGTGGTCGATAGAGAAATAATGTCCTATCTGAGCTCCCGGATGAATGTCGATACCGGTTTCGGAATGAGCCATTTCGGTGATCATCCGGGGTATAAAAGGAACGCCCAACTTATAAAGCTGGTGCGCTATACGATAATTGCCTATTGCCCGGAAGCCCGGGTAACAGAAGATAACTTCATTGATGTTTTGTGCTGCCGGATCGCCGTTGTAGGCGGCTTCGGCATCGGTGGCAAGCAGACAGCGCATTTCCGGCAGTGTGGAAATGAACGCTTCGGAAAGTTTTTTTGCCTGGCTGAAGATCAGCTCTTCCGCACAGGAAGTACAGCTGGTGTCGGCCAGGCAAAGGCCCGCATAGATTTGACGGCTGAGCAGCTCGTGCAACTTTTCAATATTGACCCCGGTATGGAAACGGATCGTCTGTGTACTGATCCGCGCATTCCCGTAATAGCCAGGAAACAGGATTGCACGGCACAAGTCAATGATCTCCTCCAGTACTTCACCTGAAGGCAATGCCTCTTCATCGCGGTAGGCATGAAACAGTTGTTTGTATGAACATTCGTCCGAAAGCTTTTCTACTGTTTCATTCAATACCTTGCTATGCTTTTGCAATCCCATTATTTTGAAAGTCTTATTTTGGGCAAAAGTACATTAAATATCTGATATATGTGTACTTTTTAATAGGTTAAAACAATTCTGAAATAAGACGTAGGAGGTCTTTGATCTAAAATGAAATCGGAATATTTCACTGTGAATATGACGAAACCGTCGGTCGTATATTCATAGCTATAATATTCTCTCCAATTATAGTTGTCACTTTCTATCAAGGGAACAATTGCAGGAAGAGGAGTCTGCGCCTCTATATTGGTTCCATGATCCAGATACATATATGCTGTAACTAATCCGTCTCCATAGGTATCGAGATAGGTGTTGAAATCGGTGTCTTTGATTTTATAATCGAATGAATAATACGCTGGATCACCGTTTTTGTCATTTTGGACTTTCCATTCGTTCGATTTTATTTCGACTTTTTCTACTCCCCAATAAGTTATACCGCCATCTTCCCCGTCTCGTCCCGGAGGGCCCATCGGTCCTTCGCATGAAGCGAACAGGAACACCATTAAAAATATTGCTAACAGATTTTTCATATATTCACTCTCTTAAATGTTTAGTATTTCTTGTGCGGTGCCCCGAACTCTTTGCATGTTACTTCATCGAGGTCTACCAGCCATATTTTTACGTTTTTCACAGCCGGGTCGGAATAACGGAATTCCTTGTCCGAATACTGTTTCATAATTATATCCAGCGCTTCCGTTTTCTTGTCGAAGTCTTCTTCAAACCGCACTTTACCCCATGCGATAACGCTTTTGGAACGCATACGGTAGCTGCAAGCCACTTCGGGATGCTGGAATACCAGATCATGGTCGGTGCTGAAGGTGATGCAAACCTTCGGGTTACGTTCCAGGATTGAGATACTTCGGCCTTCCTGCGCTGAATGTAAATAGATAACACCGTTCCGATAGCCAAAGTTCATGGGTATAACGTAAGGCGTACCATCCGTATCAGCCAGTCCGACGAAACAGACATCGCAACTACGGATAATCTCCTCGATATGTTCTTTCTCTGTGTGTACCAGTGTCTTCATTACTATTTTTAATTATGCTTTTGCAAACATAGTAAAAAAGTTCAACTTCTCGGACTTACTTTTGCGACTTTATTATATATGTACTGTTTTCGTCAATGTGTCAAAATGTCAAATAGTCCTTCTGTCAGTGAGCTGTACGTGTCCTAAATCGGGTTTGTTGTTTTTATTCGCTCTACGGGATGATTGCGAATGTCTTTATTTTAATTGTTGATTAATAAATGTAGCTTTATGTTTGATGATGTGTGGTAGTCGTTGATAAATGTCGTAAAGTACATTTGAAATATGTGAATGTGCTGTTGGGATTTGGTCTGGATATTTACTTATTCTGGAGATAAAATGTGTTGTTTAGCATGTGATTTGAGGTCCCAAGGCCTGTTTAAAATAACTTTTCTGGACAGAATTAACAATTTTTTCATCTACAATAAATCTCTATTTCATTTAAAATGAAAAAAAATTCGTTTTAAACGAGATTACAATTTGTTTAAAATGAAGAGTGAAAATCTATATGAATACGTTAAGTGTTAAATATTGTGTTTTCGGATCTTCTGTTTCTACTGTTTTGTGAAATATAGCAGATACGTATATGCGGAAAAAATATACAAAATGATCTTTAATCGTTGTAAATTGTAGCAAAATGGTATTTTCTTGTCTGTTAAAAGGATTCCGGATAAGAAAACACTTTTTCAAGCGATTTCCTATATTTGTAACTCCAATTAAATATAATACCTGTATGAATAAAACTATCCTGCTTGTTGTATTTTGCTTTTCCCTGTTCGTTTCGGGGTATTCACAGGGAATACGCTTTGATTCTTACCCTTCTCATCCCCGGTTGCTGGTAAAGAAAGGAGAGGAGCAAAAGATTAAATCCGATCTGGCTCTTAATCCGGAGATGCTCCGGTTGCATAACTATCTTCTCAAGCAATGCGACGATCTGATCACGACGCCTGTGCTGGCATATAAAAAAGAAGGGAAACGGTTGCTGGCCGTATCGCGTGAAGCCTTGCGGCGTATCTTCTATCTTTCATATGCTTACCGGATGACAGGAGAGGATAAGTATCGTTTGCGGGCAGAGCAGGAAATGATTGCCGTGTGTTCGTTTGCCGATTGGAACCCGTCCCATTTTCTGGATACGGGCGAAATGACTATGGCGGTTGCAATCGGTTATGACTGGTTGTTCGATCGGTTATCTCCGGATGCCCGGAGGCTGGTGCAGGAGGCGATTCTGAATAAAGGTTTTGCCCCGTCGAGGGATAAAAGATATAACTGGTTTCTGAGAGCGACCAATAACTGGAACCAGGTCTGTAATGCCGGACTGGTTTACGGTGCACTTGCCGTTTTAGAAGATCATCCGGAAGAGGCCCGTGAAATCATTGAACGTGCTTTATCTACAGTCGGCCTGACTTTGAAGGGCTATGGTCCCGATGGCGCTTATCCCGAAGGATATAATTATTGGGGATACGGGACTACCTTCCAGGTTCTTTTGAATGCAGCGTTGGAATCCGCCCTGGGGACTGACGGCGGTCTCTCTTCGGCTGAAGGTTTTCTGGCTTCTGCCCGTTTTATGCAGTTTATGACCGGAACGACCGGTAAATGCTTTAACTTCAGCGATTCCCGTGAGAGTGTCTTTGCTTTGCCGGCTATGTACTGGTTTGCCGACAAGCTGCAAGACCCTACACTGCTTTGGAATGAAAAGGATATGTTGAGTCGGGCGGAGTTGTCTTTTTCGGATGAGGAGAGCCGTTTCCTTCCGTTGATACCGATTTATGGTTCACAATATAAAATGAATGAACTGGTGCCTCCTGCCATGAAATTGTGGGCGGCTAACGGACAGACGCCTGTCGTGCTGGTCCGTACGGGATGGGAAAATGGAGAAGGTGTCTATCTAGGAATAAAAGGAGGAACGGCTTCGACCAGCCATGCCCATATGGATGCCGGATCGTTTGTGTTCGATGCTTCGGGTGTTCGCTGGGTGCAGGACCTGGGGATGCAGGAATATTATTCGCTGGAAAAGGAAAATGTAGATTTATGGAATATGTCGCAGAACGGGCAGCGCTGGAATGTGTTCCGTTATAATAACCTGGCGCATAATACACTGACTGTAAACGGTAAATACCATGATGTAAAAGGTTTTGTACCTGTGACAAATATCTATTCGGAAGCGCATAAACTCGGAGCCTCTCTGAATATGACGGGGTTGTTCGGCGGAGAATTGGAAAATGCCGTTCGTGAAGTTGCTCTGATCAATGAAAAATATCTGTCGGTGATTGATCGTGTAAAAGCCGGCAGTCAACCGGTAACTGTCAGATGGACGATTGTAACCGGGGCCATTCCCCGTGTATTGGACAGTCATATGGTGGAACTGACAAAAGACGGCAAATGTATGCAACTGATCGTCGATAGTCCGTCCGTAACTTCTGTGTCCGTCCTTGATAATGTATCGAAGAATAGCTATGATGCTTCCAATGAGGGAACCTGCCGTATCGTTTTCGATGTAAGTCTGGAAAGCGGGCAGGAGAGCGATATCAAAGTCCGGCTGGTTCCTGCTGCTGACTGATAATTACCAGAACAGCGCCGTTACGGTTGCCCCTATTGTAAAATAGTGTATTTTGTGCTTGCTTAAATGGCTCTCGCCGTAGACTGGTTGGCTGTCTCTGAGGCTGGTTAAGATTTCGTAAGGTGCTTTCAGGAACGTATAATCGTAATCTACGAACATACGGATACCCAGGTTGCGGCTGACAATCCCGGTCGCTGAAATGCCTGTGCGTAAAACATAGTTGCTGCTGCCGTTGCCTTTCATAAAAGCAATATTATTTATGGTTCCGTATGGGGGGTGCTTTTCCTGTAAGTCCATTTCCACTTCATTTTTCACCAGATAGGAATATCCGGCCTGGAACTTTGTTCCTAAAAGCAATTTACTGGCTACAGGTAACGAGAAATAAGGCCCTGCCGTAAAAGTAAAAACACCGGTCGGATCGGCATGGACGCGGGTGATGTCATATTTGGTTGAAGGGGTTGTTCCTGTATAAAGCGACATGTCGAATGCTATCGGGCTTGCCAGCGCTGTTATTTCGCCGCCGATACCGAAATAAGGATTGAAGAAGTAACCGCCTTTTACGCTGACATTGGTTGCTCCCGGCGAGCTCAGGCGTATATTTTTACCTACCTCGATACTTCCGTTGATGATACTGTATCCTACGGCGAACTCCAGGAAAGAAGGGCGCCCTCCTTTGGGGGCAGACTCCCTGAGCTTGTCAGGGAGATTCAAGCCTTTGTCCTTGAAGATCAGGTCTGCCAGAAAATACCCTAACTCTGTGGATAAGATGCCGATACCGGCTCCGGCCAGTACGTCGCTCAGCCAGTGGCGGTTGTTCAGTTGCCGGCTGAAAGCGGTGGCTGTGGCGACTGTATATCCCCCGATACTATATAACGGGCTGCGGGTCAGACCATATTCCCGGTGCATGATGGTAGCAGCCATGAAAGCGGTTGCCGTGTGTCCCGAAGGGAATGAGTTGTTCTTTGAGCCGTCGGGGCGTTCGCGTTTGATCGTATATTTCATGCTGTTGACGGTAGCGGCCATGATCGTTGCCGAAAAAGCGTTCGATACGATCATCCGGGGCCATGAACTACGACTTTCCACACCGCCGAGCTTCATCCCGTAAACAGCAAGCAACGGAGTATATTGCAGAAAATCATCGTATCTGTAATGGAAGTTGGGCGTATGCGTATTGCGCAATGTCCGGAATTTATCACCCTGCCCATATGTTATGGCTGAAATGGCGAAAAGAGGAACAGGGACACGTAGCATCTGGTATACCTTATTCTCTGATATTTTGTTGTAAGTGGTTTCAAATTCATGTTCTTTATTTATGAATCTCGTACTATCTTTCCACTGAGCACGAACAGACGGTATAAAAATCATCATAAATAAGAAGCTCAGCATTTTACGTTGTAACATACGATCCCCTGATTATGCCACGAAGATATAAAAATGCCGGTTAGTACTGGTTACATTTTTTGTTAATTTATTTATTGAATAGGATTTACCGTTTGTCCCTCCTGAAATGTATAGGTTTGATTGGCGAAATATTTCTTTAATCGTTTGCGTGATACGTGTATTTAGCATACCTTTGCCTGATAATTGAGTATATTGATATGAATTTCTAAAAACAATTAAATAACTTAAATTATTATCTTATGTGGTTACTTAATTCTTCTATCGGGAAGAAGCTGATAATGAGTGTATCAGGCCTTTTTCTTGTTTTGTTCTTATTGTTCCACTTGTCAATGAATGTGGCGGCTGCTTTCTCGGGAGAAGCCTATAACATGATTTGTTCATTGTTGGGAGCAAATTGGTATGCCGTGGCAGCAACATTGGTGCTGGCAGCAGGCGTTGTGATTCACTTTGTGTATGCTGTTCTCCTTACACTGCAAAACCGTAAGGCTCGCGGTAACGACCGTTATGCAATTAACGCTCGTCCGAAAGGTGTGGAATGGGCATCTCAGAACATGCTGGTACTGGGTATTATCATTATCCTGTTCATGGTGTTGCACTTCAGCCAGTTCTGGTATAAGATGATGTTCGCCGAACTCCTTGGCAATCACATGGTAACACTTTGCGACGGAACAACAACCGTATCTCCTCAGGACGGTGCAGCGTTTATCAACTACTATTTCCAGGGTAATATCCTGAATACAGTGCTGTATCTGGTATGGTACGTAGCTTTGTGGTTCCACCTGACTCACGGGTTCTGGAGCGCTATTCAGACTATCGGTTGGAGTAACACGATCTGGATGAACCGTTGGATCTGCATTTCCAAGATTGTAGCAACCGTTATTTGCGTAGTGTTTGCTATCATTACTATCGTTTTCTACCTGAATGGTGTAGGTAGTGACTATGTAGCTGTTTGTGCAGGACATTAATTTAAGGTGTAACAATATTGAAAATAAATCATTATGACTCAAATAGATTCTAAAATCCCTCAGGGCCCGTTGGCTGAGAAGTGGAAAAATTATAAAGATCATCAGAAACTGGTGAACCCCGCAAACAAACGTCGTCTGGACGTGATTGTAGTTGGTACTGGTCTGGCCGGTGCTTCTGCTGCTGCCTCTCTGGCAGAAATGGGATTCAACGTATTGAACTTCTGTATCCAGGATTCTCCCCGTCGCGCACACTCAATCGCCGCACAGGGTGGTATCAATGCTGCAAAGAATTATCAGAATGATGGTGACTCTGTTTACCGTCTGTTCTACGATACAATCAAAGGTGGTGACTATCGTGCCCGCGAAGCAAACGTTTATCGTCTGGCTGAAGTTTCCAACTCTATTATCGACCAGTGCGTAGCACAGGGTGTTCCTTTCGCTCGCGAATACGGTGGTCTGCTGGATAACCGTTCATTCGGTGGTGCTCAGGTATCCCGTACGTTCTATGCCCGCGGTCAGACCGGACAGCAGTTGTTGCTGGGTGCTTACTCTGCTTTGAGCCGTATGATCGGTTTGAACAAAGTAAAGATGTATACCCGCCACGAAATGCTGGACGTTGTGAAGGTGGATGGCCGTGCCCGCGGTATCATCGCACGTAACCTGATCACAGGTCAGATCGAACGTTTCTCTGCTCACGCAGTAGTGGTGGCAACAGGTGGTTATGTAAATACTTTCTTCTTGTCTACTAACGCAATGGCTTCCAACGGTTCTGCTGCATGGCAGTGCTACAAGAAAGGTGCTTACTTCGCTAACCCTTGTATGGTGCAGATCCACCCGACTTGTGTACCGGTGAAAGGTGACTATCAGTCTAAGCTGACTTTGATGTCTGAATCATTGCGTAACGACGGTCGTATCTGGGTTCCGAAGAAACTGGAAGATGCAAAAGCATTACAGGCCGGAACTAAGAAAGGGAAAGACATTCCTGAAGCAGACCGCGACTACTATCTGGAACGCCGTTATCCGGCATTCGGTAACCTGGTTCCGCGTGACGTGGCTTCACGTGCCGCTAAAGAACGTTGCGACGCCGGCTTCGGTGTGAACAACACAGGTCTGGCCGTGTTCCTCGACTTCTCCGACGCCATCAACCGTCTGGGTAAAGATGTTGTAAAAGCTAAATATGGTAACTTGTTCGACATGTACGAAGAAATTACCAACGACGATCCATACGAAACTCCGATGATGATTTATCCTGCATTGCACTACTCGATGGGTGGTCTGTGGGTTGACTATGAATTGATGACTTCTATTCCGGGTCTGTTCGCTATCGGTGAAGCTAACTTCTCTGACCACGGAGCTAACCGTCTGGGTGCTTCTGCGTTGATGCAGGGATTGGCCGATGGCTACTTTGTATTGCCTTATACAATCCAGAACTATCTGTCAGACCAGATCCAGGTTCCGCGTTTCAGTACCGACCTGCCTGAGTTTGCAGAAGCTGAAAAGGGGATCAAAGACCGCATCAAGAAATTGATGAGTATCAAGGGTAAAGAGTCGGTAGATTCTATCCATAAGAAACTGGGTCATATCATGTGGGAACATGTAGGTATGGCACGTGATGCAAAAGGTTTGCAGGAAGCGATCCAGATGTTGAAAGAGCTGAAGAAAGAGTTCTGGAGTAATGTATATATTCCGGGTGAAGCCGATAACCTGAACGTAGAGTTGGATAAGGCATTGCGTTTGGCTGACTTTATTGAGATTGGTACATTGATGGCACACGATGCATTGGACCGTGCCGAATCTTGTGGAGGACACTTCCGTACAGAGCACCAGACCGAGGAAGGCGAAGCCCTGCGTCATGACGATAAGTTCATGTACGTATCTTGTTGGGAATACCAGGGTGAAGACAAAGATCCGGTTATGCTGAAGGAAGATTTGAACTATCAGTTCGTTGTTCCTCAAACACGTAACTACAAGAAGTAATAATCATCAATCACAAAAATTAGAATCATGGATAAAGATATAAAAGTAACACTTAAAGTTTGGCGTCAGAAAAGTCCGAAAGATAAAGGACAATTTGAGACTTACCAAATAGACAAAATCAATCAGAGTGTTTCTTTCCTGGAAATGTTAGACATTTTGAATGAACGTTTGGTCAGTGAAGGTAAAGAGCCGATCGTATTCGA
>QWCH01000353.1_pt1 | contig 83757 bp, 63 predicted proteins | sample 1972671 | NCBI WGS metagenome assembly QWCH01 (sample SAMN09866713, study PRJNA288562) | Human gut metagenome isolate term3_stool, whole genome shotgun sequencing... | isolation source: gut | host: Homo sapiens | place: USA: California
AATTTCTTTGAGGATATAGTTGCAGGTTTAAAACTTATGCCTATTTTTGTACCTGAAATATGACGAATCTAAACGTACGTTTTCGTTAGTCATTCTCCCAACCTCATATAATCCACTATACATCAATTATTTACAATCACTTTTCACCCGATTTTCACGTAAAAATTCAACGATTCTTTCGCTGTCCTGTTTTTACTTATTCCGCTGTTTGTCAATGTTTTATATTTTTTGGTTTTCTTCGATCGAAAGGCTCTTTTCAGGCATTTTTCGAGGAACAGAGATCAATCCGTCTTTTTTTGTTAATTATAGGCACATTTATTTAGCTATTTTAAGCACCAGGCATCGATATTAGGTTGCAGGCACAGTCATCCCTGACTTGTTCCATGCCCATGGAAATCTAATTGCATGGGCATGGAATTTCGAACGGATGGGCATGAAAATTATTTCCGATTTACAAGGGGTTATTGTATAAAACGCATTTTTTAGTCTCGAGAAAGCCCCGAAAGTAAACAAAAGTTAATCCAATTTTCTGACGCCAAAAAGGGGCTTTTTCCTCTTTTCCGGGAGTTTTTCGCCATTGCGACCGTCCTCTTTGCCATTACGACCGTCTTAATCTTTGCGAGGTGCCGAGTACATCACCCATTAGGACGGTCGTAATGGCGATGACGACCGTCTTCTTTTGAAAAACGACCGTCCACATGGCAAAAAACCACCAAAATTTCCTTGGGATATTTGAAACGCCGTCCGTTTTATTTTGCTACAGGCGATTCTCCGGGAGTTAAGCTTTATCACTTTGATAGCATTTCCGCCGTCCGGCAATCAAACTGCACACATTTCGGGACGGGCTCGGCACCTCATTCCGCCTATTGTCAGCCGGGAAGGCTAAAACGCTGAAAAGAGTCAATCCAAAATGGATCAAGATTTCAGACGAAATAGAAAAACGGTCAAAATAGGGGTTATTGTAATTCATCAGGTTTACAAAGGCTCACTTTTTGGCATATTGGCACTTTATCCCATTGACTCATTATTTTTGAAGAGAAAGCAACTGTCTATGTGGTTAAAAGCAATTGTCTTCGCATTCAAAAGTAATTGTTTTTGTGATTACAGACAATTGTTTTCTTTCCCGGATCTCATTATCGTAAAAAGAAGAAAAAAGGAACTGTATATATTTTATATTAATATATATGGTAGGGAAAAACCGCTTTTAGTTCAGGACATGGCTACGAACTTTGAACATCAATGTTTACATAAAACCGTTTTTCGTCCAGTATAGAAAAACGATATCGTATATCTCATTTTGCCTTATATGATCATATTTGGTATGATTACAAGGAAAGACAATGCTTATTTTTGCAAATAGCTTTTTAGTAAGTATATTTGTATGCAATAAAAAAAGACATGATGAACGATAGACCGCTTATTCTGATAACAAATGATGATGGTGTTGAAGCTAAAGGGATAAAAGAGTTGACCGAATGTCTCCGGGATTTGGGAGACATCGTAGTGTTTGCTCCGGACGGACCCCGCTCGGGAATGGCAAGCGCGATTACTTCGCTCATACCGATCAAATATACATTGATCAAGCAAGAAAAAGGGCTGACGGTTTACAGTTGCACGGGGACTCCGGTGGACTGCGTAAAGCTGGCGATCAACGAAGTGCTGGACCGGAAGCCCGACCTGCTTGCCTCGGGTATCAATCATGGCGGCAACCATGCGATCTGCGTGCACTATTCGGGTACGATGGGCGCAGCGGCGGAAGGATGCGTATTCGACATTCCGTCTATGGGCGTATCGCTCCTGGATCACCATCCGGATGCCGACTTTACGGAATGTTGCCGCCTGGGACGCATGCTGGCACGACGGGTCATAAAAGAGGGCCTGCCGCACGGTACTTATTTGAACCTGAACGTCCCCAACACTCCGAATGTGAAAGGTCTGAAAGTCTGCCGCCAGGCCGACGGCCGTTGGGTGAAGGAATTCAAACGTTCGGAAAACGCATCGGGCGAACCGGTATTCTGGCTCACCGGATCATTCGAAAACGCGAAACCGATCCACCCCGACAATGACACGCAGGCATTGGATAGCGGCTACGCTTCGCTTGTCCCTTGCAAGATTGACGTGACGGACTATGATTTTTTAGATAAGCTAAAAAACATATGAAATATTTTTTAATCGCTGGAGAAGCTTCCGGAGATTTGCATGCATCGAATCTGATGGCGGCATTGAAGGAGCAGGATGCGGAAGCCGATTTCCGCTTCTTAGGAGGCGACCTGATGCAGGCTGTCGGAGGCACGTTGGTGAAACATTACAGGGAGATGGCTTTCATGGGCTTTATCCCCGTACTGCTCAATCTGCGTACGATCCTTCGCAATATGAAAGCCTGCCAGGAGGAAATCCGGAGTTACAAGCCGGATGTGGTGATCCTGATCGACTACCCGGGCTTCAACCTGAAGATTGCGAAGTTCGTAAAGACGCAATTGGGACTGCCCGTCTATTATTATATCTCACCTAAAATATGGGCCTGGAAGCAATACCGCATCAAGGATTTCCGCCGCTATGTGGACCGGATGTTCTGCATCCTGCCCTTTGAAGTGGAGTTCTTCCGCAAACTCGATTATCCGGTGGATTACGTCGGCAATCCGTCCGTCGACTCTGTGGCCTATTATAAGGAAGAACAGGCAGCGCAACCCGACACGTTCCGTGTGGACGAACAGCTCGACGAACGCCCCATACTGGCACTGCTGGCCGGTAGCCGCCGCCAGGAAATTAAGGAAAACCTTCCGACCATGCTGGAAGTGGCAGCCGCCTATCCCACACACCAGCCGGTAATAGCCGGCGCTCCCGGCTTGGAACCGGAGTTTTACAAGCAATATATAGGAGAGGCAAACGTCCGCATCGTTTTTGGCAAGACCTATTCCCTTTTGCAGCATAGCGACGCGGCACTGGTCACCTCCGGAACGGCAACGCTCGAAACCGCCCTCTTCCGTGTTCCGCAAGCCGTCTGCTATTATGTTCCGGCCGGCCGTCTGGCAAGTTTCATTTTCCGGAATTTCTTCCACACGAAATATATCTCGCTGGTCAACCTGATTGCGGGCCGCGAAGTGGTGCAGGAACTTTTCGGAGCTCGCTTCTCGCGCCGGCAGATAGACGAAGAACTGGGACGCATTCTAAACGACAGCACCTATCGCGACCATATGCTCGAAGGCTACGACGAGATTATCCGGCTGCTCGGCAAACCCGGCGCATCCCGGCGGACAGCAACACTTATCTATCAATCACTGAAGCATTAACATCTTTTATAAACCATCTTTGCAGCATTTCACGATCATCCGGCATCTTCCTCTATAGAAACAAAAAATAATAATAATTTAGATGATACATGCTATGAAGACGTTGAAGACATTTATGCTTCTGTTTGGAATCCTGTTAGGTTCAACCACTTTTTATTCCTGTCTGGATACTGATGACAGCTACAGTGAATTTTGGAAAGATAAAAAACAGGCTATTGTAACGGTTAAGCCATTAACCGACAATACCTACTACATGCAGTTGAACGACAGCATTACGTTGTTCCCGACCAACTCGTATGTACCCGAAAACTTAAAGGAAATACGTGCATATGTTATTCTTAGAGAATCTGACAAGGTCATTTCGGATTATGACAAAGCTGTCGAGGTGATACGGATGGATACGCTCCTGACAAAAGAAATCGCCCCCGATTTAGGTGCGGAAAACGACTCTTACTACGGGACCGATATGCTCGCATTAAGCGGCGCCAGCAATTGGTTTCCGGGCGGTGCTTGGATTGAAGACGGATACGTAACGTTCGATTTCCTGGTCAATAAAGGAGAGAAACATTTCCTCAACCTTGTACAAACAAACAGCGCCGACCCGTACGAACTGGAATTCCGTCATCGCGCCGAAAATGGTGACTATACGTATCAGCCACTCCCAGGCTTGGTTTCGTTCAAGCTGGACAAGTTGCCGAGCACGGAAGGGAAGACTGTTAAGTTAAAGATAAAATATAAATCCTTCGCAATAAACGATTATAGAACAATCGAATTGGATTACAAATCAAAGGAATAACCTTCCCACATAACTTTTATTTTTATCATTTAGTTCAGGGAGAGAGGCGTCGGGATGATGCCTTTCTTTTTTTTTCTTATTTTTGAGCTATCGGTATGCAACGGTTGTCGCCTGTCTCTCGTTTATATATATGAAAATGGAAGAAACAAATGCACATCTGATCGAGGGGTGCCGGAAAGGAAACCGGACAGCGCAACTCACCCTGTATAAGCAATTCGCACAGCGATTATACGTCGCCTGCCTGCGTATTGTAGGGAACGCGCCAGAGGCGGAAGAAGCCATGCAGGATGCTTTCCTGAAGATCTTCACCCGTCTGGACCAATATCATGACGGGCAATGTTTCGAAGCATGGATGCACCGGATAGCCGTCCATACAGCCATTGATTACGTAAGACGACAGACACCCGACTGGGTGGAACTCTCCGACAATTATGCCGAACCCGACAACGACGGGCCGGATGAAGAGGAGCTCCAATACTCGGTCGCCCAGGTCAAGGAGGCCTGTAAGCAACTGCCCGCCGGCTACCGCGTAATCCTCTCGCTCTACCTCTTTGAGGGATATGACATGGAAGAAATAGCCTCCATCCTGAAGATCCAGCCGCCAAGCGTACGCAGCCAGTATCTCAGGGCAAAGCGCAAATTGTTGGACATTATAGCAGCAAATTAAGAAAATGGATAAATTAAAGAATTTCATAGACACGAACCGGGAAGCTTTTGAGGACGACCTGTTACCAGAGGGCCACTTCGAACGCTTCGAACAGAAGCTTGCTGCGCCGCGCAAAAGCCGGGCCACACTATACAGCCTTTGTGCTTTTGCGGCAGCAGCCTGCATCGCTTTGTTGTTCCTCTTCAAAATGCCGGGCGGCACACCGCTTCCGCAGCAGAAGCCGGTAGCTTCGCAGCCGCACAAATGCCAGATGAAGGAGGAAATCGAGGAACTCCGGCTCTACTACAATATGCAGATGAACGAAATCATCTCGCAGATGCAGGCGATGTACAAGCAACAGCGCATCCCCGGCTCGGAAGAGCTGCTGAAAGAGACGAAACGGGTCCTGACGGACAATTATATGTTCGAAGAGACGGTTCTCCCCACGCTGCCTTGCTCCAACGACGCCCTGTACGCCATGAACCAGCACTACAGCACGAGCTTAGAAAGCCTCAACATCATGCTGGAACAGATGGAGAAAATGGAAACGAATAAAAAAGTAAATCAGAAATAAATAATCAAAATGAAAGCAATTCACCAACAATCAGCCATCGGCAAACAGACGGTCATCCGTCCTTGCCTCCTTATGCTTCTCATCTTGTTCTGTGCGCTTCCCGGTTGGGCAAGCAAACAGGAAAGCATCAAGAAGAAAGAATATAACAAGAGTTTCAATGTCGGCAAAAACGACCTTCTGCAAGTGGATAACCGCTTCGGCAACATCACCATCACGCACTGGAACAAAAACGAAGTCTCCATCCGCGTCGCAATCGAAGCCAAGGCACGCAATGAGGACAGGGCGCAGGCAGCCCTCGACCGCATCAGCATCCGGATGGAAAAGATGGGAAACACGGTTTCGGCTGTTACGACGCTGAGATCGCAGAACGGGAATAATAACTCCAACGAATCGTTCACCATCAACTACTATATCAACATGCCGGCAGAACTGACATGCGACCTGACACAGAAATACGGTAATATCTATATGCCGGAGAACAACAAGGGGAAATGCGACCTCCATGCCAAATACGGCAACATCAACGGTGGTAACTTCACAGGCCCGCTGAATATAGAAGTGCAGTATGGCAACCTGGATATCGCAAACGTCGACAATGCGACGTTAGATCTGGCCTATTGCGGCAAAGCAAACCTCCAAAACGCCTCCCAGTTGAATGTCGACAGCAAATATTCCAACCTCAACCTCGGAAATGTCCAGAAGATGAACATTGAGGCCAAATACGGCAAGATTATAATGGGAAGGCTTAACAGCGGCTATCTGGAACTGAAATACGGCGAATGCAGGATGGAAGAATTGAAGCAAAGCATCACGGTTGATGAGCTAAGCTACAGCACGCTGACCATCAAAGACCTTGCTTCCAACTTCGAAAAGATAGATGTAGATGCCCGCTACGGAAACCTGAATATTTATACCGACGTAAACGCATCTTTCCGCGTTGTCGCCAATAATATGAAATATGGTAATTGCAGTATCAAAGGCGGTTTCAATGTACAGTCCCGCCGCGTAGAAGAAAATTCTTCAAGCGACTTCGACAGCCGCAGCGAACAGAAGAACAAAAACAACTACGTCCTCGATGTCAACAACGGCAAGAATGGCCGTATCAATTTCGAGGGCAACAGCTACAGCAATATCAAGGTGATGGCGAAATAATAAATGTGCCAATGTGCCAATGTGCCAATTAAAAAAGGTTGGACAAAAAAATCCCCGGTATCTGTTTGGATACCGGGGATTTTCTATTTGATCAAAGAAACGGCTGATTAGTCGAGTTCTTTAATTGTCATGTTACGATACCATACGTCGTCGCCATGATCCTGCAGACCGATGAAACCTTCTTTGTTTTCACCACCGCAGTTCAGCAACAGTTCGTATGCCAACGGCCATTTGTCTTTGCTAAACTTGCTCTTATCCAGCATTTCTTTCCACTGCTGTGTCCACAAGTGGTATTCAACAACCGGTTCGTCGTTCTGATAGTGAACAACTGTACCTTTGTAGCACATGATCTTACCTTTGTTCCACTGACCGAACGGTTTAGAGTTCTGTGGCTTAGCCGGGATCATGTCATACAATGAAGCAGACTGACGGTTACCGTCCTTACCTAACTTGGCATCCGGATGGTTTTCATTGTCGAGTACCTGATATTCAGGAGCAGAGATGTAAGATTTCTGACCTTCTACTTCTTGGATCATATACAAAACACCAGAGTTAGAACCTTTACCCACTTTCCATTCAAATTCAAATTCATAGTTTTTGAACTTGTGAGCAAAAATCAGATCGCCACCATCTTTAGCACCAGCTTCACCGGCACCGGAACCTTTGATATGGATTGTTCCGTCTACAACTTCCCAAGCATCAGGAACATCTGCGCGGTCATAGCCTCTCCAACCATTAAATGTCTTTCCGTCAAAGAGAGAAATTTTTCCATCTTTGTCTTTCGGGAAAGTAGACAGGTCAACTGTAGGCAGTTCGTCCATGATTCTGTATTCAGGAACGGCTGCTTCTGTTGTTGCCTCTTCTGCTGGAGCGGCAGCTTCTTCTGTTTTCTTACCGCCACAAGATGTGAAATAACACATCATCACTGCGGCACTTGCTAATAATACTGACTTTTTCATTCTATTTTATCTGTTTAAAACAATTATCACGGCATAGCAGGCAAGTTCCAGCCTTCACGATAGTTATGCTTGATCAATTCTTCAGCGAATTGTTTAGCAGGAACCGGATCAGTCCAGATCTTGTTGAATTTCGGGTCACCGTCGACGATCTTGAAGTCGTCTTTCTTAATGATCTTAATTACTTCGTCGTCCTTGATATTGGTGAACTTCATGTTAGGACCATCCCACAGCAGTTCTTTGTTCAGTGTCTGCAAACGGATTGCCAATACACCCATAACCACCATTTCGTTCATCGGTCCTGACATAGAGAAATCAGACTTAGTCATTACACGGCTGCTCGGGCTTTCTTTACAAGCGCGGATCCAGTCTTGTTCGTGACCGCCACCCATAGCGTTTTCTACGCGACGACAAACTTTCGGAGCATTAGGTACACGACCTGACAACAACCAAGGTTTCTGTCCATAGCAGCCACAGATCAACGTGTCTTTTGTACCGTGGAAGATACACAAGCCACCACCCGGGCCCATCAGTTCCATACCTTCAGGGAATCCTTCCGGACGATCCGGCATCATACCGCCATCATACCAATGCACTTCAACTTCCGGCAGACCCACCTTCGGCATATTGTCACGAGCCGGGAATACCATTTTTACGTGCTGTGCGTTAGGAGCGCAGTCAGCCAGCAACAGAGTAGAAGAACCCTGTACTTTGATAGGATAACCTAAATTCAGGGAAGTAAATACCGGCTGCATGATGTGGCAAGCCATATCACCCAAAGCACCTGTACCATATTCCCACCATCCGCGCCAGTTCCAGGGATGATATATTTTATTGTAAGGACGAACTTGTCCGGGGCCTGTAAACAAATCCCAGTTTAGGGTAGAAGGAATCTTATCTGCCTTTTCAGGAGCGTTCAAGCCCTGCGGCCAGATAGGACGGTTAGTGGCACATTCCACTTTCGTTACTTCACCGATTTCACCGTTCCAGATCCATTCGCAAACCAAATCCGTACCTTCGGAAGAAGAACCCTGGTTACCCATCTGAGTAGCTACGTTGTACTTCTTAGCCAACTTTGTCAGCAAACGGGATTCGTAAACCGAGTGGGTCAACGGTTTCTGAGTGTAAGCGTGTTTACCCATTGTCAATGCATCGGCAGTGATGATGGCGTGTGTATGGTCGGCAGTAGCCACCAATACAGCGTCAATGGAATCACCCATTTCGTCATACATCTTACGATAGTCCCAATACTTCTTTGCATTCGGATGGCGATCGAAAGCCGGTTTTGCATATCTCCAGTCAATATCGCAAAGAGCTACGATATTTTCTGTTTTTTCCATGTTCTTAAGGTTGGCATTACCCATACCACCAACACCGATAGCAGCAATATTCAACTTGTCAGTCGGAGCTACATATCCATGAGATTTACCAAGAACGGAACCTGGCACGATAGAGAACGCTGCGGCAGCAACGGCTCCTCTTTGAAGAAAAGATCTTCTTGAAATGTTCGACATAGTAATAATTTTTTATAGATTAGCACTTAATTATAATATTCGATGTGATTTCTCGTCATATAAAAACACAAACTGACGCAAATATAGCCAATGCGAAAATAACGGCAAGTCTTCCTTCGGGCTTTCTTTATCAAAATAGTTTTTTTTAACAGTGATTATAGACAATATCTATTTTTTCATAAATAATATCTATGCTTTTAGGGGAAACCGAATTAACGCATTGCCTATATTTGTAGATAGAGAAAACTAATTCACTTGATTTTCTGTTATTAAGATACGATACCAACATGGAAAAAGAACCAATACACATACGAATTTATCATTTTTACCTGGAAGGATTCCGCGAAATGAAACTGGGTAAAACGTTGTGGCTAATCATATTGGTCAAGCTCTTCATCATGTTTTTTATCTTAAAACTGTTTTTCTTTCCTAATTATTTAGGGAAGTTTGAAGGAGATTCCGCAAAGGAAGAGCACGTTTCAGGTGAATTGATCAACAGGGCAATTACTCCTTAAATTATAATAATCATGATCGCAAGCATTGACACTTCATTGATTGACTGGTCGAGGGCGCAATTCGCTCTCACCGCCATGTATCACTGGCTTTTCGTCCCCCTGACTTTGGGGCTCGGCGTTATACAGGCCATCATGGAGACCATCTACTACAAGACAGGTAACGAATTTTGGAAAAAGACAGCGCAGTTCTGGATGAAGCTGTTCGGTATTAACTTTGCCATCGGTGTGGCCACCGGGCTTATCCTCGAATTTGAGTTCGGGACCAACTGGTCTAATTACAGTTGGTTCGTTGGGGACATCTTCGGCGCCCCGTTAGCTATAGAAGGAATCCTGGCTTTCTTTATGGAAGCAACGTTCATAGCCGTTATGTTTTTCGGCTGGGACAAGGTCAGCAAACGTTTCCACCTGGCTTCGACATGGCTGACGATCATAGGAGCAACCCTTTCCGCACTCTGGATTCTGATTGCCAACGCCTGGATGCAGCATCCGGCAGGCATGCAGTTTAACCCGGATACCGTTCGCAACGAGATGTTCGACTTCTGGGCGGTTGCCTTATCACCCGTCGCCATCAATAAATTCTTCCACACCGTACTCTCCGGCTGGGTTGTGGGAGCCGTATTCGTAATCGGTATCAGTAGTTGGTACCTGTTGAAGAACCGGGATAAACAATTCTCACTCGAAAGTATTAAAGTCGGCGCTATCTTCGGCCTCGTAGCCTCTATCCTTATTATATGGACAGGCGACGGCTCGGCCTACCAGGTAGCCCAGAAGCAACCGATGAAACTCGCCGCAATGGAAGGACTCTACGAAGGCGGAAACGGCATGGGACTGGTTGCCATCGGCATGCTGAACCCCGACAAGACAAGCTATAAGGACAACGAAAATCCGTTCATCTTCGATCTAAAGTTTCCTAAACTCCTATCCTTTCTTGCCGAACGCAAAGCGGACGCTTACGTACCGGGTATCGTCAACCTGATCGAAGGCGGCTATACGACAAACAAAGGAACGACAGCCCTCTCTGCCGCCGAAAAGATCGAAAAAGGACAGATTGCCATCCAGGCACTTGCCGACTATCGCAAGGCCGTGAAAGACAAAGACCAGGTTGCCGCGAAGCAAGCCCGTACGCTGCTGGACGATAATTTCGCCTACTTCGGATACGGATATATCAAAGATCCGGCCGACCTGGTTCCGCACGTAGGACTCACATTCTATTCATTCCGCGTCATGGTGATCCTGGGCGGATATTTCATTCTCTTATTTATCATTGCCCTGATATGGAGCAAGAAAGACAAGTTTGCCGATGCCCGCTGGCTGCAATGGGCAAGCCTGTGGACCATCCCTCTGGCCTACATAGCCGGACAAGCCGGCTGGATCGTAGCCGAAGTGGGACGCCAACCTTGGGCTATCCAGGACATCCTGCCGACCAGCGCATCCGTCTCCAAACTGGCTACCTCGTCGGTACAGACTACTTTCTTCCTCTTCCTCCTTCTCTTCACCGTCCTGCTGATTGCTGAGATCGGCATTATGGTGAAAGCGATTAAGAAAGGACCTTCAGTAAAATAAGAATTATGAATTAAAAATTAAAAGAGCGCTATGGATAGTACATATATATTATTACAGCATTACTGGTGGTTCCTCGTTTCCCTGTTAGGAGCACTATTGGTTTTCCTGCTTTTCGTACAGGGCGGACAGTCTTTGCTTTTCACCATCGGCAAGACGGAATTGCAGCAAAAGATGTTATTGAACTCGACCGGACGTAAATGGGAGTTTACCTTCACGACACTGGTCACTTTCGGAGGTGCGTTCTTCGCCTCTTTCCCTTTATTCTATTCGACCAGCTTCGGTGGCGCCTACTGGGTATGGATGCTGATTCTCGCTTGTTTCGTCCTGCAGGCCGTGTCGTACGAATACCAGTCGAAAAAGGGGAACCTGTTAGGTAAAAAGACCTACCAGGTATTCCTGTTGCTCAACGGCATTCTGGGCCCGATCCTGCTCGGGACAGCTGTCGGGACGTTCTTCAACGGAGCGGAATTTATCGTCAATAAAGGACAACTGACCGATGTCGCCATGCCGGTGATTTCCACCTGGGCGAACCCCTGGCACGGACTCGAAGCGGCCTTTGTGTTCTGGAACGTATGCCTCGGATTGGCCGTCTTCTTCCTGGCACGTATCCAGGCGTTGCTTTACTTTATTAATAATATAGACGATGCGGAGATTACGGTAAGATGCCGCAAGCATCTGATGATAGAGACGGCACTGTTCCTCGTATTCTTCCTCACCTTCCTTGTGCACCTGCTTTTTGCGGATGGTTTTGCAGTCAATCCGGAGACGAAAGAGGTGTTCATGCAACCGTATAAATACTTCACCAACCTGATTGAGATGCCTGCTGTAACCGTGATACTGCTGGTCGGTGTCGTAGGTGTTCTCTATGGCATTATCCGTACGATTTTGCCGGGGACATGGAAAAAGGGAATCTGGTATTGCGGGACAGGTACGGTACTGACCGTGTTAGCCTTGCTGCTTTGCGCCGGTTGGAACAATACGGCTTATTATCCGTCTGTTGCCGACCTGCAAAGTTCGCTGACGATCGAGAATAGCTGTTCCAGCCCGTTCACGTTGAAGGTCATGAGTTACGTCTCTATCCTCGTGCCGTTCGTCCTGGCGTATATATTCTATGCCTGGCGTGCACTCGACCTGCGGAAAATTAATGAGAAGGAAATGGAGAGTGATAAGGGACATACTTATTAGCAACCCCTTATAAAACAAAGGAAACGGCGAAGCTCACGCTTGGCCGTTTCTACATTTAACCGTTTTAAACAAAAAGAAAAAGTTAGTTAAGGCTTAGATGAAAATATCTTAAGTCTTTTCTACTGACTCTAAATAGCTTCCATTCGAGGACAGCAAACAAATATATAGAATACCTGCCATCCTCGGAACAATCTTCCCGCATTTTTTGTTATTTTTCACAGAACGCCAATGCTTTTGTATTATCTTTGCAATGAAATATTCCGATGAAACCTCATGGCAGATTTTAGCATAAATATATTGGGATGCGGCTCAGCGTTACCTACCACGCGGCATCTGGCAACTTCTCAGGTAGTTGATTTACGAGATAAATTATATATGATTGATTGTGGGGAAGGTACACAGGTGCAGATGCGCAATATGCGTGTCCGCTTCGGCCGTCTCGCCCATATTTTCATCTCCCATCTGCATGGTGACCATTGCTTCGGCTTGCCCGGACTGATCTCTACGCTCGGCATGTTAGGACGTACCGGCGAACTGGTCGTACACGGTCCGAAGGAGGTGGAGACCTACCTCCGTCCGGTGATGGATTTGTTCTGCCGGGGCATGGAGTTCGACGTCCGTTTCAACACCGTAGACACCCGCAGCCATTCGTTAGTGATGGAAGACCGCTCATTGTCGGTCTGGTCCATTCCCCTGAAACACCGTATCCCCACCTGCGGTTACCTCTTTGCCGAAAAGCCGAAGGAGGCGCATATCATCCGCGAGATGACGGATTTCTACCAAGTTCCCGTCCGCTGCATGAAAGACATCAAGCAGGGACAGGACTACGTCACCCCCGAAGGCGAAGTCATCCCCAACGCCCGCCTGACACGTCCGGCAGCAGCGCCTAAGCGGTATGCGTTCTGCTCGGATACAGCCTACAACCGTTCCATCATCCCTATCATCGAAGGTGTCGACCTGCTCTATCACGAAGCGACCTTTGCCGAGTGCGATCTGGCACGCGCCAAAGAAACCTTCCACTCCACCGCCCGCCAAGCAGCCGAGATAGCCCGCGATGCCCAGGTGAAACGCCTCGTCATCGGCCACTACTCCGCCCGCTACGACGACCTCACCGACCTCCACCGCGAAGCCGAAGCTGTCTTCCCCGGCACGATCTTGGGGAATGAGGGGATGGTGATACCGGTGTGAGATGAATTATGAATTAAAAAATAAGGAGGGAAGGGGGAGTATTCCGGGATTATTGTATCTTTGTGAGGATATCAATACATAAAAAAGAAAGAGAGGATATAATCATGACAGCTATGGAATTAGAACTTAAAAAGAGCAAACTGCAAAAAGCAATCAGTATGCTCGACTCAGAAGAGGATGTAAACCGGGTGGAAAAATATCTACATCGTATGGTTCGTCGCGAGCAACCACCTTGCCAATATACGATCGAAGAACTTAAAAAGCATCTGGAAGAGGCGGAAGAAGACTTTAGGATGGGAAGGTATTATACAAGTGACGAATTAAGAAAAAGACACCCACTATGCAAATGACCATCAAATGGAGTAAATCTGCCAAAAAAGACCTTGACAATATTTACGATTTTTATTCCAATCATAGCGAAATGCTCGCGACCAAGATCTATAACAGCTTGATTGATGATGCAGATCGGCTTCTTCAATTTCCATTTATGGCTCCTAAAGAGCTTCTGCTAACGGATGAAGCCAAAGAATATCGTTCATTAATATCCAACAAGCATTATAAAATCATCTATTATGTAAAAAGAAACACCATACGGATTGCCGCCGTCTGGGACTGTCGGCAAAATACAAAACGGCTGAAAAAGCTATTTAATCATTAATATTTCAGATGCTTCATTATTATCCAAAAAATATTCCTACATTTGTACGAAATTAGGGTTTGGAATATGAAAGTACTATTTTCAATCATTCTATTGCTGGCTGTATGGGCCGGTTGTCCGCTTGAGGTGATGGCACAGCAGGCGAATACAACTGTGTCTACGACCACCACTACTACAGCCGCCAAAGAGAAGGATAAAGACCCGGACTCCATAGAGATAAGCGCCTACGACAACAAGATCGTGGTAGAGAATGCGCCGGCAGGCAGCAAGCTCGAGATATACAGCGTGGTAGGCATCCGTGTGAAAGAGATTCCGATGAAGCAGCCCTCCGGCGAATACGCCGTAGATATTGCCAAAGGGTACTACATCGTCCGTATCGGCGATACTGTCCGAAAGATCTCTATCCGCTGATCTTCCTTTTTCAGGTTCAACAAAAAGCCCAACAGACCCATTATAAATTCAAGGATTCGTCTTAGTTTGTTCTTTTGTCTAAAACTCACAGATAAATTATTTACAGCTCACTTTTGGCAAATAGTGAATCAATAACGGATAACCCCGGTCCTCTATTGCATGTTACGGCTGTATTCCTTTTATGTCACAACTGTCTTCTTTCTATGTTACAGTTGGATTTCTTTTGTTTCACGGCTGTAACATGAATAGCGGGTAGGTATGGAAGGAGCACACATTCCGCGTCGTTCATTCTATCTGCCGGGTTATTCATTCCTTTACGGCACTATAAACCCATGAAGTACTGCAATACCATTTCGCAAGCGATCTTGACGAGTCAGGACCTTCACGCTTACTTATACAGATACAGTTGTAAGAATGGGGATGCGTCAAAAGTCCTATTTATAGCGTCTGTGTCCTGGCGGGCTTGACCCGACATCTCATTCTAATCACTGTAAATCATTTAGTATGAGGTTACGGGGCAAGCCCGCAATGACACGCTAAAGCGTTAAAACTTGCTTTTGACACATCCCCACGAAACACTATAAAACGACAAAGCCCCGGAAGTGTTACCATCTTTCGGGGCTTGTCTTTTGTGGGCTTTCACTCTTCACAGGGCTACTGGCCACATTGAACTTTTTAAATTCAATATACTTTAGTATTATTAATATTAAATCTGACCGCTTGTTCGCCTGTCGCAGGGTAATTGGTGTTGATTGGGATAACCCGCACAATCCCGCGCGATCGAATTATTTGATTATAATTTCATTCTTATTTTACGATTGCTTTTACAGCTTCTTCGCCTTCGACAGCAACTACGACTACACCAGCAGGAGCAGCGATGGTTGCGTTGTCAGAAGTGATGACTGTGTTAGCAACTGTCTGGCCAAGGATGTTGCTTACAACAACTTTCTTGCCCTGAGCACCAACGATCTGAATAGCACCCTTAGTTGCCATTACCTTGATTGAAGAAGCAGATGTTTCAATGTTTTCATTTGATACGTTGAAACCGTTTTCATCTTTCAAAGTATAGAATGCTGCATTAGAAGTCGCTACAACAAAACCGTTCAGATATGTGATATACAATCTTGTTGCAGGGTTGTAGATAGCATATTCTTCTTTGTTATCCATATTTACACGGAATGCAAACAAAGCTTTGTTATCGTAGTTCAACCACTGATACTGCATTTGTTCTACTGTTGCATCTTCATCGATATCGCCAGCTTTCAGAGTATCGGCTTCAACCGGGTTTACACGGTTCACGATCAACGTATCATTGATATGTTTAGCATCGATCATCTGAAGTTTAGCGTATGTTTCATAGTTATAAGTATAGCCATATTTCAGGTCATTTGCTCTTGAGATATTCAAAGAGTCATTCATCATGAACAGGAACTTACCAGATACTGTATCATTTACCAGCGGAGCCGGGCAAACATGGCCTGCACCATTATCATGGATATGAGAAACAGGTACAGAATCACCGCGAACGGCATCATAAGTAATGTAATACAACGGCATTGTGTTACCCGGACGGTTTACATAAGCAGTATCCAACTTGAAGTCGAATGCCTTGCTTTCATATTCAGCGCCACCGGCTTTCAGTTCAGCAGCCACACCTTCATACAAGAAGTCGTCGTCACCCTTAGCAATCTTCCAGCCCAGGTTTTCAACAGAGTTGAAGTTCACTTTAACCAGAGTAGTATCCGTATTGCCCAATACTTCAGCAAAGATACGGTTAGCCGGTTCTGTCAGTTCGAATGCATGACGCAGGTCGCTATCCAATGCTACGCGTACTGCATTACCGTTTTCGCTATCGATAGCCAGTTTTACCTGATTACTACCATATAATGTCGTGAAAGGAACCAAAGCTACATTTCCACCTGCAAGTTTTGTTATAACGAAACGATCATCATAATACGGTTGACCTTCTTCAGCATTAGCTTCATTATATTGTTTATTCGTGAAGCGATATACTTTCTTATCTGAATCGTACGCCAAGAAGTAACGTCCGATCTTAACAGTATAAGGAACAACTGTTAACTCGTGGTCTTCTACACCAATCTTGATAGTATCATTTGAACTATACAATGTAGACATGGCAAAGAAACGAACTTCAGCTGCATTGTCTTTATTACCAACAGCAACCGTCATTGCAGAATCAGCATTCTGCTCTACATAAGCTTCGTCGCCCAACAGTTCGCTAATGAAACGCAAGCTGAATACTTTATTCATCTGTTCTTCTTTCGTGATAACACGGTAACCATCGAACGGAGACAAAGTCTTAGAATCGATCTTAACCATCTTGATTGTATCAGCCTTAGAACCGTATGTATACAGATTTTCGTCAGCATCAACGACATACAACTGAATGTCACCCATTGCAGCCTTACGAGGAGCATCGGCTGTTGCACCTGTCTCACGGTTTGCGAATGTATAAACATTGATATTATCGCTCTTCAAAGCAACCCACTGATGAGACGGAAGAGTCTGATCGAATTTATTCGTATTCACAAACTTCTGGGTAAATCTGCTTTGCATATTGTCGATAACCAGCGGTAAACCGTAATACTCGTTCTTTTGAGTACCATTCATCTTGTTCATGTCATAGATAACATAAACGTCACCTGATGTGAACTGAGCTACAGTTTCGTCTTCCAATGTTTTCGTTGGGAATTCAGAAGTCACAATAAACGGAGCTTTAACACCTGTATCAGAAGCATCCTTTGTTGTCAGAACCGCTTTTGCACCAAATTTCTTAACTACAAGAACAGCATCTCCTGTGTTAAACTGAATTTTTCCCTTCTTAGTCCATGAATTATTTTTATAGTCAGGAACCGCTTTTGCAATTACTGATATTGAATCACTTCCATAGACAGCATTAATATCAAATTTATATGTGTCCACTGTGCGAACCCATTTAGAAGCATCACCGACTGAAGGCAATGTATCCAAAGATAATTTCAGGTTTCTTCCATTCTGATTATCATAGAAGAATGTATCAACAGTCAAGAACAATTGACGGTCTGTTTTAGCTTGCTTTGCACCAATAGCCTTCAGATAGCCATCCGATGTATATTCATAATTATAAGCAGCTAATAAATTTTCTTCCCCTTTAGATACATTCAGTTCTGCATCAGAGAAGTCAAAACTCGGTTTTTCATATCCCAATAAATCCTTAATAGTTGAACTGGTAACTGGTACGGAAGCATCAGTTATAATATTCCCCTTAATTCTGAAGATTTTATGAGTAGCATTATCTGCACCTTTCCCATTTTTATTATCCGCTTCACAGAATTCTGCATATTCTTTGTCTGCAGGGAAGACAATTAGCTTCTGGTACTTTTCGGAAAAACCACTTTTTAAACAGTCATTCCATTCAACTTGTAAAATCTGCAAACTTCCTTCTTTTGCATCAATTTCGCCAGTTTCTTTATTTGCATCCATATCCTTCTGCAAAGAAGCTAAAACATATACACTTTTTGGTGTTCCGTCTTTCTTTCGTGTTGCAACAATATAAGGAGCATACATCTCTGCATTTTGCTCAGTATCAGTTACGGCCTTTGCAATTCTCCAAGTATTCAAAGAGCCATTTACATTTAACATAGCAGCTGCAACAACTCCAGAAGGTTTGTTAAAAGCAAATTTGCCAGCTTTGCTTGTGAAGACAAATTCTTCATAAGCAACAGCATTACCACCCCAAAGTTCAGAACCTGCTTTGCGCTGCACAGTAAAGATCAATGAATCAATCATACCTTTTGATGCATTTGCCACAGGAGCATCACCCAATGCTAAAGAATCTTTCTTGGGGTAAAACAAATCTGGGGATAATACCATCTTATCACCGGATTTCATTTCCGTTCCATTTCCAACAGGAGTTTGAGCAGGAAAACTCCCTACTACATTTACAGCTCCAACACTTGTAGCTAACAAAGCGCCAGCCAATAGAGTAGAAAACTTTTTGTTCATAATTCTAAAATGTTTAATTAATAATAATGTAATTTGTATATGTATCGTTCCATTCGATAGCCCTGCATTACAGGACTTTTAACTTAATTCCAGTATAATGACGAGAGAAAACGTACGTTTTTTTTAGTCATTTTTTGGGGACTCCATGGGAGGTTCGTGCTAAAAAGAAGTACTTTCGTACAAGCTAAGCTATCTAATTGATAAGAAAGGATATAGAAAAGGAAAAATTCTTCGGGAAAAGGATTGCAGGTTTAAAAAGTATATGTATTTTTGTAGCTGAAAAATGACGAATCTAAACGTACGTTTTCATTAGTCATTCCAAAAAGTCCACCTATCTAAATAACAATCAACAATTTACAATCATAAAAACAGCCTAAAACAAGGACATAAATCCCATCTTTTTATGCAATACACGCATGCGCCTATATTAATATATAAGCTAAAGGATATCAGCCATATATCTATCCAAAACATCCCTCCCGCCCCAACTATCAAAACATGCCAAAATATCCTTTTTTATGAAGAAGGGTATTTTCCTCATCCACCAAAAGTTAAGAAAACACAAAGTCAGATGTAACCTCCTGCGTAGAGTCCGCTGCAAATGCGGTGGGATGTCCTGCAAGGGAAATGTATGGCCGGATGAAGCGCATAGGTCTGATAGATAATTATATCTGGAAGTTCTACGACACGCTTCACACACAGAGCCGCGAATACGTTACCGAAGACGTTCTGGAAACCTTGTCGCTCTGGGAAAAGAAACAATCAGATTTGCCTTTTGAATCAGGAAATGATAGATAATTATCTTCATTTCATTAACGTTGAACAAGTAAAAGAGAAATGAAGAGCTCTATACTTTCAGCGACGAATATATCGCTGACGAAGTTATGCTGGAATTACAACGATTTTCATACTATTAAATAAATAAAGCCCCGGTCGCAAACGATGCAGCCGGGGCTTATTGATTTTTCTACGGATTCTTTTTAATCGTTGCCAGATTAAAGAACCTGGATGCCTTCTTCGCGGGCAGCTTCTTCTCCGGAAGGAGTGATCAGCTTGTAACCTTTACCGTGGATGTTGATGATTTCGATTCCCGGATCATCTTTCAACAGTTTACGAAGTTTCGTGATATACACGTCCATGCTACGGGCATTGAAGTAGTTATCATCTACCCAGATTGTCTTCAGGGCATAATTACGTTCCAGGATTTCATTTGCATGAGCGCAAAGCAGGCTCAACAGTTCGCATTCCTTAGTTGTCAGCTTCGTAACCTTATCGCCGATAGCCAAAGTTTGTTTCTGGGTATCGAACAAGAAGTTACCTAACTTGTAGAAAGGAATATCTTTCATCTTCTTGCCTTTCACACGGCGGAGGATAGCTTCGATACGAAGCAACAACTCTTCCATGCTGAAAGGTTTTGTCAGATAATCATCTGCACCGATTTTGAATCCTTCCAGGATATCTTCCTTCATAGTCTTGGCTGTAAGGAAGATTACGGGGATATCAGGGTTGATAGAGCGGATTTCCTGTGCCAGTGTGAAACCGTCTTTTTTCGGCATCATCACGTCCAGTACGCAAAGGTCATATTTGCCTTTGGTGAAACCTTTGTAACCGGCTTCTCCATCGGAGAAGAGGTCAGTTACATAACCTTTTGCCTGTAAGTATTCTCTTAATAGCATACCCAGGTTCTCGTCGTCTTCGCAAAAGAAGATTTTCAGCTTTTCTTCCATAACTAACTTTTTATAAGAGGTAAAGTAATAATAAATTTTGTTCCTACATTTCCGGCTCCACTCTCGGCGCGTATTGTGCCTTTGTGGTCCTCCACTATTTTACGGACGTAAGCAAGTCCGAGACCGAACCCTTTCACGTCGTGTACGTTTCCAGTCGGCACGCGGAAGAAGCGATCGAATACTTTCTTAAGGTATTCTTTCTTGATTCCGATACCGTTGTCTTCTATCGATATCAATAATTTGCCGTTCTCGTTCCAGGTGCGGCACATAAGCGTCAACGGCACTTCGAGGCGACGATACTTGACTGCGTTATCCAGCAAGTTGAACAGTACGTTCGTAATATGCATTTCGTCCACGTAGATGTTCGAATCTTCTGCCTGCAGGTCGATATCGATCGAGCCTTCATACTTTTCCACTTTCAAGGCGAATGTGTTGGCTACGTTTGCCAGCAAATCGTTTGCATCCACCTCTTTCAGCTTGAGGGCCGCTTTCTGACGCTCGAACAGCGACATCTGCAGAACCTTTTCCACCAGGAAGCCCAGTCGTTTCGTCTCGTCGTTGATCACACCCGAGATATGCTTGAACACATCGGGGCTTTTCGTGATATCCGAGTCTTTCAACATCTGCGCGGCGAGCGAGATGGTCGAAACCGGTGTCTTCAGTTCATGCGTCATATTATTGATAAAGTCATTCTTCATTTCCGAAAGTCTCTTCTGGCGGAATACGATATAAATGGTAAAAATAAATGTTACCAAAAGTATCAGCGAGAAGAGGATAGACGGCACAATAAATGTTACCGAACTTGAAATATAATCACCCTTCGTCGGAAAATACACCCTCAGTAAATTCTGCTTCGAAGGCGGGTCGTTGGGAAATAAGACCTGTGTAATCACATCTGATACAAGAGGCATCTCCCCGCTCTGATACACGATCTTGCCGTCTTTGTTAATAACAGAAAAGAGGAACGGCAGGTTCAATCCGTTGTTAATAAATTCTGATTTTAAGTAATTATTCAGCTTTTTAAAATCTATCCTTTCTTCGATCGGCTTCAGATTTGCAGTGTGCAGGATATTCAATATAACATCGTTCACCAAACCGCTCTGGTAATGATAACGGCGTTTCAATGTTTGCTGCAAGTCTTTTGATGTACTAACGATGCTATTGGGCGATTTATTGCTGCCGAGAGAGGATAGCGGTTCGATTTTACGCGTCCGGATATCACTGTGAAACTCTATATGTTCAACCGTGCCGTCGGATTGGGTAAACTGCATCCTGTATTTTTTCTCGGAGATCATCTCATCGCTCAAGTTGCTTTGGCCGTTCTGGTAAAGATAGTTGTTGGCTTCGTCGCGGCTAAGGTCTTCTTCCAGATATTTGAGCGTCTCTTCGAGTTCCAAGTTTTTCGAAACCTGGTGCATCGCTCTTTTGACAGTTTCATTGAACTGTTCGCTACTTTTTTTGAGTATGATGCTTACGTATTTTACCTGTAAAAAGAGCAAACCGGCGAAAGCAAAAGCCATCACCACCGCAAGCAACCAAATCGTAGACTTCCTCATATCTATAAATCTCTCTTTTTAACACGACAAATAAAGCGTCTTTTAATTTAATATTCACACAAAAAAGGTAAAAACAAGAGGAGTGCAGTGTTAAAAATAGCTTACCGAATAGATGCCATTATCGCTTTATTCGGTTTTATATCAACAAATTAACCCTCTTATCGGCTATTTGTGCGTACGTTATATGCCCCGTACTAACTAATAGTAACAGAATTGTAACACAATTTGTTGCAGACAACACTCAAAAATTTTTCCCGAAAGTATTGACTTTTAATTATTAACTCTATCTTTGCCTTTCGTAAGAGTTATGTGAAATGACACAAGAAGGTATTACACAGATAGACATCAAGCAAGTATTACAACAAAAGGCTCCTTCGGCAGCCCGGAAGATTCCTGGCTTTGTGGTTAACTATCTGATCCGTACGGTTCATCAGGATGAGCTGAACGACATTCTCCGCCGGTATCACGACAAGGACGGGGTGGCGTTCATGCAGGAGTTGATCGGATATTTCGACCTGAACCTGGAATTGGTAAATGAAGAGAATATCCCTGCAGAAGGACGTTATATATTCGCTTCGAACCATCCGTTAGGCGGACTGGACGGTATCTGCCTGTCGGCGGTTATCGGCGGACGCTTCGACGGGAAGATCCGTTACCTGGTGAATGACCTGCTGCTGTATCTGTCTAATTTGAGGTCTATTTTCGTTCCGGTCAACAAGCACGGGGCACAAGGCAAAAAGAATGCACAACTGATTGAGGAAGCCTATGCTTCGGACAACCAGATCATCACATTCCCGGCCGGCTTGTGCTCACGCAAACAAAATGGAAAGATACAAGACACCGAATGGAAAAAGTCTTTTATCCAGAAAGCAGTCGAGTGTCAACGGGACATCATACCGGTCTTTTTCGAAGGACGCAACTCAAACTTCTTCTATCGTCTCGCCAACCTGCGCAAGGCATTGGGCATAAAGATGAACTATGAAATGGTTTATCTGCCGGACGAGATGTTCAGAAGCAAACACAAAACATTCCGCATTTATTTCGGAAAGCCGATTCCCTGGCAAACCTTCGACAACAGCCGTAAACCGGCCGAGTGGGCCGAATGGGTAAAAGGGATCGTTTACAATCTAAAGAAATAATAGACTTATTTTATATGCAAGACGTTATCAAACCGATAGACCATGCTCTCCTGAAGGCAGAACTGACCAAAGAGAAAAAGCTCAGGAGAACGAATAAATCCAACAATGAGATATACATTGTCACTGCCCACGACTCTCCCAACGTGATGCAGGAGATCGGACGGCTCAGGGAAATCGCTTTCCGTTACTATGGAGGCGGGACAGGCTGCCCGGTCGATATCGATGAATACGACACAATGGAAGATGCCTATCGCCAGCTTATCGTATGGAGCCCCGAAGACGAACAGATACTTGGCGGGTACCGCTTCCTTTGCGGGTCGGACGTAAAGTTCGACGAGACGGGCAAACCGATTTTAGCAACTTCCCACCTGTTCAATTTCTCTGAAAAGTTTAATAAAGAATACCTGCCATACACGGTCGAGTTAGGCCGTTCGTTTGTAACATTAGAATACCAGTCCACCCGTAGCGGCAGTGCAAAGGGGCTGTTCGTACTGGATAACCTTTGGGATGGCCTGGGAGCTCTTTCCGTTGTCGACCCGAGCTTACAGTATTATTTCGGGAAGGTGACGATGTACAACACCTACAATTCCGAAGCGCGCAACATGATCCTCTATTTCCTGAACATGCACTTTCCCGATCCGGAAAAGCTGATCACCCCCGTTTATCCTTTGGAGACGGGCACAGACCTGGAGAAGATGCAGGAACTTTTCAAATATGACAATTTCAGGGACAATTATAAGGTCTTGAACCAGGAGGTCCGTAAGTTCGGCATCAACGTGCCACCGCTGGTGAATGCCTACATGAGCCTCTCTCCCAAGATGCGCGTATTCGGTACGGCCATCAACCATGAATTCGGAGAAGTGGAAGAAACCGGCATCCTGATCGCTATCGATGAGATTCTGGAAGAAAAAAAGAAACGGCATATCGAAACCTATCTGAACGAGGAAGGACAGTCGGCTGACTTGATCCGGAAAACTGATATTTAAAAAACAAAACCGGACGCAGATGACGCAGAAAACGCAGAGTAACGCAGATAATTTATTTCTAACAAAATAATTCTGCGTTACTCTGCGTTTTCTGCGTCATCTGCGTCCGGTAAATACAGACACACTATACTATTCTTCTTCCTTCTGCCTCTCCCACTCCGTTGCCACCTCTTCAAGCGCCGCATACCATTTCTGGCCGAAACGGCGGATCAACGGCTCTTTAAGGAACTTATAGACGGGGAGTTTCTCCTTCTTACCCAATATCTCAGCGGCCTTGCAGATATTCCAACGATTATAGTTGACCGCACTGAATTTGTCATACTCGGTCACCCGGATCGGATACAGATGACAGGAAACGGGCTTATAGAAAGACAACTTTCCTTCGCGATAAGCCTTTTCGACAGCACATTTACACGTACCATCGGCATCGTAACAGGTAAAGACACAGTCCTTACCGTTTACGATGGAGGTTACAATATCGCCTTCCTCATCAATATAGGCAACGCCTTGTTTCTTGATGATCTCCTGAGCTTCTGGCGCAAGGTCGTCCCAGATGACAGGTAAAGCCTTTTCCAGCTCGGCAATCTCTTTCTTCTGTAAAGGAGCGCCCGAATCGCCTTCCACACAGCAAACTCCTTTACAATGCGACAGATCACAAAGAAACTGGCATTCGAGGACGTCGAGACTGACGAGGGTATTATCTATTTGTATCACTTAATCAAATCTTTTCCTGTCATTTCAGCCGGCTGTGCCATGCCCAAGATGTGCAGGATAGAAGGAGCGACATCTGCCAGAACTCCGTTTTCAACTTTAGCATCCTTGTTCTCTGTTACATATACGAATGGAACAGGGTTCAGGGAGTGAGCCGTGTTGGGAGTGCCGTCTTCGTTCAACGCGTGATCGGCATTACCGTGGTCGGCGATGATGATAACTTCGTAACCGTTGGCTTTTGCAGCTTCAACCGTATCTTTCACGCAGTTGTCGATAGCTTCGACAGCCTTTTCGATCGCGCCGTAGATACCGGTATGGCCGACCATATCACCGTTGGCATAGTTCACCACGATAAAGTCGAACTTCTGTGTGCCGATAGCTTCCACCAGTTTATCTTTCACTTCGTAAGCGCTCATTTCCGGTTTCAGGTCGTAAGTAGCCACTTTCGGGCTCGGAACCAAGATGCGTTCTTCTGCGTTATACGGGGTTTCGCGTCCGCCATTGAAGAAGAAAGTCACGTGAGCGTATTTCTCTGTCTCGGCGATGTGGAGCTGAGTCCTGCCGCTGTTAGCTAAGTATTCGCCTAATGTATTCTGTACGTTTTCCTTGTCGAACAGGATGTGAACACCTTTGAACGATGCATCGTACGGAGTCATGCAATAGTATTGCAAACCGGGGATCGTGTGCATACCCTGTTCCGGCATATCCTGCTGGGTCAGTACGACTGTCAATTCTTTTGCACGGTCGTTACGGTAGTTGAAGAAGATGACAACGTCGCCTTCTTTGATTGTGCCGTCTACAGTTGCATTATTGATCGGTTTGATAAATTCGTCGGTCACGCCTTCGTCATACGATTCCTGCATAGCCTGAACCATATCGGTAGCTTGTTTGCCCTTGCCTTCGATCAACAGGTCGTAAGCTTCTTTCACACGTTCCCAACGTTTGTCGCGGTCCATTGCATAGAAGCGGCCGACGATAGAAGCGATCTTGCCGGCAGACTGTGCACAATGAGCCGTCAGTTGTTCGATAAAGCCTTTACCGCTCTTCGGGTCCGTATCGCGGCCATCCATAAAGCAGTGGATGAAGGTATTGTCAATCCCGTATTCCTTCGCGATATCGCAAAGTTTAAACAGGTGGTCGAAAGAGCTGTGTACACCACCGTTGGAAGTCAGCCCCATGAAATGCACGTTCTTGCCGTGTTCCTTAGCGTAAGAAAAAGCAGCAACGATTCCGGGGTTCTTCATTATACTGTTGTCCGCGCATGCACGGTTAATCTTTACCAAGTCTTGATAAACGATACGTCCGGCGCCTATATTGAGGTGTCCTACTTCAGAGTTACCCATTTGTCCGTCAGGCAGCCCTACGTTTTCGCCACTTGCCTGCAACTGGGAATGAGGATAATTAGCCAGCAAACTGTCCCAATAAGGAGTGGGAGTGTTAAAGATTACATCGTCTTTACCTTGATCGCCGATACCCCAGCCGTCAAGAATCATTAAAAGGGCTTTCTTGCTCATGATTGCTTAAATTATTATATTGTTTATACTCATTATCGTTATTCGGGCGCAAAGATAAGCAATTCCGGGCATATATTGTTTGCCCGTAAAGTATTACTTTTGCAAACGAATATGGAAAAGACAATATACGACAAAGAGTTGGGAACCATCCTTCTCCGTACCAGTCCTCGCGCGACCCGCTATACGCTCAAGATTTCCAAAGGGACAATAACAGCGACTATGCCGTTAGGCGGCAACGAGGCGCGTATGCTCGCTTTTATCCGCGAGAACAAGGAGAAGCTGCGTGCCGCGCTCGACAAGCATCCTGCCCGTCCCCTTCTGAACGAAGAGACGGAGATGCAGACAGCTACTTTCCGTCTTCATATATTCTGCACCGACCGGGACAATTTCTACATGAAGCTCGACGATGGCGTCCTGCATATCGCCTGTCCAAATCAAACCGACTTCACCGACAAGCGTGTCCAGGAATTATTAAAGGGCCTTTTGGAAAAGGCACTCCGCCATGAAGCCCACCGCCTCTTGCCTTCACGCCTGTTCAATCTGGCGACCCAACACGGTTTCACCTGTACGGGAATCAAAATATTCAATAGCAAAAGCCATTGGGGCAGCTGCACACCCCGCCGCAGCATCAACCTGTCCCTCTCCCTGATGCTCCTCCCCTGGCATCTGATCGACTATGTCCTCCTGCACGAACTCTGCCACACCATCGAAATGAACCACAGCGACCGCTTCTGGTCCCTGATGGACAAAGTCACAGACGGGAAATCGCAGGCGTTGAGGAGGGAGTTGAAGGAGTATCATATGTTGTAAAGAAAAAATTGCAAGAGAATAAAAAGAGCAAGGCTTATTTTTCAAATAAGAAACGTTATTTAAAACAAAACAAACAATTACCTTTGTAGAAAACATAATAACTATGGCTATAGCAATAAAAAGTATACCGACCTTACAAGGTGAGCTGGCAGAAGAATTTGTAAAAAAGGCAGATGCTTCTTTCCATAACAAACGACAATCTCAGAAAGCGAATGATAAGCATTTTACTTCACTTAATAATATACTAAAAAAGGCGAACATGAAATGATGCAAAACAACTTTTTGGAGAATCGCTGTACATTCTCCTTACTGGAACCTGAACTATTACAGAACTGCAAACCTTTTATCTGTGGGAATAATGACTTGGATGACTTTTTCCTGAATAATTCAGCACTCTATACAGCACAACTTCTTGGTAAAACTTATTGTTTCCGATTAGACAGTGATCCTTCTACAATTGTATGTGCTTTTACTGTTGCCAATGATAGCATAAAAGTGAATTTCTTGCCCAACAGCAGAAAGAAAAAGGTTACTGAGGCGATTCCCCACATAAAGCGACATCGAAGTTATCCAGCTGTCCTCATTGGGCGGTTGGGAGTGAACGAACAATTTCAAAGCCACCACATTGGCGACATTTTACTGAACTTTATTAAAGACTGGTTTGTGAGCCCAGAAAACAAAACCGGATGCCGTTTTATTGTTGTAGACGCTTACAATCAGTCTAAAATCCTTCACTTTTACGAGAAAAATAAGTTCCAAGCTCTATTTTCTTCGGAAGCACAAGAAAGAGAATATCTGACATTGCCGGATACACATCCGCTTTATACGCGTTTAATGATATTTGACTTGATCAATCTTCTATAAAAACAACGAAGCCCGCGCAATCAATCAGGTTGCGCGGGCTTGTTTTTTGTCTGCCTTCGGTCTTCACAGAGGGAGGGACAGATGAACTTTTTGTAATTTCATTACTTTAGTATTAATATTCACCGCTTGTTCGCCCTCGCGGGGTAGTTGGACGTTTTGAACGTGCCGCGCGCGTGAATGTTAGAATTATTTGATTATATAATCACTCCCTGCCCCCTCTCGAAGAGGGAAACAGAGAATGCTTTATATTCATTATTATATCGTCAATTACTTAACGATAGCTTTTACAGCTTCTTCGCCTTCAACAGCTACAACAACTACACCGGCAGGAGCAGCGATTGTTGCATTGTCAGAAGAGATGACTGTGTTAGCGATTGTCTGGCCTAAGATGTTAGAGATAACAACTTTCTTGCCGGCAGCACCTACGATCTGAACATTACCGTTACCGGCAATAACCTTCACTTCAGATACTTCAACACCTTCGTTTGCGGTAGGAGCTTCAGAAGCAGCCATTGTAAATACCTGAGGAGCAACAGTGTTAGAGAAAATAACAGTACCATTAACAACAGCCAAGCTCTTTCTCGGAGACGCATTCAATGCTTCGATAACATAACCTTCGCCATCAACAACTTTGAAGCCTACGAGAGAAGTATTCTTAGTATCTCTTACTTTGTACTTATTCTGTTTGCCGTCTTTAAGATCGCCAGTATAAGCTACCGTATCAGCAACAACTGTTACAGCACGGAAAATAGCGCTATCGCCAGTAGCTGAATTTGCCTTAAATTCACCCTTAGCAGCCAAAACACTACCGACGATCGTATCGTTCTTAACTTCTGCACCTTTATAGATGTAGTAACCATATTCTGTATTATCGTCTCCACGATTTACATAAGCGGAGTCAACAAACAAAGAGAAGTCAGAATCTTCAGCAGCAGCTTTCAGTTCGTCACCAACGCGTAACAACTTAGCAACACCAGCAGAAGCAGTCAACATTTCTGTTCCATTAACAACATTGTAATGTCCAGATTCAACTTTTGAATAAACAGGAGCTTCAGCACCTTCGATATTGAAGTATGTTTCAACTGCAGCAGTCGGTTCAGCGTAAGTTACGGCAAGATTAGAGATGTTCATCGTAACCATTTCTCCTGCTGCTCCACCAGCAGCTACTATTTTGTAAGAACCTCCAGCCGGATTTTCAATAAAGAAGAAACGTTTGTCCTTCGCAGTTACTGTTCCGTTAGAAGCATCTGTCAATTTTACAACTGCACCTTCATAAGCAAACTGAGCACCTTCAGCATTGTACGCTTTTTCCATTGCATAAGCAACACGAATCAGAGTATCACCTAAAGCTTGGGCGCCATAATAAACTGTATCACCTGCTGTTGCAGCCAAATCAGCACCTGCAATCAGACGCAATTCAACAGCTTTATCTACACCCTTGGCACCTGCAATTACAGAATCCTGAACCAAAGTCAAGTAAATATCATCAGCAGCTTTTGATGCCAAGTTAAACTTAACAGCACCGTAACTCATTTCTTCTTTTGTATAATACTTATAACCGATATATTTATTGGCTATATCTACATCCAACTTTGCAAATACAAAAGTATCAGCACCTGCCCAAGTATAAATACCTTTTGTTGCATCAACAGCATATAAAGGCTCATCTTCAAATAAAGTATTGACAACAGCAGTTGTTATACTTTTTCCTTCAGCATCAACTGAAGCTGATACAGTTTGTCCATCACGAGCCTGAGCTGAATAAGTTCCATCTTCATTTTCTTTTACATAGAACTGAGTAGAAGGCACATATACAGATGCAGCCTTAGCATAAGTAGATGTCACACCTGTTAAGAATTCATCATTATGTGCTACATTTGCATTACCACCTTTTGCTTTCAACTGCAAAGAATAAACACCTGTTCCACCAGCCAATTTAACCGGAGTACCTTTAGAAATAGTGATGAACGGAGCATCAATAGCTGCAGAGTCAATACACAATACAGGGTCACCATTAAAGATCTTATAGCCTACAGTATAAGGGACATCTGCTTTATCAGCATTTCCTCCGTGATCAGCTACATAATATGCGCCATTGTTGAACTTAACAATTGAATCGGTAGTGATAACAATTGAATCATTACCCAGATCCATTGATAATTTGAATGTCTGCAAACCTTCGTTTCCTGCACCACCATACTGTGCCTTAGAAGCAGCAACGATTGTATCCAATTGGAAAGCAGCAACCTGGATAGAGGAAGTAGAACCGATCATGACAGTATCAATTGTGATATACTGTGCTCCTTTTGTTCCTTTTGTGCTATTTTCCTGACCAACAACTTGGAAACGGAATTTTTTATCACTGTTAACAGTTATAGGCACCGGAATCAACTCGGTAGCAGTAAAGATACCACCATCTTTACCTTTAAAGTCAAACTTAAAAGAAGGAAGCACGGGAGCTAAATCTTCTTTTGTTTCAAGATCTAAAGTCCCAGCAGCTACAATATCAAATGCAGCTACACCAGTAGAGATATCACCTACCAAAAGAGTTCCAGCTGTTGTAGAAAGAGCGACCAACTTGCCATCAGTAGTTGTACCTACGATAGAGTACCCATTAGTAGCATCAAATTTAATCTTAAATTCATCAACACCAGCTGCGATAGCTGTACCAAATGCATCTGCCCCATTTTTCTTTGCAGAGAAAGACAATTTCTTGTTTGTTGCCTTGTTTGTCAAAGAATAAATAGAATCATTACCCGGCATATTTACGCGGATAAGTTCAGCCTTCCACAAAGCAGAATCTAAATCTGCTTTAGCAGTCCCTTTTGCTTTAATCGTGACAGAGTCTGCCAAAGAGGCCTTATCCCATGTCAGAAGATTTGAAGTGCTATGCTGTTGCAAATGCACATACTTGTCACCAATTTGTGCAGAAGAGACAGCAGTAATTGCTGCGAACGCAGCAACGAGAGTAGAAAATCTCTTGTTCATAATCTAAATTTTAATATTAATAATACAGTTAATCGAAATGTCAGTTCTTTATATATACGTACGCGCTATTATAAGGTACGTTTGTTAATTCTTGTACTTTGATTACGAATACGATCGTTTTAATTCGTCATTTTTTTCGGCTATCTTTGGAGTTCGTATTGAAAAGGTGGATTTTCGTACTGGAATTGCTATCTGATTGATAAGAAAGAATATAGGGGTAAGAAATTTTTTATAGAAAAGAGTTGCGGTTTAAAAAGGAATGCGTATTTTTGTGCAGTAAAAATGACGAATTAAAACGATCGTTTTTTTTAGTCATTTTTCAGGCATTCAAACACCTCTCCCACAAGAACTTATCCATTTTCAGCATAATCTTAAAAAAGCTTTCACGCTAAACAGCTCAAAAAATGGTATCTTTTAAGGAATACCCCGATGAATACTGCGTTTGAGAGCAATACCTATTCATTTTTGAAACGATACCTGTCACGTTGAAAAGCAATGCTTATTCAATTTTTGCGGGATCGAAAAGACTTAATTGTGAAAAAGATTCAAAGATTTCAAATATTCTTATAAGATTTCCGGGGTAACAAGAAGCTCCCCTGGATTGATAAACCCTTAAGTTACCCTCCCCTGTAAATCGCAAAATATACAATAACCCCCTTTTTGCTCGTTTTTCTATTTCATCCGAAATCTTGATCCATTTTGGATTGACTCTTTTCACGGTTTAGGCCTTTTTATCTGACAACAGATGAAAGGAGGTGCCGAGGTCGCTCCGAAGAGCGTACAATTTGATTACCGAAAACCGGAAACGCCGGCAATGTGATAAAGCTTAACTCCCGGAGAATCGAATATTTGGGAACGAAGACAGATAGCGTTCCAAATATTCAAAAGAAGATCCGGGAGCTTGTCGCCACGACGACCGTCTTCATCGCCCTCGCGACCGTCTTCATTAGAATGATGACCGTCTTCATAGGGTATGGCGACCGTCTTCAGGGCGATAAAGTACCGCGAAAAAGAAATAAAGGTTGACTTCCCGGCAAAAAACTCCCGGAAAAGAGAGGGAAGCCCCTTTTTGGCGGCTGAAAAGTAGATTAACATTTATTTAATTTCGGACCTCTTCCGAAGGTGAAAAATCCGTTTTATACAATAAGCCCCCCCCCTTGAACGACTATTGCATCGGGACAAACCCTTCATACCGGACCGTCCAGCTTCCGTCTTTCGGGAAACCGGGGGCATCGCCTGACGAACCGTCCCAGCCGCCACACATCATGGCAATGGCTGTCAGCAGTGCGCCGTTGGAGGGGAAATAAGGGAACGGGCCACCTGTCGCCAAGCCGTGTTCGTCGAACTGAAAGCCGGCAGAGGGGTGCATCAGCATATCGATAGCCAACTTCGGCTGGCCTGTGCGGGCAGCTGCCATTGCCAACATCGGGAAGTCCCAACCCCAGATGCGGTCGAACTGCCATTCCTTCGTGACTTTTTCAAGCGTCCGCCTGAAAATCGCCTGATCTACACCGTCACCGGGCAACATCCCATATACGCCGGTCAGGGCGGGGTGTTCGTAGGTATATTTCGTCCACATATCGGGGATGCCTTCGTAGGTCGTGTAGACACCATCAGCAACCGGAAGGGGAGCCATCTTCGAAAGGACTTCTTTCCATTTCCTCGTCTTCTTTTCCGGCAGTCCCAGGCGGTCCGCCCATTCCAGTGCCGTACGCAGGCCGTAACGGAAATAGCCCAGTTCGAAAATAGGGTTGATAGTCTGCAACGGGTCTGTATTCTCGGATACGACAACGACGGGAGGGCCAAGGACGTATTGTTTCGTTTTCTTGTCGTAGAAGAGGTAGTCCGCCATATAATCGGCCGTGTTCAAGACGATATCTTTCCACTTCGTCAATGTTTCGGGCGTAGGATTCTGGCGGTATTGCATCTCGGCGAAGTAGATCGGATGGGGCTCGTGCCAGATCAGATAGGCATGGGCACTACCGGGCCATTCGCGGTTGAAGTTAGCGGTACACTTCGGCCAGCGCGCTCCGGAACGTCCTTCACTCTTGGCACGTTCGAGGGCTTGCGGCATAAAGTCCTTATAGACGTTCAGATAGCGGTCGAAACATTCCATCCGGTTCCACAGGCCATAGTGCACGCCATGCCACCAGATCATCTCGAAGTGGAAGCGGCCGTACCAGCCGTTATTCACCAGGCCAGATTCCTGGGGAGGATAGAGGCCGCTTTCGTTCACACGCATCAGGTATTGCGAAAGGACGATGCGGCGTTCCAGTTCCAGCCAGCGTGGGTCTTTACTGCCCGACAGGTCGATGGCAGCTCCCGAACGCCAGTATTTTTCCCAGCTGGCAGCACTCTTCTGTTCGATCGAGGCGACGGGTTCCGTCACCTTGTCCACCGGCTCAGGCGAGAAGCAACAGGTGAAAGAGATCGTGTTGGTGTTTTGGGGTTGGAGGACAAATTTATGCGCATCTGCCGATTCACGGCTAAAGACGGCCTGCCCGGTCCAGTCAAGCTGGGTATAATAGCGGGTATCATCCATTGTCCGACTGATGCGGACGGAGTTAGGCGCCAACTTTTCATACGAGGAGGTATGACCGGAGATCGTATCGTAGCGTCCCATGAAATGAGGGAACTGGCGCTTATCGGCATAGGGGAAATCCAGGTAGATACTGACCGATCCGTCTTTAAGCAGTTCCGATTCGACAGTGACCCCGATCATGTCTTTCTCCGGGTGACAGACGGTACGTACTTTCACCTCTTTACGGTTCAGTTCAAAGCGGCTGTAGACCACACCGGTCCAAAGATCGGTCTCCTGCCGGGCGGCTTTTATGTCCAGTTCACGAGCTTCTTTCCCGTCCTCGCGCAGCAGGCGAAAGGCGATCCGTCCTAAGTTTATGCGGTGTGGATTCTGCGTCAGCCATTCCGACAATGCAGGCTGGTTGGGATCACGGAGTTCGTAAGCGATCTTTTTGCCGTGCGTTTCGACAACGACGGGGCGATAATCCTCCACCTTCGTCCCTTCGGGCAGGGGGTAACTGTGCCAACCCCAATCGGAGAGGGTATTGAAGGGGGCAAATGTCTGCAAACCGGTGATATCCATCCCGAAAGCAAATTTGCCGTTACCCACTTGTGCCGGACTCTTCAGCAGAGTGCCTGTCGTAAACACTTTGTGCCGCTTCACCACTGCTTCACGGTCAATAGGTTCCCCTGCAGCCGACAACGGAAGCAGGGCAGACAGGCAAAAAAGGCTCAGTAAATTGATCAGTTTTTTCATGGCGGTTATCCTTTTAATGATTTCTGCGGATAAAGATAAAAGGATAAGTCCGCCCGGGCTTTATAGTTCTGACCTTTTTCCTTCAATTTCTGGGAAAAGAGCAAATGATCATTTGCAGCTTTTCTTTTTCCAAACCAAGAAGAAAGCAAAGACGACAACCGTGATGGCAACGCCGATAATCTGCGACAGGCCGGTTTCCATACCCAAGCCTTCGGGGGCGACAAAAATATAGGTCGAACAGACGGCTGTCATAAACAGAGCCGGAATCAGAGTCACGATATACAGTTTCTTTGCCGTTACCAGATAGACCGTCAAAGCCCACAGGGTGAACACAGCCAACGTCTGGTTGCTCCAGGCGAAATAGCGCCAGATCATATCGAAGCCGTCCTTGTCTTTCTGGCTGTAAAGCAAAAGGCCGATGGCCACCAGGAAAAGAGGAATACAGATCATCAGGCGCTTGGCGATGCTACGCTGTTCGAGATGCAGGAAGTCAGCCACGATCAGGCGGGCCGAACGAAAGGCTGTATCACCGGAAGTAATCGGCGCGGCAATCACACCCAACACGGCCAATATACCGCCTACGGTACCGAGCCATTCTTTTGTTATGCTGTCGACCACAACGGCTGCATTGTTCTCGCCCATCCCGTTATTATGATAGAAATAAGTAGCGGCTGCCGCCCAGATCAGGGCTACAATACCTTCCGTAATCATGGAACCGAAGAAGATCGGCCGGCCGTATTTTTCATTCTTGATACAACGCGCCATCAACGGGCTTTGTGTCGCATGGAAACCGGAGATAGCCCCGCAGGCGATACTCACGAACATGATCGGGAAGATAGGCAGATGGCCGGGATAGGTATTCGGCATTCCGTCCGTAATCTCGGGCAACGGCGGATGATGGACAAACAGCATGATCAGGATACCGATCGCCATAAACAGCAGAGCGCCTGCAAACAACGGATAGACCTTGCCGATAATCTTATCGACAGGTAACAGCGTCGCCAGGATATAATAGAGGAATACGATAATAATCCAGAAAGTAGCATCCAGATGCTCCGGTGTCAGCTTTGCCAGCAGCCCGGCAGGTCCGGCAACAAATACGGAACCGACCAATATCATCAGAAGCACCGTGAAGGCACGCATAAACTGCTTGAAGTTCGCTCCTAAATAGCGTCCGATAATCTCCGGCAGACTCTCCCCGTTATTGCGCAGGGACAACATACCGGACAGGTAATCGTGCACCGAACCAGCAAAGATACTTCCTAACACGATCCACAGGAAAGAAGCCGTTCCGAACTTCGCTCCCATGATGGCCCCGAAGATCGGGCCCAGTCCGGCGATGTTCAGAAACTGGATCATAAAAACCTTCCAGGTGGGCATCGGAATGTAATCCACCCCGTCCTGATGGGTATAAGCAGGTGTCTGCCGCTTGGCATCGATACCGAAAATACGTTCAATGAATTTACCGTAAACGAAATAGCCTACGATCAGCGCGATAAGGCAACAAATAAAAGTAATCATGGTATAAAGAGAATTGAATAATAAACATTTGGTGGTATAGATAAGAGAAGCTAATAGGGGGGGCTTTTGACACCCCCTATTACTATTGATTCAATAATTTCTTAACGACCTCCGAGATCATGCGGCCTTCGGCTTTTCCGGCCAATGCTTTGGAGGCAACGCCCATTACCTTGCCCATATCTTTCGGACCGGCGGCGCCAACCTGTGCGATGATTGCTTTTATCTCGGCTTCCAGTTGTTCGGCGGACATCTGTTCCGGCAGATACTTTTCGATTACGGCTACCTGTGCCAGTTCGGCATCGGCGAGGTCCTGGCGTCCCTGCTGCACATAGATAGTAGCGGAATCCTTGCCTTGTTTCACGAGCTTCTGCATGATCTTCAATGCGTCGGCATCACTCAATGTATCGTTGGCTCCCGGAGCAGTCTTTGCTTCGAGGAAGAACTTCTTGACGTTTCTCAGTGTTTCAAGGGCTACTTTGTCTTTCGCCTTCATTGCGTTTTTAATGTCTTCGCTGACTCTTTCAAACAAATCCATCTATTTAGAATTATGAGTTATGAATTATGAATTATTTATCGGAAACTGATCACTGTACCGCCTGGTTTCGACTTCTTGCCTTGATTAGCGGATGAAGACTGGAACGCAGTTCCCTGCGGGCGGGCCGCTCCGTCGTCTTTCCGGCGTACTTGCAGGATTTCCTTTGCATTCCGCTTATAGGTCGGAGTCTCTTCCAGAAGGGCGATCAGGTTGTCATCGTCCAGCTCGTCGGTCGAGAGAATGACGATTTCCGCTTTCGGACGGAAGTTGATATAATCGCGGTAATAGCGGTTGATCAACTGGTCTTCCTCTTCCTTTTTCTTCTTAAGCTCTTCGGCTTTTTGGGCGGCAGCAAGAAGATCTTCTTCGGTATCGAGTGTCTGTTGCTGTTTAGACAAGACATCTTCCAGGCCGAAACCGGTTACTAAGATCGTGATCTTGATCTTAGCCCCTAAGCTGTCGTCATAGCCGTGCCCCCACTTCACTTCATAGTCTGTCTTGAAACGTGCCATGAAGTTGTGGATATCATCCATCTCATCTATGCGGAGCGCATCTTCGTGGCTGTAGTAGATCACGAAGGCAACTCGTTTGGCATTGAAAATATTGTCTATATCGTTGACCAGCGTACTGTGCAAAGCCTCATCGATAGCCCGTTGCAGGCGTCCTTCGCCTTCACCGAACCCGATACTGATCAGGGCTACACCGCTGTTGCGCATCGTCGTGTCGACATCGGCAAAGTCGACGTTCTGCTCCAGATTAGTCGTAATAATCTCGGCGATGCTTTTAGCGGCGATCGTCAGTGTTTCATCAGCTTTCCGGTTGGCTTGCGGGACGCTCATACGTTCTTCGGAATATAAGTCGCGCAGGCGTTCGTTGTTGATCACCAACAGCGAGTCCACATTCTGCGCCATCTTCCGTACGCCTTTGACAGCTTTCACAATCTTCTGGCGGCCTTCAAACAGGAAAGGAATCGTAACGATACCGACAGTCAGGATACCCATCTCTTTCGATATCTTGGCTACGATCGGCCCTGCTCCCGTACCTGTACCACCGCCCATTCCGGCAGTGACAAAGGCCATACGAGTACCGTCGTCCAGCATCTCGCGGATCTCATCTTCGCTTTCGAGAGCCGCTTCCTCGCCTCTTTCCGGGACATTTCCCGATCCAAGGCCACGAGTCGTATTCTTTCCGATCAGCAGTTTATCGGGTACATCGGACTTCTGCAAAGCCTGATTATCGGTATTACACAACACGAAAGAGACATCATGTATGCCTTCCTTGTACATGTTGCTGACAGCATTACCACCACCGCCACCGACGCCTATCGCTTTGATGATCGTCTGAGGCGCTTTTGCCAAATCAAAATCGTATGTCTTATCGTCCATTGTCGTCTGTCTTTATTTGTTACCGATTACTTCTCTTCTTTCAATGCCTCATTGATCTTGATACTCATATCGTCTATCTTTTTGGAAAACCATTTTCCAAATAAGCTCGGGCCTTCCTCTTCGGGCTTTTTATTAGAGGTATTCTTATTCGTTTTCGATGATCCTTTATCAGATCCTCGATCCGATTTCTTATCGGACTCACCCGTTCCGTCACTGCGCTGTTCCGTTGTTTCCTTCTTTTCCTCTTCCGTAACAAAGCCCGCAGCAGCTGTCTCCGGAGCTGTCTGGATCGGTTTAGAAACCGGTTCCTCCCTCTTCTTTTCTGTTTCGGGAACATAAGCAGCACAGTTCTCCCGGCCTTTCAGCAAGAGGGCGACTGCGGTCGTGTATTCTGGGTTGTTGGCAATCATCTCGCCGTCGGCAATCAGGTCTTTCCGGACAGATGCATAACGAACATCCATCCTGAAGCGTTCGCTGAGGGCTTCGCGCATATTCTTCAGCGCGGCGCCGTTACCGGCAATCACAACACTGTAACCCGGTGTCTTGACCACTCCGGCATCTTCCAGACGGGCGTATATATTTTCGATGATCTCGCGGCTGCGGGCTTCCACTACCATATTGATATCGGAGAGCTTAACCTCGCCGGCATGTTGCCCGTCCGCCAAGTCGACAGAGACCACTTGCTGTTCGTTGTCTTTCTCCCAGATGGCATTGCCGTAGGTGCGTTTCACCCGTTCGGCTTCCTTTTCAGGTATGCCCAACGACATCAGGTCGCGAGTGATCAACTGGCTGCCCAACGGGATCACGTACAGGCCTGCCAGGCTTCCATCTTTATATATCGTGACAGAGGTTACGCCTGCACCGAAGTCGACCAGCGCACATCCTTTATCTTTCTCCTGTTCCGTCAGGATCAGATCGGCCAAGGCTAATGGCGAGACGATTGTGCCTGCCACATCAAGCTTGATCTGTTCCGTCATATTGGTCGTGACGGCATGGCGAAGCGACGGACGTCCGACGATCAGCTTATAGCGTGCATCTATCCGGGAGCAACCCATTCCCACGGGATGGGCTTCCGGCTGGTTGTCGAGGAAGTAGGCGGGCGGTGCGACTTCCAGCACATCCAGCATATCGGGATGATACTGGCGACACTCCTTGTCCAGTTCCTGCAGGATTTCTTCGGTCACCGTACCGTCGCCGATCACTCTCGACACGGCATGGCTGATGGTGCGAAGCGACTGGCCTCCCACCCCGATATAGACCTTGCCGATACGGGAACCGCCCAACTTGTTCTCCAATTTGCGGATCAAGCGCACGATCTTACCGGCTGCATCTTTTATATTATATACACATCCTCTTCGAATACAGGTCTCGGAATTCTCTACTTCGTAGGCTATTATGGAAAGAGCCCCCGAAGGGCCTTTCGCACCTACCATACCGACCATGTGAGAAGAGCCAAGGTCGATGGCTGCTATAAAGTCTGTGTATGCCATATTCTCTATCTTTTAGTACAAACAATCTGATCCTTATATTTTAAATTTATAATGCCGTACTTCTCCCATCCCACCTTGGGGATCGCCTTTTCGTAGAAGAGCCGGAGGTTATCCAGCTTCTCTTCATAACCGGCCAGGGAGCCCAGCACGATACGGTGGTTACCGACCCGGGGGACCAGTTCCACCTCATTATCCGGATGAACGTATATCTGTTCTATCTGATTATTCCAGAAATCATTCTCCTGCAAAAATAATGCAAATTTGTATAAGTCGGTTACCGCCAGCTCTTTTTCCACATATCCGCTTACAACGGGAACGTGCGCCACATAGCGGCGGCTGACAGGCATCGTGCTACCCAAATTATCCACATAGTAGTTGCCTCTCGGACTTATCACACGCAAGATAGGTATTTTTTGCTCCACTTCCAATTTAATCATGCCCGAAGGAGTCTTGTAGGCTTCCACGCGGGCGATCATCTCGTTCTTCAGCAGTTCATTTTCAATCCGGTCTGTGTTGATCTCGTTCATCGGCTTTTTTATCGGGTTCAGATCGGCATTCTTGAGGAGGGAGACCAGGTCGCTCTCGCTCACAAAATGTTTGTCGAGGCTGTCCACGACTACCACCTGCAAGTCCCGGCACAAGTCTTTCTGCCTGCTTTCCCGGAAAAAGAAGGAGACAAACACGATGTAACAGAACAACAGTATTGCAACTATTATGGATACGATACGGACCACTCTTTATTCTTTTTTATCCAATATTTGTTTTACAGGTTCTACCAGCAATTCTATATTGCCGGCACCAAGCATCAGGACTACGTCGAGCCTGCCTGCTTCGGCAGAGACGACATCCAGGAGTTCCTCTTTCCGGATCAACCGCTTGCCGGGGATTGTCACGGCATCGAAGATGATCTGCGAAGTGACACCCGGTATCGGTTCCTCGCGTGCGGGATAAATATCCAGCAGGATCAGTTCATCCAGGAGCGACAGGCTGGCGGCAAAGTCGGCGGCAAAGTCGCGCGTACGGGTGTAGAGGTGCGGCTGGAAGATACCGGTCACCTTGCGTCCGGCATACAGTTCCTTTACGGAAAGGATACTTGCCTTCAGCTCGGCGGGATGATGTGCATAATCGTCGATCAGGACGATGTTATCTTTCTTGAGGTGGAAGTCGAAGCGGCGGCGCGGACCGGCAAAGGTTGCCATGCCGTGCTTGATTTCCTCCGGTGTCGCACCGTTCAGCCATGCAAGGGCGATAGCGGCCACACCGTTCTCGATATTTACTTTTACAGGGACGCCCAACTGGATATCCGGGATGCGGACATCGGGACCTACAAAGTCGAAGAATATCTCTCCGTTGCCGATACGGATGTTCTCGGCGTAGAAGTCTCCCCCCTCGGTTGCGGAATAGGTATAGAGTTTCACTCCTTCCTGCAGACGGGGCGTGACGTTGATGCCTTGCTTCATGATCAGGCAGCCATCGGGACGGATCAGCGAAGTGAAATGCTCAAAGCTTTCACGATAGGCCTCCGGGGTCCCATAGATATCCAGGTGATCGGGATCAGCGGCGGTGATAACGGCCATATAGGGTTTGAGCCAATGAAAGGAGCGGTCGAACTCGTCTGCTTCTATCACGGTCAGGTCGCTCTTAGCGGAGAGCATCAGGTTGCTGTCGTAGTTCTTCAGGATACCGCCTAAGAAGGCGTTACAGTCGACGTGCGACTGTTTCAACAGGTGGGCTATCATCGACGAGGTCGTCGTCTTGCCATGCGTACCGGCAACACAGAGTCCGCGGTTGCAGTTGGTGATCTCGCCCAGCACGCGGGCACGTTTCATCACCTCGAAACCGTTACCCCGGAAATAACAAAGCTCCGAATGGGCTTCGGGAACGGCAGGCGTATAGACCACCAATGTCCTGGCCGGATCGGTAAAGTCATCGGGGATCAGGTCGACGTTATCCTCATAATGAATGACGGCTCCTTCGCAGTTCAACTGTTCCGTCAAACCGGAAGGGGTCTTGTCGTAACCGGCCACCTTCTTCCCTTTCGAAAGAAAGTAACGGATCAGGGCACTCATCCCGATACCACCGGCACCGACGAAATAGACAGCCGTTATATTGTTTATATCCATATTTACTTATTCTTTACTATTCGTTGTTACAAAGATAATACCTTCGTAGCTTATTTGTTATAAAAGTCCCGCAGCTTCTTTGAAAAAGACTATAACTTTTTGCGGAAAAGACTATAGCTTTTTATGCAAAAGAGTATAGCTTTTTGTCTAATAGAGTATAGCTTTTCTACCGACAGGCTATAACCTTGTCCTAATTCACCTTGTCAAAAGTCCTATTTATAGTGTCTGTGTCCTGGCGGGCTTGACCCGCCATCTCATACTAAACTGATTTACAATGATTAGTATGAGGTTGCGGGTCAAGCCCGCAATGACACGCTAAAGCGTTAGAACCTACTTTTGACACATTCCCAAGCCTCCTTTTACGAGATGATCTTTACAATTTCATCTACAATATGTTCGGCACTCTGGTGATGGGCCAGCGTAGCGATGTTGCGGCTCAGGGTGCGGAGACGCTCTTCGTCGTGGACGACTTCGAGGGCTTTCGACACCAGTTGTGCCTCGGCATCCTTATCGGCGATCATGATGGCGGCATCTTTCTCGACCAGCGCCAGGGCATTCTTCGTCTGATGGTCTTCCGCAACATTGGGGGAAGGAACCAGGATTACCGGCTTCCGCAAGAGGCAAAGTTCGGAGATCGAGCTGGCTCCCGCACGGGAGATAATCAGGTCGGCTGCCGAATAGGCATAATCCATACGGGTGATGAAATCCGAACACCAGATGCGCATGCCCCGGTAGGCTTTCAGATGCTTCAGGGCCTCTTCCTGATAATAACGCCCTGTCTGCCAGATCACCTGCACCTCGCCTTCGGCGGCAAAGAGCTTGTCCAGGTCGCCCTGTATGCTGCGGTTAATCGTCCGGGCACCCAGGCTTCCGCCGACCACTAAGATCGTCTTCTTCTCCGGCGAAAGCTTGAAGAACTCCAATGCCTCCTCGCGTTTCCCCTGCGCCTCTTCCAGATCGCGCCGGACCGGGTTACCGGTCACGACAATACGGTCGGCCGGGAAGAACTTTTCCATGCCATCGTAGGCCACACATATTTTGCTGGCTTTCTTAGCCAGCAGTTTATTCGTAACACCGGCATAGGAGTTTTGCTCCTGTATCAGGGTAGGAATCCCTAAGGAAGCCGCCATCCACAAGGTCGGCCCGCTGGCATAACCGCCTACACCGACGGCGATATCGGGTTTGAACTCGCGTATCGTCTTCTTGGCAAGCCGGAGGCTTTTGACCAGACGGCCGACAACGCGGATATTGTTCATCAGCCGGGCACGGTCGAAACCGCTCACCGGCAACCCTACGATGCGGTAACCGGCGGCCGGGACTTTCTCCATCTCCATCCGGTCTTCAGCTCCCACAAACAGTATTTCCGCCTCCGGGAAACGTCTCCTGAAGGTATTGGCGATCGAAATGGCCGGGAAGATATGTCCTCCGGTCCCGCCGCCGCTTATGATGATTCGGTACTGTTTCATATTTTAGTTTCTGTTGTTGTTTCCGTTCTTGTTTCTTCTTTCAGTTCGGCAATGGCTTCGAGGGGGTTGGAATCCGCTCCCGTCCCATTTTCTGTGGCTCCTGTCCCGTTTTCTGTGGCTCCCGTCCCGTTTTCAACGGGTGCCGACCCATTTTCCGACGGATGCCCATCCGTTTCCGGTTCGATGCCCATGGAATTTTCATCCGATGCCAGTGCGTCCGTATCGTCCTCATTTCCCATATTGGCGCCGAAGCGGCTTACACTAAGAATGATGCCGATATAGGCACAACTGATCACGGTCGACGTACCTCCGCGACTGATCAGCGGCAACGGCTGACCGGTGACCGGTATCAAGTCCACCGCCACCGCCATATTCGTCAGGGCTTGGACACCAAGAAGCAGCCCGCAGCCCAAAACCAGGAATTTCGGGAACAGCTTATCACATCTGCGGGCGATCATCCCGACCCTGACAAGCAGGGCTATATAGAGGAAAAGGACGAAGATTCCTCCGGCGATCCCCATCTCTTCAATGATAATAGCATAGATAAAGTCCGAATAAGCCTGCGGCAGGAAGTCGCGCTGCTGTCCGTGTCCGGGGAACTTGCCCCAGATGCCGCCACTGGCAATGGCAATCTTGCCGTGAACAACCTGGTAGTCGTCGCCATCGATATTGACAGCCTTTCCCGGCTCGAACTGCACGGGCGGAGTCGGATCGGTGAACCGCTCGATACGCGCTTTCCAGGTATGGACGCGATCCGGCATATATTTCATCACACTCTCCGGCGTCACAAACAGCAAGCCCACCATCAATGCCCCCGCAGCGATCAGGATTCCCCAGAACTTTGCCAGACGGGCAAACGATATCTGGCCGAAAAAAGCCATCATCTGAATGATACAGAAAAGCAGGATAGCCGTCGAACCGTTGGTCGTGAAGATCAAGCCACAGATAACAAGCGTCCCTCCTTCTATCCACCAGAACATCTGCTTGTCCGTGAACCAGTTCTGTTTACTCATGACAAAAGCCGTATATCCGATCAAGGTGATTTTCGCAATCTCCGACGGCTGAAACGTGAAGCCGAACAAATTCAACCAACGGGGTTCCCCATTTATCACCACAGCCAACCCCGGCACAAACAACAATAGCAGCAATACAACCGAAAGGAATGCACCACCGGCAAGCAAAGCATAAAACCGGCAAGGCACATTGTGCATCAGCAAGACGAGCACGAAACCTCCTAACATGAACGAGCCATGCCGCACGATCGGGTCCCAATGCGTCACACTCTTGTAGGCGAGCGTACTCGTCGCACTAAAGACCTCGATTGCCGAGATCAGACACAGGAACATGAAGATCACCCATATCACCCGGTCTCCCTTGAATAGTTTACTTGCCAGATCCATTGTTTATTTGTTTTTACAGATTCCGTACACAGGCCTTGAACTGGTCGCCCCGATCCTCATAGCTTTTGAAGAGGTCGAAGCTGGCGCAGCAGGGCGACAGCAGGACAGTGTCTCCCTTTTCAGCCAGTTTATATGCTTTCGATACAGCTTCTTCCATTGAACGGGCATCTTCGATCACCGGCACTTTGCCGTCGAAGAAGCCGTGCAGCTTGGCATTGTCCACACCGAGGAAAATCAGGGCGTGCACCTTTTGCTTCACCAACTCTTCAATTTCGGAATAGTCGTTTCCCTTATCCGTTCCGCCGAGTATCAGCACAAGCGGAGTAGTCATACTCTGCAGGGCGTACCAGCAGGAGTTCACATTCGTAGCTTTCGAGTCGTTGATATAATCGACTCCACGTACACGCGCCACTTTCTCGAGGCGATGTTCCACCCCGGTAAAGTCGCTCAGCGAAGCCCGTATATTCTCGTCATGGATATCCACCACTTTGGAGGCGATACCCGAAGCTAAGGAATTATACAGATTATGCTTTCCCGATAATGCTAATGAATCTTCTTCCATTGTAAACGTTCCGTTTGAGGTTTCAATTACTATCTTTTTATTTTCCGTATAGCCCTTTACGCCGGCTTCATGAGTCTCGGCGAACGGGTAAAGAGTTGCCTCGGGGTGCCGTTTGGCGATTTCGCGGGCAATGATAGGATCGTCGTTCCAGAATATGAAAGCATCTGCTGCCGTCTGGTTCCGGATAATGCGGAATTTGGCATCCACATAGTTCTGCATCTCGTAATTATAGCGGTCCAGATGGTCTGGCGTTATATTCAGAAGGATGGCGATGTCCGCCTTGAAGTCGTACATGTTGTCGAGCTGGAAGCTACTCAGTTCGATCACATAGACGGCGTGCGGGTCTTCAGCCACTTGAAGGGCGAGGCTGTTGCCGACGTTACCTGCCAGACCGACGTCGACACCCGCCTGGCGGAGGATGTGGTAAGTCAGCATGGTTGTCGTCGTCTTGCCGTTGCTTCCGGTGATACAGATCATCTTCGAATCGGTATAGCGTCCGGCAAATTCTATTTCGGAGATGATAGGCGTACCTTTCTCCTTCAGTTTCTTTATAATGGGAGCCTTGTCGGGAATCCCGGGGCTCTTGATGATTTCGTCGGCATTCAGGATGTCGGCTTCGGTATGCTGATTCTCTTCCCAACAAATCCCGTGGGCGTCCAGCATATCCTTATACTTAGGTTTGATGGACGAAAAATCGGAAAGGAAAACATCGAATCCTTTCGCCTTCGCTAACACAGCGGCACCTGCGCCGCTTTCGCCTCCTCCTAATATTACTATTCTGCTCATTTTTATTTGTTTCAAGGAGACGGATGCCATCCGTCTCTACCGTTTATCGCATTTTTAATGTTACAATCGTAATCACCGCCAGGATGATACCAATCAACCAGAAACGCACCACGATCTTCGATTCGGGAACGACGTTAAAGGGTTTCTGTATCATCGCCTGTATGCCCGCATTACCGGCTTTCTGAAAATGGTGGTGGAGGGGCGCCATCTTGAAGATACGCCGCCCTTCGCCATATTTCTTTTTCGTATATTTGAAATAAGCCGTCTGCATAATGACTGACAAGTTCTCGACCAGGAAGATGCCGCAAAGGATCGGAATCAGCAATTCCTTCCGGATAATAATCGCAAACACAGCGATGACACCGCCCAACATCAGACTGCCCGTATCTCCCATAAACACCTGCGCCGGATATGAGTTGTACCACAGGAATCCGACCGTCGCCCCGATAAAGGCCGCCGCAAACACCACCAACTCTTCCGCCCCGGGAATAAACATGATATTCAGGAAGGAAGCGAACTCGAAGTGAGACGACATATACGCCAGAATCCCGAGCGCGACCCCGATAATGGCGGAACTTCCCGCCGCCAGTCCGTCCAAACCGTCCGTAAGGTTCGCCCCGTTAGACACGGCTGTCACAACAAAGATAACCATTATGACGAAGACCAGCCAGGCTGCCTCTTCCTTGTATTGACCGGCCCAGTTCACCAACTGCGCATAGTCGAAATTGTTATTCTTCACAAAAGGGATCGTCGTCTTGGTAGACTTCTTCTCCACTGTATGATAGCGTACTTCCTCGATCACATTGTCATGCCGCACTTCCATATTCTCCTTGATCACGACATCCGGGCTCATAAAGAGAACCAAGCCGACGATAAGTCCCAAGCCGACCTGTCCGATCACCTTGAATTTGCCGTGCATGCCTTCCTTGTTCTTCCGGAACACCTTGATATAGTCGTCGGCAAACCCTAATGCACCTAACCAGATGGTTGTCACTAACATCAGGATCACGTATATATTCGTCAACTTCGCACAGAGTAATGTCGGCACCACGATGGCAATGATAATAATGATACCGCCCATTGTCGGCGTCCCTTTCTTGCTCATCTGCCCTTCGAGGCCGAGGTTGCGCACCGTCTCGCCTATCTGCAACAGTTGCAGCTTGTCGATGATACGGCGTCCGATAGTCGTCGAAATGAATAAAGACAGGATCAATGCTAACCCGGAACGGAATGATACGTACTTGAACATACCGGCACCCGGGAAATCGAGTTGATCCAAATAATTAAACAGATAGTACAGCATGTCTTTTATTGTTGTTGTGTTGCAAATATTTCCCGTAGCTTCTCACGGTCATCAAAATGGTGCTTAACGCCTTTTATTTCCTGATAATCCTCATGACCTTTACCGGCTACGAGGATTACATCGCCTTTCTTTGCCAGCATGGTAGCGGTCTTGATGGCCTGTGTACGGTCCGTGATGCAGAGCGTATGCTCCATATCGGCGGCATTCAGTCCGGCAACCATATCCCGGATGATCTCGTCCGGCTCCTCAAAACGGGGATTGTCGGATGTCAGGATCAGCTGGTCGCTCAAGCGGGATGCTTCTTTCGCCATGATAGGACGTTTGCCTTTATCGCGGTTTCCGCCGCAACCGACCACGGTGATTACCCGGCCGCTGCCGTCCAGGACTTCATGGATACTGTTCAGCACATTCACCAACGCATCGGGCGTGTGGGCATAATCCACAATCGCCGTATATCCTGCCGGAGACTGTATCGTCTGGAAGCGTCCGGAAACGGAATGCAGATCGCTCAATACGACCAGCACTTCTTCCGGGTCTTTCCCTAACGAAACGGCCGCACCATATACGGCCAGCAGATTATAGGCATTGAAACGTCCTACGAAGCGGGTCATCACCTCGCGGCCGTTAATCAACATCTCGGTCCCTTCAAAATGGGATTCCAATATCTTTCCCTTAAAATCGGCGAGCGTGCGGAGCGAATAGGTCAACTTCTTGGCCGCCGTATTCTGCAACATCACCAAGCCGGATTTATCGTCCGCATTCGTAAGGGCAAAAGCCGATGCGGGCAGGTCGTCGAAGAACTTCTTTTTTGCTTTCAGATAATTCTCGACTGTTTTATGATAGTCCAGATGATCGCGTGTCAGGTTGGTAAAGATACCACCGTCGAACGACAGACCGCTGATACGTTTCTGGTCGATCGAATGGGAGCTTACTTCCATAAAGGCATACTCGCAACCGGCCTCCACCATCCGCGCCATCAGGCTGTGGAGGGTTACAGGATCGGGAGTCGTATGGTCGGTCGGAATCGCTTCGCCATCGATATAGTTGCAAACCGTCGAAAGCAGTCCTGCCTTATGTCCCATCTTGCGGAACATCTCGTACAGAAGAGTCGCGATCGTCGTCTTCCCGTTTGTTCCGGTCACACCGACCAGGATCAGGTTGTCCGAAGGATTCTCGTACCAGGCTGACAACACCTTGCCCAAGGCCTCCGCCGAATCTTTCACCCGGATAAAGACGGGATTGTTTCCGGATGTATGTATGTTTTCATCCGAAGGGATTTCCTCGCAGATTATTGCGGCAGCTCCTTTCCCGGTTGCCCCTTCGATATAGGCATGACCATCGACAGAGACACCGCGTACGGCCACAAACAAAAAGCCTTTTTCCACTTTGCGGGAATCAGACTGGATACCTGTGATCTCGACACTTGCGTCTCCGACGATCTCAAGTACTTCCAACGGACGAATGAGTTCTTTTAGTTCCATAGTCTATTTTAACGTTAATGAGACTGTTTGTCCTTTCGATACCTTGGCGCCCGGTGATACGGATTGGGAAGCAACGCGCCCCAAACCATTCAGGGAAGCCCGCAACCCGGCACTTTCAAGCAGGTAAACGGCATCTTTGGCACCCATGCCGACCACGTTCGGCACAAGCCCTTCCCGGACGGGTATATCTTTCAGTTTGACAACCTGCAGGCTGTCGTCGATGGAAGCCGTCACCCACCGGGAGGCAACTTCATCCGTATTCATATCGATGTCCAGTTTGTCCAGCACTTCGTCCAAGGCAACCCGGTCGCCTGCCTTCGGACGCGGCATCGTGACAGCCAGCGAATCGCGTTCCATATCGCGGATATCGAAAGACATATGGCTGGCATATACTTTTTCCGCTATCGCTTTGACCACACCACCGGACATCGTTCCTCCCGAAGGATAACCGATACGCGGCTGGCGGATCACGACGATACAGGAATATTTCGGAGCATCGGCGGGGAAATAACCGCAGAAAGCGACCTGGTGGCCAGCCTGGCGATAGACACCGCCCGACGCGATCTGCGCCGTACCGGTCTTTCCGGCTATCCGGACGAAATCGGAACGGACAGCTTTACCCGTCCCTTTCTCCACGACGCCTAACAGCATATCTTTTATAATATTCAGCGTACGTTCCGAGCAAATCGACTCCCGTATCACTTCGGTCGAGAAACTCTGCACGGTCTTGCCGTTGTGCATGATCTCTTTAGTAAAGATCGGACGGATCATTTTCCCGTTATTGGCAATGGCATTATAGAAAGCCAACGTATAGATCGGCGGTATCTGCGTTTCATAACCGAACGACATCCAGGGGAGCGCCGTCTTCGACCAATAGCGGACCGTATCATCAGGGCGGCGTATTTTGGCACGGCCGGCTCCGGGGATTTCCAAACGCAGGTCTTCATTCAGGCCGAGGCGGTAAAGCCCTTCCACATACTTGGTCGGATTCTTTTCGTATCCTTTCAGGATGGTCTTGGCAACTCCGATATTGGAGGAATTCCAGATCGCCTGTTCTACCGAGATACGCCCATAACCGCCTTTATTGTTATTATGGTCTGTCATACGGGCGCCTTTATACATATAAATACCGTTGCCGACATCCACCGTATCGCCGGGCTGGCAAACGCCGTCTTCGAGGGCAACCATGATGGAAGCGACCTTGAACGTCGAGCCGGGTTCCGTCTCGTCCGCAACAGCGTGGTTCGTATCTTCACCATAAACCCCTTCGCGGATACGTCCCATATTGGTAATAGCTTTCACCTCGCCTGTCGCCACTTCCATAACGACAGCAGTACCGGATGCGGCATCGATCTTCTTCAGCATATCGAGTAAAGACTTCTCGGCTATATCCTGGATATTTATATCGATTGTCGTACGGATATCCATTCCTTCCACCGGATCGATTTCCACGACGTTTGTCCATCCGCCTCCCACACGGCGCACGGAGTTCAGACCGGCTTCGCCATGCAACAGGGTGTCGTATTGCAACTCCAGGCCGTTCTTGCCTTTCGTAAGCCCTGTCTTCGGGTCGATATCGCGGAAGGTATCGCCAATCGTACGGGATGCCAATGAGCCGAACGGTTTCTGCCGTTCCACCATTTCGCGCGTATAGAAACCGCTCTTGAACCGTCCTAAGCGGAAGAACGGGTATTTCTGTATTTCTTTCAGATCCGAATAGGATATCTTTTTCTCATAAACAGGGAACTGTCGGCTCTTCTTCTTCAAACCGCTCAACAAATAAGCTTTATATCCGGCAGGCGTCCGGTTCTTCAACTTACGGGAGAGATAGACCGAGAGCGAATCGATCCCGTTATTCTTGCTCTTCAGAAGCGTGTCCAGGCTATTCCATTTAGGGGTCGGATGGGAATAGCAATCGGCATTGAAATCGACATACATATAGAAACAGGGCACGCTGGTTGCCATCAGCTTGCCATCGGAAGAATAGATATTCCCACGGCTGGGATAGATCAGGCGGTTCGGACGTTTCTGGCTCTCGGCCACTTTCAGCCAGGTATCCCTTTCTACGAAAGCCGTGTCGAAAGCCCGCGCCAGAATAGCTATTGCCACCCCTCCGAGCAGAAACACGATGAAAAAGTAACAGAATAGAATCCGGTTACTCTTTGGGGCAAGTTCATTTGGTTCGATCTCTTCAGCCATCTTTACTTATACAATTCGTACGGCGGATTCTTCGCCGTTTCCAGTTCTATACCTTGTTCTTCAATCAATAGTTCGATCTGCGACTGCCGGCTGTTGCCTGTCAGTTCCGATGAAATGGACAGTGCTTCAAAACGGACATCGCGCAATTGCTGTTGCAGACGGTCGATCTCGCGTAGTTTCTGCATACAGGTGTACCGGTTACCGATAAAGAAGAACACCAGGATGACGATAAGCACAATCATACGCGTATGCTTAACAATGAAATCCTCCTTCAGGATTCCACCGCCCAGTATGTACAAAAAGGAGAAACGGCTCTCCTTCTTCTTTTTCTTCTTCCCTGCGTCCATAACCCTATATATTAACTACAATTTTTCAGCGATCCGCAACTTCGCACTCCGGGAACGGGGATTACGTTCGATCTCCTCGTCCAAAGGGACAATCACCTTGTTATTCACCAAACGGAAGGGCGATTTGATATTTCCAAAGAAATCTTGTTCCGTCTTACCCTCAAAGTTTCCTGTCTTCAGAAAGTTCTTCACCAGGCGGTCTTCCAGGGAATGGTAGGTGATCACCACCAACCGGCCACCGGGCTTCAACACCTGCAGCGTCTGTTGCAGCATCTCCTTCAAGGCACGCATCTCGTCGTTGACCTCGATACGGAGTGCCTGAAAGACCTGAGCCAGGAACTTCTTCTCTTTATCTTTTCCCGTAAAGGGCTTTATCACTTCTAAAAAGTCGCCGATCGTTTCTATCTTCTTCGCCTCCCGGCTGCGTACCAGTACAGAGGCTAACTTACGCGACACCTTGAGTTCGCCGTAAAGATAGAACAGGTCTGCCAACTGTTCTTCCGTATATGTATTGACGATATCCGCCGCTGTCTGTCCCGCACGGGTATTCATCCGCATATCCAACGCACCGTCAAAACGGAAAGAGAACCCGCGTTCCTTGTCATCGAAATGATGAGAAGAGACACCTAAGTCCGCCAACAGTCCATCGACTTCACCCACTACATCGTGGTAGCGCATAAAGTTGTATAAATATCGGAAATTACTACGGATAAAGACAAAACGGGGATCGGCCGGAATATTGTTTTCAGCATCGGCGTCCTGATCAAATCCATACAGTTCTCCTTCGTTATCCAGCCGGTTCAATATCTCGCGGGAGTGTCCTCCCCCTCCGAAGGTCACATCGACATACGTCCCGGAGGGCTGAATGTCCATTCCTTCCAAACTTTCACGAAGCATTACCGGCACATGATAACAGACTTCTTTTTCTTCCATTCCTTCGCTACTCTGTGTTAAACTTTTCCTTAAAATAAGGGCCCGTAGTTGATTGATTTGCACATACATCACCCTATCGGATGGTAAAAATACACATTTCCTAATTTAACCGCCAAGAAATATAAGAGAAAAGTAAAAAAAAGTTTTCAACAGGTCGGAAAAATGCTTACATTTTGGCAGCCTAAAGTCCGTCAGAATCGCATATTTGGGGGATTATACAGGATCGTTTTCAAATATCGCACTCTCCGAAGGTTAAAGTCCACCTCATACCCCCTTTTACCCGTTCACATATAAGCACAAAAAGCCTCTCCGATATTTCTACCGGAAAGGCCTATTTGTTTTCCGCCCTCCTTTCTCACGAAAGGAGGAGCAGATTGATTTATTTAATTAATAAATGCATCAATTATTATTTAACGATAGCTTTAACAGCTTCTTCGCCTTCAACAGCTACAACAACTACACCGGCAGGAGTAGAGATTGTTGCGTTGTCAGAAGTAATTACAGTGTTAGCAATTACCTGACCTAAGATGTTGCTTACTACAACTTTCTTACCGGCAGCACCAGCAATTGTTACCTGGCCTTCACCAGCGATAACTGTCACGTCTGATGTTGTAATAGTTTCGTTATCAGTAGCAATATCATCTATAGAACCTTCTTCGATTGTGAAGATCAAAGCATCGTCACCTCCTGTTTTTGCATCATTGAAGAATGATTCCTCAGGATCAGACATTACCAAGCAACCATTCTGCATCTTTAACCAAGAAGCATAAGACGGTTGAATTTTCTGATTTGCAAGCGTAGATGTACCACCAACATAAGGCAGAGATTCAAATAAGAATGCACGATCTGTTTCAACTTCGTTTCCTGCATTTTCTGTATCAACAAAACGGAATGACCAAGTATAAGCCTTATGTTCGTCACCCTTCAGATTCTTGATGTAACGGCCGTTACCATTTCTGTCGGCTGCATGAGTTGTCAGATAGATACTATCAGCTTTTTCAATTGCCTTAATATCGATATCTTTAGTATTCAGACCTGCGAACTGATCAAGCAACAGATACAAGCTATCACCAACATGAAGAGCATCTACAAAACCTGCACGGTGATATTTACCCCACATATAAGGACGAGAACCAGTAGCAGTAACAGCATTAACTGAATCTACAAAGTTAACCAGATATTTACCTCTTTCGTAGCCTGCAACAGGAATCCAAGTATCATGAATACAATGATCAGGAGCTGCATCACCTAAAGATGCACAAATCGGACATTTAACACGAATTGAGTCGTTTTCTGCAGCAACACGGTCAATAGAAACCAAGTACTGAGGTTTGATATAACCTAAACCACGGCCAACCCAAGCAGTATCTACATAGAAGGATTTACCTTCACCCTTGTTTACAGCATCAATACCTAAGAAATCGATGCCTTCAACTATAAAGTTTTTATTAGCTTCCATCTGCAACATTTCACCACGATACTTTTCTACAAAACGTAATGTATCTGCAGCATCACCTTCATTACCTTCCAGAGCCAAAGAATTGAAACGACGATAGATCGGAGCGTCATCTACTTCTACAGAGAATGCAGATGTACGAGTTTCTGTCATTACCTGTCTCTTCAGATACTTATTGTTTTCATCAACACCAACTTTACGCAGTGAATCCGGAGCTTCTTTGAATGCAGTATCGATCAAAGCATAATAAACCTTACCTTCTACATTATTATTAGCCTTAAAGAAGAACTTAGCGGTATCAGCAGCTGCGACATCAGAAACAGCGATTCTATTTTCACCTGCTTCTACAACCATCTTATCAGCGCCCTTAGACTTCATAACATAAGCCTGACGTTTCAATTCTGACAAACCTGTTACATTACCTTTATAACCGAATGCTGCTTCATTTCCTGTCGGAGCCAGTACATAGTTGTCTTTTGCACCAACATAGATAACTGAATCACCAACCTTCATAGCACCCATATACAGATCTTCAGATGCAAAAGAAGTCCAATACTGTAATTTATATGTAGTTACAAGCAAAGAATCTTCGTCCAAATGACGATAACCTCTGTATTTGTCAGCCATAATAGCAGAGTCAGCTTTCTGGAAACCTGCACTTTCTACATTAGCTTCACCAACAGTCTTAGCAACAACTTCTACAGCTTCGCCCAAGATTGTTGCATCAGCATCGTTATACAACTGCAATGCAGAAGCTACAGTACCTTTAGCAGCACCAAATTCACGGTTGATGATAGAAATAGGAGATACGTCACTATTCTTACGCGTCTTTTCGATTACCCACTGGAATGAAGTCATATCCCACGGCTGAACATTAGCTTCTACAGAAACCCAATGGTAAGTCGAATCTTCGTGGATCGGCATAGCCAGATATTTACCAGCCTTATTCTTAATCAAATACAAACCTTCGTCCAAAGTTGTCTTGTTTGTTCCAACAGGATCACCACAACCAGTGATACCAAAACTGATTTCAGTTTCTTTCTTATCATAGATTGTTACAATACGGATATCGTCTGCCTTAACAAGATCCTGAATAGTTACATAGTTCTTCTTATCTGCATTAGAAGTAATAGCTGTTGTATCACCAGCTACCGGATTACCACCAACCCAATGATCTCCAAAGTATTTCTCACCATTCAGATAAGTAGCTTGCTTAACTTGAATAACCAAGCTATCGATAGAAGGCCAGTATGTAAACAAGAACTTAGATTGGTCATTGATAATACCTAATGTATCATTAAGTGTTTTACCTTTTAACTTAGCGGATGTAAACTGTTTTGTCGTAAAACCTAAGAATTTTTCACCGTTATCGTTTACATAAGCAGTATCCACGTAAACATAAGTACTATCACTCTTCTTGCCTGTCATGATACGAACAAACGAATCAACAGTAGTTCCTGTCATTGTTGTATCAGCAATGAATTTAGCATCATCAGAGAAATAGTTTTTCAATGTAGTGTTATTCTTATCCTTGACAAAAGTCAGCTTAACACCTGCTGTTGCATCTTCCTGAGTACCTAAGATCGTGTTGATCTGGTTTGCAGTCAGAGTTAAAGCGGCAGCTTCTACCAATGTAAATTTAGTTACCGCATAATCATTATCATACTTTGCTAACTGTTTCTGTAAGGCTACATATCTGTTTCCATTACCATCCGTATTAGCGGAGTAGTTCAATGCAACCACTGAATCTGGAGCAAAATAGTAATAAAGAGGCTTGCTTGACTGTAACGGATTAACGGCATTAGAGAATGCCCAACCACCAATTGCACCACCAACTTCCAGGTCGTCAGAATTTGTATTCAAGCCTAACCCTTCCAAATAGTCTTCAGCAACATCTAAAACCTGACCAGTTGCTTTGTTTCTAAATTCAAATTTAATCGCCTGTCCCTGGTCGTAGCTTTTTACATTAACACACCACAAAGTGTTTAAAATTAATGAATCTGCATAAGCACCTTTCATCAATTTCAAAGAGTCATTTTCGATAGCCAGCAAAGAGTCATTATCAGTCTTCAACTGATAAAGACCTTCATTATCCCCTAAGGCTAATGAAGGCACATTTGTCTGTGCATTTACCGAAAATGAACCAACTGCAAGCAGAGCGCTTGCCAAAAGAGTAGAAAATCTCTTGTTCATAATCAAATAATTTAATATTAATACTAAAGTGTAATAAGTTCAATCCAATAATATGTACGCTTCCAATACTTTATAATCAATCACTAATGCGTACCAAATTCTTTTGGCAAAAATACGCATAACTTTTAAATCGGCAATCCTTTTCCTTAATATTTTTTCCTTTTCTATATTCTTTCTTATCAACAAGATAGCCTATTTCGTACGAAAACGCCTCTTTCCAACACGAACCAAGAAAGCGAAGGGCAAGATATCAAGCGATAATATCTCCCGGTTTCGCACTGGTTCTTATAAAGACACATTATATTTATGTACACGCGTACATTAATAATAGATTTTAATTTACAAATAGTTGTTTATAGCTCCGAATAAAACCGGAAGAATATACAAGAACCCCCTTCCCAGCCGTTTTTTCTATTTCGTCCGAAATCTTGATCGATTTTGGATTGACTCTTTTCACGGTTTTATCCCTCTTTACTGACAAGAGATGGAGCGAGGTGCGCAGGCTGTCTGAAAAAACGTGCAATTTGATTACCGGAAACCGGAAACACCGGCAAAGTGATAAAGCTTAACTCCCGGAGAATCGCCTGTAGCAAAACAAAGACGGACTGCGTCTCAAATATGCAAGGAAAATTTCGGGAGCTTGTTGCCACGACGACCGTCTTCATCGCCCTCGCGACCGTCTTCATTGGAATGGCGACCGTCTTCATAGGGTACGGTGACCGTCTTCATGGCGATAAAGTACCGGATAAATGAAATAAAGGTTGACTTTCCGGCAAAAAACTCCCGGAAAAGAGGGAACAGCCCCTTTTCGGCGGCCGAAAAGTGGATTAACATTTGTTTTGTTTCGGATGCCTTTCGAGCCCGAAAAATGCGTTTTATACAATAAGCCCCCCGGATAGTTGAAAGTTAAGAGTTGAAAATTGAAAGTTTTGATGGATAGTTCAGTTCTGGCAAGAAGTGAAACTTTCTTCCCAATCCGTTGCCTATTCATTTATAATGTGTACATTTGTGCATTAAGTAATAACTAAAAAACATTGACTATGAAAAAGAACGAATCAGATCTGAAGAGCATGGAAGAGCAGGAAAAAAAAGAATTGCAAGACCGGTATATCCGGTTCGATTGGGCCATCAAACGTCTGTTGCGCCAGAAGGCCAATTTTGATGTGCTCGAAGGTTTCCTGACTGTTATGTTAAGAGAAGAGATCAAGATCGAAGAAATCCTCGAAAGCGAAGGTAATCAGGAGAGTGCGGACGACAAGTTCAACCGCGTCGACATCAAGGCACTCAACAGCAAAGGCGAGATTATCATCGTCGAAATCCAGAACACACGCGAAATCCATTATCTGGAACGTATCCTCTACGGCGTTGCAAAAGCCATCACCGAGCATATCTCCCTTGGCGAGGGCTACCAGGAAATCAAGAAAGTCTACTCTATCAGCATTCTTTATTTCGACATCGGCATTGGGTCTGACTATATTTATCACGGGCAAAATCACTTCACCGGTGTGCATACGGGAGACCATTTGCGTGTCAACAGACGTGAACGAGACGCTATTGTCAGTCGTTTGCCGGCCGAAATCTTTCCCGAATATATCCTGATCCGGGTAAACGAGTTCGACCAGGTAGCTCGTACGCCTTTAGACGAATGGATCAAATATCTGAAAGACGGTACGATCCGTCCCGACACAACCGCGCCCGGCCTCCGTGAAGCTCGCGAGAAGTTGAAATACTACTCCATGTCACCCCAAGAACGGCTCATATACGACCGACACCTCGACGCTATCATGATCCAAAACGACGTCCTCGACACCGCCAAATGGGAAGGACGAATGGAAGGTCTTGCGGAAGGAAAAGCAGAAGGTCTTGCAGAAGGAAAAGCGGAAGGCCTTACGGAAGGTGAAGCAAAAGGCATACGTCAAGTAGCTGCAAACCTGAAACGCATGGGCATGGATATCGATTCCATAGCCAATAGCACCGGACTGAGCAAAGACGAGATTTCTTCTTTATAATAATCAGTTACTCCTTAAGCTTATCCATTCGACCAATCTTTTATTTATCCAGCCATTTCTTTCCTAAATAGTGGACAGGATACCAGGCGGCAAGGAAGCCGATGGTCAGGACAGTGATAAAGACAAGGATAACATCGCCGGCTTCAACCCGAACAGGATAGGCATCAATAATGAAAGAGCCGGCGGCCTGGCCTAACTTGATAATCCCTAACTCTTGTTGCAACAAGCAAAGTGTCAGGCCGATAATAACGCCGATCAGTGCACCGAGCCCCGAAATCATCCAACCCTCAAAAAGGAAGATACGGCGGATCAGACGATCGTCGGCGCCCATATTGCGCAACGTACGGACATCCTCTTTCTTCTCTATCATCAACATGGAAAGGGAACCGATCACATTGAACAGGGCAAGGATCAGGATAAAACAAAGGATCAGGAAGATCATCCACTTCTCCCCTTGCATCATCTTGAAAGAGGCTTCCTGCTGCTCATAACGGTCCTTGACCCAAAAATTTTCGCCCAGGAGCGATTTTATTTGGCTCTTGACCGAATTTACGTCCGCACCGGGAGCCAGAGACAGCTCGATTGCAGAGACCTCTTTTTCATAATGGAATAGGGAACGGACCAGCGGGAGGGGCAGCAACATGAAGTTTTCGTCATACATCTGCTGGTTGGTGGCATAGACACTGCCGATAAAGGCATAATCCAGATTAAAGGAGGACGCCGGATTGGCAAGATTCACCTTCTCATCTCTTTTCGGAACATAGATTTCTAACGGGTCGGAGTAGTTGGCACGGACACCTAAGAGTGTGGCGGTTCCGACACCGAGGCTTGCAAAATTCGCCACCTCGTCGGATAGCACGAACTTACCGTCGCGGCTATCGATCAGGATGCTATCGATCCGTGTCAGCTTCGCAAACGTATCGTCCACACCTTTGACCGTCGTCACAATCTGGCGGTCCCGGTAGCGAACGAGTGCGTTATCCTGGAGGACTTCGCAAAACAAGGCGACTCCGGGCAGCTTCTTCACTTCCTGGACAGCCGGCAAGGTCGGATCGAACACTTTTCCATGCGCAGGCAGTATCTTCAATTCCGGATCGAAGTTGCTGAGCATGGAGGAAACCAGGCTGACAAACCCGTTCAATACAGACAGCGCGCATACCAAAGCGATCGTCGCAACGACAACCCCACAAACGGACACCATCGAAATAATATTAATGGCATTGTGGGATTTCTTCGAAAAAAGGTAACGCCGGGCTATATAAAACGGGAAGTTCAACGCGGTAGCTTTTACTTTTTCAACAGATTATCAATATTCTCGATATAATCTAATGAGTCATCGATAAAGAATGTCAGTTCGGGAATCTTACGGACTTGCTGACGGATGCGCTGTCCCAGGTCGAAACGGATCGCCTTCGTGTTTGTCCGGATATTCTCGAGCAATTCCTTCGACTTTTCAGACGGGAAGATGCTCAGATAGGCACGTGCGACACTCAGGTCCGGGCTGACACGTACCACACTCACCGAAATCAGGACACCATGCATGGCCTGTGTCTGTTTCTGAAAGATATCACTCAACTCCTTTTGCAGGAGGCGTTCTATTTTACTTAGTCTTGTACTTTCCATAATTTCTTACTGCTTTATTTTTTCCAGATCATAGTAAGGCCGTCACGCAAAGGTAAGATAACTTTTTCAATACGCGGGTCTTCTTTGATTTTATCATTAAAACTAAGAATACCCAGTGTTTGTTTATCCTTCGGATGATCTTCTATCACATGGCCGTCCCACAACGTATTGTCGGCAAGGATCAGTCCACCGGGACGCACCTTCGGAAAAACAAGGTCGAAGTAGTCCGAATACAACCGCTTGTCGGCATCGATAAAGACAAGGTCGAATGTCTCATCCAGCGTGGGAATGATTTCGAGAGCATCGCCGAAATGGACTTTTATCTTATCCCGGTGGGGCGACTGCGTCAGATACTTCATAATGAAATCTTCCATCTCGTCGTTGATCTCGAGCGTGTGGATCAGAGCATCCTCCTCGAGCCCTTCCGCCATACAAAGGGTAGCATAACCCGTATAGGTCCCGATCTCGAGCACACGGCGGGGACAAAGCATCCGGCAAAACATCTTCAGAATCCGCCCCTGCAAATGTCCCGACAACATACGCGGACGAAGCAGGTTCACATTCGCATCGCGGTCCAGAGCCGCGAGCAGTGCACCTTCTTCGTCACTATGAGAAAGGATATATTCGTCTAAAGTCATACTTCCTTAAACGTCGGCAACTGATAGTTGTTTCCGGCATCCAACACCTTTCCTACGTTGTTGATTTCAAGAAAGCTTGTACCACCTCCTTCACCGAAGCTACCGCTCAGGTAGGCTACCATGTTGTTGCGTGTGATACGTCCGCTCTTGATCATCTCGTTCAACGCTTGGAAGAAATAACCGCGGCGGCTGTCATTATAAGGCTGATAAACGGCCCATACGCCATAAGAGAGAGACAACATACGCATCACACGAGGGTTGTAGCAAATGGCAAATACGGTAGATGTTCCGCGGAATGCCGCCAGGTAGCGGGCTGTACGTCCGGTATAACTATCGGTAATAATCGCTTTCACATGCAATTTAGTGGAAGACTTAACCGCCTGCTTTGCCAGGAAAGAGGTGACATCCAAATCGTTTCCTTCGATAGGGACACGGATATCATTGGCAGCTAACTTTGTCTTTTCGGCCTCACGGGCCACCTTCGTCATGGTCTGGACCGCTTCGAGAGGATATTTGCCATAAGCCGTTTCACCGCTCAGCATCAGGGCATCCGTACGGTAATAGATCGCATTGGCGATATCCGTCACCTCGGCACGGGTAGGACGCGGGTTATTGATCATGGAGTGAAGCATCTGGGTAGCCACGATAACCGGCTTTTTCATTTCCACACATTTACGGATCAAGACACGCTGGATACCCGGAATCTTTTCGGCCGGCACCTCGATACCTAAGTCACCGCGGGCGATCATGATGCCGTAGGCAACTTCCAGAATCTCGTCTATATTGTCGACACCTTCCTGGTTCTCGATCTTGGCGATAATCTTGATCGGGCTGTTGTGCTCGTCCAGGATACGCTGGATATCCAGTACATCCTGCCGGTTACGGACAAAGGAGTGGGCGATAAAATCCAGGTCGTTATCAATGGCCCAAAGGATATTCTTGCGGTCTTTCTCCGTCAGGGAAGGGAGATTGATACGTACGCCCGGCACGTTCACACTTTTACGGCTTCCTAAGGTGGCGTCGTTTTGTACTTCGCAAACCAGATAGTCGTCTTTCTTTTCCGTCACTTTCAGTTCCAGGTCTCCGTCATCGATCAGGATGTCACTGCCGACAGCCAAGTCGTTCACGAAATTCCGGTAAGAGACACAAATACAATCATGCGAAGTTTCCATATCCGGATTCCCCATAATCTTCACCAGCTCTCCGGTTGTAAAAGGAATCGGGGCCTGCGAAATCGTAGTACGCACTTCCGGCCCTTTCGTATCCATCAGGATACCGATGCGACCGGACACCGCCCGGGCATTAGTCACCACTTTAGTCAATCCTTCTTCCGCCATGTGAGCCGTATTGAGGCGCACAACATTCATTCCCGCCTTATACAACGAGTCGATAAATTCGACCTCACAACGCTGGTCGGAAATGGTAGCAACAATCTTCGTATGCTTTAACATATAACCTAAATATTTACCTATTATTTTTACCTATTAATCACTATTACAGGAACGATTCGAGAGCCAACCGGTATGAATCCAGTCCGAATCCTAAGATCACGCCTTTGCAGGCTGCTGAAATCATGGAGACATGACGGAATGATTCGCGGGCATGTACGTTTGAGATATGCACCTCCACAACCGGGGTCGTTACAGCTTTTATTGCATCGTGCAGCGCGATGGAAGTATGCGTATAAGCGCCTGCATTCATAATAATCCCGTCGTAATCGAAGCCGACCTCATGGATTTTGTTTATCATCTCGCCTTCCACATTGCTCTGGAAGTAAGCAATTTCACATTGCGGATACTTAGCACGTAATTCACTCAGATAACCTTCAAAAGAAGCATTTCCGTAGACTGTCGGTTCGCGCTTGCCTAACAGATTAAGATTAGGGCCGTTGATGATCTGAATCTTCTTCATTTTGCTGTAATTTATTACCTTTGCACTACCTTGTACGGGCAGAAAATATCCGGCAAAGATAGTAAAGAATTATGAATCATGCATCAAGAGAATGACAAAATAGAACGATACAGGACTTATCTCCGTCTGGAGAAAGCACTTTCGCCCAACTCGATCGACGCTTACCTGACAGACCTCGACAAACTGACAAACTTTGTCGAAAGTGAAGGCAAGAAGTATGAGGAGGTCACGTATGACGACCTGCAACAGTTTGTCGCCCGGCTCCGTGACATCGGCATCCATCCGCGCTCGCAGGCAAGGATCATTTCGGGTATCAAATCATTCTACCGGTTCCTGTTCCTCGACGATTATATAACAATCGATCCGACCGAATTGTTAGAATCGCCCAAGATCGGTCTGAAGCTGCCCGAAGTTCTAACTGTCAACGAGATAAACAGCATCCTCGACACGATCGACCTGACGCTGCCGGAGGGGCAACGGAACCGGGCGATGCTCGAAGTGCTGTACAGTTGCGGCTTGCGCGTATCGGAACTGATAACGCTGCGTTTCACAGACGTTTATTTCGATGAAGGATTTATCAAGGTGGAAGGGAAAGGGAGTAAACAACGCTTGGTTCCGATCTCGAAAGTTGCGATAAAGGAAATTAAGAACTACCTGTATGACCGTAACCATGTTCCCGTAAAGAAAGGATTTGAAGATATCCTGTTCCTGAGCCGTCGGGGTACGGGCTTATCGCGAATCATGGTGTTCCATATCATCAAGCAGCAGACGGAACTGGCCGGGATCAAGAAGAATGTAAGCCCGCATACGTTCCGCCACTCATTCGCAACCCATCTGTTGGAAGGTGGCGCCAATCTGCTCGCAATTCAGGAAATGCTGGGGCATGAAAAGATCACCACCACCGAAATATACACGCATATCGACCGCCAGTTCCTCCGGAAAGAGATATTGGAACATCATCCAAGAAATAAATAACTTCAAAGATATTACATCAACGGAGTTATTCTATCAATCAATTCATCCCCCAAAGCGCGTTTGGCAATGATATGTTCTTTGACGGCTGTTACAAACGGGTTGCTTTCGAATGCGCCGCGTACGCCTTCGAAGTCTTCCTGTTTTTCTTTGTCCGAGCCGTCTACGCCAAAGCCGGTCATGGATGTCAGGGAAAATTCTTTCTTTGCATCTTTGTAGAGCAGGTTGTCCAACCCGATCACAGAGTCCTGCCAGCGGCGGACAAGCTCGATGATTTGCTCTGCAGATATGGACGAGAGGCTGATGCCGTAATATTCTTCAAGTTTATCGTACGCCCATGTCCACTCCATATCATAGTAACGGCTGTGCATCGTTGCGAAGAATCGTTCGATCTCATCAAGCGAATGAATGTCTCCATTCTCGATCTTTTGGATCAACTTATCCAACTCTTCCCTCGGAAGGATCAATCCGGAAAGGTCCAGCCATTCGCCCCGGCCTTCCGCAGAGGTCGGTTTCAATTGCGCCCAGACCTCATCCATAGAGCGGAATAGCGTCCCTTCCAAGCGTTTAATCAGCGAATTGCCCAAGAACTTATTGATAGCCATTCCGTAGAGTTCAAGGGCAGTCCGCAAAGAAGAGCCTTTGATACGGGTGTTCTGGTAATAATAGACCTCGGATGTTTCGCCCACCAGCTCTTGGAGGTTCTTCAGGATTCCGACAGCCTTCATCATCTTATAGATCGTGTACGGACTCAGCAAGTTGTAGTTGATCATATCCAGGCGTTCCGGGTCTGTACGCTTATCACGCTTCGGCCATTTCTGCGCATCACGGATCGTCCCGACACTACGCAGGTTCACACCTGGCACCAGATAGGTTTCATCGTCCTTCTCTATCAGATAAGAAAATGGCATATCCGACGTGTCGCTATGATGATGATGGCGTCCCATCACAAGCGAGAAAGCGCCGACACGTGCCGGCCACAGGATATAAGAATCGCTGGTTGTTTTAGAGCCGCGCTCCACGATTCCCTGATGGATCGGGCCCAACTTATACATATGGTTACTCTGGTTCGAACCGCTACCGGCATTCAGGAATGAATACATCCCGGCAATCAGCAGACTGCTCTTATGCATCGAAACCGTAAACGGCCCGGCAAAGATAGCGCAAGCTTCCCCGTTCTCGAAGGCGCAATTACTGAACAGAAGGGAATCGTGAGCCGAGAAGTTATGCGTCACATGACAAGCCTGCCCGATAAAGCAGCGGATGATCTTGGCCGCATCGGCAACAACAGCGCCGGAAGAGATGATAAAGTCTTCGGCAATCACACTGTCACCGATATAAGTCGGAGCCTTTTCGTTACTCCGTATCGTACCATTAGCAAGCCGGGTACAGTTTTCAATCGTCGCATAATCGCCTATCCAGACACTCCGAAGTGTCCCCACATTGGTGATTTTCACATAATCACCAACAATACCATATTCCAAAGACACATCTTCAGCATATTTCGCAATTAACGACTGCAACCTGTCTATCAATTCAGGACGATGCCGGTATAATGCGATCAGATAAGCCAACGAAGCAGACAAACCTCCATAAATAGGAACTTCACGTCCTCCTGTCTCATTCAAGACAGAGACCAAAACATTATTCCCAAAAGAGGCTTCTCCTTCAACAATCATTACGTTTACATTTTGAATAATACATTCATCGCCGATAACGTAATTGGCTATATAATTATGCACATCCTCTATCAACGTATTATTCCCTACCTGACAATTATGCAAAGTTGCATTTCGAATACCGCTATGCTTCTTCACTCCGCCCGGAAACGTAAACTCTTTCTTGAAAAGACCTAATACGATAAGCCCGGAAAAGCGAACATTAACCACATATTCGCCTCTGAAAGCACTAACAACCCATATGTTATCCCAGTTTTCTGCACTACAGCCGTTTGCCTCCAAAGCTACAATTTCCTGCGGTCGCAGTTTCCTCAAATCTTCAGTATCAATCATTCTTCGTCATATTGTTGGAACAGGAAATCGTTATAAGGGAAACGGGTAATATGAATTTGCTTCACCCGTTCGTACAACAAGGTTTTGAGGGCATCGATATTGGTCCGCTCCTTGGCCGAGATAAAGATACAGTTGTCCTGCATCTTGTTCATCCACGTACGTTTCAACTCATCCAAGTCGATATTCTCGCGTGTACGCGGCGTCAGGTCGTCTTCCTCCTTCGGTACGAAAGTGAAAGCGTCGATCTTGTTGAACACCATAATCATCGGCTTCTCCGTCTTGTCGATCTCTGACAGCGTACGGTTCACCACTTCAATCTGTTCCTCGAATGTCGGATGGGAAATATCGACGACATGGACCAGCAAATCGGCCTCACGCACCTCATCCAGAGTCGACTTGAAAGATTCGACCAGCTCGGTCGGCAACTTACGGATAAAGCCGACAGTATCGGACAGCAGGAAAGGCAGGTTGTCGACAATCACTTTGCGTACAGTCGTGTCCAATGTCGCAAACAGTTTATTTTCGGCAAACACCTCACTTTTGCTGAGCTGATTCATCAAAGTGGACTTCCCGACGTTGGTATATCCGACCAAGGCGACACGAACCATCTTGCCGCGGTTCTTCCGCTGCACGCTCTTCTGCTTGTCTATTTCGACCAGGTCACGCTTCAGTTTGGATATCTTGTCCAGGATAATACGTTTATCCGTCTCCAACTGCGTTTCACCCGGTCCGCGCATACCGACACCGCCTCGCTGACGTTCCAGGTGCGTCCACAGACGGGTCAGGCGCGGCAGCATATATTTATACTGTGCCAATTCCACCTGTGTCTTGGCGTGGGCGGTCTGCGCGCGACTGGCAAAGATATCCAAGATCAGGTTCGTACGGTCCAGTATCTTCACCTGCAGCTCTTTCTCGATGTTGCGCAATTGCTTGGCGGAAAGTTCGTCATCGAATATCACCAACCCGATTTCATTTTCCACCACATATTCTTTAATCTCCTGCAACTTGCCGGAACCGACAAAAGTAACGGAGTTCGGATAATCCAGTTTCTGATAAAAGCGTTTCACAGCCTCGACACCTGCGGTATCGGCCAGAAAAGCCAATTCATCCAGGTATTCTCTTACTTTCTGTTCGTTCTGTTCGGGGGTAATCAGCCCCACAAGAACGGCCTTTTCTGTCTGTGCTTCAGATATAATAAATTCTTTCATGCGGCAAAGATAGTAAATTCAATTATTTATGTATATTTGCAACCATAATAACAATCCAAAATAGTATTAACTATGAAAAAGAAAGTCATGCACTTTGTTCAATGCGCACTTGTTAAGATTCTATTCTTCGGTACCGGCTATTCACTTCAAGCGCAAGTTTCCGATCCATCTTCATGGGAAAGTTTTGTAAACAGCAGCGACAATACGCTTGTATCCGACACGTTCAGGCTGCAGACATTCGGGGATTCGGAATGGGATAATTGGGGATATTCAGCAAAAGGAGGAACTCAGATTCTCGACGTATCTTCCGTCAACATTGACAAACTGGGAGGAAAAATGGGATTAAGAATGCCTTTAGGAAGTGCCGTCAGGTTTGAAGAATACACCCCGACTCTTTATTCGAATGTAACAGCTGAAATCTTCTATGGAGGGAACTATCTGAATAGAGGCAACAACCTAAGCATGCGTATCTATACGGAAAAGGACACATCCGTACAAGTGATTGCAAAAATCACTGATAGTAACATCTCATGCCCATATAATGCACTTATCATCCCAAACACTCCGTTAAAAATAGATTTCTTTTCTGCTACCGGTACTGATCCTAATGGTTATTATTGCCTGCAATACGCCTTTGCATCCGGCACCATCCCAACCCACTCGCTTTTTACCGGCACCGGCAACTGGAACGACACGATCCGCTGGTCGCATCTTCCCCCGCTCCGACACCGCAGCGCACTGATAAAGGGAGATGTCTCTATCACTGCCGACACCTATTGCAACACTGCCGCGATCAGTTCCGGCAATCTGCAAATCAACCCGGGAACAAAATTTATGGCGAATCATTTGGAACTGTTTGAAGCCGGCGTTTCCATCCAGTCGGGAGGAGCAATCGCAATCTCCGACCGCATAACCGTTCATAAGACTTTCGAGGAAACAGGGAAATGGTATTTTATATCTTTCCCTTTCGATGTCTATCCTTCCGGCATAGACTCCCGCTTTTATCAGAAAGACGGCACTCCGAATGCCGGAGGGAACTTCCTGTATGTCCAGTGTTACAACGGAGATAAACGCGCATCGGCCAATCGCCCAAACGGGAACTGGGAAGTCGTGCCGGTTCGTTCCGATGACATTCCCATATTTGAAAAGAATAAAGGCTATCTGATCGCATTAGACAGCCAAGCGACGGACAAGACACTGTCGTTCTCCTCCCGTCCCGGCGATATTCCCGAAGATTTTGCCAACACCGGCACGTTAAACATCCCTTTGGCTACCGGCATGGCCGACTGGAACCGGGAGAACTACGGCTGGTATTTATGCGGCAATCCTTTACCCGCCCCGCTCCCCTTATCACAAATCGGGAAGAATGAGGCGCTGGACGGATATGTTTATGTGTACAGCAGTTCCGGCTACACGGCTTATCCCCTCAACGGCGACTATGCTTTACCGCCATTCTCCGCCTTCTTCGTCAAGGCCTCATCCGAAACCCATATAAACGTATCGTCCGATCTGTCCGCCAAAACGGCGAATATGATACGGACAAACGCCCCTTTAGCCCCATACAATGCCGAGCCCGCACCGGATAAACAAAGCACCGGGCTTACAAACCTAAAAACAGGCAATATCCATTACTTTATAAAAGACAGACAACTTTACCTGCAAAACATACCGGAGCCGGGATATATCAAACTCACCGATATAAGTGGAAGTTGCCTCTTATATAAAAAGATACGGGAAGGTTCAGCGTCCGTTCCGGTTTCCAATAAACCGGGGATCTATATCTTACAAATCGAGACGCCCCACTTCCAGAAGCATTACAAGGTTATCCTTCCATAAACGGATAGGCATCGAACGGGAAACCGATGCCCATCCGTTTTCCATCCGATGCCCATCCGTTTCCAGCCCGATGCCTATTCCCTAAAGCTGAAGCAGAAGTAAGAGATTCAGATCAACTGACCTTCTTCCCGTAAACGTTTCCGTAATTGTTGGATATCCACCTGATGGACATCGGGAGATTTAGACTTGCAAATCTGTCCTGCCGCAACGCCGACCGCCTCGCCTGTTACCAGGGAAGGAGGCATCACGCGCAGACTGCCGTGAGCATAAGGATCTGTCGAGATACAACGTCCTGCAACCATCACATTCTTCAAGTCGGCAGGCAGCAGACAACTGAACGGAATCCCGTGCGACTCTCCCTTTTTATAGCGGGGATATTTCGTTGCGCCCTCTTTGTGGACATCGATATAATAGCAGTTACGCCCGATGCCGTCTTCAAATTCGCGACGGGCCAACCAGTCTTCCAGTGTAAAGGTGTAATCGCATTTGATCCGTCGGCTTTCCCGTATTCCCATGAGACTGGATGTTCCCGCCAGGAAAGAGGCGCCGAACGGCTTCGGAGCGAACTCCACCAACCCTTTATGCAGTTGATGTACCAGCTTGCGCCCTTTCATCATGGCATCGGTCAAAGAAGCAGGGTCCGTGCTGTCGACCGTGACATGGCCGGCGTTAAAACCCAGGAATCCGGGACCTATTACTTTGTCATTCATATGCCGGTCCTTCACTAACGGATAGTTCGGATTGCCTACCATCGAATGAACCGGACTGCTCTTTTGATTGCTATGCACAGTCCCGATCAATGAGTATTCATACGGATCGACATTCGCCACCGTAAAACACAAAGTCCCTTCCTGTACGGATCCTTCGCCATCGCCCATCACAAAGTTTGCGCCTGCCCAGGCAGCCAGGTCACCGTCACCCGTGCAATCGATAAAGACCTTTGCTTTGTAAGTCGACAGGCCGGCCTTGTTGGCAACGGTTATTGCCTCCACAACACCTTTTTGCTTCATCTCGACAGCCGCCATCGTGGAGAAAAAGAGAACAGTGACGCCGGCAGAAGTAACCAAGTCGTCATACACAACCTTCAGATACTCGCCGTTGATGGGAACCCAATCATCATAACGGACATGGGGAACGCCTTTCTTTGATTCCTTGAAAACCCATTCCGCAAGTCCTTTATAAATAATCTTCTCACCGTCTGTAAAAGGGCACCAGGCATTCAGCAGTCCGGATGTTCCCATTCCGCCCAAAGCGCCGGTTCCTTCTATCAGCAGTGTTTTGGCACCTTCGCGTGCCGCAGCCGTAGCCGCAGCACATCCCGAAGGTCCACCTCCCACAACAATCACGTCCCAACCGTCATACACCGGTATTTTGGCTTTACCCGGCGATGCGCCCGTTTTGGGACTCTCTGCGGCGAAGGGTTTCCCCATCGCCACAGATGCCAAGCCTAAAGAACTAATGTTTCTTATAAAATTTCTTCTTTTCATACGCTATTACCATCCAGGATTTTGTTCCAACAGTTTATTTGCATCCATTTCAGTCACAGGTATCGGCAACAAATAATGTTTATCCTCTATGACTGAAGCGATAGTCGGGTTCTGAGCCATCATCGCCTCCTTCAACTTATGCGTACGCAGCAAGTCGAAACGGCGTTGCCCTTCAAACGCGAACTCGCGGCGACGTTCCAACAGGATCACATCCAGGAAAGCCTCTTTGCTTAATCCGGGCTTGATGTCAATATCGGAAGCCGTGTTCATGTCCTTGCCGAAAGCACGACGACGTATTATATTCAGGTTCTCATATGCCTCCGCATCGGAAGGATTAAGTGCATTCAACGCTTCCGCACGCATCAGGTAAACATCCGAGTAACGCAACACCGGATAATTGTTTTCGCTCCCCTGTGACCGGATTGCCTGCGGCGACAAATCCAGGAATTTATTCACGTAGCAAGGGAACTCATAGTTGGTAGACATGTTCGGATATTCTTCCAACGTGTACAGGCGGACATTTACGTCACGGCGCAAATCGCCTTCCTCATAACATTCGTAATGATTACGTGTCACCGGATCGTCACCATATCCGGTCCAACCGTTTATATTCACGAAAGGAGGACGGTAATAGCCATTGAAGTTACTGCCAAGCACGCCCGGAGTATTCCGTTTATACTGGATTTCAAAAACAGACTCTTGCCCGTTTTCCTTTTCCAGGTCGAAGTTGTCGGCATAATTCTCCCACAACTTATAACCCATCTGCATCGTTTCCGCCGTTTCTTTCACAACATTCTGATAGTCTTCACGAGTCAAATAGACCTTAGCCAACAGAGCGGAAGCCGAACCTTTCGTGGCGCGTCCCAGATAACCGGTCGGGATCTGCGTGACTACCGGCAAAGCGGCTTTTGCATCCTGCAAATCCGTTATGATCTGTGCGTAACACTCATCCAACGAATTACGAGGCACTTCCAACCCGTCCAGCGATGTCGTTTCCTTCAATACCAAAGGAACTCCGCCATACGTACGGACCAGGTTAAAATAGGCCAACGCGCGCAAGAACTTAGCTTCGCCTATCAGACGGCTTTTTGCTTCCGGCTTAATCAGGCCGTCTCCCATCTTCGAGATGTTTTCGATCGCAAAGTTAGCGTGGTTGACAGCCACATAATGTCTGACCCAAACCGAATAAACCAAGTTCGTGTTTCCATCGAACTCAAATTTATCCAAGGCATTCTTATCGAGGTTATTCGTCGTACGTCCACCTCCCCATTCGCTGTCATCCGTACCTTGGCTTTGCAATACTTCCCAGAACTGGTTATAAATATCATTTCCGGCAAAGGTAGCGTAGGTGCCATAAACAGCCGCCGCTGCATCTTCTTCCGATTTAAAGAAGTTTTCAGGACTCAAATTAGACTCTGGTATCAAGTCCATGTCCGTACAAGAGCCCATCATGATTGAACTCAATATTATAAATGCTATCTTTTTCATAACTACTTAGACTCAATTAGAATTTAACATTCAAACCAAACAACACTGATTTCGCAAACGGATAGGAGAAAGCATCATATCCGGCGCCCAGGTTATCCTGACCGTATTTACTCACTTCCGGATTATCGCCCGAATAGCTCGTAATCGTAAAGAAGTTCTGCAAAGAAGCGTAAACACGCAAAGCAGAAACGTATTTCGTGAAGCTTAAGAAATCGGTAGGCACATTATAGCCCAGCGTGATATTCTGGAAACGGAAGTAAGAACCGTTTTCCACATACTGGTCAGACACGCGCATCACGGCTTTCGAACGAAGCGGACGCGGGAAAGCCGCATTCTGGTTCGACTCGGTCCAGTGGTTCACTACCGATGCAAACATATTGCTCGAGCCTTGCATGTTTTCCATCATCACTCTCGTACCGTTATAGACATCATTTCCTAAAGAGAAAATCGTATTTACATTCAAATCGAAATTCTTATAAGAGAAGGTATTATTGAAACCTCCGAACACTTTAGGCTGTGCACAACCGATAATGGTACGGTCGAGGTCATTGATCTGTCCGTCGGGAACGCCGTCCGGTCCGCTGATATCCTTAAACCGGATATCTCCCGGCTGGGCTGTCGGCTGGGCGGAAGATTTGATATCGTCCGTCGTGCTGAAAAGTCCGTCATAAACATATCCGTAGAATGTTCCTAACGGCTGTCCGACCTGTATGATACGTCCGAGATGCGTACCGGTCTCATCCTGTCCCGGCTGGCTCGGATAGATAAAGGAAACATCACCCAGATCCAATACTTTATTCTTGTTGTATGTCAGGTTCAAGCTTGTATTCCAAGTGAAATCACCTTCTACCGGCGTCGCATTGATCGCCAATTCAAAACCTTTATTTTCCACTTCACCGATATTCTTCAGTCCGGAAGAGAAGCCGGAAGAACCCGGAATCTTAACATTCAGCAGCAAGTCGTGTGTCTTCTTGATATAACCGTCAAGAACGACTGTCAGGCGATTATTGAAAAAGCCGAAATCGATACCTGCGTCAAACTGGGCTGTCGTTTCCCACTTCAGGTTCGTATTGGCAACCTGTGAAGGATAATAACCGGTCACTTTATCACCATCGCTTACATAACCGGTCGAACCCAGCAATGCATAAGCAGGATAAGTACCGATACCGTCCTGGTTACCCGTAATACCGAAACTGATTCTCGGTTTCAAATTACTAAAGATATTCAAGTCTTTGATGAACGATTCTTCGGAAGCTCTCCAAGCCAAAGCGGCAGAAGGAAAATATCCCCAACGGTTGTCCTTACCAAAGCGGGAAGAACCGTCGGCACGAATAGAGGCAGTCAGCAAATACTTATTGTTCAACGTATAGTTGACACGTGCCAGATAAGAATTCAACGCCCATTTCTTCACTTCCGAACCCGGAGCCGTATAAGTCGTACCTGATCCCAGGTTATTCATTTGCAAGTTGTCATTCAGGAAACCGTATGAACCGGCGTTGAAGCCGTCATACGTAGAAGACTGCTGCGTATAACCAACCATTCCTGTAAAAGAATGCATTCCCCATGTATTCGTATAAGTCAGGATGTTTTCATTAATCCATGTATAGGTATTGGCAGACGATTTCTTGGCTTCACCGCTTCTCTGGCTACCGGAATAGACAGAGCGGGGATTGTAGCTTTTATTTGTTGCATATTCGATGTCGATACCGAATGAAGATTTAAACTTCAACCCTTTAAGGATCGTCCATTCGACAAAAGCATTATCCAATGAACGGAAAGAAGTATGCCAGTCCACCTTTTCATTCAATACGCCAACCGGGTTATCGAACATGATCACGCCATTGGCATCGCTGAACGTATAATTGCCGTTTTCGTCGTACACGGGCAGGTTCGGCGGCGTAGTCAGACGGGACGTAAGAATTGAGTTCCCGACCCGGTTATTGTCAACCTTCGTCATGGTCAGGTTCAATCCGAAATTAATCGTAGAAGATATCTTGTGGTCGATATTGGCACGAAAAGCATATTTCTCCATCTCTGTCGCCTTGACGACACCTTCCTGGTTGAAATAGTTGAATGAGGTCAGGAACGAAGTCTTGTCGTTTCCGCCGGAAATACTCACCTGGTAATTCTGGGTCAGCGCATTGTCGTTAGATGTCAATCCCTGCCAGTCCGTAGTTGCGGGAGGTGCGCTTTCATCATAAACAGCTGCACCGCCTGAGTTCACTAATGAAGCATTCGCCAGTTTCTCGAATGAACGGGCATCCAGCAAATCATATTTCTTATAAATATTCTGAATGCCCCAATAAGCATCAAAAGCAACGGAAGTCTTTCCGCTTTTACCCTTCTTGGTCGTCACAATGATAACACCATTGGCACCACGGGAACCGTAGATGGCCGTTGAAGAGGCATCCTTCAAAACTTCGATCGACTCGATATCCGACGTCGGGATCGAGTTCAACGGGCTCAATGCCGTCTGGCTGTTATCCGCACTCGGGTAAACCGGCATACCGTCGATGATATACAACGGTTCGTTACCACCCGAAATAGAGTTACCACCACGAATACGAACCGTAGAGCTGGCACCCGGCATACCGGAGTTTTGTACCATATACAGACCGGAAGTACGTCCCTGCAACATCTGGTCTACCGATTTGATGGCAAGACCTTGTACCTTGTCTACCTGGATGGAACCGACCGAACCGGTCAAGTCGCTCTTCTTTACCGTACCGTAACCGATTACCACTACTTCTTCCAGATTCTGGGTATCTTCTACCAATGTAATCCGCAGCGCAGACTGGTTACCAACGGGCACTTCCTTTGTCAGATAGCCGATGTAAGACACAACCAGCGTAGCAGAAGGATTGCTCAGTGCCAAAGAGAATTTACCGTCCACATCGGTTACCGTACCGATCGACCTCGAACCCTTTTCGACAACATTGGCGCCGATAACCGGTTCACCGTTGTCATCTACTATAACTCCGGTGATTGTTTTGCCCTGCTGGGCCGACAAAGGAATAGCGGTCATTGTTCCACCTGCGGAGAGCAGGATGTAGGAACCGTCGATGGAATATTTCACATCTGTTCCTTCGAACAGGTTTGCCAAGACTTCCTCCAAAGAGGCTTTTTTCAAGTTAACAGACACTTTCCTGTTGACGTTTACAAAATTGTTGTAAACAAACAGAAAATCAGTTTGTTTTTCAATGTCGTTCAACACATTCTCCAGTTCCGTGTTACTTCTTTTAATAGTGACGTTCACGTTCTGGGAATTGGAATTTTCCGCGTGCATGCAGAAAATGAACACGAATAATAACAATGTGGTTATTCTCATGATTCTAAAAAATTGTTTACATCGAGGCCTTTTTACTAAATCAGACATCGACAAAGATTTTTTATTCATATCTTTGAAATCAAGTTTATTAATACAGTTAATTAATTGTGTTAAGTCTATGCCGATAAGTGTGGGGACGCTTGTCGGCATTTTTTTGCTTAAAGGTTAACCTTTCTCTCTAACCATAGGCATTACATTTTAAGATTAAACATTACGTTATATTACTTATTTTATATAGACAACTGATTCGTCTTTATTCCGCTCGAATGTATATTTTGCGTCTCTCTGCAGGATGCGCAACGCATTATCTATCCCATCCGATATACGGAACTTACCGCTACAGACATAATCGCCCACCTGCTGGTTTTCTATAATAATACGTATGCCGTAGCATTTCTCAAAGCGTGCCATCAATTGCTTGAAGTCCATGTTCTTGAAGCAGATCAACCCTTCTTTCCAGCGGAAAAGGTCAAAATCGGATATCAGCTTCGCCTGCAACTGTCCGTCGACCAAAGAGGCTTGGTGGTTGGGAGTCAGCACAAGGTTCATCGACGGGTTCTTCGTGCTGGAAACCCTTACAGAACCTTCCATCAGCGAAGTGCAGAAATCTTCCGAATCGCTGTACGCCTCCACGTTGAACTTCGTTCCCAGCACTTCCACATTGCACTTGCTCGTCTGTACGATAAAAGGCTTTTCCACATTATGAGTAACCTCGAAATAGCCTTCCCCGTCCAGGATTATTTCCCGTTTGTCACCGGTAAAGACAGCCGGATAGCGCAGTTCCGAACGAGCGTTCAGCCAGACATTCGTTCCGTCCGGAAGAGTCAGGTTCACGCGCTGGCCGGAAGGGACGGTGATCGTATTCATCGTCTGCCCGATCTTTTGGATTTCCGATGTATAGTAATAAGTTCCGCAAGCAATCGTAATCGCAAATACGGCAGCGATTTTCACCAGTTCGAGCATGGCGATCATATAGAAAGGACGCGCCTTCTTGCCCTTGTCCGCTTCCTTGCCGCTTCCCGACAGTATCATCGCGTCAAAGAACTCACGTTCCCTGAAAAGCTCCTTCTCGTTTTCGGGAGAAGCTTCCAGCCAAGCGCGAATAGCGTCCTTCTCTTCGCGAGATGCTTTTCCGTCAAAGAATTTATATAATGTTTCTTTTTCCATCTTTTTCCGTTTCTACTTATAAAGCAAATAAGCGGAAAACATCCCTAACCTGAAATGAAACTTTTTTTTAATTAAGTTGTAACAGGTGATTTGCCGGGAGCAAATCTCAGCAGAAGAAACGGGGAAAGAATGCCAGTAAAGGGAAGTAATCCTTTAGGGCTACACGCAAGACTTTGAGGGCTTTGGTGACATGATACTCCACCGTTTTTGTCGAGACGCCCAAGGCATCTGCGATCTCCTTATGGCTTTGGTTGTTGTAGCGGCTGCGGATAAAGATGTCACGCGTCTGTTCCGGCAGTGTTTCTAAGGCTTTAGTGACTAAACTGATCACTTCGTCGGAAAACAATTTCTCGGGATTACAGGCTTCTAAGGTGGCGATACGCAAGTTCAGTTCCCACGTATCACAATCCTTCAGATACTCAACTATATCTTCCTGCGTACGCAAACGCTGAAGGTAGTTTAAACATTTATGCTTGATTACAGTCAGGATATAAGCCGGCACGTTCGATTCGGGCGCAAGATTCCCCCTGTTCTCCCAATAATACATCAGACTTTCGATCGCTATATCTTCCGCAATCATGCTGTCGCCGACATATGTATTGGCAAAACGGACAAAACGACTTTTATAGTCAGAATATAACTGATTAAAAGAGTGTATCTCGGATTCGCCTTTCATAATTGTATCCTAAAATTGCGGATAAAGATATGCATAAATCTGACTTTTCGCGCTTTCTGGCCGGCAAAGATAATTTTTTTCTTTAAGTTTGCATGTTTAAATACAAGAAGAGTCGATGAAGAAAATAAATATCACAACAGCAGTCCTGTTGATCTATCTGATCGTGATGAGTGTGATCGGTTGGCCGGGGAAAAAGGCAGACCCTGATTATGTACAATATTTCTGTGTAATCGGAGTGACTGTTCTTGTGATCGGTTTCTTGCGTTTCCTGCAGATCAAACGCTTAAAGATCCGGGAAAAGATGAAAGACGGGAAAAAGGAATAACAATACAATAATAATTATAATATTCTAATTCATGAAGGACCTTGTGATCGGGCTGTCCCTGTTAGGGATAGTCAGCGCGTGCGCCCCTGCACCGCAAAGTAAAGACAATATCGAAGAAGATTATTGCCAGTATGTCAACCCTTTTATCGGAAATGCGGATAACGGCCATACGTTTCCCGGTGCCTGCGCCCCGTTCGGCCTGATACAAGCCAGCCCGGAATCCGGTGTCGGTTCGTGGAGGTATTGTTCGGGATATAACTACGACGACAACTTTATCGAAGGGTTTGCCCAGACGCACCTCAACGGAACGGGTTGCCCGGACCTCGGAGACATCCTGCTTTTCCCCTTCAGCGGCGATATAAAGAATAATACATACAAAAGCGAATACGACAAATCCACCCAAAAAGCGGCACCGGGTTACTATGCCGTCACCCTGTCGGACTATGGCGTGGATGCCGAAATGACAGCAACCGCCCACACGGCTCTCCACCGCTATACATTCAAGAACGAAGGCCCCGCCCGCTTGCTCCTCGACCTACAACGCGGCATGGTCGGCAGTGTGGAAAGCCTCAAAACACATGTCCTGGAAGCCGACATCGAGATGCCGGACAACCAGACGATCACCGGCCACAACCAGACACGCGCCTGGGTGACACGCCATTATTTCTACGTAATCAAATTCGACCATCCTTACACGGTCAAAGAAGAACTTCCCGCCGAGAAAGGGGAAAAGGCCAAGCGCCTGGTACTCGAATTCGACACGAAACCGGGTGAAGCCGTGCAGGTAAAAATTGCCATGTCGAGCGTCGGCATCGACGGCGCGCTTGCCTCCATGCAAAAAGAAAACCCGGCATGGGACTTCGAGGCTGTCCACCAAGCGACACACGACCAGTGGCAAGCACTCCTCGCCCGTGCACAAGTTACAGGAACGACAGACGAAAAGACCAGCTTCTACACTTCCATGTATCACCTGATGATGCAGCCGAACAACATTGCCGACACCGACGGACGCTACCGGGGCATCGACGACAATGTCCACACCTCTCCGACCGGCGAATATTATTCTACGTTCTCGCTTTGGGACACCTATCGCGCCGCCCATCCGCTGTACACGATCCTGAACCCGGATAAAGTGGACGCCATGATCCAGACAATGCTGGACCACCAGCAGATACAGGGGTTCTTGCCTATCTGGGCTTTGTGGGGAAAAGAGAATTTCTGCATGATCGGCAACCACGCCATTCCGGTGATTGTAGACGCTTACCTGAAGGGCTTCAAAGGGTTTGACGCAGAAAAGGCTTATGAGGCAGTCAAAGCCAGTGCGACCGTGAGCCATTACAACTCCGATTGGGAAACATTCGAAAAATACGGTTACTTCCCGTTCGACATCATCGATACCGAATCCGTTTCCAAAACATTGGAATGCGCTTACGATGACTATTGTGTCGCCCAGATGGCAAAAGCATTAGGCAAGACGGAAGATTACGAGCACTTCTCCAAACGTGCCGGATTCTATAAGAATCTGTTCGACCCGGAACTCAAGCTGATGAGAGGAAAAGACTCCAAAGGCAACTGGCGCACGCCGTTCAACTCCTTCCTGTTGTCACACGCCAGCTCATCGGGTGGCGACTTTACAGAAGGCAATTCCTGGCAATACACCTGGCACGTACAGCACGACGTACAAGGCCTGATCGACCTCATGGGTGGAAACGAAGCCTTTGTGACAAAGTTAGATTCCCTGTTCTTCCTGGAAAGTACAGCCGAAAACACCGGCTTCGTATCGGACGTAACCGGCCTGATCGGACAATATGCGCACGGCAACGAACCGAGCCACCACGTCGCTTATCTCTACAGCTACGCCGGTCATCCGGAAAAAACGCAGCAGGTAATCCGTGAAATATTCGACCGTTTCTATCTCGCGAAACCGGACGGGCTATGCGGCAATGACGACTGCGGCCAGATGTCTGCATGGTATATTTTCTCGGCCATGGGCTTCTATCCTGTCAACCCGATCAGCGGCGAATATGTGCTGGGCGCACCGCAGATAGAAAAGGTTTCGCTTTCACTCCCCGGAAATAAGACTTTCACTGTTGAAGCCAAAGGCCTGTCGAAAGCCAATAAATACGTAAAATCCGTCGAGCTCAACGGCAAACCGGTGACCGGCCTCACCATCAGCCACAAAGACATCATGAACGGCGGCAATCTGGTATTCACGATGACCGACCAGCCGGCAAAATAATCAACAGCCAAGTCCGTATTTACCGGACGCTGATGACGCAAACGAGCACGGAATAACGCAGATAATAGAAAAATAGCCTGCGTTATTCCGCGCTCGTTTGCATTCTGTAAATACGAAAGCCAGAGAAATTAATTGAAAATTAAAAATGGAAGTTAAAAGCCAAAACAGCAGTTCAGACATAAATCATAATCCAAAATCCATAATTCAGCACTATCCGCCCCTCATTTCCACCCTAATTTACCCACTTTTCTCCAAAAACCGCACTTTTTCACTTGCAGTATTACTTGAATATAATGAGGTAAATAACTATAGATAAGAAATATACGAGCAATTGTCAAAATTCGGAAAACGTCTGTTTTTCAAGGATAAAAACAGCCACAAATCAGCTTATAACTTATTGGTAATAAATCAGATAGGATATTCAAAATGAAATGACGAAAAAAACGTACGTTTATTTTCGTCACAAAAATAAGCATACTTTTTAAACCGGCAACCCTTTTGCCAAAGAATTTTTATTTTTCTATATTCTTTCTTATCAATCAGATAGCTTACCAAGTACAAAAAACCCGTTTCGCCGGACAAACCCGTCCGAAATGACTAAAATAAACGTACGTATTTGTAGTCAAATTACAGAAATTCAATATTCAGATACGTGCGTACATAAGAGACTGGATTTATATATGCTCAAATATATTTTTTATTAATTAAATTAATTGGATTATGAACAAATTGTTTTCTACTCTGATGGCTACCGCCCTGGTAGCCGGTTCAGTGGCCACGAACGCGGCGGTTCCTGAAAGACCCTACGAGTTTCGTAAAGCTGATGTAAGAGCTGCTTTTCCAACTAAGACCGTGAATCAGATTCAATCTGACAAATGGTACCAGTTGAGAACATCAACTCACTACAACCCACATTACATGCAGGCTGACAGACCCAACCCCAGCAAGCAAGAAGTATTGGTTCAGTATCGCGACATGATGACAGGTAAGCTTTACTTGCGTTTGGTCCCGGCCGAAAATGCGCCGTTGAATCCTTCTTTGTGGAAGTTGGTCTATGATGAAGATGAGACTGTCGGTGGTGGTAAATGGAAATTTATCAACAAAGAGACAAACGTAGAATTGACATTCGATCCTGCATTTGCCGCTTCGACTAACTATCAAAACCAAGCATTGGGAGATCCAAGTTGGATGGTTAAAAGCTGTGTTGAAAACTGGGAATGGTATAACACCGACTCTCAGAACAGCAGTGACTTCGGAGAAGTAGCACCTTATGCCTATTTCACAAAAGACTCTGTGATCACAATGAGCCGTAGCTATGACGGTTACGTGTACTCACGCAAAGGTTCGAAAAACGAGATGATCAACAACTCAGATGCTATTCAGGCCTTAAAGATCCAGCCGGTCGAAGCTGCTCCTATCACGTTGGACTCTTATGCCTTCAATTCTATGATAGACTATCACAAGCCATCCGTAGATAAGAAATGGGCTAAATTCCTGTTCTTCGAAGGTAAACAAGGTCTGGACGATGCTGTTGAAATCACTCCGAACACAGGTGGTGTTATGGATGCAGACATGGCTTACCAGGCTGAAGATGACTACACTGCCATCCTCGACTTCTATCGGGCATCGGTTAGCCAATTAGGCGGGACAACAAACCCAGATGAATATGAGAGCGCTTTGATGGCTGCTAATTTTGCAAGACTCGATTTGGAAGATGCAGAACGGACTCTTTATGGTGGAGAAAACAGTTCTGGAGCTGAAGCAGATTTGACTAATGCACAAGCATTTAAAAACATAGTAGAGAGCACCATTCAATATAACGAAGGAGAATTGGCCACTCTGCAAAATGGATTTGATGCTGCCTATGATGTAGCCATGATGATTGTTGCAACTGCCGAATCTATTGATGACAGAGACCTGCAACGTAATAATAATTATTTAACACAGAAAGATATATTCCATCGCGAAACAGACTCCATTGCAAAAATTGAAGCGGCTATAACTACAGGTAGTGCAGCTATGTCTGTTTTAACTGGGCGAGATAGGCAAAAAGTGAGCATGGCTTTGGCTGCGTTTGACGGGGAAAAAGAGACCTATTATAATAATTATAAAATAGTCTACAACAACCTCAAATTATTTAAAGGCCTTCTCGCTACTGCAAACGAAAATCTGATCAATGCTCAAAATGCTTATAAAGCCGCATTGGAAAGATATAATAATTGCGAAAAAGCATTAGCTGATGCAGAAGCCCGGTTAAATACCTATAACGTAGCAAATGCACAGACTCAATACCTGCTCAACTGCAGAAATCACTTCATGAAACTGCAATACATGAATGATCAGAAAGGTACTTACCTGATGGTCGACACCGCTTTCTGGCAGGGTAATTCGGTTTCTCCGATGAACGCGAACCTGAAGTTGAAACATGAAACCTACAATGCAAGCTCACCAGCTCCGCTTCGTGCCCGTTTCTTCTATAACTTCACCTACTATCCTACTTTGGACAGCTTGGTGATCGAACCGCTGAACGCTTCTGAAAAGAGTGTTGCAGACTATACGGCTAAAAAATCTTGGGCAGAATCTTGGGTAGCTACTCATTTTGCTTACGGTTCGGATGTTCAGGCTAACGCTTCACAGGCAAGTAACTCCTGGACAAACAACGGTACTGAAATCGTATTGAAACTCGAAGACCTCAGCAATTCCGGCAACTGCCTGACAGCTGCTATCGCTGACGCTGCAGATGCAAGACCGTTGAAATGTCGTATGGCATTCAACAATAAATTCACGCACCTGAAACGTGCAACCCTGAATCCGGGTCTGTACACGATCAAGGCTAAAGACGGAGTGAATGCAGGAAGATACCTCGTTGATAACTTCTACGGTATGTTGATGTACGATGTTGAAGAACTGGATGCTCAGGACTACAAGCAGATGCCGGCAACCATGTGGGTTGTTGAAAAGTATGGTAGCGACTGCGGCGACCTGGTTACAATCCACAACCGCGAATTCGGAGCGCCATGCAATGATCTCTTTACAGGTCAGCTGTATGAAGAAGACGGACGCTACTTTATCATCGATAACACGTATGGCGACTACTTCGGAAACTATATGACAACTGAAAGAATGATACCGAGTGGCCGGTTACTTCTGACTGACAACTACGAAATCAAACCGGTTGAAGACAAGACCGCTCTGACAAGCAGATACCACGGTTATGGCTATATCGAACCGGAAGTTCTGCCTTACACGAACTATGCATTACGCTACAACCATAACAATGGTGACAAGTATCTGAATGTACAGTCTAACGAACTGTTGAAAGTAACGACCGGTGACAATTCTTACTACGAATTAGACACTGTTTATGCTTACAATGGCACTAAGATGACATTGAATGAATTCGGTTACGGTGCCGGTGTACTCGATGCAAACAGCGGAGTAGTATTGCCTCAATTGGTACGTCAGCGCTATGTACTGAAAGTAAAAGATGTCAACCTGATTGACAACGACACGACTTATGTTGCCATGAACACAGCCGAAGCTGCTAACGGTTACTATATCGCGAGAGGTATCAAGGACATCCGTGCAAACGGCCTCGCTATTCTGTCTTCTTTCTATCTGAAGAACGACCAGGTTGACGGCGACGCTACTTGCTATGCACTGATCGACACGCGTATCAACAACTGTTGTGAAGACTGGTATTATGGTTACCGTCGTGCCAGTGTAGTAGATGCAAACGGTTATGTTGAATACAATACATTGAACAACAATCCGAACGATCGGGTTTCCGCATTCGCACTGAAAGAAAACGATCGTCCGTTGTATCGCTCGATCCCTGAAGCAAACGTTAACTTCTTCCGTACGGTAGGAAACGTTGACCAGAAATTGTTTGAAGACAAGACCAACGAAACAGGAGCACCTGCTTCCAACGTAATCGACGGCTTCAGCTACTTAGGCCTGGCTCAGGAAAAGATGAACGCAAGCGACGAGTCTAAGGTATTCATCGTAGAACCGCTCCGCGCAATGGCTGCCCGCATGCCGCAATATATGTTGGCAATCGAGAAAGACACAGTTAGCGATGGCGTATGGTGTAACACAAATACACATGGCTACTTCGAATCTGTAGAAGATGCTATCGACCAGAAAGAAGACGCAACCCACGTAGTATTCTACAACGGTTACACAGCAGGTCGCTTCCTGGTTAACCTGGCCGACAGCGTAACGAAAGGCTCTCACGCTTACAACCATCCGGATATGTACACATACAAAGGTTATGCCGTACGTCTCGGATTCATTGAAGGTGTGCACATGGTGATCACTCCTGAAAACGCAGCTAAGATCAACGCATTCTTAGGTGAAGGTACAGTTAAGGCCGGAGAATTCTTCTACATCCCGACCAATGGCAAGACATTGGCAGACCTGAAGAACGAACAAGGCAAACTGATCCCGGGTAAACTGTTTGATCCTGCAAACACAGATCGCAGAGAATACACAACAGGTAAGCACAACAACTGGTCGTTCTCCTTCCGTCTGATCGAAGATGCAAATGAAGGTGACACAGACAACTTCCTGATCGAATCAAATCTGGATGGAAATTCAGCTATCGGCTCCTGGAAGGGTGCTTGGGTTAAGATCTACAACAACTGTCCGGTTGTCAACTACATCACGGGTGAACATAATTCAGTTGCAGGTTACGGCCTGACACCTGATAACGTAACAGACGGTGAAGTATTCAGCCTGACAACAACAGAAGGTGGCGCAACATCCAACGAAAGCATCGAAGCCGCTACAGTCAGAGTAATGGCTAAGGCCGGCGCTGTAGAAATCGCAGGTGCTGCCGGTAAGAAAGTTGTTATCACTAACATCTTAGGCCAGGTAGTTGCCAATGCAGTTATCAACTCCGACAATGCAACAATCGCAGCTCCGGCTGGTGTAGTTGTCGTATCGATCGAAGGTGAAGAAGCTGTAAAGGCTATTGTAAAGTAACTTAACATTACAATTTATAATCAAATAATTCTAAAGTCGACCGCGCGAGGTTGTAGAGACGGGCATCCGTCCGTCTCTACCAACATCAATTAACCTGCGAAGGGGAACAAGGGGTCGGATTAATAATACTAAAGTATGAAATAAAGTTCATTCTACAAGTACGCCTGTGAAGGTGGAAAGCAGACACAAACAAGCCCTGGAGATACTTACATCTCCGGGGCTTCGTTAGTTTATGTGACCTCGATTATCCCTTATCCTATGCCAGCAAAGACGCCACTTTTCCCTCATTGTAAGTGCCGATATCGCTCATTTCGGGTAAACTTGTAAGAAGTTTTTGCCCCTTTTTACCCCCTTTCTCGCGCTATTCCTTCAAAAACAACAAATTTACACTTCGAGCACTACTTAAATGAAAGGGGTGTAAGTGATTATAAATAAGAAATATATGAACTAAGACGAGCAAACGCGAAAAAGCCCGTTTTTTAGGGGTAAAAACGACCTGTTTTTGACTTGTAACTGATTGGGAATAAAAAAGATAGGAGGCAAAAGCGAAATGACGAAAAAAAACGTACGTTTAAATTCGTCACAAATTTACGCATACTTTTTAAACCTGCAATCCTTTTCTCAAAGTTTTTTCCTTTTTCTATGTC